>OIYP01000010.1_pt1 | contig 172915 bp, 180 predicted proteins | sample 1588261 | NCBI WGS metagenome assembly OIYP01 (sample SAMN03283293) | human gut metagenome | biome: human-associated habitat; material: feces | host: Homo sapiens | place: Peru | collected 2012 | reverse complement strand
TCATAACCCCTATGATTCGCCATATATCGCCATCAATACTTACATAGTTATTTGGAGCTGCTCCTATATATCTTGTATTACCATAATCATCTGTTGCTAAGTTGGTTGTATCTGTTTGTGCTAATGTTGTTATATACTCTACTGCTGTTGGTTTAGGTAATTCTTTTGCATAACTTGCTGTTACTGTTACTTTTGCTTCTAGTTTTAGGTTTTGGACACCTTCTGTATTCATATCAACTGCTTCATCAATCCATAATCTAAGTTTATGAGTAGCAGTGGCTTTTTTATCTAAGTAACTTGTTTTTAATTTATAGGCTGTACTAGCATTAGTTAAAGTTTTTTCTGTAGTTTCTTTAGTAGTTAATAAAGATGGTGTTTCATCATCAAACATAACTTTTATTGCGCTCATATTAGTCATTGTAGTTGTATTTAATAGTTCTAGATTAACTTGATATGCTGCATATGAATCACAAGCATTAGTTATTGTGAATGTATATGGAGTTAGTGCGGCTCCATCACTATCGGTTATTGGGATTGTATCGACTAAATTTATAGCATCTTGATCTGTTAAAGATACTTTAAAACAACTCGATGCTAATTTATTTGAGTTATTTTGGACTAAAAATATTCTCCATACGGCATAGCTTATAGCTACCATTGAACATATTAGTAATAAAATACCAATTATTGTTAAATATATTTTTTTATTGTTCTTTTGCATTACTTTCACCAATCCTTTTACTCTAATAAATTATAGCATGGATATTTTATATTATCAACTAAAATAAAAGCTAACGTACAGGTCAAAGACATGAAAAAACCCCATATTAATGGGGATTATTGTACTCCTGGTGGCTCCAACGGGAATTGAACCAGTGACACAAGGATTTTCAGTCCTCTGCTCTACCGACTGAGCTATGGAGCCAAATGGCGGTTCGTACGGGATTCGAACCCGTGGTCTTCTGCGTGACAGGCAGACGTCATAGGCCTCTAGACTAACGAACCATTGGTTGCGGGGGCTGGATTTGAACCAACGACCTTCGGGTTATGAGCCCGACGAGCTACCAGGCTGCTCTACCCCGCGATAAATAAATGGCGGAGGAAAAGGGATTCGAACCCCTGCGCCGCTTGCGCGACCTCTCGGTTTTCAAGACCGATCCCTTCAACCGGACTTGGGTATTCCTCCAATAACAATTAAAAATAAAATGGTGCCCAAGGCCGGACTTGAACCGGCACGAGCTTTAACACTCGCAGGATTTTAAGTCCTGTGCGTCTACCTATTCCGCCACTTGGGCAGGCACTTGTCTTAATTCATAAGACTTCTAAATTATAATATGTTTTTTTAAAATAATCAAGTTCTTTTTTACTTATTTTTAACTTTTTTATTTATTTTGACTATATTCTTTTAGTTTTTCATCCATCCAAACTGGTAATTGTTTCTTTAATAAAGAAAATCCATGGTCCATATTGGCTTCTTTAGTGGCACCAAAGGGAGTATTTTTAATACTACATCTTAATTTCTTGTTTGTTTCATCCACTTCTAGAACTGTACAGGGAATAACATCATTAATATTCGCAAAAATAGAAATAGAAGTTACAAAGTTTTCACTTATTTCCGAAATATGAATCATGCCAGTATAATCATTATCAAAGGAAAGAAAGATACCATAGTCTTGAATACCAGTTACAATACCTCTTACTTTATCACCTACTTGATACTTTTTATTCATAAAATTTTCACCACAAAGTTATTTTAGCAAATTTTTCTTTACTTGTTAAGGGTAAAACTTTATAATAAGACTATATATTTAGGAGGTATTAATGGATAAATTAGATATTGAAAATAAAATAAAAGAAGAAATTGAAGATATTAGACCTTTTCTTAATATGGATGGTGGAGACATTCTATTTATCAAGTATGAAGATGGTTTTTTATATATTAAACTGACTGGAGCTTGTGCAATGTGTGGATATCAAGATATTACAATTAAAAGTGGGATTGAAGAGTTTTTAAAAGAAGAAATACCAGAAATTAAAGGAGTTATTAATGTTTCGTTATAACTCTTTTTTTTCTAACCACATAACTTTTTCAATGGGAATATATTTACTAATTAATATATAAGCATTATTTAAAAATAATTCCATATCATTTATTTTATCAACTATTTTTAATATGGCTTTTTCATCAATTTCTTTATTCATTATTTTTTCATGTAAATCTAGGTAATAACTAGGATACAAAAGTCTTGCATATAACATACTTGCTTCGTAATGAGTTAAGGGTTCTAAAGATAAATAGCTTTTTAAATCTATTAGAGCATATTTAGGGTCTTCTAGGGCTTCGCTTTTTAAGTATTCGGCAATATCTCGTACTTTTAAGTCAAAGATGAAATTTAAGGGGTTATAGGCGTTTAAGTAGTAATTGGGAGATGAAACTCTTCTATGAGCTAAGTAAATGTTAGACTCACCTTTTTCTTTTATAACATGATTTGCATAACTAATGGCATTTTCTACAAGACCTGCATAATAACTAAATACTTCTAATATGATAGGATAGTTTTTACCTAACTCACTTATTTGATACTCTAAGTAATCTTCTTTTTTACTCCATAATTCACCCCAGTTATCACGATTTAGTGAACTTACTTTTTTGTTTAATAAGGGTATACGAGCAAGTTTTATCATATCAAGGAAAGATATTTCTTTTTTAGAATCATATACTTTTAGTAAAACAAAGTTATCATTTTTTACTTTTGTTATGAAACTACCATTTATATTTTTAATAAAGGGATATACAGGATAGTTTTTAGTTAATAGTTCATTTACTATAATAAGAAGTTCTTGAAAGTCATTTTCATTAATCATTAGTTTAGTAAAGTAATATGTATCTTTTTGCCACTCAAAAGATGAATATCTAGGATATTCATTTAAAGAAGTTATTTTTAAGTTATAATTAAGCCATAAAATATCTTTCATACTATTATATATGTAAAGTATAAAAAAAAAGAACTCTATTATAGAATTCCTGGATTTACATTTTGAGCATTTTGATGCGCAATTGTGGCAATTGTTTCAGCTGCTTGAGCATTTTTTAAATGTTCTTCTGCTTGGCCCTTTAAATCATTTATTTGTGTTTCATAAGCATTTATCTTAGTTTGATATTTTTCTAAGATAGCATTTAATTCAGTTTGATATTTTTGATTTAAAGAGGCTATTTCTTCCATTAATGTGTCATAATCTGTTTTTTTATTATTACTTACAATTTCAACATTGTTATTTGTAGTTTCAGTTACAACTTTTGTAGGTTCACTAGTAACAGGTGAGGCAATAGGCACTACAACAGGTTCACTTACCGGAGTAGGTTCTGGAACAACTGGTGCTACAAAAGGAACACTTGCTGGTTCTGGTGCAGGCTCTATAACAGGTATAGGGCTTGGTGTTACTTCACTTGTAGGCATAACTGGTTCAGTTACTGGTGGTGTAAAAATACTAGGTTTATTAAAATTCATGACTTGTTCTTCAACATTCTTTTTGATTGTATCAAGTTGATTAGGATTAAGTCCTAGAGTTCTTCCATCACCTAAGGCAGCTGATACGGTTTCAATACCACCTTCTTGATGATTTAAATAGACAATTTTACTCATTATATAACACCATCCACTTCTACATTAGATTTTATAATATCAATAATAACACTTTTTACTTCACTCCAAGCAGCATCATCTAATATTGGTTGATATACACCATCTTTTTCCCAATAAAATTCTACCACTTGATTACCATTATTAACTTCTTTTTTGTCTAATACTAGTATTGGCACATTTTTAATATTTGGTTTATTATCGTCTACAGATTTAAAATGACAAATAACATCTTTCTCGTCCATTTCACCATTTGGACGCGCTAAAATAACTTTTTCTTTCATAATTTTTCCCCTTATCTTTATCTTTCTTAAAAATTATAGCAAAATTAATTGGGTTTTTCAATCCCTTAAGCTACACTTTTTCTTTGTTTAACTTATTTTTTCTAACAGAAAGTTTTTGCATTCTGGAGCACAAAAATCTTTTTTGTAAGTATTAAGGCTTGCAATATCATTTTGTTCTTTGAAATTATGGTGTCCTTTTTTATTAAAACCTTTTAATCTTAATTTACCATAAGCCCAGTCACCAAAGACATAATCATAGTCTAAAAAGTATTCTGTAAACTTACTTTCTACTTCTTCTTTTATAAAGCCTTCTTTTTCTTCTTCTATTACTTTATAAAGTGTATCTAATAATAAAACTTCCATAAACTACCCCCTTATAGATAATTAAACATAAATAAAATTGTAATAAATATAGCCGTAGCTACAACACTTGCAAACAATAAGAAGTCAACATAACCATTACCAGTCGTTATTTTATTACCATATCTTTTATAGTAATTAATAGCTTTATTTAGTACTTCTTCTTTATTATCATCTAGTTCGTTTACTTTAAAGAAAGCATAAACTTCATGATTAACTTTTTCTAAATCATTATCTGATAAATTATTTATATCAGGCATTTTATAACCCATTAGAAGATAGGCTTCTTCATTTAAAGTAGTTCTTTTTATTTCTTCTAGTTTAAATTGATGATGCATTTCAAATTTTTTACTGGTAAAGTATTCATTTAAAATATTTTTATTAGTTAAGAAGTTTTCAATATCCCTTTTAATATAGGGATTTATATTTTCAGGAATGTATAAGTATTTTTTTAGTTCTTCTTCTTCAGTACTTGGTAAGTTCATCATCTTTTGTTTATAAAAGAACATGTCAATTAAATATTTTTCTATTTTTATAAATGGGACGTTTGGTTTACTTTTGTTTTGCATGGCCTCGTTAAAAAGAACAAATTGTTTTTTAAAGTCATCTAAAAGAGGGGCTGGAAACCCATACTTAGTTATATTAGAATCAAAGCCGCCCATATTATGTTCATTTTGAGTAATATAGGGGTTTATTATATCTAATTCACCATAAATGTAAATAAGGGTTCTAATAGCCGTAATATAGAAACTGTTGTATTCTAAAGAATCTTTTTTATCTTTGTATTTTAAGTATAATTCAATACTTTTGGATAAGACTTCATTAATAAATACCTTTCCTATCATACCAACACCATCCTAAAGATATTATAGCATAAAAGTTAGGGAAATACATTAAAGAAAGTTGTTTTTGCCTCAAAAGTATGACCGATTATATTTGGTACAACACCAGTTATGATTTTTTGATCAATAGGTAAATTGTAATTTAATGTCACTTGTTCCCTTACAAAAGGGCTTACTATTTCATAAGTTAGGTTGATACTTAAATAAATTTCAATAAGGGCATTATTAATACCATAATCTGTAACTTTGGTTTTAATTTCTGTAAAGACATTGTCAACGAAATATATTTGGACAGGTATTTTAGGACCCATATTCGTAAATAGAGCTTGATTAGATAAAGCGCCAATTGGAATCATAAAAAGAATTTTATTGTTATTAGTTTCGGTAATAAAGGGAATATTATTATTTTTTTCTTTTAGTGAACTTTTGATATTACTAGTAAAAGCCCCGGCTATTTCATAAACTACTTTCATATCATATGTTAGACTAGTTACTTCATTTTTATTATTATAAGTAGGTATTAGAATATCTTTATTATTATAAGTATATTCTTTAAAGTTAGAAGCAATATTTTTTATATGATGATTTAGACTTACTTTAGCAAGACTAGTAACTTTAGGGGTTATTTTATTACCAATAAAGGAAAGAAAATTAAAACTTAGTACGAGAATTATAACTATTGTAAATAAGATTTTTTTAATAATCGGTTTCTTTTTAGTTTTCATAATTTATTGTATGAAAAAAGAAATACTTTTATTTAGTATTTCTTTAAAACCAACCTAAATTTAAAAACTCATTTAAGAAAATAACTATGCCAGCGACGATGGCAATAAAAACAATAAAGATTAGTATTTTTACAATTACACTACTAGCTCCACCATCATCATCAAAGAATGATTCATCAAAATCTTTTTTATCAAATGACATACTATTAGTATAAAATGACTTATCTAAAGTTTCATCTAGGGCTTCTTTTATTTCTTTTTTAGTTTTATCACTTTCACTACTCTTAGCTTTTAAAATTTCATCTTGCAGTTCACTTGCCCCAGCTACAACTGTATTTTCATCACCTTTTAAATCACTTAGTAAATCAAGAGGATCTAACCCCTTAGTTTCTGTAAGACTCTCCTTTATTTGTTTAGTTTGTTGTTCATTTAAATTGATAGTATTAATAAGATCTAATAATTCTTCTTTTGTTTTTTCGGTTGAAGACTTTAAACTTTTATCATCATTTAAATCTAAGTTCTTTAGAATATCATATTGGGTATCTCTTATTTTTTTTAGTCTTTCATTTTCATAATCGATTTCTTTTTCAGCTCTTGCTTTTTCTAATATAGCATTTATATCATATTCTTTAGTTTTTTCTAATTCTATTTCTTCTGGTTCTTCATAATCTTTTATAACCGTTCTTTTAGGTGGTTCGGCATAATTTTTTTCTAATATTTCTTTTATTTTATCAACATTCATTTGCGAGTCATTTTCACCAATAACACGGGCATTAGTACCAACATCAAAACTAGAGATCTCACTACTCTTAATGCTCTCATATAACTCATTATTTTTGCTAACTCTTTTTGGAGCTTCTTCAATATCACTAAAATACTTATCTACTCTTGTTTTCATACTATGATATCCTTTCATAATAAATGATATCATATTTTAGGGCTTTTGCAAATATTTTGTCGAATTTTTTTATTTCCTTCTTCTTTAATAAGAAAATTATTTAACAGATTATAATAGGTTTCATAACTAAGTTGACTTTCTATAGCATAAATTAAAATTTCTTCTTCATTAGTAAATTGGCCTTTTTGAACAATTAAATTAGGGATAACTGTTTTTCTTTCTTTATAGAACTCTTCTATTATTATATCCTTTTTAGTTAGACGACGTTCCTTTTTTAAAAAGGAAGAAAAATATAAAAGGGCAAAGTAATATTCTTTTAAAATGGTATAGTATTCTTCTTGCATAGTTAAGTAACTAGTATTTGTAATAAAGTAATCTTCAATACTTAAAACTTGCATTTTTAAACTATAAATTAAGTTTCTAATGGTTAATTCTTCTTCTAAAAAGATTTTACTAAGCCATAAGTAGTTTTGGTAGTTGTTGTCAGCTATTTTTTCAATGGTTCTTGCTTCTATAGTTTTGGTTTCTTTTCTTAGACTTGCAATAATTTCATCAAATTCTTTTTGATCTTCTTGTAAGAATGGCTTTTTTAAGAAACAATTTTTGGGAGTAATAAATATATCGTGTAATTCTTGTAATTTGTTTTCAATTAAAAACATGGTATGATCTCCTTTCTATAATTTTATTTAGGGGTAGTATTTTTAGTCTTGTAAGTATTATTTTTTTCGCTTATAATATGGAGTGAAAGAAGGAATATAATGAAAAAATTAGTTTTAGATACAGACCAATGTATTGGTTGTGGGGCATGTGTTGGTATTGATCCTGAACATTTTGATTTTAATGAGGAAAATTTATCTCATGTTATTAGTGAGGAAAATTTAGATACGGAAAGTTTACGTGATGCGATTGATGCTTGTCCTGTTGGCATTATTTCTCTTTTAGGTGAAGAAGTTACAGACTGCCAATGCGAACATTGTCATGGTTGTTGCAGTGAAAAAGCAGATTAGTGTCTGCTTTTTTATTTTAGGGAATATAGTTTTTTAACTTCTTTAATAGTAAGATGACGATACTCACCGGGTTTTAGGCCATCAAGTGTTAAGAAGGCAAATGTTTCTCTTTTTAGTTTTTTAACATCATGATGCATTGAGGCAAATATTTTTTTTACAATGTGGTTACGCCCTTCTTTAATACCTATCAAAATGCTTGATGAATCACTTTCTTTATTTATTTTTTTTACTTTTAGGTAAGTAGGCACTACTTTTCTTCCTTCAATAACAAGGCCTTTTTTTAGTTTCATAAATTCTTCTGGTGTTAAAATGCCATTTATTTTAGCTAGATAAACTTTTTCTACTTCATGGAAAGGATGGGTAAGAATTTTAGTAAGTTCACCATCATTAGTTAAAAGAAGTAAACCGGTCGTATTATAATCAAGACGACCAACAGGATAAATTCTGGATTTCGTAGGAATAAATGAAACAACTGTCTTTCTATTATGTTCATCACTAACGGTGGAAACACACCCTTCTGTTTTATACAAAAGATAATATTCTTTATCTTCTTTATTAGAAAGAACATTACCATCAACAACTATTTCACTTTCATATGATACTTTGGTACCTAATTCGGTTACTAAAACATTGTCAACATAAACTAGCCCCTTTTTAATATATTCCTCGGCTTTTCTTCTTGAGCAAAAGCCCGTAGATGCAATAACTTTTTGTAATCTTTCCACTATTACTCACCACTTTCAAATATTTTTAAAAATTCTTTAGGTATTTTTGTTTCTACCTCGACATTATCTTTACGATAAGGAACATGTAAACTCAAATGATAGCAATGTAAACCAAGACGGCCAATTGGGTTTTTAGAAGCCCCATATTTTTTATCACCAATTAAGGGATGACCATATTCACTAAGAGATACACGTATCTGGTGTTTACGACCAGAAAGTATTTCAATATCAAGTAATGTGTAAACACGAGTTTGGTTAATAACTTTAAATTTGGTTGTACACAACTTACCTAGTTCTTTATTTGTTACATGAACATTTAATCTTTTATCTTCCGTTAGATAATACTTTAGCGTTGCTTTTTTATCCTTAACTCGCCCTTCTACAACGCCAATGTATTGTCTTTTTGTTGCACATTCTTGCCAATGTTCTTGTAAGAAATGTTTTAATTTTTCGTTCTTAGCAAACACGACTATACCTGAAGTATCCCTGTCTAGGCGGTTAACAATAAAGACTTTATTTTTAGGATATTGTTTTTTAACGTAAAAACTTGCCATACTATAAAGTGTATTAGATTCTTTTTTTTCAGTAGCAATAGTTAGTAATTTTGCTGGTTTATTAACTATTAATAGTTCTTTATCTTCATATAAAATATCTAGCTTTTTCATTTAAGGGTAGCTCCTAACTCTAAATTATCTTCTTTTGCAATACTTAGTGTTTGACTGGTACCATCTGTGAAGTTAATAGTTAAATCAGTACTTTCTTCGTCACTCAAAATATACTGAGCAATGTGATTTAAGTAATAGACATCACCGTTATTGTTAGTCTTTATTTGGCCACTTAAAATGGTATCATATGTTGTCGTATCATCAACGCGATTTAAACCAACATTATAACTCATATATCCTTTTATAAGATCGTGCTTTTTATCAACTAAATATCTTAAGTAAGCGCAAGAAATTTTAATGTTATTTTCGACATTATAAATATCACTGTTAGCATAGATTTGATAGCCTTCACTTTGTAATTTGTCGGCTTCTTTAATATATACTAAATCTTCTTTTAAATCTCTTTTATCATATATCATAGAATGTAAGTCTTCTAGTTTAAAGCGATCATAAGACTCTGGTAAAACATAAAGTTTATCATAATCTGTTACTACGCCATTTTCCATTACAGGGGCAATGATTTTTTCACAATTAATGCTTGTTAGACTACCAATATTTTTCTTGTCTTTAGATGAAGTATTATCTAAGTAATATCTTTCTTGAGTAAACAAGGCCGCGGTTAGGGAATACGGTAAGCCATAACGCTCGGTATAATAAAGGATAATATCACCATACATAGTATCAGTTTCTAAGCGTCTTTCTATATTAGCTTCTTTACTACCTTGGTAAACTACAGGAATATGAACAACGCCATCAAATTCTTCAACACTCTTTTTTTCGGCATCCAAAGCCGTATCAACAACACTTACTATATCTTCTTTAGGCTCTTCATAGGCAAAATCATCAATCATTATTACTTCTGGAGGGTCGAAGGTTTTATCTTTTTCATATGACCTGGTAGCGGATATTAAAACAGCAGCAGTAAAGCCTAATACAGCTATAACTCTTTTACTATTAACTATTTTCCCTTTATTAGTTTTGATGTTATGGTTATTTACACTTTTTAAATTATTGCCACCTAATATGATACCAATTTTACCAACTGGTAAGACGATTACACGGGCTAAAACAAGTTCATTATTAACAAAATTATACTTATAATAAGAATTATGAATTTTATCAATAAAAATATTTTTATCTCTTCTAAAAGAAACGGATACGTGTTCACCAGGATATTTTAAGCGAAGGTAATTGATTATTTTATTTTTTTGCTCTTCACTTATCATAATTACTCCATATATTCTTCTAGTAACTTAGCTACTTCATCTAATTCAGTATCATCAGTTACGTCTAATAGTTCATAGTCATCTTCATCGCTATCAGGATCGTAAATAGATACAAAAATATCTTCACTTGGCATATCAGTGTATTCATAAATCAAATAATGACGATCACGGTTTTCACTATATAAGCTTGTAATTATACGACATTCACGTGTTCCTTCATCAGTTTCTAATGTAAATTTTTCTGGCATATTATTTTCCTTCTTTCTCTTTTTTTATTAATTCATTCACGGCTTTTAGAACCCCTAATTTAGCCGTATGGTATGTTAAACCACCTTGTTGATAAGCAATATAGGGAGGTCTTATTGGTCCATCACATGATAGTTCGATGCTACTACCTTGGGTAAAAGCACCTGCAGCCATGATAACTTGATCTTTATATCCTGGCATATCACCCGCAACGGGGGTTACAAAAGCATCAATAGGACTACCATCTTGAATTCCTTTACAATAAAGGATTAAATCATCAGGATTATTAAATGTAATAGTCTCTACGATATCGCTTCTTTCTTCGTCTGGACTAGGGTCAGTCATATATCCCATTTTATCTAATAGTAGACTTGTTAAAAGGGATGTTTTAAGAGCACTTGCTACGACACTTGGAGCGAAGAACAAACCTTGTAAAAATTGTTTGTTAGCCCCAAGACTAGGTCCCACGTCTGCCCCTTCCCCTGGCAAGGTCAAAGCCTCACTTACTAAATTAACGTACTTTCTTTTACCAACGACATAAGCCCCATTAGAGGCAATACCCCCGCCTAAATTTTTAATAAGGGAACCCACTACTAAATCGGCCCCTACTTCACTAGGTTCAGTTTTAGATACAAACTCACAATAGCAATTATCAACCATAACAATTGTACTGGGACTAACTTTTTTTATTAAAGATATTACTTTTTCAACTTTTAAAATATCAATGGTTTTTCTAGTTGAATAGCCACGACTTCTTTGAATCTCTATCATTTTTACAGGTTTATTTTGTAGATATTCTTCTATTTTAGCATAAGCAAAATCATTATCTATTAAATCTATTTGATCATAGAAAACGCCAAAACTTTTTAAGGAACTTGGATTATCAACAATACCTATTACTTCATGTAATGTGTCATATGGAGTCCCGCTTATCGATAACAATGTATCCCCTGGTCTTAAAATACCAAATAATGTTTTAGTAAGGGCATGGCTTCCTGAAACAAATTGATTTCTTACTAAGGCACTTTCGGTTTTAAAAATGGTTTTATAAACATTTTCAACTTTTTCTCTTCCTATATCGCCATAGCCATAACCTGTTGTTGATACAAAGTCACTTTCACTAACATGATTTTGCCAAAAAGCATTCATAACTTTCAGTGAGTTATATTCTTCTAAGTCATCTATTTTTTGGCATTTACTATAAAATTTTTCTTTCACACTTTCATATAACGCCCATGTTTCTGGTTCTAAGTCTAAAAATTCTTTCATTTTCTCACCAACTCCAATTCACCTGATTTTTTAGTATGCATATATTCTATTATTTTATCCGTGGCCTTATTAAGAGATATAAAGTTAAGTTGTTTTTTGATATCACTTGGAAAATCATTCATTGGGGTATCAAGCCACCCAAATAATAAAGCATTAATATAAATATCTTGATAGGACCTTGCAAATGTCTTAGTTATTTGATTAACACCACACTTAGATATATCATACTCTAGTGATACCATGTCATAGGCATCTACTGTATTATCAGATGATATGTTAATGATATGACCACGTGCTTCTTGTAATTCAGGCAAGAACTCTCTTATCATCAAAAAGACACCAATGGTATTAACTTTATAAATTTTAAGGAAACTTTCAACACTTTTAGCCTCTAAGTCACTTGTAATATCAATACCAGCATTATTAATTAAAGTATCTATTTTAATACCCATGTTTTTTAAGTAAAAATGAGCATTTTTAATACTAACCTCACTAGTTACATCTATATTAAGAATAATAACATGACTAGCATATTCTTTTTTTAGATTTAAAAGATTATTATTACTTTTATTATATCCAAGTATTACTGTATTACCTCGTTCACATAATTTACGAGCTAAAAAACTTCCTAACCCACCATTGGCGCCGGTTATTAAAACAGTTGCCATAAAAGTCCCCCTCTCAAGAAAAAAGATTATAGAAAAACTATAATCTTATTATAATAAAAATTCACATAATTTTCTATCTTTTCCAAGCATTTTCTTGAGAAATAGGTGTCAATGCTTTTAAAAAGGCTAGTTCTATAATAGAGCGGAATGCGATTGAATACTGAATATTTTCATTTATATCATCTTTATTAATTAAACTCCAAGAAAATTCTAATGGTCCAAAAGCATAATTTTTGGATTTTGCATTGGCATACTCTCTAATAAACTCTCTTATAGTGCGGCCATTTCCTTCTCTAAAAGGATGAATATTTAATAATTCTGCATAATATCTTGCTAAATGACAAGCAAAATCATACTTAGAATAAATATTTTTCTCTTCGATAGCCATAAGTCTAAGTTCTTCGTTCACACTTTTATCAATCATCTCATAATCTGTAAAGCCATGATGGTTTCTTTCCATATTAACATTACGATACTGACCAGCAAAATAGTAAACATCTTGAAATAGATACTCGTGTATTTGTCTTAGATGAAACGCATCAAACTTGCCAGCAATAGGATTATCAATAAGTTCTACTAATCTATTAAATGAGCATTCTATTTCTGTTTCTCTTAATGCTTTTTTTTCAGTAATATCAAATTTATTTTTTAATACTTCCGTATTTGGATAAAAATACGCTGCCCAACGGGCATCCATTTCGTCTTTCATTCTTACTCCTTACCCTTCTAACGGCATTTTCATTTTTGTCAATATTATTAACTATGTTATATATTATATTTTCACTAACATCTAAGTTATCAATCAAAAAAGATGCACGTGCTTCACTAATGGCTTTAATTGTCTTTACTTCACTACTACTCATTAAACAATCACCTTACAAATATTATATGAAAATTTTTTTCTCTTTTCAATCTTTTAAAATAGATATTGCTTAAATATTTAAATTCTATGGCTTTAGGGTAGTTAAAGGCACTACATAAATGCCAGCTTCTCTATCAACGTAGGCTGCTTGTGTATTGCATTAATAACACACATAAACTTAGGCTTTGTTTGAACATTATCATAAAATTTTGTGAGGCTTTCAATTGCATCACTAACTCTATCAAACCCAAGTTTTTCCACACCACTTTGGTCCCTCGATACATACAGTGCCAAAAATTTTAAGATGCTCTTCTATCTTTTTTTTGATTAATCTTTTAGTATATCCTTCTTTTTTTAGACTCATTTATATCACTTCTAAGCAAAGCACATCATATCACTATGTAATTTTCAGAATAGTACAAGTATAAAACTATAATTATTACTTTTTTTATTTATTAGTTTCATGGTAATAAGCATACTCTTCTATTTCACGAGCTACTTCATCTAACTCTTCATCATCTACTATATCTTGTAAATAATAAAGAAGATCTCTTGCTGTTTCGCACTTACCATAAGGAATATTAAAGTTATCTAAAACATTCATTTGATAGTTAGATAAATAATAAGAATTAATTTTATTTAGTTTATTATCATTAATTGTTTTATTAAAAATTTCTGTAATATCTTTATTCATATACACCACAATTAATAATATAACATAATTTTACGAAAATAAAATAAATTATTATTAGAAGGTGACATTTATGAAAGAAAAAATTAAAAATTTATTATATATTTTTGGACCATTACTACTAGGTGGTTTAGTTGGCTTATTAACAAAAAACAGTATGGAATACAATATACTTATAAAACCACCATTCTCACCACCAGCAATAACATTCCCTATTGTCTGGAGTATTTTATATTTGTTAATTGGTATTTCTTATTATTTATTTCGTAAAGATAATGAAAGAAGTAACTTATATATTTTAAACTTAGTATTTAATTTTACTTGGCCTTTCTTTTTCTTTACTTTTAAGTGGTATTTCTTTTCTTTATTATGGATATTAATATTAGATATTTCTTTAGTCTTTTTAATTAAAGATTTTTATAATAAAAAAAGAATATCAGCCTATTTATTAATACCATACTTAATATGGCTTATTATAGCCACTTACTTAAATATAGGTATATTCATATTAAACTAATACTCTTTTTATTATTTATCTTTATTTTCATAAGCTAGTAGTGAACGGATATCACTTTCATTAAGTTGCTTTAAGTAAGAAGAATCATCAAGCTCGCCTTCAAGAATTGAATCACTTAAAACTTTTTTCTTTTGCTGTAAATCAAGGATCTTTTCTTCTATTGTTCCTTTACAAATAAGTTTTATGACCTCAACATTCTTAGTTTGCCCTATACGGTGAGTTCTATCTGTTGCTTGGTTTTCGGCTTGTGGATTCCACCATAAATCTAAATGGATGACGGTATCAGCACTGGTAAGATTAAGACCTGTTCCACCACTTTTTAACATAATCAAGAAGACATTAGTTGCATCTTTATTAAAGGCATCAACAAGCATTTGTCTTTTTTTACTTGGGACGTCACCAGCTATGGTATAACTTGTGATACTTTCTTCATCAAGTTTTTCTCTTACTAGTTCTAAAGCAGTTTTAAAACTTGTAAATAACAGTATCTTGTGACCATTTGTAACAACTTCTTTAATAATTTTAATTAAGTTATCTATTTTACTACTACCACCCGTGTAACTTTCAATTGCAAGTTTTGGTTCAATACATATTTGTCTTAGTCTTGTTAAAAGTCTTAGGATAAGCATTTTATTTTTTTCAAAACCACCTGACTTTATCATTTTATCCATTTCATCATTAACATATTTAACCTCAGCGGCATAAATTTTCTTTTGTTCTTCATTTAGATCGATATATATATTATTTTCGATTTTTTCTGGTAAGTCTTTTACAACATCAATTTTCTTTCTACGTAAAATAAATGGCCTAACCTGCAACTTTAGATTACTTAAAAGTTTATTTGTATCTTCATCAAAATCTTTAATTTTATATTTTTTTTGAAATTTCATTAAACTAGATAAGAAACCTGGCATAATAAAATCAAAGATACTCCATAGTTCAACAATCGAATTTTCAATTGGTGTTCCTGTTAAAGCCATTTTGGTCTCGGCATTCATTGATTTAACAGCCTTAGTAAGACCAGTGGTTGGATTTTTAATGTTTTGGGCTTCGTCAATAATAAATACTCGGAAATTCATTTGTTCATAAAATTCAATATCTTCTCTTAAAAGACCATAACTAGTTATATAGATATTACCAGTATATTTTTTTAATAACTCTTGTCTATCATGACGAATACCTGAGAAAACTTGATATTTTAAATCAGGAGCAAACTTGTTAAACTCATTTTCCCAGTTATAAACTAAACTTGTTGGAGCAACAATTAAAAACTTGCTATCTTTATTTTCTTTTAATAGTTTTTTGAAAAAGATAATTGTTTGTAATGATTTACCAAGACCCATTTCATCTGCTAAAATGCCGCCAAAACCACATTTACACACTGTGTAAAGCCATCTTACTCCTTCTTCTTGATAATCTCTTAAAAGTTTATGTTCTTCTTTAGTAAACTCAAGTTCTACATTTTGAAATTCTTTAAATTGGTTAATAAATTGTTGAAATAAAGAATCAGTTTTAATAATACCCATCTTTTTTTCTTTTAAAGAATCTAAGTATAAGGCTCTATACTTTGGTAAAACACCATGACTTTCTTCTAAATCATTTAATGACATATCAAGTTGTTCAGTTAAATCTTTTAGTTCTTCTAAAGATTCTTGGTTTAAGTCAAGAATATCACCACTTTTTAAGCGATAATACTTTTTCTTAGCACTCATGCTACTTAAGACTTTATCTATTTCATCACTACTAATAGCTCCTAGATCAAAATCATAATGTAAAATATTATCTTTACCAATACTAAATGTAGCACCAATACTATTTTTCTTTAATATACTAGTACTTTGTAATTTTTCACTCGTAAATACAAGATATAACTTGCTTACTTCATCTAAGCCATTATCCATAAATTCACATACTAGATCAAAATCATCTAGTAAAAACAAATTATTCATTTTATGAAAACCATATTTATATAATATATCCATGGCTTCTTCTTCATATTCTGTATCTCTAATTAAACCATCAACTGTATCAAAATAGGATAATTCAATATCACGATACTTTAACTTTGGAATGCAAGTTATATCATCTTTATTTAAATCAAAGTAAAATTTAATATCTGGTCTTGTATCTAAAACAATATCTTTAGTTGTTTCATCTAAAATAATTTTATTTTGCACAGGCCTTAATATTGTTTGCTGTAAAGTATTAAATTCACTTTCTGGAAATACTAACTCATCCATATGATTTTCTAAACACTCTTTTACTAATCCTTGTTGAGTATCATCTAACTTATAAATCGTATCATTATTTAGTACATATTCGCAATCTTCTGTTAAGGGATTAATGAAATCTAAGTCTGTTTGAAAAGACATTGTATATTTGTCATTTTCTTTATGAAAATCAATATTAATAGGAAAACCATGTTCAATATTGATAAATCCTTTTTTGCTTTCAGTATAAAAGCCCTCAGGACATACGCTTAGTAGTTGTTTCATAAGTCTGTCATTTAAATAAAGGCTATTGCCATCAATACGATAGTAATTTCTAACTAAATTGATAAAATCTAAAAGTTTTAATGATTCTTCACTAAAATAATGCGTGTTTGGATCATACGTAAAATTAGTCCCAAAAGTATATTTGTCTTTATATTTATAGGCATTCATAAAGGCACTAGATTTTCCTAAAAATGAATACATTTTATTAACCCCAATTTTAACTTTTAAAGCCCATGTTTTATGATAATAACCATCCTCTAGATAAAGATATGGTAATAATTTAACCTCTTCTTTTCTAGTTTTAGTATTACTATTTTTATTTAACTTACTAAGAATAGCCAAGGATTTTTGTTCAATACTTTTTTCATTTTTAAAATTAAACAATTTATCGGAATATGAAACAAGAGAGGCAGCAATATGTTTACAAGATTTAGTGCTATAATACTGAGGACATGTACAGAAAGTTTTAACAATATGATTATCTTGCATGTCTATTTGAACACCATATTTAGAATAATATCTTTCTGATTCCACTAAAAATTGATATCTTTTTCTTTTTTCAACTTGGGTTACGCTAACGTAATTAACATAATCTTCATCATAATTAATGCCTTTTTCATAATCAGACGCAGATATAACTTTTAAAATTTCATTTTCAACTGAATTTATCATAAAGCCTCCTTAAACACTTTTTTTATTATAACATAATTTTTATAAACAACAAGAAAAAATGCGTAAAAAAGCAAACAAATGAACTATATTATTAATTGCGATTATAGTTTTCTTTTAAAGGTATTTTTGTTATACTTATTATAATAGGTGATGATATGGAAAAACAAAGTGTTAAAAGATCAAAAGAAATATTTAAAGTATTAAAAAAATATCAATTATTAACGAAAAGAAGTCCTGAAAACTTAAGAAGAGCTTGTGAAGAGTTAGGTCCAACTTTCATTAAACTTGGTCAGATTATGGCCGATCGTGAAGATATGTTAAGTAAAAGTTATTGTGATGAACTAAGAAAGTTAAGAAGCCAAGTATTACCAATGGATTCTTATACAGTAAAAGCTATATTAAAAAGAGAACTTAAAATGAAAATAAATGATTTTACTAGTATTAGTCTTAATCCTATTGGAGCGGCAAGTATTGCCCAAGTACATAAAGCAAGATTAGATAATAAGGTTGTTGTTTTAAAAATTGCTCGTGAAAATATGGAAAATATGATGGAAACTGATATTGCACTTTTAAAAAAGATATTAAAGCTAGTGCCTACTAGTATTACTTCTAATATTGATATATTTGCAATGTTAGATGAAATGTTAAAAAGTGCTAAAGAGGAAATGAATTTCTTGCATGAAGAAGAAAATATGACTAAGTTTTATAACAAAAATAAAAAGGAAGAATTAATAACTTTACCTAAAGTTTATAAAAAGTATACGACTAAAAATTTATTAGTTATGGAATATATAGAAGCCCCAAAAATAAATGATATTAGTGCTTTAAAATACTTAGGGTATGATTTTAAGTCTTTAGCTCTTACTCTATCGAAAAATTATATTAAGCAAGCCCTTCGGGATGGCTTTTATCACGCTGACCCACACCCTGATAATATTAAAGTAAAAGATGGTAAAATAGTTTATTTAGATTTCGGTATGATGGGCACTTTAAGTCCGCAAAATAAAAGGATATTAAAAAATTGTGTAACAAACATTGTTTTTAAAGACTATGAGGCTCTTGCCCACAATGTCATGCTATTTGGCACTACAAAAGAAGTTAATGAAGTAATGTTAGAACGTGACCTGCAAAGATTAATGGATGCCTACTTAACTACTGGTTTATCAGAAATAGACATTAGTACTTTTGCCCCTAAACTTTTACATATTATAAAAGATTATACTATTAAAGTACCAAAAGATATTACTCTTTTAATGCGAGGTATTATTGTACTTGAAGGGGTTTTAGAAGACATTTATCCAGAAATAAATTTGATGGACGCACTAAAAAATGAACTATCTATCAAAGAAATTTTAAATAAAGAAACGATTGAAGATAATTTATTTGCCATTATAAAAAACAGTAAAGATTTGAGTAGATTACCAGAAGAGTTTTTAAAACTAAATAAAAATTTGAATCATAGTAATATTGTTTTACCCCTAAAAGAAAGCCCTAGTTTAGAAAAGAAAAAAGATGAAAGACTAACTCTTTTAATACTTGCTTTGTTAGACTTAGGTTTTATAATTGGTACTGTCTTAACAAGTAACAGCGAAAATACTTATCAAGGTTTATTATTTTTCTTTTATTTAATTTTATTTTTCTTAGATACAACTGTTATATTAGTTTTTATCTTAAAAAATCTTACACGCAAAAAACGCTAAAATATATTTAAACGTTTTTGTATAACCGTAAACAAAGTGACGTTATTTTTCTATCTTCAATATTAGTTAAAATTGATGCTTTACTTTTGTAAACATTATCTTTAAAGATTGGAAAATAAATTATATTTTCTTCAGCATTGCAAATATTTTCTAAGAAATATTTTTTAATCGTACTAGACAATACCTTGTTATACTCAACTGGATTAAAGAGTTTGTAGTAAAGTTTTTTGGTACATAAAACATTTAATGAAACATCTAAAACATAATCTTCTTTTTCGTAATTAAATATTAACCAAGAATGAAAATACGGACCATCTTCAAAGTCTAAAGTACCTTGGACTACGTAATCATTGTCTTCAAAAAATAATGATGCAACATCACTCATTTCAATACAGTAACCTTCAAGACTATTTTTTTCCATAAGTTCAGTAATCTTACCACTTATAAAATTTGTAAATATCCATACTTCATTTAAATGTGCATAGACATATTTTTTGACTTTACTATAATCTTTTTTATGAATAAGTATAAATTTATTAAGAAGTTCCATTTTAATTTCTATTCATAATAGCAAGAACTATCATTAAAATGACAGCCACGGCGATGCCAAAGAAAAGAATATTAAAAGCATCAATTGACATATATCGCAAGAAAAACCCCTTAATAGTGTTCCAAAGGTTAGTCAAAAAAATCATAAAAGGTTCAAAAAAATCTTTTGTATCATCTAAAATATCTAAAATTAGCATTTATATTACCTCTTTTCTTACAAAACATTATAATATATACTTGCATATTTAACAATAATTTGTTAAAATTTATTTGCACGGCGGAATTGGTGAAGCGGTTAACACACCAGATTGTGGCTCTGGCATGCGTGGGTTCGATCCCCACATTTCGCCCCATAAAGGTTTATTACACTAAAAGTGTGATAATAGATTGAAATATTTTTTTAAAATTGCGTGTTATGGTTTCAAAAAAATTATTTCTAACCAAAAGAGTACTTGTTACTCTTTTTTTTATTTATCTAAGTGTAAATATGTATCTACCGTAGTAGAAACTTTAGAATGTTCTATAGAGCGAGATACAACTAACTTAGCCAGAAAATAAAATAAAGAATATTACAAATTATATTTTGAAATTATAAAATAATTATTCTAAGTAAAGACTCATGCGTTTTATAACACATGAGTCTTTACTGTATTTTTTATTATTTTAATTATAAATCCATGTACTTTTTATATTTCGGTAATAGGCCCGTATGATCTTTACTTAAACTAGGCTTTATTTGGAATACTCCAGAGTACTCATTACCTTCAATTACGTCAACACCATTTTTTGTTAAGGCAATATCCCAACCTACATATCGAACAGATGGTACTACTTTAGCAAGAAATTTAACATAATTTATTACCTCATTAAAATCAGGTATAGTAAAGCCTTCTATTTTAGTATTACTTATTGGATGAGTTTTATAAATATGGCCTTTTTCATCAATTGCCGGGACTAAAACTTTACCAGTATCACTAACAAAAGTATACATACCCCCACTACTAAAGTTATCAACAACCCCACCATTACCTATTCTAAGAACAGTATTTAAAATAGCTACACTGCCATCATCTTTTACAAAAGTAATTATTCGTAGGCTATTGATACTTCCACTATATAACTTATTCATTTTATCATTTTGTTCAATATAGTCTTCTAATAGATATTGTTTATTTTCTTTTAATGTATTAAATAAAGTTTCTCTATCTTTATAATCTTTTAAATTATATATGTCTACTCCTTTACCACCACATTCATCTACTACTTTGGCAACAATCTTACTTTTATTAGAAATAAACTTACAGAAATCTTTAAAATTACTCTTACTTAAATCTAAATATTCTCTTTTTAAATATTGTTTAAATCTTTCATTAAATAATAGTTTGTCATGAAAGATCTTCATATCTGATTTATTATTATATTTAGCAATTATTTGATTGTTAATAGAACTAGTTAAATAAGTATTACGTTCTTCTTTGGTTAAAAGATAAAATTCAAATTCAAAGTAATCCATATAACCAGATCCATACTTTAACATGCAATAGATTGTATCAATAAAAATAATTATTCTTGGTTTTTTAGTTTTTCTTGCAATAACGCCAACTATTTTAAACCAGTTTGACCATTTAAAACTTTTTAATCTTTTTAAAATATATTTTGCTTTCTTCATATACATCACTATATAATTATAACATAGATTATTTGCTTTGCAATTTTAATATTTTCACTTGTTCTTTTTCAGTTTTAATTCTTTCTATTTCTTTAATGTTAAGTTCATCAACAATCATCACATCATTTTTCAGTTTTATTTGTAATACTGCAGGATTTCCTTTTAATGTTTCTACCTCTAGGATATCATTTTCTTCTAAAACAACAGTTGTTTTTTCTTTGTATTCAATAATCTTCATAATATTAATCTTCTCTTTCTATTTTTTGGAAAAGCTCATCATTAAAAAATTCATTTAAAGGTATATCAAGCCCTTCACATATTCTTATTATAGTAAGTAACTTTGGATTGTGTGACTTACCATTAACAATATTTTGAACTGTGCTTTGTGTAAGACAACAAAGACCCGCCAATTTATTAGGGGTTATATTTTCTTCAATGCAAATTTTAATTAGTTTACGCGACATTGCTTCGGAAAGTTTCACATTTACCACCTTACAAAAAGTATACCAATGAATATTTAAAAACTATTAACCACGCATGGTTAACCTTGCCATATTTTTGATATTTTATTTTATTTTGCCCAAAAAGCAATGGTATTATACTAATTTAAAAGTATATTTTTTGTCGAAAAAAGAAAATTTATATCTTTTTATTATTTAAGACATGAAAAAAGTTCTTATTTCTAAGAACTATACTACAAAAAATGGTGGCTCGCTCGGGATTCGAACCCGAGACCCTTTGATTAAAAGTCAAATGCTCTACCAACTGAGCTAGCGAACCGCATAGAGTAAAATATAAAATGGCTGCCTCGGATGGACTCGAACCATCGGAATGTCAGAGTCAAAGTCTGATGCCTTACCACTTGGCTACGAGGCAATATTAATTAAGTGGTGGAGGGACATGGATTTGAACCATGGAACCCGAAGGAACAGATTTACAGTCTGCCGCGTTTGACCACTTCGCTATCCCTCCAAAGTGGTGCCGAAAGAGGGACTCGAACCCCCAACCCACTGATTACAAGTCAGTTGCGCTACCAATTACGCTATTTCGGCATAAAAATGGTGGACGTTTACGGACTCGAACCGCAGACCCTCTGCTTGTAAGGCAGATGCTCTAACCAACTGAGCTAAACGTCCATGTCTTTGATTGACACTTAAAATATTACCAAAATTGCTAATCTTTGTCAATCAATTTTTAAGACTTTTTTTAATTTTTTATGAAATATTCTTGGTACCAAATCAAAAAGCAATAAATATTGTATATTTTACGACCATTATTCTCTATATTTTGATAATGTTTATCTAATAATTCGTTAATATACTCTTGATCAAAAAATTCACTTACATAATCCATTGTAAAAACATCTTTTACTTTTTGATAAAATTTTTCTTCTCTTAGCCATTTAAAGAATGGTACTGGGAATCCACATTTTCTTCTCTTAGACCATTTTTCTGGTATCTTTTTAGAAGCAATATCTCTAAATATATATTTTGTTTCTTTATTTTTTAGTAAAAACTTATCGGGTAAGACACTTGCATATCTAAAAACATCTTTGTCCATTAGAGGTGTTCTAAGTTCTATTGAATGGGCCATACTCATCTTATCTGCTTTTAATAAAATATCTTGGGGTAACCAGAAATGAAAATCAACAAACATTTTCTTAGTTAATTCACTTTCTTTTTTTACTGGTTCTAAAACAGGGTCAATAATAGATGCAATTGTCTCATCGTTTCTTAAACTTGGAGCAAGGATTTTATTGGCCTCCCATTCCTCCATAAACGTACCATGGCCAATATATCTTTCATCAAAAGGAAGACCATATTTAACTAGGGTATTACGGCCTGGAAAGTGTGGTAAATGTCTTACTAATCCCCTTACCCCTTTTCTTATAAATAATGGCACATGTAAGTATAATCTTAGTAAAAATGGGTCATTATATTCATTATAACCGCCAAACATTTCGTCTGAGCCTTCACCAGATAAGGCAACTTTAACATGCCTACTGGTTAAATCAGATAGAAAATAAAGGGGAACTGTTGAAAGGTTCGCGTGTGGTTCATCAGTATGCCACATAATATTTGGTAAGACTTCAAAAAAATCTTCAGGACTAATTTTCTTGCGATAATTTTTAATTCCTAATTCATCTGATAATTCATGGGCTAAATCAGTTTCATCAAACCCTTCATAAGAAAAACCAACGGAAAAAGTTTTTTCTGGTTTAGCAACACTTACAACATATGAAGAATCAACTCCACCAGAAAGATAAGCTCCTACTGGCACATCACTAGTTGTTTGATGGTAATAAATAGAACTTTCCAAAACATTAGTAAGTTCGCTTTTCATATTATCATAATCAATATGACGATGCTTATCATAACTAATACTAAAATATTTATTGATTGTTAAACCATCTTCTAGATTATATGTGAAAGAATGACCTGGTTTTAGTTTAAAGACATTTTTAAAAAACGTTTCTTCTTTAACAGAATATTGGAAAATCAAGTACATTTTTAAAGCGTCTTTATTAACACTCTTTTTAAAATCAGGATAAGCTAAGAAAGACTTAATCTCTGATCCAAACAAAAAGACACCATCAAACAAATAATAGTAAAAAGGTTTCATGCCAAAATGATCTCTTGCCCCGAATAGTTCTTTTTTCTTTTTATCATATATAACAAATGTAAACATACCTCTTAAGTGACTGGTAACCTCACTACCCCATTCTTCATAACCACAAAGGATAACCTCAGTATCGGTCTTAGTCGCAAACTTATAACCTTTTTGACTTAATTCAGTTTTTAATATTTCATAATTATAAATTTCACCATTAAAGATAATCATTTTTGATTTATCTTTACTGTAAATAGGTTGACATCCACCTTCTACATCAATAATTGATAATCTTCTATGGCCAAGGGCCACTACATCATCTGTATAATAGCCTTCTCCATCTGGCCCACGGTGAATTATTTTATCAGCCATTTCTTTAATAATTACATCTTTTTCTTTCTTCTTTCTAGAATCAACAAAGCCTACTATGCCACACATAAAAATTCCTCCTAAGTTCTTTTATTATAACGCATTTTAGTTATTCTTGCCAAAAACTTTCTTTATATTCCTTATTATAATGCCAAAGTCTTTTTTTCATCATTAAAAATCTTTTAAAGTTTTTATCAAGTGGACACTCCATGGGACTTACTTTATCATGCCAAAGACGCATTGCTTCTTTTACAAAGTCCTCATTTAAACAATATTTTTTAATTATTCTTTTAGGTACAAAAGAAAGCAAAACTTTATCATTTAGTTCTTTAAAAGATAATTCTTTTGCGAATATTAAATCGTCTACTAAAGTTTTTACTAAGTTAACTCCTAAAGGAGTAATGTAATAACTGCTTCTACCTTGTCTTGCGTTAATTTCTAAAACTTTAAAAGTATTACTTTTCTTATCATATTTCATGTCGACTTCAAAAAAGCCATTCATACCTAATTTTTCCATAAAAGATTTAATACTTTCTTTCATTTTAGTTGTATCACCATTAAATGTATTGAAGCCATTTATTAATGTAGCGGCATTACCAACCATACTTCTTGTTCTTTCTTGTAAGCCTATTTGGGCAAAACTAATTGTTTTTACAAGGCCATCTCGGCCAACATAAACAACCGAATCAAATAAATAGGAATCATCGCCTTCAATAAACTCTTGAATAATTAATGGTTTTGTATAGTGGGCATCTTTTATTCTTTTTAAAACAATATTTAATTCTTCTTCACTAAAAACTTGATAAATTTTTTCTTTACCTACAAAAGACAAATGATTATATTCTACGACATCACTTGGCTTTACAATCACAGGATAATTCATTGTAGGAATAATCGTGCTTTTTAAAGGGTCAAAATAATACGTTTCTGGAAATGACAATCCCTTATTTTTATACGTTTTATAAAATTTTTCTTTATTAGTTAAACTAAGTAATACTTTCTCGTCTTGATTTGGGAAAACAAGATTCTTATCTAATACGCTTTTATTATGTGCTAAAAACATACTATATGTTTCATTGGTACTAATTACTAAAACTGGACATTCTTTTATCTTAGCATAATCATTAAGAATAGCAACAAACCTTTCTTCATCCCATAGATCATTATAATATTCAATAGTTAAAATATTAGAAAATTTAGTAAATGCTAGCCTATTCTTAGCAATTATATGAGCCTTTTTATGATACGCTTCATAAGCACACCTTGCCATATAATAAGCATTGGCATCACTACCAAGAATTAATATTTCAAAGTCTTTCATATATTCTCCTCCTAATAAAATATTTCTTCTAATTCATCACCATTTTTATGAATTCTAAGTACTCTATTTTGAATCTGATTAAATAAATGATATGTATTTACATGTAAGTTACGGGCAGCTTCTAAAACAGAAATACTATTCCCAAAAATTTCAATTTTCTCATCAACAGCAATATAATCTTTGCTAAAGACCATTAACATATCCGATGAATCTGACACTATGGGTAACTTTTTACCTTTATAAGAGACATATTTAAAATCTTTAGTTACTCCATCAGCATAACCAATAGGTATTGTTATTATGTAGCCATTATTTTTAATTTCATATGTATTATACCCAACATTGTCACCTTTATATACACGCCTTATTGCCATAACAGAAGAATATAAGGAAAAAGCAGTTTTTAGTTTTAAATCATTGGTAAAATGGCAAGCACTACATTTATATTTTTTTCTAATCAAAGTTCTTTTTAACTTTCTTAAGTTACCTTTTAAGCCAAACCCTAAATTACTAGATAAAGACATACCATACATAATAATGCCTAGTCTAATACCATTTACAAAATCTAACTTTTCACGCGTTACTAGAGTAAGACTTCGTCCTAAATGAACAATGGGAATATCTTTTAGAGAAATACTACTAGTAATATTCTTAAAAGTTTTTAACTGTTTATCATAGTAAGGGTCCATTATCCCAGATGTTGCAAAATGGGTATATAAGCCTTCTAAATTAATTTTGTCATTTGCTAAAAGTAAAGAATACGTTTCTTTTAACTCTTTAGCGTCTTTAATACCTAGTCTATTCATCCCTGAATCAACGGCTAGATGAACTTTTAATTTAGCAAATAAATCAACGTCAACTAGTTTTTTAGCATAATCTAGGGAATCTATGGTAATTGTTAAATTAAAGTTTATGGCATCAAGTACTAAATCTATGGCAATTGGTTCTAAAATTAAAATTGGAAAGTCTGTGTAATTACGAAGACTTATAGCCTCTTCTAAGGAAGAAACAGCAAAGTAATTAATGCCACCCTCAATCATACTTGTAACACATTTAATACCATGATGATAAGCGTTATTCTTAACAACGCCAATATAATATTTATAATCAGGATAATGTTTTTTTATTTCCTTAATATTTTCTTTAATTACATTACCATCTATAACTGCATATGTTTTTCTTTGCATAATACCACCATCAAAAGTATAGCAAAAAATGGTATGAAAAACTACTCAATCGTAAAGGACATTGACAGGTAAAAAAAAACTTACTTAAATGAATAAGTAGTTTTTTCTTTTGTATCTTTTAAGATAATTCCTTTTTTTAGTAGACTTTCCCGTATCTCATCAGCTAAAGCATAATTTTTAGCCATTTTAGCTTTATTTCTTTCATTAATCTTTTCTTCAATATAATCTTTTAACTCTAAAGATATACTTTCAGATACGCATAAATTAAGGGATAACACTTGATCAAAAGAACTAATAAGATTATACTTTAAAGCATCACTTTCATCACTTTTTAATAATTCATAAATTAATGATATAGCATTTGCCGTATTTAAATCATCACTAATAAAGCTTTTAAACTTATCATTATAATAATCAAATCTAGCTTTATCAACCGAACCTTCTCTATTCAAAAGAGAAACTTTATTTTTTAATTTTTCATAACTAGATTTCATATTATCTAAATTAGCATAACTAAAAACTAATTGATTACGATAATGACTATTTAAACACATAAAACGGTAAACAATTGGATTATAACCTTTACTTTCTAAAAGAGAAACAGTTAAAAAATCACCTTTACTTTTACTCATTTTACCGGTTTCATCATTTAAGTGTTCACCATGTACCCAGTATTTACACCAAGGATGTCCTAAATAGGCTTCACTTTGAGCAATCTCATTCGTGTGATGAGGGAATATGTTATCTACCCCACCACAATGGATATCTAGGTATTCGCCTAAATTAGCAATAGAAATACCAGAACATTCAATATGCCAACCAGGGTAACCTACACCCCAAGGGCTAACCCATTTAAGTTCTTGACTATCAAATTTAGATTTCGTAAACCATAAAACAAAGTCAGCTTGATTTTTTTTATTTTTATCTTCTAAGACACCTTCTCTTACCCCAACTACCATACTATCATATTTATCATTTGTAAGACGATAGTAATCATTAACTTTTGAGGTATCAAAATATACGTTTCCTCCAGATATATAAGCATAACCAGTATCTAATAATTTACTAATTATTTTAAAGTACATAGGGATATTTTCAGTAGCAGGTGAGACTATGTCTGGCCATTTAATATTAAGTTTTTTAGTATCACTTTTAAATGCTTCCGTATAAAAGTGAGCAATATCTAAAACTGACTTTTGTTCTTTTTTAGATTCTTTCACCATCTTATCTTCTCCAGAATCAGAGTCACTTGTCAAATGGCCTACATCAGTAATATTCATAGCTCTTGTTACATCATATCCTAAATATCTAAGGGTTTTTTCAAGTATATCTTCAAAAATGTATGTTCTTAAATTACCAATATGGGCGTAATTATATACGGTAGGCCCACATGTATACATTTTTACAACGCCCGGTGTATGGGGCACGAATTCTTCCTTTTTTCTTGTTAAAGTATTATATATTTGCATATACATTCCCTCTTTCTATACAATTTTATCACGAATGATATCTTTTAGCAAAAAAATTAAGCAACCTATTATAATATATTCTTTTATATAAACTAAAGTTTTTGTAAGTTTTTGTTATATTAATTTTAACTTGGTAATATTGTATTTAAAAATCACTTTACTTTATTAATACCAAAAAATCTTACATATTATGAAAAAAGTCCTTCTCTACCGAAAGACTAATTTCTAGTAATCTTTTTGCTTTGACCAAAAAGAATAAATAAAAAAATTGTAAATATTTCCTCTTAAGTGCACTTATATAGAAATAATTACAATTTAATATTAACATATTATAAAGTATTTTGTAAAGTTATAGATATTCAATAATAGCAATGTTTTTAGCGAGTTTCTCAATTAAATCTTCTCGATCATATTTATTAAAAATACTTGTAAAGTTACTATAATCCATTAAAAATAGTTCATAATAGTGAAAGAATATATCATGAATATTTTTAACCCCTAAATCCATTAAATACTGAATATTAGTCTTAACTAGTTTTTTATTGTTTTCTAGCGTTTCAAGCATAACATCAGCTGTATTATCTTTAAAGTTTTTTATTTCATCTTTATCAAAACCTAAATCACTTAAAAATCTCATTTAGTTACCCCCAATCCATCACTAAAAGCTTGTGCTTTAGAATTACTCACAATTTCTTTATATAGTTTTACAGGATCTACAACAAACATCTCTTTAAATTTATCTTCACCGTAAACCTCTTTATAACTGTTTATACATTCGTCATTAAATTGTTGAAAGCGAGAGTACGCTAAGTAATTTTGAATATTTAAAGTAACCCCATAAAGACTTATTGGGACTGTAACATTATATCTTTCAGGCATGTATCCATCAATAACTGCAAATAACTTTTGTGTTTCAGTTAACGGATTTTCTTTATTTTGGGTTTCATACATTGAAACTAATTCGTTTTTCATTATGAACCTCCTTACTAATAAGCCATTAATGGAACGTCTTTAGGGTCCATTTGGTTTTCTTTTATTTTTGCAATAACATTTTTTAATGTATTTAAATCATATTTAATTAAAACACTTGGATTTAAATATAAATCTAATTTATCTTTACCAATACTTAATAATAATGTGACTTTATCTTTTAGTTCTTTATCAAGCATCATACTAGCATGATTAATAAAGATATCCATATCTAAGCCTTTTTCCTTCATAAAAGCAATATTTTCTTTTATCTCTTTTTCATCAAAATTTTCAATTAAATCATTAAGTTCATTAGATGTATAATCTAAGTAATCAATACCAACATTTTTTAGTAATGTAATTAATTTATCTTTATTACTTGGTATAGCCTCTTCTACTACAATATTTTCTTCTTCATTTGGAATTTCAATAGACTCTACTGGGGCCATAGTTTTAGCTTCATGTATTACTTCAGAAATTGATTTACCACTTTTATCTTTTTTACTTACTTTTTTATCATAAGCAAACAATGCGTCTTCTGGAAACATTAATAATTTAGCTGTTTCTCTTTGTTCTTCATCATTAAAACCAAATTCACTTAATAAAGAGGTAATTGAGTCTCTGGTGATATTGATTCTTCCTTCTAGGGCTAAATCAAAGTATTCATTTAACTTAGCTTGATTAGCCAAAGCTGTATCTTTTCTAATACCTAATTCTTCAATTGTCGTTATAGCCTCATTCATTTCTTGTTCAACTTTTACTAGTTCATCTTCGGCTTTTTTTGTATCTTTTTCAACAGTTTCAATTGTTTTAGGTAAATTTTTCTCTACTTTTTCTAATATTGTACTAGGGTCAAAATCAATTCTAAGTCTAGTTAAAACGGTTTCAAAATCTTCCTTATGAATACCTTGTAATAATTCTTTAAACTTTTCACCTTGTTCTTCTAGTTCTTCTCTTTGTTTTTTAAATTCCGCTATGTCAGTTTGTAATTTACCCTTTTCTTCAGTAGTTCTATTTCTTGTTTCTTCGGCTTTATTTTTTTGTGATTCCATTTCTTTTAATATTTCACTATCAGAACCACGTAAATTATATAATTTGTCTAATAATGTCTCTGTGTTTATCATTTTAACACTCCCCTTTTTACCTTTTTCTATTCTGAAACAATTATAGCAAATGATTATTTCTTTGTAAAGGAGAAAATTTTTGACTATTTTCTTATAAGACGCATAATATCATCATGAATTTCTTCTATAGGTTTCATACCATTTTCGTTATCACAGACAACTTTTTCCCAGCCTAAATAATCGGCAACATATAAGGCATTTTGATAAACTCTCTTTAAAAATTCATCATTTTGCTCATGAATATCATTAGAAATACCATCATTACTTGTTCTTGACTTTCTTAATTTAACAATATTGTCATATGTTGCAGTTAAAAATATTACTAAATCTGGTTTCTTAATATTTAATTTATTATATTCATAATCAATAACCCAATCGATAAAATCTTCTTTCTTTTTTTTGTCTTCAATTAATGCTGATTGATATATTAAGCTAGATGTTGTGTATCTGTCTAGTAAAATGAACTCACCAAAAGTGTATTTTTCTTTTAATTTAGTATGCCAAGTAATCATCCTATCAAAGGCATAAAGACTTGTAACAAAGTATGGTGATAAATCTTTAATCTCGCCAAAATTACCTTGTAAATAGTTTTCTACTCCCTTAGCTTGATACTCGCCATATGTTGGAAAATGAGCCATTGTAAATGGTACATTATTGTTTACAAATTCTTCACATATTAGTTTACATTGACTACTTTTACCAATACCGTCGCTTGCCCCTTCAATAACTATTAATTTTCCTTTTTCCATAACTAATCACCTTCCATATAATATTATCAAAAGAGTAACTAAAAGAAAACTCTTTTTAACCAAATACTCATGTTTTTCATAAACTAAAATGGAACAATAAAAGGAGGAATTTGTTTGAAAAAGAAAATTATAAAGACATTAGTTGGTTTAATACTTATTGTATTACTTGTTGGAACCTATAGTGTTTTTAAACCAAAAAAAGAAACTGACTTAACAACTGTTAAATTAGCGGAGGTTACTCATAGTGTATTTTATGCCCCTCTTTATGTGGCAATAGAAAATGGGTATATGAAGGATGAAGGCTTAGATATTAATCTTTTACTTACACCAGGTGCTGACAAAGTAAGTGCCGCGGTTTTATCAGGTGATGTATTAATTGGTTTTGCGGGTCCTGAAAGCACTATTTATGTATATGAAGGGGGAGAAAAAGATTATCTAGTTACATTTGCAGGTCTTACTAAAAGAGATGGTCAATTCATATTTGGTAAAGATGAAAACTTTGATTGGCATAATTTAGAGGGTAAAGAAGTCTTAGTAGGTAGAAAAGGTGGTATGCCAGCCTTAAACTTTATTAACGCTATGGAAAATGCCGGAATCGATATATCCAAAGTCAATTTGAATTACTCAGTTGAATTTGCAGCTTTATCTGGTTCTTATATAAGTGGTGTTGGTGATTATGTAAATCTTTTTGAACCAAATGCATCATTATTAGAAAAAGAAGGATATGGTAGAGTCCTTGCAAGTATTGGTTCTTTATCAGGAGAAATGCCATATACGACTTTCTATACGAAAAAAAGCAATTTAGAAAGTAATATAGAAACATTAAAAAAGTTTACTAGAGCAATTAATAAAGGCTTAAAATATTGTGAAGAAAATGATGCTTTAGAAATAGCTAAATCTATTAAAGGACAGTTTAAAGATTCTAATACTAACGATTTAGAAACATTCGTTAAACGTTATAAAGAAAGTGATTCTTGGTTAAAAGACACATATATAAAAGAAGAATACTTTAAAAACTTAGAAGATCTACTTATTAAAAATAAATTAATTACAAAGTATGTTCCATATAATGATTTAATTAAGAATTTAAATGAATAATCATATTTTAGAAATTTTAAATATAAAGAAAGATTATATTACTATAAATGGGACTACAGAAGCTATTAAAGATATTTCTATGAAAATAAAAAAAGGAAGTATTATCACTCTTGTTGGTCCAAGTGGATGTGGCAAATCAACGCTTTTAAGTATTCTTGCTGGTATTGATAAACAAACTAGTGGCGTCATCATTAAAGATGAAAAAACAGTTGTTGGTTATATGCTTCAACAAGATGCCTTATTTCCTTGGCTTACTATTTATGAAAATGCTATATTAGGTTTAAAGATTAAGAAAATGGCTACTAAAGAAAATAAAGAATATGTAAAAAAACTATTATATGAATATAAATTAGGTGATTTTTTAAATGCTTATCCGAAAGAATTATCTGGTGGTATGCGGCAACGTGTAGCCTTAATAAGAACTCTTGCTCTTAAACCGGATATTTTGCTTTTGGATGAGCCATTCTCAGCCTTAGATTATCAATCACGGTTGAAAATTAGTGATGATGTTTATAAAATCATTAAAAAAGAAAATATTACGGCTATTTTAGTAAGTCATGATATAGCCGAGGCTATATCTATGTCTAATCAAGTCTTAGTGTTATCTAAAAGACCATGTACAATTAAAAATATATATAATATTAATTTGACTAATCAAAGTACACCAATAGAAAATAGAAAAGCTAAAGAGTTTGCAAGTCTTTATAATGATATATGGAGGGATTTAGATGTCCAAGATTAATAATAGTAAAGATTTAAAAAGAAAAATATTAAAAGAAAAAATATTAGTATTATCTTTGCAAATTACTTTAATATTATCTTTTCTTGTTACTTGGGAGATTATGTCTAGAAAAGGCATAATAAGTAGTTTTTTATTTTCTTCTCCAACGAGGGTTTTAAAAACTATCTATGATTTATATTTAGATGGTTTGTTATGGACCCATATATGGGCTACTATTTATGAAATAATTATATCATTTAGTATTGGTATCATGCTTGGTTTTATCATTGCTATTATTTTATACGAAATACCTTTATTAGAACGGGTATGTGCTCCTTTTTTAACGATGATTAATAGTCTTCCTAAAGTAGCCTTAGGTCCTATCATTATTATATGGTTTGGAGCTAATATTAAATCGGTAATTGTAATGGCTTTACTTATTAATTTAATAGTTAGTATTTTAAATATTTATAATGGTTTTCAAGGCGTTGATAGTTACCGATTAAGGCTTTTAGAAACACTTGGGACTAGCAAGAAAGACACATTAAGATATTTAATTATTCCTGAATCAAAGCAGACTATTTTATCTTCTTTAAAAATAAATATTTCTATGACTTTAATCGGTGTTGTTATGGGAGAATTTTTAGTAAGTAAAAAAGGGCTCGGATATTTAATTATATATGGAACACAAGTATTTAAGTTAGATTTAGTTATGACAGGAATCTTCTTATTAATTATTATTTCATTTATCTTATATAAGATAGTAACTTATTTTGAAAAAAAATGGTCTAGGTAAAACACCTAGCCATTTATTTTGGGTGACTCATGAGATATATAATCTTATCCATATTATCATCATTTGCCATCTTATTTTTTTTAATCATTTTACAAGTTTCACATTCATAGATGATTTTTAAGGTATCTTTTTTTCCTTTTTCAATACCAATTGGGTTTAACACACCATGACACATACACTTTCTATCACCGGGATAGTTATCTAAATGCAGTGAACACAAACAATTAGGACAATGATCTCTTGCAGTATAGCCAGGTGGTTTTACTAAAAAGCCACATACTAAACAGGTAAATTCTTCATCAATCATTTTAAAATGTTTATTTTCCATCATGACCTGCAAAATAGTTGATTTTCATTGCCTTTTTAACATCACACATAGTATTTTGGGCGGCAATTTGAGCTTTTTTAGTACCTTCATTTAAAATCTCTATAACTTCTTCTTTGTGAACACGTAGATATTTCTTTTTCTCTCTTATTGGTTTTAGATATTCATTTAAGTGACTAGCAAGCTCCTTTTTACAAAGAACGCAACCACGTTTACCACTCTTACATTCCTCACATATGACTCTGGTATTTTCTTTGTTCACTAATTTATGATAGTAATATACCATACATATATCTGGGTTAGCTGGATCATCTTTTTTTATTTTTGATGGGTCTGTAACGGCACCCATAACTTTCTTATTAATTGTTTCTTCATCATCAACCAAATATATTGCGTTTCCTAGGCTTTTACCCATTTTTTCATTACCATCAAGTCCTTTAATTCTTGGTGTTTCTGATAGAAGTGGTTCTGGTTCTTTTAATACTTCACCATAGATGTGATTAAACTTTCTTACTATTTCTCTACATTGTTCTATAAGAGGTAATTGGTCTTCTCCAACTGGTACTAATTCACCTTGGAAGGCTGTTATATCAGCTGCTTGACTTACTGGATACCCTACAAAACCATAAGTAACACTTTCACCATCATTACCAAATAATGCTTTTTTCTGGGCTATCTCAGTTTTAACGGTTGGATTTCTGTATAGTCTTGATATCGTAACTAAATTAGAGTAAAACACTGTAAGTTCAGCAATTTCAGGAATAGCTGATTGAATAAAAATATGGGTTTTCTTCGGGTCTATTCCAATTGATAATAAGTCACTTGTTAGTTCAAAAACATTTCTATATACTTTATCAGGATCATTAAAGTTATCGGTAAGGGCTTGGACATCGGCAATCTCTAAAAAGAACTCATTACCAGATTCTTGTAATTTTTTAAAGTTTACTGCTGCTCCAAATAAATGGCCTAAATGTAGGTTGCCAGTTGGTCTTATACCTGTTAAAATTGTTTTCTTTGTCATAATACACATCCTTTCTAAGTATTATACTACTTTTTTCTTATTCTTGTCATCTCATAATCAAAATTTAACATTTCAATATCAGGAATGGTTTTTAATATTTCATATACACTTTCCATAGCCGTGTTTTTATCTTCTTCACTTTCAATATTTTCTAAATACCAATTAATAAGACTCATTTCACTTTCATATTTTTTATTGTTTTTAATCTTTGTTAATAATAGTTTATAGTAACTAGCATTAATAATTTTATTTTGAAAGCAATAGTTAAAATACTTAGCATTTACATTGTCAGCAAGTTCTAGGCAACTTATTAAGCTTAGTACTTCATCATAATTTTCATAATCAAATTGTTTATCAGTTAATAAATCACAATATTTAAGTAATCTTTTCTTTAATTCTTTCTTAGAATAAGGATTTTCTTTTTTAGTTTCCACTATTTTTTCTTTAGTAACAAAAGTCTTTTGTTCTTTTTGTTTTTTTGCATATAAGCATTTACAATAAACACAATAATAATTACTCATACAATCTGATAGGCCTAGATTTTGTAAGTCGGCTTTTAATTTTACAAAAGAAAAATTAATATCAATATTTAAGTATTTTTTTTGGAATTCAATATACCTATTTTTAAATGCAATATCATATTCTTTAGTTTTGTTTAAAAATTTTCTGATATCATCTTTTAAATCGGCTTTTAATTCTAAAGTAGCGGGATTATTAATATATTTTATAATACTATTTTGGACACGTTGCGAGCTTATTTTTCTGTTTATATTTAGAAAATTAAAGGCTTTTGTATAATTTATAGAAAGTACTTCACTAGCCTTAGAGTCAAAGGGAATTAATAAAAACTTTCTAATTATTTTTCCTTTATCATAATCATTAAGAGAAAGTGTTTCAAGAAAAATTTCCAACAATTGCATAATTTCTTGAAATCTACCAATATTTGGATAAGTAACACTTGATTCATTAAATACATCTTTTAGATAATATAAACACTCTAATGTTTTTTCATCCATTTCTTTTTCCAGTTGCGTTTTGCTTCTAAAAGCATCTTCTTTTAAGCATTCAATTAAGTCATTAATTTTTTGTAAACATTCATTCGTTTTATTATTCATGTTTAGATCTCACCCTTTTCATAGTTTCATATTCATATTCAAAATTTAACATTTCTAATTCAGGAATAGTTTTTAATATTTCATATACACTTTCCATAGCCGTATTTTTATCTTCTTCACTTTCAATATTTTCTAAATACCAAGTAATAAGACTCATTTCACTTTCATATTTTTTATTGTTTTTAATCTTTGTTAATAATAGTTTATAGTAACTAGCATTAATAATTTTATTTTGAAAGCAATAGTTAAAATACTTAGCATTTACATTGTCTGCAAGTTCTAGGGTACTTAATAAGCTTAGTACTTCATCATAGTTTTCATAATCAAATTGCTTATCAGTTAATAAATCACAATATTTAAGCAATCTTTTTTTAGTCTTCATACGCGAAATTGCTGGGTATGGTTTTTGTGGGGCTTTTATAGGTGCTATAGAAATTTTGCTTTTAGCTTGATGTTTCTTTTTATCAATACTTAGGTAGTAGCCAAGATAGTATTCTATTAATTTGGTCTTTTTTTCTAGTACACCACAGACACCTAACTTTTCTAAAATACAACTTGCTTTTTCATAATCTTTATCACTTCTAGAGGGATTATTAGTAAACTTTTCAAGTTCTTCGTATAAACATTTTATCTGCATATTTTTAGTATTTTCACCACTTTGTAAGATAGCTCTTTCTAATTCAGATATTAAAGATTTTGAAGCTTCGTCTATATTCTCATTAGAAAGACTTTTAATAGCCTCGGATATATCAGTAACATTATTGTAGCCATGTTTACCAAAGATATTTCTTAGTTTTTCACTACTTAAATTAATGATATTGGCATTAGCGAGAATCTTAAAATTACTATCGATAATTTTTTTAGTAAGTTTACATTTTTCAGTATAAGAAAAGACATCATTATCTAAAATGGCATCAATAGAATTAAAATCTTCTATTATTTCAACTACATTAGAAAAATCTTCATTTGTTACCCTGTTAATGAGCATATCAATTAATGCTATACTGTCTTTACTATTTGGCATTTTCTCTAATCTACCTTTAATTTTTTTGGCTTCTATAACAAATTTATCTTCAGCTTTTCCCATAGAAATTCCCTTTCTTGTTAATGGGATTTACTCTACCACAAAATACAAAAAAAAGATAGCCCATATATCATGAGCTAATCATTATTTTTCTAATTCATATTTTATTATTGTGTCATTTATTCTTTCTTCTATAGTAAAGTAAAGACTTAGTTTCTCCCCTTCATCATCCATCTCTATGGTTTCTTGATGTCCAAGTATAAATGATAAATCAAACCCTTGATAGGTTTTAATACTTTCTTCTTCTAAATTACTATTATATTTTTTTAACTCAACGTTACAATCTTTATTAGTCATTACTAGGTAAAAGCTATCATCATTTATAATGTAGTCAATAACTTTGGGACTACACGTAAAGTTATCGGTTGGTAAAGAATAATCTATTTCTTTAACAAATGTACCATCTTGTTTTAAAATAAGAGTCTTTGATTCAGTTGCAACTATTAAGTTATCATTAAAAACATATATTTCATCGCTATAACACATTTTTTCTTTACATGTATCATAGTTTTCTAAAGGAATTTCATTTATTTTGTTACCTTCTTTATCAAAAATATCAATTATGGTTCCTGCTTCAGAATACTTAATACCATAGTAATTATCACCAATTATTCCATCAAGATAAATATTATCATCACTTATTTTAGTTAACAAAGCATTACTCTTTAAATCATATGTAATGACTACTGAATTACCAATCAAGATGTAATTATTATCATTTTTAAGCATTTTAAACATTTTTTCAATTGGTTTTCCAACTAACTTGGAAAGAGATATATAGGTATAGTCTGTAATATCATAATTCACTTTTATAATAAATGGGTCGCCTATATCATCTAAGGAATAACCTAGAATATAGTAATTGTTATCAGCAAGTACTACTTGGTAAAAAGCAGCATCATTAACATTTATATTTAATTCTAGTTTTTTTAATAATTCTAAGTTTTCATCATAAACTTTTAAATAATATTTACTATCTAATTTAGTAATTGTGAGTAGTTTCTTAGCAACATTTTCTTTTAGTAATAAGCTTTCGTTATCAATTACTGAGATAGCTTTAAAAGATATTTTTTCTTTAAATTTTGGCGTTAAGTTATAATGCCAATTAATATAATCACCTTTATTTTGGAGTTCTAATTTACCAGAGACATTAGAACAAGTATCTAGTGTGTAATCACTTGCAAATGTTGCATTAATATACACATTCTCTAGGGCTTTTGTTTGACATGTTACATTATTTACTGTGTCACTTATAATAACACTAGGCTCTTTATCTTTAGACATTACAGTTCTAACTACAAAGATACCAGTAAAGAAAATAGCTAAAAGTATGACACTACTAATGTAAACCCATTTTTTATTTCTTCGCATGTTTTCACCTCTTTTACCTTGCATACCATACGTCATTGTATGTTAAATCTGATTTGTTAGATAGTACTAAACGATATAGATCGATACTTCCACTGCCATCAGCACAGCCATGACTTGGGTAGTCACCATAAGCATAAAGATATAGGGAAGCCGTAGTGTATGCGGTATTTACGGGACGGTAATATAATTTTTTATCAATATAATCTTCACAACCACCATAGAAGTCACTTGTTACTTTGGTATTTGACCATTGACCAGCTCTAAGTGATATTTCTACTGAGTATTTCCTGCCATTTGCTATAACATAAGCATAATTACAGCCATATGTATTAAATGGTTGGCTCCAGCCTTCTACTCCACCACCATTACCTTTGTGTCTTTTACCGTGAGCGGAAATATAACCATTTTCATAAGTTATTGTGCCACCGTTTTTACCAGTAGCAGTTTTTCTTGTTGCCCATGAACCTAGATGATTTATATTATAATCGGGATTATATATTGTGTATGTGCCCTGGCCTGCACAAGATCTAGTATCAGTTCCTGTGTTACAAGTTTTGTTAGTGTTATTATCTTTATTTATCCAACCAACTTGTTGTGTTCCATTTCCACATAAGCTACTACATGCACTAACGTTTGTTGTATATTCTTTTTTAGTACTAGAGCATTCTTTATAGACAACATAATTATTAGAAACTTGAGTATAGTTTCCTGCTTCATCCATTACAACTAAATAAACTATTCTATTTTGGCCATCATAATTACCACCAACATTCCAATTAACAGTACTACTAAAATTTTGCCAAGAGCATCCTTGTAAATAGCCAGTATTGCTAATACACATCTTTAGGTTTGCTGAATTTGTTTTATCGTCTTTGGCAGTTATATTTAAGATTGTATTTACAGAGTTCCAATCAGATGTTGATGAGGTAACAGTAAATGATACTTCTGGGCCATTACCATCAATATTTTTGACTTCAAAAGCAGAATCTAGAACATTATTTAAATTATAAACGTAATCACGGGCACATACATAGTATTCGCCTAGTGGTAAGTATTCAACTACTTCACTTCCATTTACGGCTTTATAGTCATTATTATTCTGACATTCGTTTATATTATCTTTAGTAACAACTTTGTAATCTCTAATACCTGAACCATTTTCATCGCTAAGAGAAATTGTTACTGGTTTTCCTTTTTGAGATAATACGTTATTGTTTAGAGAAATATTGGTAACATTTGGTTTTTGTTTATCAATCATAACCCGTTTAGAACTTTGCTGTGAGAACGTAACACCATCTTTTTCGACTTCAATTAAAAAGTTTACTTGAACATTTTTGATATTTTCAGCAGATATTTCATAGTACTCACAGTTTTCTAAATTATTATCTTGGCATTCACAATTTTTTTCGTTTTCCCCACTCCAAGAAATACTTTTAATATTCTCCTCATAATCTTTGTATTTATCAGTAAATTCATATTTGACAAAGATAGGACTATCCTTAACCCAATCAGTGTCAGAAAATTTAGGGACTTCTTCTTTTTCAGTAGAACCTTCTTTGTTACGATATAAATGAAGACTTACCATTCCATATAAATTTAGTAATGTTTCTTTATCATAGCAAGTATCACTATGCATAACAGTTGCTTCATATTGTTCATCTTTATAAACGACATTTACAATATCACAACGCATGTCATGGTTATCAACTGGACTTAAGTATTGACCTAATTCATTATCGGCTTCTAAGACACCATTTTCGATAAGCGTTTTAACGTCAAAAGTCATCTCATTGGTTTCTTCTGCATAGACCTCGGCTTTACTAGCAATGTTTTTGACTTTGGTATCATAGGCACTTTGTTTAATTGAACTTGATACTTTTAAATATGTAGGAACGGCTATTCCTGCTAAAACTCCCATTATTGCTATTACTGCTAATAGTTCTACTAAAGTAAATCCTTTTTTCATTAAAACCACCTTACCCTTAATTTAATTTTAACATAAAGACATGAAAAAAAGAAGAATTTTTATTTTATTTTCTTCTTCTATTATAAAGTTAATCTATCTTTTAGGTTGAACTAAAATTTGTCCTTCTGATAAGTATATTATACCATTATTAAAAAGTAGTTCTTCAGGAGTCACTTTAAAGAGACTAGCAACTGTATCAAGGGTATCACCCTCTTTAGTAATATAATAGCTAAAACCACTTTTAGGGATAATTATTTGTTCATTTGGATATATATAGTCTTCCATAGATATACCATTTAAAGATGCAAGTAATTCAGGATTTATATTATATTTCCTTGCAATACTATATAACGAATCACCTTTATTAATAGTATATATTTCATAATAATTTTGTTTATTTTTAGGAATTAATAAATTACTTTTTCTTTCCTCATATAAATTCATAAAACCACTCCTACTTATAAAGTATGTAGAAATGGCTTATTGGTGACTTTACTACTCTGTTTTATTTACACATCTTGTTTTGGCATCCATCATAAACTGAGAAATTTGTGTTTCTAACTCCACTAAAGAATCTTTAGAAAGGTTAGATATAACGATATTTTCTTTCACTGTATCAATTACAATTTTCCCCCAGATTAAACCTTTATATACTTGCATGTCGTTATATAATTCTGGTGTTATGCTATTTAAAACATAGCCAAAGAAAACTCTTTTTTGCCCAATCATTAATCTTTTGTCAGTAATGGCAACAGCACAAGTTTCAAATAAGTCAAATGGTCCTTCATTTTTTTGGCCTGCAAAGGCATATTTTACTTCTTCACCAGGATTAACGTGTTTATCAATCACATTAGCATTGGGAAATAGGCGCCACGCAACGGTACCAGGATATTTATTTTTAAATCTTTTTACTAATTCATAGCAAGTCATTAAAACACCTCTTTCTAAAACAATTATAGCACAACTTTAATGGAAGCAAAAAATAATATTTATAATTATTATTTGAATATACTAAATAATTTACCGCCTTTTTCACTATTGTCATCATCTAATCTTGCAAATCCTAATTTAATAAGTAATTCATTTAAAACATGATTATTTTCTAATTTATCATCTAAATAAGGAACATTAAAGTAAACTTTACTACGTGATTCATATTCAAAGTCAGCAACATCAGTACTATTTAGTACACTTCTATTAAGAATAATTTTTTGACCCTTTAATTTTTCGAATGCTCTATGATCCTTACGAATTAATTTATTTAGTTTTATTAAACCAGGTTCAATAAGATATAAGACCTCATTGCAAGCTTCTACTGGTCCTTGATTATTTAAATCAACTAATATAACATCAGCATTATAGTTAGAGGCAATAAAATTTTGAAGTTCAAAATGATTAGTATGTTTTAAAGACTTGTCATTAAAGAACATGAAATCATTATCATCAACTTCGACAGCAACAACGCGATATTTCTTTTCAAGTTGCTTTTTTAAAAGATAAGTAAGGGTTGTGCTACCAGCATGTTCTGTAACGTTTTTAATACCAATAATTCTTAGTTCTCGTTGTTCATAAACAATGGTAGGTGTACCATTAAACATAGTTGTTTCTTCTTTTTTAGATGTGTCGCCACTATCATAACTCATCATATTGTTATTTAACTGATGGTACTGAGCCACATCTTTATAAGTATTAGGATTATCGATTAAAAATTTAATGGCATCAACATTACGAGTAAAATTATAAATACCCATAGATACTAATTGAGAAAGATATCTTGGACTATTAACAACTTCTGAATCATCTAATAAAAGAATTACTTTACTCATATCCATATTAACTGATAATTCTTGAATTTTAGTAATATCTTGATAGCCTTTAATAGCCGTGATATCAATAATCATTTTATTAAAGAAGAAATTGGAAAATTGCATAATAATATCTTCTGGTGTAAATTCTCCTTCAATACTTTTAATAAAATCAATGTCAAGTCCTGCTAGCAATGCAGCATACTTATTAGCAATTTTAACGTTCATATTGTCCTCCTTTATATAGTATTCTTGGGATTAGTTATGTCAATGGTTGTTCCATCAATATTAAAGGTAACTAAGTCTCCTAATATAGGTAAACTAAATTTAAAAAATATCTTTATTTTATATCTAGCACGATTAGGAGTAGATGCCCCTTTGGTACTAACTTCTTCCACACAGTAGTAGTATTTTTGCCCTTTTACAGCATTTGAAAGGATTGCATCCTCCCCTAGGCTAGTAGCGCCATAGCTTCCTTCATCACAACTGCCCTTAACAGTGTAGCCATTATATTGTAAGTAATTATTAATTAAATCAATTGACCCCGATTGGTTAGATGTTCCATAATTAAGACCTTCATACTTTTCTATAATAGTTACTAATTCGTTTTTTATTTTAAAAGCCTTAGTATAATTTATTGTGAGGGCTAGAAAAGCTACAAATATAAGCATAAATATAATTACTAGTTGCATAATCCAAGTAGTTCCGATTGCTTGTCTCACTTTTCAACACCTCCATATAATGTTTTAGTTGCTCCAACAACACGAAAGTTAAATAAATCATGGAATACTGGTAAATCTAGTTGATAGAAGACAACAACACGGTAATAAACCATATTAGTTAGTTCTTTATAGTCATCACTTATACCAGATTTATCACTAGCACTTACAGCTTCAATACAAAATACAGGGTTAGTATTAGTACTTTTACCATCACGATTAAAGCATTTATATTCATTACCAGGACTAACACCAACTGTCCGATATGAGTTATCTTTAATATAACTTACAATATCAACAATTGCGCCAGTATCTCCTTCTTCATATTCTTTATTTAAATCAATACCATTATACGATTCTATTGTTTCAATAATTTGATTTTTAACATTAAATGCCTTAGAACGGTTAATAGACAGGCACATAAAACCTGTAAATAAAAGAATAAAAACTATTACAATTTGAAATAACCAAGTACCACCTATGGCTTCTCTCATTCTATCACCCCTCTATTAGCCTTTCCAAACACATTTAAAAGTTTCTGACTTATTACCGCTTTTATCAACAGTATAGCAATCAACAGTTTTGCCATCACTACTTCTGTTTTCCTTAGGACATATAGCCTTTGCACACGCACTATTTTGATTCATGTTATTTTTAATAGTTGGCCAAATAGTAAAGTAAAAGAAGGCTACTAGCATAGCCACAATAATTACAACAATAACCGTAGTATTTAATTCACCAGTCGCCTCTTTCATATAACCTCCTATTTATTATTTGCCACCTGTATTATCAGGACATGTTACTTCTTGCTCTGTTTGATTTTCGTCCATATAAGTACATTTACATTTCTTACCATCACAACTACAATTATAAGCAGAAGAACACTTAGTACTATTTAGAATATTAGTTTTAATACTAGGCCAAATAAAGGCATAAAAGAATGCAGCTACGGCAGCAATTGCTACAACAGTAACAACAGTCATATTTAATTCTCCAGTCGCTTCTTTCATTTATTAATTCCTCCTATCTAATAGTATTATAACTTTTTTTTTATTAAATATCAATTTCTTGTTAACAAAAAAAGAAGAATTTAACAATTTTTTAAAATTCTACCATAATCAGTTATTAAAATTTGTTTATCCATTTTTTCTTTAATAACCCCATTTATTTGTAAATCAAATATTTCCATTAAGTATTCTTCTTTACCTACAGGACACAACCTATATAGTGTATAGTAGTCATTTTCAGTTAATGATGGATAGATACTAGTTAAAAACTCACTAAATAAGCAAGGCAAATGAAATAACAAAAAGAAAATTGTTTCTTTTGATAATTTTTTATTATTATATAAGTTTAATAGTTGCTCAGTTATTTTGGATGGCTCTACTTTAATATTTAAAGATGTGCTTTTTAGAGCAATTAAGGTGTCTAACTCACTTAAAATAATCGCTATAATTTCCTTATCTATTGGAAGTTTAATTGTTTCTTCTTTTAGTTTTATTAAATAATCAGTTTCATATTCTGTTGTTAAAAGAGATACTATTTCTTTTTCATATTGATTTTGCATGACCAATATTAATCCTCCTTCATGGAATTTATATTATAACACAAGAAAAGAAAAAAAGAGAAAAATTTCTCTTAAGTTAAATTCATGGTGTATCTACTACCACACACGGTTACTAAAATAGAAATACTTTTTAAATCACTAATGGTACTTGGTACTTCAAATACCCAATAACCATCTAATTCTTTGGGCGTTATATCATTCATACTGATAATGTTATCTTTTACTTTTAGACTTAGAAAATCACTTGTAAATGATGAATCACCTTTACGGGAAGTACTATACGTTGTATAAGTATCAAGAGAAAAATTTCTTTCAATAACAAGTAGTTTTTTATTAGATGAAGAGATAACTTTGTTTTTTAAATCTTGACAGTCATTTTTAGTACATGATTTATAATTATATTCATAGGAATTGGTTAATAAAGCATTCTTTATTTCTATTTGGGTCATACCGAGTGGTGTACTAGACAATTCTAATATTTTACCTTTAGGGATAGTTTTTACATCTTTATTAGTAAATATTTTATCATATTTTAAATTAACGGTTTTATAAATAGGTGTTACACTACCAATTTCATAAGTTAAAGAATCTAGTATTTTTAAACTAATTTTTTGATTTAAAAAAGACTTGTCTATTTCATATGGTATAACAAAAGTATTCGTGGAATTTGGCATAATAACTGTGTCTCTTGTATAGGCACTACCAAGGGTTGGGAAGTAGCTTGATCTATCTAGTGTTGGACTAAGCATTCTTTTTGATACTTCTAATTTAAAGTTGTCATAATCTAAAGAAAGCTTTTTGGAAGTATTGTTAACTACTTTGAAAGATGTAGCTAAGTAATATTTGCCATCAATATTTTTGCCACCAGAATCTAAATTAGTAAGAATAGAATCTTCGACAGTTACTATTAAACCATTATGACTTATTTTTTGCTTTTCACGATAGGTTTTATGATATACCCCAAAATTTAAGTATACTAAAACACCCAATATAATGACACAGATAGAACTTAAAATAGTAAATGTCACTTTGTTTTCTAAAACATAATATTTAAATTCTCTAATAAAACGTCTAATTTTTCTTTTATATTTATAAGAATCTTTACCAAATGTAAGTTCAAATTCCTCACTGTCAACATCTGTTATTTCAAGTTCTTTCGCATCCGTACCAAAATCAAACTTTTTAATATCAAAACCAATACCTCTAAGTAAAGTATAAATAGTAAAGAAGAATTCTGGTACGTAAAACACGTAGGCTAAGTCTCGATATAACCTAATTGTCTGAGCACTTAGTGAAGTTGTTTCAATACTAGATAAGATACCATGAGCAATGGTTATAATTATTAGTAAAAATAAGTAGTAAGCAATTAAAAAGATATAATACTTAGTATCTTTTTCTTTCTGTTTCATTAAAAAATAGATAGAAAATGCGAGCACTAGAATTACTATGATAGCAAAATACATAAATAGATTTATATATGACCCAGCAATATTGACTTCACTTGTATAGTAATTAGCACTTACATATGTTCTTAAAAATGAAGTTATCATACCCGTTCTTATAATTAAGTAAACAAGGGGTATACATAATAATAAGTGAATTATTTTAAAATGCTTTATTAAAAAAGCATATGGTTTTTTTAGTATCATATCATTCACCCTTTTCTTACACAAAAATTATATCATAGTTCGAAATGAAAAAAAACTTTAAACATTTAATTTTAAAGTTTCATTCATAAATAATCTTCTTTCTAACTTCGGGTTTCTACCAATATAATCTCTATTTCTAAAATAGTAATCTACCTTGTCATAATCAAAATCATCACTTATAACATACTTATTTAATTGTGTAGCAAACATTAAAGATGATTCTAAATCTTTTTCGTCTAAGGAACTATTAAAGTAGCGAAGTTCATAGGTTTCTCTATCGATCCTAAAAGCATTTTTTTTACTACCAAAAACATTACTATAAGGAAAATTACATAGAAAATTAATTATATCATTAAAATCTAAGGGACGAGCATTATCCCAAAAATTTCTTCTTATATTGCCACCGTAGCTTGCAAGAACATATATCTCACTTTCAAAGGCGTATAAAAATTTGAGTAATTTTTCATAATTTTGCCTTGTTTCATATTGTACTTTAGAATCCAAAACATCTTTACCAATGTGAACATGAAAACCTGTCATGAAAGAATTTTCTGGTATATTGGCTCCATTTTCCTTTAATAATATTAGTTTTTCTTTGAGTTCTTTAAGGCATAGTTGTAGGTCAGTATATATAGGGGAAATAAGTTCTCCACCTACTAACTTTTCATTAGTAATTCTTTCTTCTTTCATTAGATTAAAATCTTGATAATTAATTTTAGATGTTTTTGCTTTTACATTTACTCTTAGTAATTCTGATAATTCGTATAGTGATGCACCACAAAACTCAAGTTCATAGCCAAAAGTCATAATACCACCCCTTTTTCTAAATGCTTATTCTACATCAAAAAAGACAAAAAGAAAAGAGGTATTTCTCCTCTTACATATTCATCATCATTAAAACTGCAAAGACTAGTAAAATCATAACACCTAATCCGGTTGTAATTAGCATCTTCATTGTTTTACTTTCCATCTTTTCAAGACGTTGTTTGTATTTTAATTCACGAGCTTTTTGTTGTAAATTAGAAATGGTCTTAGAAAATGTTAGTAATTGTTCTTGTTTATGTTCTTGACGACCAAGTGATAAACGATATAAAAGACGCATCATTCGCATGGAATCTCTTACTGGATAGGTTCTTGCAAATTGCATATAAGGATTAATTGAATCATCACCTTCATTAATTTGGGTTATTAATTCTTGTAAACCTTCTTTAAATATAGGTGGAGCATCTTCAATACTTTTACCAAGGGCTACTGGAACCGTGTAGTGTTGAATCAAAATCTCTAAACTTTTTAAGTAATGTGGTAACATAGAATCTATTTCACTTAAATGTCTTTTATAGTATTTTTTAATATTAGAATAATCTAGTTTAAATACTAAGAAACCTGCTAAAATACTAAATAAAATAGTAATGTATGTTAGATTAGAGATAAAGAAACATAACATAACGACAATGGTAATTAACCCATTTTTAATTCTTCTATTAAATAGAAAATCTGGATTTACAGTATCACCATAACGTGCTTTAACGTAAAAGTCCCAGTCACTTTCTTTTAGTTTTCTAAAGTAGACCTCGTTATCCGATACGAATCTATTAGCGCTAATCTTACCTGTATAGTTAAGAGCAAATAACAAGATTGCTGCTAGTGCAAAAACTTCCCAATACATTATTCCACCCCCACATCTTCGTAGTAGAATTTTTCACCACTTACTAAGAAGAAACAATTAATAATAATAATGGCGTGTAAAATTAGTTGAACAAAAATATTATCAAGTAACTCAATATAAGAGTCCGTTCCTAATAAAAACTGCATGGCCATAACAAGTAGGAATAAGGCAAGTCCAAATGTAACAAATCTTCGGTGAAATTCTTTCCTATCAATTTGGTCTCTATAAACACCTTCTACTAAAGCATCGATATCTAAAGACATGTTTTCTAGAGCTTGCCCCGAGTCTTTCGCACCTTCCTTAGTAATTTGTAAGAATAATTGATTCATATTTTTTACCATATAAAATGGATATTTATGATTAAAAAATTCTACTGATTCATCAATTGTACCATTTTGATAAGACATATCAATCATTGTTTTAACATCACTTAAAACAGGATCTTCTAAGATACCAGAGTCTCTAACGCCTTCTAGAGATTTAACAAAACTTTGAGTTGTATTAAATTCCATAATGACATTAGTTGTGTATATTTGAATTTGTTCAAAAATAAATTCACTATAAACTTTTTGACATCTTAAGTATGCTAGATAGGGAATAAAGGCTACGGCTATTAAAGCATAAATAGATGCGATGATAATATTATAAAAATATAAATAAGTAATACCAAAAGCCACAACAGCAAAAATAACAACTTGAGTAATATATTGCCTTGCTGTGTATTCTTGACCAAGTTCTTTTGTTTTTTTCCTTACTTCTTTAAATGAGTATGGAGCATATTTATCATACGCTGTTGTTACTTGCGTAACAAAAAATTTATATACATTTTCACCATTATTAAAACGGTAACTTAGGGCAAATATAGCAATAGCAATAAGTAATAAAAGTTCTATCATAAGCCACCTCTAAAGTGTTTCTATGGAACCTACTGGAGCCTTAGTATCAACAGCCCCTTCGTCCAATTTAAAGATGTCATCATCTAAAACAATACCACTTATACCTAAATAATCTCTTAAATACTTAGTTGGATTATTCATTGTAATATCGCCGGTTAATGTTTTTTTGTAAATTGTATTTACTTGTGGTTTATTATGTTCGTCTACGTAAAATTCACATACTTCTAAAATTTCACGTTGAAATCTACCTAGTTCTTTACTCATATAGCCTTTAACGTAAATACCAATTTGTACATAACGATGAATGGTCGTAACAAATTGTTCAACATCAATATTACTTTCAATAAGCGAGAACATACGCATTGGTATTAAACTTGCTTTATCAGAGTGGATTGTTGATAAGATATGGTGTCCAGAAGAAATTGAGTTACGAACGGCCATAACAGCTTCCGCAGAACGAACCTCTGAAAGTAATATCCAAATTGGGTTTTGGCGCATACAAGCCACTAAAACATCACTATAACTAGCAATATTATTTGTTTTTAAGGCAACAATATCACGGTGTGGAAATATTCTATCTAAGTGTAGTTCTAGTGTATCTTCAATAGTAATGATTTTTTCATTTTCTTTAATATGACTAGCTAGGTATTTAACAAGCTCTGTTTTTCCGGAACCAGTCTCACCACTTACAATAATATTTGCATGTCCTTCAACACATTTCATTAAAAATTCATGAATAGACTTAGTTACATATTTTTCATTTAATAGTTTTTCTTTATTTAATCTAATTTTGGCTGGTGTCTTTCTTATAACACACGCTATTCCATTTGTAGCAATAGAATCATGTATGAAGTTAAGACGTAATTCAGCACTTTCAGCATCGAGCATTGGATGGGCCATATTAAAGGTTTTACCCATAACATTAGCACATTGAAATGCCAACTTTTCCATTAAAGCATTATTTATTTCTGGGCGATCAACTTGATACACACCTTTATCTAATGTCTTTAACCAAACCTGTCCTCCATTAGTATAGGAGATATCAGTTACATTATCTTCTCTTAAAAACTCTTCTAGAGGTCCAAAATCTAATTGAGAAAATACAGCATCATTCATTATATCACCCCTTATTCTTATTCTGTAATATCAGTTTCATCAGTAGCGTCAGTATTATCACTACTATTGCTACTATCTTCTGGAATAGTTACTGATTTAGATAAAATATATTCTTTTACATAATCACTAACGACTTGTGTTTCCCCAGGTTTAGCAGTGTAATTTGCATTTCTTGGTACTGGTTCTAGTTTACCTACTTTACCTGCTTTAATTAAAAGTGCATACAATTCATCTGGAACAGCAAATAATAACTCAGCAGGCTCACCCTTACTATTTTGATTATCTAGTGAAACACCAGAAGAATCTCTTACATCTAATACTTTGATACTTTTAACTAAGTTTGTATAGATGATCTTTTTGCTATCATCAGTACCATTAAACCATAAATCAATGTAATTGTCTTTATGTATGGCATTACCATAAGTAGTATAAGTATCAACTGATAAAGAAAACGCTGTATATCCATCTTCAATATCACTTAAAACATAGTCTGGTGATAATTTTGGCTCAGTAATATCTCCAGTATAGAACAAACTATTTTGACGAATGGTATTACCATAAACAACTTCTTTACCAATTAAAGCACTAGAATTTTTAATTAAGTTAGTACTTTTATTTACAACATCACTATTAACCTCTATATAACCAATATCTTCAGCTGTAATAACGTGTCTTTGACTAAGTTCTACTTTAGCATATGGAACTCTAGTTGGATTAATTTTGGATTTAACTCGGTAATTATAGCCAACATATAAAACAACAATACCAGCAATAACACATAGAATAGTGACGGTATTTTTGTTACCAATAAACCGTTTTAATTTTGTTAAGGTACTATTCATTTGTATCACCACTTTCTAACGTATCATCTGTATTATCTGCCCCATTATTTGTAGTAGTATTTTCATCTGGAATAATAGCTGATTGAGCTATAATAAAGTTTTCTAAGTAAGAACTTGAAACTTCAGTTTTACCAGGATTTGATGAATAACTTTTATTTCTAGGTACTGGCACTAAATTACCAACGAGTTTAGCTTTTTCAAGTAATGATTTTAAAGAATCTGGCACCCCAAATAATAGTTGAGCAGGTGTCCTACTTTCACTTCCTGTTTCAAAAACAGAATTACCATCATCATCAGTAACATCTAATACTTTTATACTTTGAATGAATTTACCATATAAAAACCTACCATTACTATCTTTGCCTTCAAACCATAAATCAATATAATTACCAGGATAAATAGCATTACCAAAAGTACTATGTAAATTAACATCTAAGTATACTAGTGTATAACCATCTTCAATGTTAGATAAAAGTGATGATGTACCTTTGTTATCTGATGGTTCTTCAACATCGCCCTTAAAAAAGAAACTATTTTGCTCTATTGTATCACCATATGTAACTTCTTTATCGATTAATTGATTAGCACTTTTTATAATATTACCCATCTTACTAAGCACAGTTCCCGCAACTTCCATATAACCTATATCATCTTTAGTTATTCTATGTCTTGATGAAAGTGTACTTTTAGCATATGGTATACGAACTGGTTCAGTAGCTGATTTTACACGCCAATTATAACCAATATAAAGAACAAGAATACCTGCCAAAACACATAGTATTGTGACAGTATTCTTGTTACTTAAAAATCTTTTTATCTTTGTGAGAATATTCCCCATATTTCTTCCTCCTTATTCTTTTACTATACCATTTAATTCAAGGATAGCATCTACTTTATTAGTTATATCAAAAGTAGTAGCATCTCCAGCTACTGTATAAGTAGCACTTTTAGTTGTTACTTTTACACTCACTTTTGGAGGAGCTTCGTATATGCCATAAAAATCAATTTGATATGTATTTAATTCTACATTATCGGCAAATCTTCTTAAGAAAGATTCTACAAATTTTTCAGAGTTGATTTTTAACTCTCCAGTTGTTCTATAGTAAGCATAGTCAACGGCATCAACCATAGATGCTTCAGTAACTTCTTTTACTAAATAATAATCTTGAGTATTTGTAGTTGTTACATTAGATACTAACATCATAATTACAATTACAAATATTCCTAATAAGATTATCCAATAACCCCAATATGATTCTCTCATTATTCTGCCCCCTTAATACGCCATGAAGGACCAACATATTTACAATTACCATTGCCATACCCAGAAGTACAACCACTGAAGTTTTCAAAAGCATCAGTATCTTCTGTAACTCTTACACGGTTATCGCGGCTAGTTAAGCCTGTACTATTATTGTTTGCTAAGTCTAGGAATGTACTTTTACAACGATATGGAATTTCATAACTTTTACCATCGTTTGCATTAGAGCTTAATTGTTCACAATATAAGGAATTACTATTGTCAACATACTTTTGATACTCACTTGGTATAGAGGCATTAGTAAATGATTCTGCTTTTTTATTATATTCACGGATTTTTTGTAAATTAGAAGGAGTAAGTGTATATGAATATTGTGCTTTTTTATAAACAGTATCACCATCTTCTTCAATTGCTTTAGTAGTCGCTACTGCTTTAGCATTTTCGCCTGTATCAGCATTCCAGTTATAGCCTAGGCTACGGCTAGTTGGATTTAAATTATTAGTAGAAATTGTTCTATAAGTAAAGTTTGCTGTACTACCATCAAATGCACAATTTTTACAAGTCATACGACAATTATCACCATCGCACTCTTTCTCAGTAAATTCACAGTTTTTATCATCTGTACATGTAAATTTACAATTATCACAGTTATTTAGATAATGACATACATAACCAACATTTTGATTTACTGATTTAGTAGAACTATCAGCAGCACATCTTATATCATCTGTTAAATTATCATATTCAGTTATAACACTAGTAGTTGCACCCATTAATCTTCCTAATGTACTAGTTTTATTATCTTGACCAATATCGCTATATTTAATAGTGAATGGGAAAACACCAGTCTTAGTAATCATTGAAATAGGTAGAGCATTTTCTGGCATTTTACTATATAAGCAATCATTACCATTACATGCTTTATTTTTTAATTTAATTGTTCCATAAGGAGAATATGTTACAAATTCATTTTTTGGTTCATATGTCGCACTAGCATTTTTACTCTTTTGTACCCATTTTGCTGTACTAACATTAATGTCAACTTTTGTACAACCTTTATCATTGCATATCGTTGTACTCTGTAATGCTGTTTGTGGTGTACTTGAGGTACCAGATTGACAAGCATAATTTTCGTTAACTTCTCCAGAACAATATGTTGTGGTTGCGTTTGCGTCAATGTTTGAACTTGTTTGTTCAAATTCACCAGATATATCTTTTTTATAGTTTTCATTATAATCAAATGTCACTTTTGGATTAAACACCATCTTATTTGACCAAGTTGTATCATTATTAGAAGTTGCATTTTGAGTAGTTAGCCCACTAGTTAAACTATCAAGCGTACTATTATCAACTGTTCCAGAACAGCTGTTATATTGTTGAATAATTTTATTTAATTCTGCAAGTCTGTTTTTAAATTCATTGTAGGCATCATTTTTATTTTTTTCATGTTCTGCTTGTCTAGAAGCCTCAACATTTAATGTGCAGCTGCATTCGCCGTTACTTGCACTGCCTTTATACGATTCTTTAAATTCTTCACTTTTTTGCGTACCATCATAATTATATTCAATCCATGTCCATTCTTTATAGTAACTTGTGCTTGGCCCTTCACTGCCACCAGAGCAAGAATGCTCACCTTCACCAGTTACTGGATCATATGTTGAATCACGACCACTATAAGAACATGATAATTGTTCAGATTTTTCTTCTGTTTCAGCAGCAGCTTTCCATTTTAAATATTTATTATATGTGTCAACAACTTCACGAGATTTCTGAGTTAAATCACTATTGAATTTTGCTGTATTAATACCTTGTGTTTCTATTTCGCCTTTAGCATTTCTAACTGCATTACCAACATAACAATCTCTTGTGGCATCTACAGTTGTACTTAATGTGAAGTATCCACCACTTCTTGTTATTTTAGCTGTTGGTAAAGTAAATGTATATTTTTCTTTACAGTAAACTTTACAATAAGGGTTGCCACTTAATTCAGTCGTTGCTTCATAAGAAGTATTAGTTAAATCGTTATGACCTATAACACAAGATTTTACTTGATTTGCATTGTTAACTGCACCATTAGAACATGTTCTATTTGATTCTTCGTTAATATCACTAATTATACCTTTTTCTGTACTTTCTTCATCAAAATTATTACAATTTGATGGCATTGTTACAGTTGGCATACAATTTATATTTTCACAATCTGCACGATACTCTGGTTCACTACATTCATGACCATCTTTACAATAGTATTTGTTATTATTAACGTCTTTTGAACATTTTGGACCATTATTTTTAGGTGGAGTTGCGGTAATATAAATTTTACTACCACCGTTTAAAATAGATGTTCCATCAGATACTATAAGCATATTTTGTCTTGCCGTACCAGCATTTACGATAATCATATTTGCACTAGCAGACATTGTACTTTTGATAGAACTTTGAACGTATACACCTGCACTACTAACAGTGTATCCACTCTTTGTAGAAATATTAATTGTAATAGTGGCACTATTGCCATCAGTTTGAATAGGCTCCTTAGTACATTTTAAGCCTTCGCTATCACAACCAACTTCAAATTCAGTCCAGTTAATTTGTGATGCTCTTTCACCTTTAGCAGTTAACTTAACAGTTATTTTAGTTGATGAGGTAGATACTTCTTCGCTTATGGTTGTCACATCATATTGATCAGTCCATAATAAGTTGTTTTTTACAGCATCATCATAAGAAGTAGTGTCAGCAAGATTTACAGCCTCATTATAAATATCTTTAGCATCCTTGGCCAAAGCATAACTAGACCCATTCCAATATTGATTGTAGAAACGGTCGGCATCAAAGATATTAACTAAAGTTTGATAGCCTACTGTACCGCTTTTTTTATCACATGTGTTATAAATATTTATGTTAGCATTATATTTCATTTTACCATAGTGTTTACCAATCCATCTGAAAATTATTTCACCAAATTGACGATCTTCAACCGAATTAGTATTTCTGCCACTTGCAACAAGTAATTGATAAGCTTTTGTCATAGCTAAATCATATTTTTGTGTTGTGGCGTCATTTTTTTTGTTTGATGGGTCAATTCTACTTACACATGATGCAGAACCAACACCACTTGTTTTAGCCGGATCCAAGCAATATGCTTTTACATTCAAGCCACTTACATTATAAGTGTGTAGAGCATAATTTGTACCATTTAAGGCAATATTTTGGCAGCTATCAGCCACAATATCATACTTCATGTTACATGCTAAATCTGCTTTAGCAACGCCAGGCAATAAAAGAGCACCGGCAATTAAAGATAAAAACATTAAATTTCTTTTTTTCATAATACTTTACTCCTCCGTTTTTTTATCACAATTACGGTAGTAGCAACCCCTGCTATTAATATAATAACACCAACTCCAGTGTATATAACCCATTTATTCTCTTTTAAATATTCTTTTGCTTTTTCAAACCAACTCTTAGTCTCACTATTTGAAGTATTGGAACTATCAGTACCATTTTGTTTTGATGCAGCTTTACTTATGACATCACCTTCAGACATATTTAAATCATAATCAACAAATTCTTGACAATAATAATCATCATTACCTATACATGCTGTTAAATAATGAAAATCGTTACGTTTTGGTGTCAATAAATTAAGTGTCCTTAATTCTTTACCAGAACAACTTGGATTAGTAGTTGTAACCTTTATTTCATAATTAACAACTTTTTCCAAATCTAAACGATCAAATGCGTATGTTCCATTATCAGTTTCATCATATGTGATAGTTTCTGTACTACCATCATCACCTGTAATTAAAACATTCATGTCTTTTGTAATGTTATAAATACTTACGGTTATTTTTTTCCAGTTGGCATAGTCACTTTCAAAATCAACATCCTCTGGATTAATTCCTGATACTTCTTCACCAGTCGTTGCATCAATAACAATGTCTTTTGCTTCATAATTTGCTTTGACATTTGATGCTTCTTTGGCCATATTTACTTCTGTTTCATAATCACATTCAGCATTTGCTCCACCAATAAATAGAAAAGAACATAATATAGCCAATATTATTTTTTTGCTTTTATGCACATAAATCACCTCTAATCAATCTCATAGCATGATTTTAGCATATTTTGATAGGTATTTCAATTAGGTTGAAACCACTTTTTTTAAATTTATTAATTTTCTTTAATAGAGTTCATTCTTACTACTAAATCACTAATTTTTTCTTTAGCAATAAAATGAGGAATAAACATATAAATAGATATTAATGTAACTAAAATAGAAAGTGCTATTAAGGTACTAAAGTTTTTTATTTCTAATTTTTTCATAATCTTTCGCCTACTTTGAAATAAGTATATTGAAAATACTTAAAAAATGCAATACTTTCCAAGAAAGAAAATTTATGATATTATTTTAATAGAAGGTAGGTTATATATGAAAAAAATAAATTTTTTAGAGTTAGGTAAAGCATTATTGATTTTAATGAGCTATATGTTATTCATTCCCGATTTAGTAGTATTTATTTTTAGGTTTTTAAACCTTGATTTAAGTAATAGACTAATATATGTACTTGCATATGTATTTATTTATTTGTTAACATTCATATTAATTGGTATATTCTATGGTAAGTCATTAAAAGAAGAATTTAAGTTATATAAAAATAATTTTAAGAAAGATTTTAAGATTGGTTTGAAAAACTGGGGTATAGCACTTTTATTTATGGTAATTACAAACTCACTTGTTTTATCACTAGTTGGTGATATGGCTACTAATGAAAGTGTTAATCGTTCAATGATTAGTGAAATGCCTTTGTTTTCTGTAATATCAATGGCATTAATTGGTCCTTTTATAGAAGAAATGCTATTTAGAAAGAATTTTCGTAAATCTTTTAAAAGCAAACACCTATTTATGATATTTACTGCTCTTTTATTTGGTGGGGCACATATGCTTAGTGCTTTTACCATTGGTGATATTACAAGTAATTATTTTCAGATTTTATATATTATCCCTTATAGTGGCATAGGTTATTTCTTTGCTAAAAGTTATATAGAAACTGACACGATATTTACAAGTGTTACAACTCATGTTTTACATAATTCTTTATCTGTTTGTCTTGTGTTATTATCTAGTTTTATAGGAGCATAATATATGGAAGAAGAAATTTTAGAAGAAACTAGTTTAACGAGAAAAAAAATGCGTTTTATTCCTAAATTACTTTTAACTATTCTCTTTATTATAATTATCTTTTTATGTTATATTCACTTTTTAGAACCAAAACTTATAGTTACAGAAGAAGTTGCCATTATTGATAAGGCAATTCCTGAAAGTTTTAATGGCTTTAAAATAGCTCAGATATCAGATATTCATTTTGGAAGAACAACTAATGAAAAAGAGTTAGAAAAAACTGTAAGAAAGATAAATGAAATGAAACCAGATATAGTTATATTTACGGGGGATTTGTTTGACGACTATATTAATTTATCGGAAGATAATATAAAATTTTTAAAAAGTACTTTAAGTAATATAAATACTAACTTAAATAAATACGCTATTATGGGGGACAGTGATATTGCAAAAGAAGATATATTTAAAAGTATAATGACTGAGGCTAATTTTACAGTTTTAGAAAATACTAATATACCAATATATTATAATGGTAATACCCCTATTTATTTAAGTGGGATACCATCTATTAAAAAAAATACACCAGACTTTAGTACTGCTTTAAAAAAAGATAAGCAAGAGTCTTACCAAATACTTATGGCACATGAACCAACTATTTTTGATAACAAAGAAAATACTGCTAATCTAAGTATTACAGGTCATAGTCTAGGTGGCTTAATAAGAATACCATTTGTAGGGGGAATATTTAAAGGTGAAAACGTTAATAATTATGAAAGTGGTTTATATGAAAATAATAATAAAAAGCTTTATGTTTCAGGTGGTATTGGTACTGAAAACATAAGTGCTAGATTTTCAAATTTTCCATCTGTTACTTTATTTCGATTATATAATAATTAAAAAGGTCCTAAATTTTAGGACACTTTTTTTATCGTTTTCTTTTTTCTTCTTCTACAATTGTTATATCACTTAATTTATAAAAACCATCTAATGTACCGACACTTATAACTACACCGCCAGCATTTAATGCTTTTTGTAATTGTTCTTTATTATAAGTAGAAACTACTTTATTATTTTTTAAAAGTAAATTATAACTTATTACATATCTTGGTTCATCATATGAGTATAATAAATAGTCAGGTTCTTGGCCAGTAATGTCTACAGTTGATGCTGTATACCTTATTTTGGGATTCGTTTCATTAATAATAATTGGAGCATAAAATGCGTAATCTTCAGCCGAACGATAATCATCATAAATTAAGGCTGGAACTTCTATATCTTTTTGTTCCCTACTTTTTCTTACAAATGGTTTAGAAGGTATTTGTGAGTTTATTAAAATGCGTTCGCGATTATAATCTTTGCTAAGAGGAATCACGGGCTCTCCTTTTACAAGTGGCGTATATTTTATTGTTTTAGGGGCTTCTTCAGGTTTAGCAAAGGCAATTGGTTCTTTTTTTTCTTCTGTTTCTTTTAACATATCGCCTATATTTATTAGTCCATCATCATCTTGTTTATTAGGGCTTTTTGACCCACCTTTTACTGTGGTTATATCTGGAACATAGAAACTTAAATCTAATTCTTTATTATCTTTTAATTCATAAAAATCTTTTTCTTCATCAAAGGTTTTTCTATATAAAATATTTATTGATTTCTTCCATTCTTCTATTTGTTTTTCATCAATATTTAAATTAAATTCACTCGCTCTTTTCATATAAAGGTTATATCTTGCAACTACTCTTACTAAATTGATTAAATATTCTTTAGGTTTTTTATCTAGGCTATAAAGAGTATGACCTTTCTTTCGTAAATCTTTTTGGATTCTAAGGCAATCTTCAATATATGTTTTAGAGTGTTTTTGCCACATATATAACATGCTACTAAACTTTCTTTTTAAGTCTTCGTTATTAGTGTTATTTATAAATGCTATTATTTCTTGTTCTTTTTTGGTTATTTCATCTAAAGAAAGAAGAGAAGCATCAATATTATTAGTATAAGAACATTCTTCTAGGAAACGTTCGGTTTGTTCATCAAGTTTTGATTTATTATTATCATTTGGTAAGTATGATTTTAATTCTAAAGAGTCAGTATTTTCTAATTTGTAAAAATCACTATCTTCACTGAATGTTTGTTTATATAATTCATTTATTGCTTTTTTCTTTGTTAAAACATCTTCTTCTTTCACAAGTGTTTGTTGTTCTTTTTGTTTTTTGGTATATAAATTATAAGAGGCCACGGTTCTAATTAAGTTTAAAATGTTTTTATTTACCTCTAAATCACTAGTTATAGACAACCCTTCATTATTACTAGAGTTTTCTTTTATTTTTTCTTCTATTCTTTTTATATCATTTAGATATACTTTGGAATGATTTTGCCAATTTTCTAATTCACTTTTTAAGTTTTCATTATTAGTTTTGTTAATAACCTCAATTATTTTATTTTCAATATTTGTTATTTCATCTAATGATCTTAATGTAACAATTATGTCATTTGTAGAGGCACATTCTTCTAAAAATTGTTCTGTAATAGTTTCTAATTTATTTTTCATAAAATCAATCCTTTACCATATGAAAAGTATAACATAATATTTATTGGTTGAAAAGTATTATTAATTTTATAAAATAGTAAAAAAGAGCTCTTACGAACTCTTATTTAGTAAATAGGCCTTTTAATAATTCCCAGAAAGTTTTTTTAGTACTTGTAGAAGTAACAACGTTACTTTCAGTATTTGCTTTTACCCCATCAACATTTAATATAAATTTAGTAGTTGACTCTGTGTCACCCTTTTTACCAGCAAATATTTGATAGTTATCACTTAAATCTTTTAAGGCTTCTACTTTATTAGTGTAGTTTTTAGCATTGTTAGCCATACTACTAATGGCACTTATACCACTTTTATTAAACTCTTTAATTCCTTCATCTAAAGAGTTCATACCTTTTTCAAGAGTTTTGGCACCACTTGCTAACTCTTTTGTTTTAGAAGAAAGAGTATTTACACCACTTTCAAGTAATGTAAGACCACTAGAAAGTTCTTTTGTACCACTTTTAACTTCTTTTAAATATGTTGTTAAAGTATTTAGAGTTGTACTTAATGTTTTACTTGTACTATCCATTGTTTTTAAAGTTTCAGTTAATGCTTCATTATTTTTTTCTAAAAGAGTTATCATAAGCGCATTACTTGCATACATATTTTCATATTGGAATTTAAGATTATAGAAAGTTTTGTTTTTTGATTCGATTAAAGAATCATATGTAACATCTTTTAATCTATATGTGTTGTAAGCTGTTTCTAACTTTGTATTTCCTTCTTTTAAAGTATTAATTGTTTCAGTATTTTTAGCCATTAAAGTTTTTAGAGAGGTTATGCTTTCTTTGTTACTGCTACTAGTCAATGTTGCACTTGCTGACTCTAAGTTTTTAAGGATTTCTTCTACACCTTCATCAATTTTAAGTGAACCATTTTTTATAGCTGTTATTTTAGACGCAACTGTATTTAAGTTTTGACTAATTAAGCTTGCACCTTCGCTTATACTTGCTGTGCCACTTTTTAATTTTGTAGACCCACTTTCAATAGCGTTCATACTAGTTTGTAATTTATCCACATTTTTATATAAATCATCTAATGAATCAAAAATACTTAATTCATCTGTATCTAGTATTTTAGGAGTAGCAAGAGAAATAATACTTGATAAAGAGAAACGATTAGTATCATAAGAAATAGTTATGGTGTCCATTTCTTTTAACCAATCTAAACCAAGACTTTCATATAAACCAGGAGCAGAGATACCAACTAACATATAATTAGAACCAGTATCCACTATTTTACCATTAGTAATGGTAACATTTTCATTTCCTTCACCAGGAATAATAGTAGTTGTCGTTACAATAAATGGTGTATACAAATTATTAACAGTTCTGTTTACATTTACTTTGTGTAAATCAGAGTTTGTGTATTTTATTTTAATAGTAACATGCCCACTTTGGCCAATTAAGTCGGTTAGAGAAATATCTTTACCATCTAGAGTATAAGTAATAGATTCAGTGATTGGTAATTCTTTGTTAGTTAAGCCTTGATAGAAAACGTCTTTTTTAGCACTTTCAAATGTTACTAAATCACCATTTTTAATGAAAGGCCTATCACTAGTCATATTAAAGATATCAGTAAGACTAGTTTGGTCTTCAATATTATCTAATTTTTCAGTGTTTTTTAAATGTTCAGTTACAAATGTACTTTTAACAGACCCATCTGTACTAAGACGAGTATAAACAGTTTCTTCTTTAGTTAAAGCAAATGTATTTAATGGTAATAAGAACATACCAACAAATAAAGCTGTAACTAATTTTTTATTTTTTTGCATATTATTCATTCCCTTCTCTTTTTTAGTAGTTTTCATAATTAAACTATCAAATGTAATGAGTATACTTGGTAAAACCGTTAAGACAACAAGCATACTAACAATAGCACCACGGCTTATTAGGGTGCAAAGTGAGCCGACCATTTCTAGTTTTGAATATACGCCCACGCCAAATGTTGCCGCAAAGAAACACATACCACTTACAAATATGGAGTTAGCACAATAGTTAGTCGTTGCAAGGATTGCGTCTTTTTTAGCCATACCAACTCTTCTATTTTTTAAGTAAGTTGTCGTAAGTAAGATAGCATAATCAATCGTAGCACCAAGCTGTATTGTACCTAAAACGATAGGCGCTACAAAAGGTAACGTAACATTACCAAAGTAAGCTATTGACATATTAATAAAGATGGCAAATTCAATAGCAAGAATTAGTAAGATTGGTAAAGAGAAAGATTTTAAGACAAAGAACATAATAAATAAAATGCAAATAATACTTGACGTATTAACATTGTTAAAATCTTCATCACTTGTTTTTACTAAGTCTTTCATAAGTGGTCCTTCACCTGCAAGGATGGCATTCTTATCATAACTTTTAATAATGTTATTTATTTCACTTACTTGGTTGTTTAATTCATTCGAGGCTATATCATAATAAGAATTTAAGAAAAGCATTTGATATTTATCACTTTCAAATATTTTTACGATGTCACTAGATAACATATTCTCCGTAATACCACGACTTTTTAGTTTAGAAAATGATAAGACAAAGTCAACACCATCGACACTTTCAATTTCACTTACCATTTCATCTAATTTTTCAGATTTAATATTTTTATCAATTAGGATAATCTCAGGTGATACAATTTTAAATTGCTCTTTTAATTCATTATTAGCGACAATGCTATCTAATGATTTAGGAAGACTTTCATCAATTTTATAATAGACACTTACTTTACTATTAGCAAGATAAGCGGGAATTAATAGTATTAAAAATAATACTAATATAGCTTTATTGTGTTTAACGACAAAATTGTTAAATTTTTCAAAGTGAATAGTAAGTGGTTTATGATGCGTTTTAGTAATTAAGTTATCGAATACTAATAATAAACTTGGGAAAACAGTTAAAACACATATAACACCTAGTAAAACACCTTTGGCCATGACTAGACCTAAATCTTTACCTAATGTTAAGTTCATGGTAATAAGAACTAAGAAACCTGCAATAGTTGTTAGACTACTACCAGTAACACTTGTAAACGTTTCTGATATAGCCTCTTGCATGGCTTTTTCTTTAGTAAGGCCTTTATTTTTCTTGCTTTCATAGGCATGATATAGGAATATTGAGAAATCTGTTGTAACACCAAGTTGTAAGACTGCTACTAGGGCTTTAGTAATATAGGAGATACTACCAAAAATAATATTACTACCTAAGTTAAAGACAATGGCTATACCAATATTACCTAGTAATAGTAATGGTACTAAGTATGAATCAAGAGATAACTCTAAAACGATTAAACATAAGATAATAGCAATAACAATGTAAATCATAATTTCTTTATCAGAAAGATTCATTGTATCTAAAACCATGGCACTCATACCACTTATTTTAGCACTGTTTTTAGAAATTTCTTTCATTTGTTCAATCGCGTCAATTGTTTTTAGAGATGACGTTGATTCATCAAATGTTACAAAGATTAAATCAGTATTATCTTTGTGAATTTTTTCTGTTATTTCACTTGGAAATATGTCAATAGGAATGGTCGAACCAAATAAATCATAAGCACTTATGGCTTTGTTTACACCATCAATACTTTCGTATTTGCTTTCAAGATCTAATAGCTCTTGGGCTTTTAAATTTTCCGTTATAACTACTGAATAAGCACCCATCCCAAAATCTTCTGTCAAAATATTTTGGCCTTTAACTGTCTCAATCTCCTCTGGTAAGTAAACTAGTATATCATAATTGATTTTAGTTAGTTTCATACCAATAAGAGATAGAACAAATAAAATGGATGTAACAATTAGTATTAATACTTTGTTATCACATATTTTTTGGGCTATTTTTTGCATAACCTCTAACACCTCTTTTCGCTGATATATTTTATTCGCAAATAAGAAAAAAAGCAGCAACAGAATTTTTTATTTGTATGATAACCAACACTTTGTTTAAAACGTATGTATAAATAAGCAACAGAGTGTATTTTATCTTTACAAATGTGTTATTTTTGATAAAATGGAATTGGTGATGAAATTGAATAAAAATGATTTAAGAGTAAAAAAAACGAAAAATGCTTTATATAATACATTAATGGAATTAATGAAAACTAAGTCTTTTGAAGAAATAAAAGTTTCTGATATTTGTAATGCGGCTTTGATTAATCGTTCTACTTTCTATGCTCATTATAATGACAAATATGAGCTATTAAAAGACGCGATTGATAATTTGAAAAATTCTTTAATTGAAGAGTTAAATAAAAATGTTAAAACTAGTAATACAAAAGAATATTATTTAGAAATGATTAGTATATTACTTAACCATATTGAAGAAAAAAGAAGTATTTATCAACAAATTATGCTTAACAATAGAAATAGTATAATGGTTGATATTTTGTATGATGTTCTTGATCATGATATAACAAGTAAAATAAAGAAAAACAAGAATGAAAAAATCCCCGGAGAAATTATTGCTAAGTTTTACATAGGGGCAGTTTTTAATGTAGGTCTTATATTTTTGAAAAATGAAAAAAAATATTCTAAGCAAGAGATTTTAGAATATTTAAATAAATTAATACCGGATGATTTTGATAATTAGGCTTTTATTTCAAGTATTTTTATGTTAATATGTATCTAATGAGAGAATTCTCATATAATAAAAAAAGAGAACCTCTAGTTTTTGCTTAGCTAGACGTCCTCGTTTATTGGTGGACGCCTAAACACATTGTTTAGACGTTTTTTTGTAGTAAATAAAATAAGGAGGAATTACTTTATGTTATATGGTTTTATAAAGTAATCCAACTAACAAAAAAATTAGTAAGATTAAAAAAGTGATTAATAAATCCTTTTTACTCATAACTATCCTCTTTCTAGAAGACGTCTAACAACTAAAGGTTCGAGAGTTATTATAAAGTCTTATTAGTTAATAATCAATGGGAGATTTTGAGAAGTTTTGTCGCATAAAATCACGTACTCCCGAACTATGTCGAAAGTATCTTTTATACTATTCAAAATAATCAGTATAATTACCCTGAGACCCATAATAACTATCCATATTTATGACATAGTCCAAAAATGGTTCGTTTAATAGTTCATTAATTGTGTATGGATGCATTACTACTCCATCATAATAAGTTGTTGATTCAGCTACATAAATTATATTATCTTTAATAGCCCCGACTAAAGCAATATGGCCATCACACCCTATTAAGTCACCTGCTTTAATAGAACCACTTGTTAGTAATGACCTAGTTATAGGAATATGTACTCCTAAGTCACTTAAATCATCATCCGTAAAACTATTCATACCAGCACCTGTATCAGAAACGTCAAATCCTCCATTATACATAGCCCATGTTACAAAGCCACTACAATCTAAACCATTAGGATATTTTACACCAGGCTTAAAACCAGCTTCATCTTGCCAATTAGTTAAAGGACACCCCCAAATAGAAGGCCCAAAACGGGTATTATTTAATTCACTAAATTTATCACTACTTAAATATAAGCCTTTATGATAAAATCTACCTTCACCATCAACATAATCACCGCCAGTATTATTATTTAAACGGCCATTTTCAAAGAAATAAGGTATTTTATAAGGAAGTTCAAGTGTTATAAAACGAAGTGAGGCAACAACGCCTGCCCTAGTAGCATAACCCGCAGTATTAATTCTATCTAAAAGAATTTTATCTAATAAACTACTTTCTTCTTTTGAATAACGATTACAAGTCATTTTGGGTTTTCTATTTATGACTTTGGGCGTAGTTATTAAATCAGTTACGGTAACATTAATACTTTTCGTAACATCTCCTAAAGTAACAGAAACATTAGCAGTACCAGGATTTACACCTATTATAGTGTTTTGACTGGTTTTAACAATACTTTCATCCTCACTCATTAAAGATATTGCCTCTTCTACATTACCTAGTTTTAAGGCAGATAATAAGACCCTATCTTTACCACCAATAGGTAAGTAATAATCTGTTTTATTTAATGTGAAATCCACTACTTTATTTATATTTGGATTTACACTATAATTTATTTTATTATAGTTATTCTTAATTTCAATGGTAGTTTCTTCATTTTGTATTTTAAATTTACAGGTGTTATTTTGAACCAATACTTCAAGCCCATCATATGCACAAACAAGTTTAGATATACTTTTTTTTAAATTTAGTGTTACATAAATATCAGATTTATTAACTTCTAAATTAGAATCTACTACATTTATTGGTTTTAATAAATATTTATAATAAAGAAAACTTATAAATAAAGAGCAAAAAATAAATATTAAGAACGTTAATAAAATAAGCTTCTTTTTCAATTTATTCACCACCAAGCTAAATATAATTTAGCATATGATATTAAATTAGGCAAGAAAAAAAGAGGCATGCCTCTAACTAATTAATGAGTCTAAATCGACATCACTTCGGTCGTGTTTTATCTCTTCCCAACTATTAGTTTTTTTGAAAATACAAATAATATTAATTGGTATCCAAGTAGCTAAGAATAAACTAAATAAAATAATACCAGAAAGTAAGGTTTTAACGCTCTTTTTATTATATTTGATAACAAAGATATTTAAAGCAACATTGACAAAATAGAAGAAAATAAAGAATACTAGGCCCATGGCATATAAGTATGAGAAGAAATCAAATAGTTCAACACCAGTAACATGGAAAATAAATAAAACAATAGATAGGAAGAAGCCTAAGACCATAACAATAGGACTTAAATACATCATGCACATATCAAAGCAGGAAATATTACCTGTTTTAAAGAATGTTTTCATTAATCTTTTACCATATATTTGCAGACAAGCAATCGTACCACTTGTCCAACGTTTTCTTTGTTTCCAACTTGCCCAGAAACTTTGAGGATGTTCATCATAAGTTATAGCTTCTTCTACAAAGGCAACTTGGATACCCCTTAGAGCACATTGGCCAGTAAACTCAGAATCTTCTGTCAATGTTTTAGTATGAAAGCCATCTTTTACAACGTCTTTTTTAATAACAAAACCAGTACCATTTATAGCCGCTGAACCAGAAAAATTCATACGAGCACGATTAAAGAAGAAATTTTGGATAAAGTAAAATAATGTATATGATCCTGTTAACCAGTTATCGCCCATGTTTTTAGAGTCTCTAAAGCATTGTGCTACTTCTACACCTTCACATAAGGCATCATTCATGCGAGCTAAGAAATTGGGATGAACTAAATTATCTGAATCAAATATAACATAAGCATCAATGTCTTTACGTGGTTTTAATTTTTTAAAAACAAATTGTAAAACATCGGCTTTTACTTTTACCGGAACTGTACATTCCATAACAGTTGCACCTGCTTTTTTGGCTGCCCCTGCTGTATCATCAGTACAATTGTTAGGAACAATTATTGTTTCATATAAATCTTTTGGATAATTTTGTTTGTCTAAGCTTTTAATTAAAGCACCAATTACTTTTTCTTCATTCCTACTAGGTACTATTATAGCAAATTTATATTTCGGCTTATGCCTCCCAAACATACTTTTATGATAATTTTTAAAACCAAATAAACCAGTTATAGCAAAGTACATACCAAATATAAACGAGAATGCAAATAAAATATAATATATTATTACGATAATGTTAATCATAAATTTCCACCTTTTCTAATTACTCCTATACAAAGAAAAATTCTATGAAATAAGTATATAGTCAAATTATAGTACAATTTATATAAAAAAGCAAATCTGAATAGTTAAAAAACAGCTACTTTACTATTCTATAAATAAAAACCTATAAAGCGTGCTTTGTTTACTTTACAGGTTATATAATATTTGTTATTTATTTTTTTTAGTTTTTTTTATTGAAGTTGTTTTATCTTCTTTAGATTTCTTAGGTTTTATTTCTTTTTCACTAATTAAAACAGCTTGTTCTTCTTCTATTTTGGCTTCTCTTTTTTTCTCTTCATAGCCAATGTATTTTACTTTAGTACCAGCGACAAAGTCATGTAAACCGCGATTATCTTTTCTTACAATAATCATAAATAAGTTAATATACATTATAATGTAACCCACTATATTAACATTTTGATATAGTAAGTAGTAGTTATCGACACTTATGAAACTTACAATGCATTGTAATATTACGGATATTAAAATGTTATTTAAAACAATAGTTCTAAGTAAATAATTAGTTATTGTAAGTCGTTTATCATCATTACTAACTATTTTAATTTGGAATAGCTTTTTACCAACTGTTTGACCATCAAAGAAATATGGAACGACACCGAAGTATAGAAGAACAATAATAACATCTAAAACAACATAATAAACATTTAAACGATATAATTCATAAGAAATGGGAATTCTTGCTTCATCATACTCGCTTTCATTAATTTCTTTGTTTTCGTATTGTTCATAGACATTTACTAGTTCATTATATTTTTCACTATATAATGTTCTGTTCGGATTTAAAATTGGTAAATATGATAATAGTGAAACAATCATAGATACTACTAAAATATCAAATAAGTAAGCCCCTGCTCTTTTAAAAATTGTTATATTCATAATTTTTTTCCTTTCATAAATAGATTGTATCATAGATAGTCTTATTTGTTAAGATTCTAAATAGTCTAATATTTCTTTAGATACTATCGTGCCATCACTAACGGCGGTTGTAAGTTGTCTTACATTTTTTTCTCTAACATCCCCTGCTACGTAAAGGCCAGGAACAGTTGTTTCTAATTGATAATTACTTAAAGCATAGCCATTTTGATCAAGAGTAACTAGATCTTTAATAAGTTCAGTATTAGGAATAGAACCTATGGCAACAAATACACCAGAAACATTGATTTCTTTTTGAGTATCATCAACTGTTAGAGATACTTTTTCTATCACATCTTTACCGATAATTTCTTTTACAATACTGTTATAAAGAATAGTTACATTTTCTTTGCTTTTAAGTCTTTTTATTTTTAACGGTTCACCTCTTAAGTTGTCACGACGGTAAGAAATGTAAACATGGGAACAAATGTTACTTAAATATAAAGCATCAGTTAAAGCAGTATTTCCGCCACCCACTACTAAAACGCTTTTATTCTTAAAGAAAAAACCATCACAAGTAGCACACGTGCTAACCCCTTTACCAATAAATGACACTGCTCCCTTACAATCTAACATACGTGGTCTAGTACCAGTTGCATACACAATAGTTTTAGCATAATATTTATTATTGTTTACTGAAACGGAAAATATGTCTTTTTCTTTAGTAATTGCCAAAACTTTTTGCATAATAATTTCTAGGCCTAAATTTTTAGCCTGATTAGCCATATTACTACCTAGTTCTAAACCAGATATTTCAGAAATACCAGGATAATTTTCGACAATATCACTTTTAGTAATAGCCCCACCTAGTGTTTCACTTTCAAATAATAATACATTCTTATTTGCTCTTAACAAATAAATTGCCGCGCATAAACCTGCTGGCCCACCACCAATTATTATAGTATCATAAATATTCATATATTCACCTTTTCTTTAAATTATAAATAAATTATAGCAAAAAAAAGCCCCATAAAAAAGGGGACTTTACATTATTTTAAATTACTGATTAATTCATCTTTTTTCATAGTAGAATAACCTTTGATACCTTGTTCTTTTGCAATAGCTTTTAATTCAGTTAAAGTCATTTTACTATAATCTTTAGATTCTTTTTTTTCTTCTTTAACAGTTTCTTTTTTTGTTTCAACTTTCTTTTCTTCTTTTTTAGGTGCTTCTACTTCACCATTTAAAGCTTTTTTAGAAACTGCAACTAATTCAGTGAATGCACTAGGATTGTCAATTGCAAGTTCACTTAACATTTTACGGTTAATTTCTACACCTGCAATAGCAAGACCATTCATGAATTTAGAATAACTAATATCATTCATACGACATGCAGCATTGATACGAGTAATCCATAATTTTCTAAAATCTCTTTTCTTTTGTCTTCTATCTCTATAAGCATAAGCTCCACTATGGAAAACTTGTTCTTGAGCAGTTTTATATAAACGATGTTTGCTTCCAAAATAACCTTTTGCTTGTTTTAATACTTTTCTTCTTCTGTTTTTTGATACAGTTCCACCTTTAACTCTTGCCATATTTTCACCACCTTACTAGATAACAGATTTAATTCTGCTAGCTTCTCCTTTACTTAATACACCTTTGTTACGTCTTTGACGAATTTGTTTTGAACTATCCTTACTTGTTTTGTGGTTACCGCCACCAACTTTGTAAGTTAAGTCTCCATTTTTTTTCTTTTTGAAAACTTTACTACTTGCTTTATGAGTTTTCATTTTTGGTCCCTTAGCCATCTTTAACTTCCTTCTTTCCTTATTTTTTTGGTGCTAGAATAATAAACATATTTCTGCCATCTTGTTTAACTGGCGTTTCTACTATGCTTACTTCTTCTAGTTTTAAAGCAAAATTGTTTAACACTTCACGTCCTAATTCTGGATGAGCCATTTGTCTTCCTTTGAAACGGATAAAACCACGTACTTTATGACCTTTATTTAAGTAATCTAAAGCATTTTTAACACGTGTATCAAAATCATGAACATCTATATTAGGAGATAATCTAAACTCTTTCATATCTTTGTTTGTTTCACGTTGTTTTTTTAAAGCATCTTTAGCTTTTTTTTGCTTTTCATAACGATACTTATTATAGTCCATAATTTTACCAACTGCTGGAACGGCATCACCGCTCATTAATACTAAATCTAAACCAGCAAAATTGGCAATAGTCTTCGCATCTTGTAAAGACTTAATTCCCATTTGTTCTCCATTAGGTCCAATTACCAATAATTCGCTTACTCGAATATTATCATTAATTGGTAATTCATCTGTTTTCTTTGCTATAAAAATGCACCTCCATACAATGAAAAAGCGGATCCGAAGATCCACCTATAAAATTGAAAGAAATAAAAAACAATAAAACAACAATTTCTTTAATTTTAACCCAGTACTATTATACTAAGGTGAACGAGTGGATCTCGTTTCTTTTTCAATAACAATGACATTCTACTAAATTTTATACTGTTTGTCAATTGTTTAATGCAATTTTTCATAACAAAGACTTACAAGAAATAATTTCATAGTCTTTTTTCTTAAAATTATCTATATTTTGGCAAAACAATAGAAAAACAATCCCTTATCTACATTATGTGTTCTTATTTGCTAATGCTAAAAAATCTAAAAAAGGTGTTGGCTAAATTTAGACTTAATATATTCATTATTCTTTTTAAAGTCATGCTGTAATATGTTTTAACTCTCTTTAATATTCTTAAGCAAAATTTATTTATTAAATCCCCTATTAAAAATTATCGTTCTTTTATCATTAAAAAATATTCTTGTAAGTCGCCAATAGTATCTTCTGTTTTAAATAAATTATTGATTTTAAAGCCACATTTTTTATAGCATTTAATTGCAGGTATATTATCTTTTAAAGGACACATAACTAAAGATTCGGCATTTTCTTCTTTAAATAAATATTTGCTTAAAAGATTAATTGCTTTTTCACCAATACCTTGTCCTTGCATATTTAATTCTCCTATAAAGATGTCTATTTCAAAGCATTTATTATAATTAATATTATAAAGTTTCTTATTTTCAGAGTTTATTAGCTGATATTGTATTATTCCTATCGGTATTTTATCATATTCAATCATATAAACAGGAATTTTAGCCTCTTTTAATGTTCTTGGATAATATTTTTCTTTTATTTCTTTATAATTTAATTTTCTTTGTTCAAAATGTGAATATATTTCTTCTTCTTGATACCATTTTTCTAATTTTTTGTAATCATCATTGCTATCAATTAATTGCCTTAATTTTAATTTTCCATCATTCATATTTTTACACTTCCTATTAAAATCATTAAATTCAAAATTACAGTTTTTGCAATATAAATCATTCAAATCTAACCATAAATTGCATCCTAATCGCCAATTAAATAGTATCTTTTTTTATAGTTAATTGAGTTTAATGCTGTTTTTTGCATATGCAAGCATTTTTAAGCTATTTTCTTTATATTGGTAATCATTCTTGGATGATAACCCATCTTTTCATAGAAAAGACGACCTTTTTCGTTATAAGCAAAACAATCCACAAAAACATATTCACATCCAATTGATTTAAAATATTTTTCTATCTTATCCATAAGCATTTTACCAGCACCTTTAGTTCTACTATCTTTCCTAACAATTAGTTCTGATATTATACCTGCTTTTGGACATTTATAGTCTAAATAATCATATTCATCGTATTTTCTTACAAAACCCATAATTAAACCAATTGCTTTATTGTTTTGTACAGCTAAATACGCCTTACCATTATTTTCTTTAATAGTATTTAAGTCTAAAAGAAGCATTTTTTCTTTATATTCAGGGTGTATTATATCAAGATTATCTTTATCAATCTTTAAAATATATTCTTCAAGTTCAACTAATAAATCCTTCATATCTTCTAAGTATGCATCTGTATATTCAATTATTTTCATTCTTAAAATATTTCTCCTTTGTTAATTCGTATATAGAAAAAGTTAATAAACCATCGTAAAAAGTATAAGGTGATTCTTGGGTTTCTTCGGCAATTTTGTTAAAGCCTAACTTTTCAAAAATTTTACAAGATGCTTCATTATCTTTCACGGCTTCTGATAAGATACTATTTATTTCTACATCTTTAAACATATAATCTATCATTGCTTTAGCCGCTTCAGTTGCATAGCCTTTTTTCTGATAATTAGGATCAATATACCAGCCAACATCACGAATAGTAATGTCTTCTTCCCTTCTTTGGGCTGACACTTGACCAATTACCTCTTCGTGCCCACTGCAAGTGTACTGTCCTTTTAGAAATACACTCCAGACAAATGTGTCTTTATTATCTGCTTGTGCTACTTTAGATTCATAAAATCTTTCTTGCGTTTCCCAAGCCCAGTGAGTAGGATCGCCTGCGTGTTTTTTAGCACCGACTAAGTACCATTTGTTTACGCTCGGTATCATTAGAATCTCCCATAATCTTTTTTGCTCTGCCATTTTAGAACTTTTTAAAAGCAATCTTTCTGTTGTAAGTGTTTTGCTGCCTAACAGATTCATATTACACCTCCAAATATCTTATGTAATTATTTTAGCATATAATTTTCAATTCACCTAGTATTTAGCTGGTTATTTTTAATAACAAAAAAGAATCTGATTTTAATATCTCAGACTCTCTTTAATTAGAGTTAATATTTGTTATGTCTATTAATCATATAGTTTTCTGTACATTTAGGTATTCCTTTTATGTTATTTTTAATTTACCAGTTGTTAGATGCTTTAAGTTTTTAATGAAATTTTCAATTATATTAGATTTTTTAATATCTTTGTTTACTGTAACTTCTAACTCATCAACAATATTACCTGACTCATCAATAACAGAAACATGACCTACTATATCCCCTTTTTTTATAGGCGCTACTAAAGAGTCAGTGGCAATGCTATATGAATACTTTGGCATTTGTTCATCTTTTTTTAAAAGTTTTACATAGTCATTTTTTAAATTTAAGTCTACCTCTTCAATATTACTTAACATTACTCTTTTCTTACCAAGAGAATCACTGGATTTCAAAAGAATTTTTGTTTCATAAGTATTAAAGCCGTAGTTTAACATATTTACTGTATCACTACTACGTTTGTCACTTGTTTCTGCCCCCATAACTACTGTTATAAACCTAGTATTATTTTTCTTAGCTGTACTTGTAAGACAATAACCAGCATTTTTAGTAAAGCCTGTTTTTAAGCCATCAACCCCATCATAAAATCTTACTAATTTATTTGTATTTACAAGCCAGATGCTGGATCCATCACTCTTTTTTAAATAGTCTTCATAGATACTTGTAAACTTTAAAATACTAGTATGTTTTATAAGTTCTCTTGCTAAAGTAGCCATATCACGGGCAGTAGTAACATGTCCTTCTGTATCAAGGCCATGTGGATTTAAAAATTTGGTATTAGTAAGCCCTAAACTTTTAGCTTTTTCATTCATTAAAGCAACAAAATCATCGACAGAACCTGATATTTTTTCAGCCATAGCAACAACTGCATCATTACCAGAAGCGATAGCAATCCCTTTTAATAATTCTTCTACTTTATAAGTTTCACCAGCTTGTAAGAAAACTTGGCTGCCACCCATACTAGCTGCATTTTCACTAATAGTTACTTCATCAGTTAAAGAAAGCGTTTTATTATCTATTCTTTCCATAATTAGTAACATACTCATGATTTTTGTCATGCTAGCAGGTGGTAACACTTCATTATCATTTTTACTATACAAAATTTTACCAGTATCAAAATCCATTAGAATAGCACTTTTACTATTAGGGGCTAAATCAGCCTTTGTTTCGGCAAAAACTCCCGGTATAAAAAGAAATAAACATATTATTAACCATACTTTTTTCACAAAATCACCTAGTTAATATTATGCTACTTTATGTATTTTATTAATTTAAGTCTTTTTTTAAATCTTTATTTATCATATAATTATATAAAGAAGGTGACATTATGAAGAAGAAAAAGGAAATTGTTTTATTAGTTATACTTTTAATAATTTTAATTTTAATGATATTAGGTTTTACTATGTATAAAAAGATACCAAAAAAAATAGAAAATGAAAGTAAGACAAAAGAACAAATATTAGAAGAACAAGGTGTTAATGTACGGGCTACTAGTAGTTTTGTGAGTGACGCAAATAGTTTATTAGAAAAAGGGTATTCTGCTAGTACTATAAATGATATATATGATAATTTAAGCGAAAGAAATATTAGTATTTTACTTACTATGCCTTATACAGATATAACTGAATTTATGAGTATACCTAATTTATCACTAGATAAATTAGACCGTTATAAGGCTTATATGGCAAAAGAAAATATAAGTGCTAGTGATGCTGTTACAAGAGTAAATCTTAATTTAGATGAAGAGTTTTATAAAACAGTTAATGATATTAAAGACCCTAGTAGCATTTTAGTTTTGGTCAATAAAAGTCATGCTCTTAAAAGTGATTATGTACCAAGTGATTTAGTAGCTATACCATCATTTCCTAATCTTCTTTTAAGACAAGTAGCTATTGATGATTTTGAGAGTCTTTTAGCAGCTGCCAAGCTTGATAATGTTTATTTAATACCTTATAGTACGTATCGTTCTTATGATTATCAAAAAGGTTTGTATGAAAAATATTTAAAAGAAGACTCACAAGAGGTAGTTGATACTTATTCAGCAAGGCCAGGACACTCAGAACATCAAACTGGACTTGCCATTGATATTAGAAGTAGCAGCCACTGGTATAGTTTAACTGATAATGATTATGATTGGATGCTTAATAATTCTTATAAATATGGTTTCATTGTAAGATACCCAAAAGATAATTCCAAGATAACTGGTTATAAAGAAGAACCATGGCATATTAGATACTTAGGTAGAGACATTGCTACTAAAGTGCATGATAAAAATATTACTTATGATGAATATGTCGATTTATATCTTACTGAATATTAAAAAAGTACCTGTGGCTGGTACTTTTTTTATGAGTTATTTTTAAGACCTTAGCAATCTCTAACTTTGATTCTTCTTTGGTCATATGTTTTTTTCTTTCAAAAAAAGGGCTTTAGCCCTTATAATTTTAACAACGATTACGTACAGAAAAAGCACGATGAAGAGCACTACCAACGGCTTGGCCCATTTCAAAAAGTAATGTGTATCCACGTACAACAGCACTTAGAAATGCCGCCGTTAAGTTAACTGCCCCTCCTTTTACATTCATTAATTCGTTTGCTTCTAAAGTCATAACTGCTCCTTTCTATTACTTATTACAAGCAAGTGGTCTAAAAATGCCATCTAGCATTCCAAATAAAAACGTTAAAACGCCACCAGCAACGGCACTTAGCATAACCCATGCCGATCTACCACCAGTGATACTTTTAAGTTCATTAGCATTCATAATCATGTTCATCACCTCCTTTCAAGGGATTGTCAATTATCAAAGTATTATCAATCATATCCTTTAAATTACGGTGACTTATATAAAATACCATTTTATTTTGTAAAAAGATTTTTAAATCCTTTATTATATCTTTTTCCATTTTTGTACTAACGGCACTTAATGGTTCATCTAGTAAATACATACTGCGTTCTTGATAAATAGTTCTAGCAAGTAATATGCGATTTTTTTCACCACCAGAAAAAGCACTATTATTTACTACTGTATTAAGACCAAATACTAGTTTATCAGTAATCTCATTTACCCGGCAAATATTACATACCTTATTTAATCTTACAGTATCTAAAGGACTATCTAACAAAATATTTGCTATAATGGTTTTAGAATACAATTGTTCATCTTGACTTAAATAAGCAATATTCTTTCTAATATCATTTAGTTTTAGCTTGTTATAATCTACATCATTCAAATAAAGTTTACCTTCATAGTCTGTTATTTCTTGACATAGTATTTTACAAAATGTACTTTTACCTGACCCACTGGCACCATAAACATAAATAAACCCTAAATTATAAGCAAATGATAAGTTTTTTAAAACAACTTGGTTATAATAACTAAACGTTATATTTTCACCTTTAATTTTTGTTATAGCTTGGGATTTACCTTCTAAACTTTTTTCTTCTTTTAATAAAGTTAACTCATTTATTTTTTCTAAGATACTTTTTAAATAAAATATTTTAGGTAAACTAGTACCAAATTCTTTAAAAGGCATTAAGAAGAAAACTGCGATACTTTGAAAAGTTAGAAAATCATATAAAGTAAACTGGGATTGTAAGTAAAACCACAAACTAACAAAATCCAATAGAAATAATAAATAGTCAAAATAATGACTTAGAATAAGACCATATAATACTAGTTTTTTATTTATTTTAGTCTTAGATTTTACAGTATTTTTTAAAATATTATAAATATCATTACTCTCTTTTTCTTCTAAATTAAAGTGCTTAATAGAGGGCAATAAATGAATAGTTTCTAAAATACTTGATTGCCAATTACTATCGATTTCAAAATGTTCTAACATATTTTTATAATATTTTTTGGACAGTACTACACTTAATAGTAAATATATTAATACACCAAGACCAATAAAAATAAAACATTGCATATTAATATTTAAAATAATAATGATAGCAAAGACTAAAAATATAACTTGAATAAACCCTGCGAACAACAAGTCTAAAAATAAATCTTTTATTTTTTCGGCTTCTAAAACACGATTTAATATCTCACCATCTTTGTATGATGTGAATATTCTTAAAGGGATTCTTAGTAAATGACATAAAAACTTATTTAGGTAACTAATATGAACTTGCTCTTTTACTTTTAATTTTAAGTGATTATTGCCTATATCTAAAATAGACTTTATAAAGTAAGATAATAAAACAATTAAACTTAAAGAAAGAAAAGGATACTTTTGATATTCAAAACCAAGGCGTTTATATAAACTTGTAAAAACTGTTGTGAGTGTTAAGAGAAGTTCTGTTATTAGAATTATAGCTATTATTTTACGATATTTAAATAAAATATTTAAAAAAGGCTTAGAAGGATTTTTTTCTTTAGGAAGTTTAGGAATAGGACTAATAGGATAACACTCAATTATAACGTTATTAAAAATTTTTAAAAATTCTATTTTAGTAATTACTCGTTTACCAAGAGCTGGATCCATCAAATAAACTTTATCTTTTTTGATTTTTTCTAAAATAGCAAAGTGTTCTAGACCATTAAGTAAATGTAAATGGACAATAACAGGAATAGTTAGATTTTGTAAATAACTATACTCTACTCTTTTACCAACGGCATCAAAATGATATTTTTTTAAAGTTTTTACTAAGTCATAAGCTGTAACGCCATAGTCACTAGTTTTTGTTTCTTCTTTTAATTTGTTGTATGGCACATAACCATGATAATATGTTATTAAATAAAGTAGACATGCCACCCCACAGTCTTTGTAATCTCGTTGTAAAATTATTTTAGTCATTATCATCACCTACTATTACTATTCAAGCAAAACTCTTGATTTTCTTTTTTTTCGGTAAAATTTATAAAACTTTTCTTAATTTTTGACATCTAGTTTACATTTTATGGCATAAAAAAAAGATTTGGTAAAAATCTATTTTGTTTTCTTGCTATTATTTTTTTTCTTTTGTTTGGCTTCTTTTCGTCTATTCTTTTCTGTTAGGGAAATTTTTTTCATGAGAGCAAATTCTTTTTCATTACTTTTTAAAAGATTAGGAAATGAATTTAAAAGTCTTTTTGGATACTTATGAATTTTACCTAAACGTTTTTTAATAGATTTTTCTAAAACACCAGGTATTTTCATTAACTTATCATTCTTTAGTTTTTCAACAATTATAAGGCGATTACGAAGATTATAGGCTACAACAACAGAATAACTAACATCAAAAATAAAAATAATTAGTAATATAAAACCTATGCCATATAAAACAGGATCTTTTATATCAAGCAAGAACGTGTTAAATAAAGGATTTAAAACACATACAACTATAGGTGTACCTAATCCAAAGCATAATGAATTTTTTAAACATACATAGCCATTTAAATTATATTTTTCACCACTATAATCCCACCATTTATTGTGAAATATTTTCTCTAAGGTAAAGCCTGTTAAATATTCAATTGTAGAAGTTATTACTATACCAAACAAAAACAAAAGAAAGATATTATCTTTAAAATCATTTAAAAGAAAGACGAGAATGATACTACCAACGCCATATATGGGAATAATTGGGCCGCATAAGAAACCTCTGTTAGTCCATTTTCTATCAATAATTGCACACATAGTTGTTTCAAATATATACCCTACCATACTAAAAAGGATAAATTTTACAAACAAGAATGTTAATTCATACATAGTCTCACCACTTTCAACTAACCTATATTATAACATATAATGTTTGTTTTATGTATTTTTTAAAATATCTGACATACAATGTTTTAGAGATGGAGGCATGTATGATAAATAAACAGAGTGTATGGTTTGTTACTTTATTTAGTTTGATTTTAGTTTTGTCAATTTACTATGTTACAATGAGTGATAATAGTTTAAAAGGAATTATTGAAAGCAATAGTTCAACTGAGTCGACTGCTGTTAATAGTGAAATAAAAGAAAGTTCTATTCTTGTATCATTAAGAGTAGAAGATGATGAAAGTGTTTTAAAAGAAACCGAAAACTATCAATCAATTCTTTTAGATATTAAAAAAACAAGTGATGAAAAAAATAATGCTTACAATAGCCTATTATCAATAAGCGAAGCAAGATCACTAGAAGAAAAGTTAGAAAAAAATATTAAAGAAACATTAAAGTTAGATAGTTTTGTAAAAGTTAAAGATGATACAGTGAGTGTTACTCTAGTTTCTAAGGAGCAAACAAATTCTCTAGCTAACAATGTTATAAGACTCGTAAATGAAAATTCTAAAAAAGAAGTTTATGTAACAGTAAAATTTATAAATAGTTAAGAACAAAACATTTCCTTTTTCATAAAATACTATAGTAACTAAGGAGGTACAAATGAAAACCAAAATCTTGACACCACGGGAAAAGGAAATATTTGATTATTTAATAAGAAACTATTCAACTAAGAAAATTGCTAAAACTTTAGGTATTAGTGAAAAAACAGTTAGAAATCATATTTCTAATGCTATGCAAAAACTTGGTGTTAGTGGTAGAGCTTCAGCCGTAATTGAATTAATTAGATTAGGTGAAATAAAACTTTAAAGAAAGATAGAGCATACTTTCTTTTTTTCTTCATATATTTTATTAGGTGATTTGTGTGTTAAAAAACTGTGCTAAGAGAAAGTTAATTATTACTACATTTTCATTATTAGTTTTTATTATTACTATCTCATTTCCTAAAACAGAAGAAAAAATTAAGGATATATCTATTTCTTATACAAATGCACCACCTAGAGCTATTTATGTATTAAATAAAGATGATTTAGTAGTTAGGATGACTACCACTACTAAAGAAACCGATGATGAAAAAAAAATACAAGAACTTTTAAACATGTTAACTATTGGTTCTTTAGAAAGTGAGTATTTACCAGCAATTTTTAAGCCTATTATTCCTAAAGAGACAAAGATTATTGGTATAAGTCTTGAAAATGAAATATTGAAAGTAAATTTTAGTAAAGAGTTTTTAAATATTCCTAATTCTAATAGTAAGAATTTAATAAGTTCTATAGTGTATACTTTAACAGAGCTAGATAATGTAGATGGTGTCTTAATTTATGTTGAGGGTGATTTATTAAAAAGTTATCCAAATACTAGTAATAAGTTACCAAATGTTTTAACGAGAAAACTAGGTATTAATGAAATTTCTAATTTAACTGACTTTAAAAACACTATAAAAACTACAGTTTACTACATGGCAAATGAAGATGGATTTAACTATTATGTACCTGTTACGCTTTTAAATAATACTAATAAAGATAAGTTAGAAATAGTAATTGAAAGATTAAAATCAAGACCCCAAATAAACACTAATCTAATGAGCTATTTAAATGCATCAACTACTATATCAGATTCTAAGTTAGATGGCGATACTTTGACACTTAACTTTAATGATGAATTATATGAAGGATTAACAAGTGATGATTTAAAAGAACAAGTAAACTATGCAATTGTGATGAGTATTAAAGATTCTTTAGATGTTAGTAATGTTGTTATAAAGGAAACATAATAAATATTACTAAATTTTAATGCAATTGAAAAAGTAATATAAAAAAATCCCTTAAATAAAGGGATTTTAATACATAAGTGGTGTCCTGGGCGAGATTCGAACTCACGACCGATCGCTTAGAAGGCGATTGCTCTATCCAGCTGAGCTACCAGGACGTTACAAAGAAATTATAATACATTTGCTTTATAATTTCAATATTTTCTACTAATTTTCTTCTTCTTTTTTTAAGTGAAGGACATCTTCGTTTTTATAGAAACCACATTTTGCACATGCACGATGAGGTCTTAGGGCTTCACCACATTTAGGACAAACACTAATAGCCCCTACTTCTTTTTTTAAATGTGTACGACGCATTCTTTTTTTTGTTTTACTTGTTCTTCTAAATGGAACAGCAAATAATTGAAGATTAAGTCTCATAATCTCACTCCTTTTCTTTTTTTAGCAAATCAAGTAAAGGTGCCATCCTTGGATCGATTTGTTCTTTACTCTCTTCATGAGCCATATCCCAACCAACACGCTCACTAGGCAATTCTAGTTCGTCACAAACGGTATAACTAATTGGGATTTCCAGTACAATATTCTCCCATAAAACGGCTAGAATATCAAGTGTATTTTGTGAATTTCTTAAAAATTTTCCTAATAGTTCACTTTCTTCATTAATTTTTTCTTGCAGACTAATTGAAATAGGATATTTAACTTTATTTAAACTCCGGGCATCTTCTAAGTAAAGATTACCATTAGAGTGTAAATCTAAAACAAAGTCTTGATTGGCATCTAAGTCAATAGTAAATTCTAAGTCTAATTTATCAGCCTCTATTATTGGCGTTGTTTTAAACCAATCCACAGGAATTTCTACTTTTCCTTTGTAGGAACACTTTCGAATAACAACTTTGGTTAAATCTATATTCATCAAAACCACCTAGCATTATTGTACATTATTTTTAATATTTTGGCTAGTCTATTTTTAAGTTTTATGCTAAACTAAACGCATGAGGTGACCTATGAATATAGTTGGTATTATTTGTGAATACAATCCTTTTCACAACGGACATATTTATCATATAAATAAATGTAAGGAATCATATCCAGACTCCCTAATCATTCTTGCTATTAATGGCCTTTTTACACAGCGAGGTCTTGTTAGTTCCCTAACTAAGGAAGATAAAACAAAACTTGCTCTTTCTTATGGCGTTGATTTAGTTATTGAGCTACCCATATACTTTGGAACACAATCTGGGGACTTTTTTGCATATGCAGCCTTAAAATTATTAAATGCCCTTGGTGTTAACAAACTTATTTTTGGTAGTGAAAATACAGATTTAGAAAGACTTACAACCATTGCTAAAAAAGAATTAAATAACGATTATATCCTTGACAATACTAGTAAGGATTCTTATCCTAAGAGACTTGCCGAATCACTTGGTATCGAAAAAGTTTTACCTAATGACTTACTAGGTATAAGTTATATTAAAAATATATTAAAATATAACTATCCAATAACTCCTGTTCTTATTAAAAGAACAAGTTCTTACCACGACATAAATAGCACAGAAAAAATTATAAGTGCTTCTAATATCTTAGAAAAAAAGAGACTTAATAAACCGTTAGAAAAATACTTGCCAGCCCCTTCTTTAGAAAGTATATTAGAAGTTAATGACACTCTCTTATTTCAACTCCTTTACTATAAAATATTAACAAGTGATAATTTAAATGAGTATAAAGGTATTACGGAAGGGTTAGACCACAAATTAAAAAAAGTAATTAAGTGTTCTCATAGTTACAACGAATTAATCGAAAACTTAAAAAGCAAACGATATACTTATAACCGTTTACGAAGAATGTTAATACACCTACTCTTAGAAGTTAAAAAAGGCCAAGTAGAATTAACATATATTCATATATTAGGCTTTAATAAGAATGGGGCTTCGTTCTTAAGAGAGAATAAAGATAATTTTTTATTACCAACTAAAGTAGATTATAACTCAACTATTTATAAAACCGAGTTACTAGCGTCCTTGATATACGATATGTTAACTAACGCTAATACATATGCCTTTGAAATACGTAATAAACCTATATATAAACAGGACTAAATGATAAACTATCAAGCCAAAAATAATCCATATTCTCAAAATCACAGACAAAGAAACTGTGATTTTTTTGTAATTCTTCTAAAAATCTTGGTTTTAAAGCATCTGTTTCAAGTTTGATGTATGTTTTATAAAGTGAAAGCTTGGTATTTTCTTTGCGATAAACGTCATGCATACTATGCGTGTTACGATATTTTGTATAAAAATAACACTCTCTAAATTCTTTAAATAAAGCAATATCAAGTTCTTTTATTTTAATTGGTGTTATTAATTGATGTAAAAACAAATAAGCAAGTTCCTTATCTTCACAAGTACGATAGTAAACTGTTTCTAATGTATGAAATAAATCGTAAGGATTTTCTTTCATGATTTTTTCTAAGCTTGGATTAATTTGAAAAATATAAAAAATACGCATATAATCACCCGTCTATAGAGTAACAAATTATATCCGTATATTTTGTCGAATAAAGACTAATTCAGTAAAGATTCTACTTTTAATTTTAAAGAATCATAATCAAATTCCATTTTGCTAAGAACTTCAATAGGAACTCCTCCATAAGCAAAGTCATCAATACTTAATATCATATCTGGTGAGGAAGCTATTCTATTCCAAATAAGACCACTTGAAGCTTCAATTACAATTGTTTTAACAGAAGAAGGTAGAACTGTTTCTTGATAAGCTTTATCCATATTTAAGAATATGTTTAAGGATGGCATTGAAACAACTCTTATATCTAAGCCTTTTTGGTATAAATCATAAGCGATTTGCATACTACTTACAACTTCACTTCCTGAAGAGACAATTATACCATCAAGTTTACTAACTTCTTTTTTGATTATATATCCCCCATTAGAAACACCAGCATAATTTGAACCAGGTAACTTTGGCACACTATTACGGGTGATAACTAAAGAAGATGGAACACTTTTATTTAAAATATTTTCATAACACCCCATAAGTTCATAAATATCTGCTGGTCTATAAGTTATCATATTAGGTATTGTTCTTAAAATAGTAAGTTCATTATTAGGAATTCTAGCAGGTCCCTCCTCACTAAAGTATAGGCTATCGTGAGTAAAAATATAAGTGACTGGTAACCCCATCATAGAGCTCATTTTAAGGCCAGACAAACATTCATTTAAAAAACACAACTTGGTACTACCAAAAACACGCAAGCCCATTAAAGACATACCATTTAAAATATGAGCCATTGCTCTTTCTCTTGTCCCAAAGCGAATGTTTTTTTCTAAAGGATTTTTACTACTTTGATAGTTTTCCCCACCTAACATGGTTTTAGATGTTACATATTCACTAGCACTACTCCCTAAAAAGAAAGGACTTTTAGGATTTATTAAATTTAAGACTTTATAATTAGAATCTATTAGGGACTCCCTATAGCCATCATTAATTTTATAATTAGAGGCAATAAAAGAAATATTACTATTACCAGTTTCTAGCAAAGTAAGAATACTATTTAAACTATCCGAATTAATATTTTTAGCCCTGCTATATAAATCATTCCATTTCTTTAATATCTTATTAGTTCTTTGTTCAATCTGATTACCCAAAAGGATCATACTATCTTTAGATATTTCAAATGGTGGTAAAAACAGGTTATATTTTCTTCTTAAATTAGCTGTATCATCCATAGAAAGCGGTCCAGAATGGACAATATTTTTCCCCATATTAAAGGAATCTTTACCAATAACATTTTTAAAAATTATTATGGCTGGCTTACCAGAATTTTTGCCAGCTTCGATAGCTCTTGCTATTTCTTTTACGTTTTCCGTATTTTTTAAACTATCAACATAAAAGCCCATGGCCATAAATTTTTTCTCAATACCACCAGGTAAGACATCATCTAAAGGCCCTTCACCATTCATGTTATTTGCATCATATAAAAATACTAAATTATTTAAGTTCTGGGCAATGGCAAAGCTAAATGCTTCATCAGCACTACCGCTCATAATATCAGCATCACTTAAAAAACAATATGTTGTAAAATCTAACAAATTCAATTTTTTATCTTCATTTAAAATCATATTGGCTAAGTATCTTCTAGCCATACAAATACCTACAGATATACCAATCCCATCACCAGCAAAACCAGTGCTTGCATCAACTCCTAAAGGATTATTTAATTCAGGTAACCCAGGTGTATTAGATCCAAGTCTTCGAAAATGTTCTAAATCACTTTTAGAAATGTTAAAGCCTGCCATATGTAAGGCACTATAATATAAGGGACTTATATGGGCTGATGATAACACTACTCTATCCCGATTAAAAAAAGTTGGATTTTTAGGATAAACATTTAAAACTCTTGCAAAAAGCGTATACATTACTGGTGCCATATCCAAAACTATACCAGGATTACCACTTTTAGCTCCATTAATCATATCTATACTTAAAATTTTTAATTCATTGATTGCTTTTATATCACTTTGATTCATAATACACCCTCTCTATTCTTAAAGTATTATAGCAGAAATTAATTAATTAGTAAATCACTATGCAAGTAATCTACACCTTTCATTAAGTAATATTATGCCACATATAATAACAAGATAAAAAACAATTATAACTCCATATTTCTTTAAAAAATTTTCCATAACACTCACTCCATTTCTTTTGTAAATAAAGTTTATCAAATACATTTGTTCGTGTCAAGAAATAAAGAAACATTTGTTTGACATTTGACATTTTTTATGATAATATTTTTTTAAGGAGTGAGATTATGAAAAAGACAGACCCAAATAACTTAACAAAAAAGCAAATTGAAGTTTTAGATTATTTAAAAAAATATAAAGCTGAACATGGTTATCCGCCATCAGTAAGAGAAATCGGTAAGGCCTTAGGACTATCTAGTCCTGCCACTGTTCAAGCCCATTTAACTAGACTTAAAAATGCTGGTGTAATAACTAATTCAAGTAATAAATTTAGAACAATTGAAATATTGGTTGATAATGAATATCTAGATAAAAAAGAAGATGTTGTAAAAGTTCCTCTTCTTGGCAAAATTACGGCTGGTAATCCTATTGAGGCTATTGAAAGACCAAATGAATTTTTTGCATTACCTGCTTCTATAATACCTGCTAAAGAAACGATATTTACTTTAGAGGTAAGTGGTGAATCAATGATTAACAAAGGCATTTATGATGGCGATATTGTAATTGTAAAAAAACAAAATACAGCTCGAAATGGCGATATTGTTGTGGCTATGACACCAGAATCTGAGGTTACTCTTAAAACGTTTTATAAAGAAGATGGATACATTCGTTTACAACCAGAAAATGATACTATGGAACCATTTATTTTTCCAAATGTTACTATTTTGGGTAAAGCTATTGGTTTATATAGAAATATTCGTTAATGAAGGCAAAAGCCTTCTTTTATTATTAGATATTTTAATACATGTATTTTTTTAAATATAGTAGTTATAGTAAGGTGATATCTTTGAATAAATTTTATCTAGTCCAATACAAGCGGATTCGCACTACTACCTTGGACATTTAATATTTTTATTTTTCAGATAAACTGTTGGTATAACTGGCAAATAAAAGCATATTTTAACTTTTAGCAATTTTATAAGAAAAAATGTGCATATAAAACAATAGTAAAGTATCTTATTTTTCCAATCATTTTAAAAAATTATTTTTTATTTAATTTTATCTCTCCTACTCTTATTCAATTTCACAAAATTTACTCTTTTATTTCAAGCATTTTTATGTTAATATGTGTGTAATGAAAGAAATTTCATATAATAAAAAAAGAGAACCTCTAGTTTTCATGAGCTAGACGTCCTCAATTGTTTGTAAGAACGTCTAAACTTTTTGTTTAGACGATTTTTTAATTATAGAAAAGAGATTAAGAATAGTTTGGAAACTAAAATTAATATGACCATAATTAACAAAAATATTAGTATCATTAACATACAGATTTCTGTATCCTTTTTCACACTAATCCTCCTTCTAGAGGACGTCTAACAACTAATGTGAGTATTTTGTCGAACCAAGTCTTTTTTAACATTTTTTATTATTTTCTATAAACTTGGCACATATGGATTATTTTTAGTACCATCACCCGAAAATTTTAAAGTGTTTTTTAAATTTATAACTGGACGAAGTCCATAAGCAAGGCTAGTTCCATAGTCATCTTCCACCATAAATATTCCTTTTTCGTGGGATTCACAAGTAGAGTCATCACAAGCACTTTTACTAAAATCTGGGATATAACTATTTATTGTTAAATTACCTAGCACTATACTAATAGTACTTTCTTTTATAAAATACAAGTTGCATATTGTTCTTGTATAATTGGTTGCATTATAGTTACTATAGCTAGCTCTAAACTCCCATAAAGCATAATCCCATTTGGGAATAACAGCATTAGTACATTCACTTTTTTCGGCATCTATTTTGTAACCGGTATTTTGACTAGGCATACCGCTTGTTATCTTTCCATCTACATAGTAAGCAAAATAAACATCGCCTGGATCAGTCATCTCACCATTTATCGCATTAAATTTTTTTTCTTCTGCAAACATGACAAAAGAACTATATAAATATATACCAGATAATAACAAAACACTTAGAATTATTGCAGTTACTATTACTTTTCTTTTACTATTTTTTTCTTTAAATTTCTGTAGCTTTAGAAAGTTATGTTTTTTTAATAACCACCACAACAAATTAATGCTTCATAATTTATCTCTCTTACTCTTATTCAATTTTGCAAAATTAACTCTTTTATTTCAAGCATTTTTATGTTAATATATATCTAATGAAAGAAATTTCATATAATAAAAAAAGAGAACCTCTAGTCTTCATGAGCTAGACGTCCTCAGTATTGTTTTGGGATGTCTAAACACATTGTTTAGACGTTTTTTTGTAGTATGTAGAATAAGGAGAAATTACTTTATGCTACATGGTTTTATAAAGTAATCTAACTAGCAAAAAAATTAGTTATATAAATTAGAATTGTATTTGTTTGTCTTAATAAAAAGAACACCACAAAGGTGTTTTTTTATCTAAATAAAGCAATATATACTAAAAAGGCTATATAAATAATTGATACTACTAGACCATTTAGTTTTAGTTCTTTATCTTCTTTTTGTTGGACTCCTAAGGCCATAGCTATTAAAGCACCACCAATTAAGCCACCAATGTGGGCGGCATTATCAATACCAGGCATGGTAAAACCAAATATTAAGTTAATTACTATAACTGGTATTATTTGTGTTTTCATAACACTACCAAGGTATAAACGATATTGATAGCCAAAGTAAAGTAAACTGCCTAGTAAACCAAATATGGCGCCACTAGCACCAACACTTACAGTATATGGATTTATTATCATACTCATTAAAGAAGCACTAATAAGGCTATAAAAATAAATAATTAAAAAGTTCTTCTTACCAATAAATCCTTCCAATTGGGTTCCTATTAAATATAGAGCATACATATTAAATAATAAATGCATGACTCCACCATGTAAGAATCCGGTTGTAATTAATCTAAATATTTCTCCGTTCTTAACCAGTGGTACATATAAAGCACCAAAAGAAACTAAAGCACCAGTCGTAATATTAGCCTTGCTCGCCGCAAAAACTACAAAGAACATTAAAACATTTATGAAAATTAGTATATTAGTAATCACTATTTTTTTGGGTTTAAAGATACTCTCATAAACCTTATTTTCTTTTTCTGTTTTATCGTTAATATCATTAGTAACGTCAATCATTAAATCTAGGCCACTTTCAAGTAAAATCTTATCATTAATATCAGGATACTTACTAATAATATTCTCTTCTTTAATATTTTTAGTGTTCTTAAGTTTTACGGAAGCAATATTCTTAGAATTCTCTAACTTAACATTATCATTAACATCTAATAAGATATTTAATACATTCATACGCCAGGCTAAAGTTTTTCTCTTAACTTGTTTTGTAATATTGTCTATTTTAAGTAAGTCATAATCATATTGTTCTTTATTATGAATATAATTAGAGTTGATTCTGATTATTTTATAAGGACCACTTTGATTTTGTAACCATATTTCATCTTTAACACCATTAACAACCATTGGTGAATAATCTTCATAAGTAACAAAATAATGAACTAGTTGCATAATGATTTCATCTTTTTTATTTACTAAAACATTCATACTATCCCTCCACTCATATTATTTTACATTAAAACATAAAATTAGTAAAGAGGTGTCATAATGGCCTATTTAATATCTATCTTAGTTGCACTTATCCCTTTAACTGTTTTAATTTTCAAAATTCTTTTATTTAAAGAAGTTAATAAAAATTTTTACTTTTTATTACTTTCTAATATAATATTTTCTATTGCCACTACTAGTTTTATCTTTTATTTTAATGATCAAATAATTTCTTTAATATCTTCTTTCTTTTTAATGATCTATGCCCTTTTTTTAGTATTAGAAATAAAAAAAGAAATAGGTTATATATCAGCACTATCTATTCCTTATTTATTATTTACAATAATATTATTTATTATTCTCACTATCCAAGTTATCTAAAAATGCTTGAAATTCATGAGGTATTGGTACTTTAAAGGTTAGTTCTTTCTTAGTTATAGGACTAATAAATTCTATTTCACTAGAATGAAGAAATTGGCCAAAAGCAGTACTTTTTCCTTTGCCATACACAGGGTCATTAAAAATGGGATACCCAATGTAAGCCATATGGACACGTATTTGATGGGTTCTACCTGTTTCTAGGGAACACTCAACTAAAGTATAGCCATTATATCTTTTTAACACTTTAACATGAGTGATGGCATTCTTACTATTTTTATCGGTAACCATCATTTTTTTACGATTAACCGTGTCTCTACCAATTGGAGCATCAATAGTAATATTATTATGTTTTAAAACCCCACTTACTAAGGCAATATATTTTCTTTTAACACGTTTATTTTTAAAATCATCGGCTAATATTTCATGAGCTTTATTGTTTTTGGCAACTAGTATTAAACCTGATGTATCTTTATCAATTCTATGAACGATACCTGGTCTTATTTCTCCATTTATGTCACTCAACGCACTGGTGTAATGTAAAAGAGCATTGACCATTGTACCATTTTTATTGCCACTACCAGGATGAACAACCATACCACTTTTTTTATTGATTAGAATAACATCATCATCTTCATAAACGATATCTAAAGGTATATCTTCTGAGGCAATATTAGTGTCAGCTTTATATTCTTTTACAATACTTATTATATCGCCATCACTCACTTTGGAAGAAGCCTTGGGGTATAGTCCATTTAACAAAAGACACTTATCATTAATCATTCTATTAATTTCACTCCGAGAAATATCTAAGACTTCACTTAAATATTTATCTATTCTTTCTTTAACTGTGTTTTCGACGTTTATTTTTTTCATCTATATCCCCCTTCCAAGCGGCAACTATTAAAAGTATAGCCCCTACTACGATAAAAATATCAGCAAAATTAAATACTGGATATTCATAACCAAAGATAGTAAATTTCAAAAAATCTTTAACATAATGAAATATGGCTCTGTCAAGTAAGTTACCAATAATACCAGCATATAACATTGTAAAGGAAATAGACTTCCAAATACTTTCTTTAATTGTTGGCATTACAAATATTAAAGAGAAAATAGCAATAATACCAAGAATAATTAAAAACAAAGTATTACCTTGCATTATACTCCAAGCAGCCCCGGTATTTGTAACAAAAACTAAACTAAAGAAATTTGGTATTACTGTTATACTCTTACCCGTTAAAATGGCTTCCATTAGACCTTTACTACCTTGATCAATTAATAAAAGTAAAATAACTAACATAACATTTCTTTTTTTCATAATTTATTGTCCCCTATTCTAACAATTAATTTATCTTTTGTAAATAGTACTTGTACTTGTTACTACTAAAGATTCATAAAGTGTTTGCACTTCTTCTAAATTAACTAAGTTATTAGTAAGTACTATTTCATTTAATTTTTCTTTTAAAGCATCTAGACTATTTTCTATCATGTATTTATATTCGGTAATGTCATGGATAAAATAGTCGGTCATTTTAACTTGTTCAACATATGAAAGAGATGATGGCTCCTCACTTTCAATATATAAAGGTGTCTTGTCTTTAACTTGTAAAGATAGTTTTGTTTTACTAAAATAATCTGACCTTAAATTATCTATCTTTTCATATAGTACTTTTTCTCCACAGGATGTAGTGTATGTAAAACTAGTAAGTTCTTCGTAAGGTAGGCTAAGTTTAATTGCATACATTTCTTTACATAAAGAAGATGAAAGACAAACATCAATAATACTAGGAATACCTGCAAAGAAAAAACCATTATCATTAGGAAATTTTTTATCTTCATAAATTTTATCAATAATACTTTTATTAGATGATATAAAGTATAAACCTTCTTGATAAGCCTTTTTTAATACTTCTCTTGATAAAAGAATTGGATCTTGAAATGCTCGATCACCATACATAAACTTAAGAAGATAATTTGTTAATACGATATGTATGTTCATATGTTCACCAACTAACTCTAATAAAAGTATAGTATAAATTATGAAAAAAAACAATTATCTTAAGAAATAAATTAATATATGTAATGAATAATTAGAAATGTGCAAATAAAAAACACTAGGTAGATAGTGTTTTTGGGTTAAAATGGTACTAGAAGGATAAAAATTTGTGATTCACTTGAGTTTTCCCTTTTATTCTTTATATTAATTTCCTTCTCCATTCTATATAGATTGTAACACACCAAAAGGAATATGTGTCAAACAAAAGAAAAGCACTGTGTCAAGTATTGTCAATATCACTGGTGACAAGAATAGTGTCAATCCCAATTTTTTTTATTTTATCCATAGTAATATTTAGTTCGTTATCTTTTTGCCAGAAATGAAAAAATTTATGATTTAGAACTGTGAAGAAAAGAATTGTCCCATTCTCACTAATCCTAGCATCATAAATTTTACCTAGTCTTTTACCTGTATTTATATCAATAATATCTTTTCTTTGTAAGTCAGATAAATTCATATTATCACCATTACAATATATGTGTTCTTATTATTTTAAATGACTTTCTAAAATACTCTTAATACCCCTGTATGGTAAATAAGCACATCCTTTACGATTACCTTGTTTATATATTTCGTTATAAGCAAGAGCTTCATTAAGGACATTTTCATCATATTCTTTTTCATTTATCATATTCTCAAAGTTATTAATATATTCTAATGCTTCTTTAATATTTTTTCCAATAAGATTTTTAATTAAGATTGAAGTTGATGATGTACTTATTGCACAGACTTCCCCATTAAAGTAAATGTCTTTTATTATGTCATCTTTTATATCAACATAAATATTTAAGTTATCAATACAAGAAGCATTAGATGTATTAACTGTTTCATAGCCTTCTTTTAAAGCATCGATTTTATTTAATGGGTGCATATAGTGTTCCATTATTATTGCTCTTTTAGTTTCTTCGTTCATTATAACATCTCTTTTCTAATTTTATCTATATCACTTAAAAGTTCTACTAATGCATCAATGTCTTCTTTAGTGTTATAAAAATATAAACTAACACGTAAGCTGTTTTTAACACCGACTTCATCTTTTAAAATTTTGGCACAATGGTTACCTGCTCTCACACATATTTTATATTTGTTTAAGTAATAGGCAACATCTTGACTAAAGATACCATCGACATTAAAGGAAATTATCCCACTATCAGACTCAATATTTAAAATATCTAAATGAGGAATCTTAATTAGTTTTTCTATTGCATATTCTCTTAGTTCTCTTTCATAAGTAGCAATGTTTTCCATACCGATGCTCTCTAGGTATTCAATTGCCTTACCAAAACCAATGACTCCAGCAATATTAGGTGTTCCCGCTTCAAAACGGGTTGGTAAGTCTTTTAAGTAAACCGTCTGTGGGCTATCAAAAGATTCATTCATGCCACCACCCAAGTTATAGGCATCCATGCTTTCTAGCAATTCTTTTTTACCATATAAGACCCCGACCCCAGTTGGTCCACACATTTTGTGAGCTGAGAATGCTAGAAAATCAATATCCAAATCTTGGGTATCAGTTTTCCTATGGGGTACACTTTGAGCACCATCTAATACAACGAATATATTATTTTCATGGGCAAACTTGGTTATTTCTTTGATAGGTCTTTCATCGCCTAAAACATTTGTAATGCCAGCTAAAGCGATAAGACGCGTTTTTGGTGTAACACTCTTTTTAACATTTTCTAAAGTGACATAGTGGTTATTATCAAGAGGAATATACTTTACTTTAACCCCTATTTCTGTTTCTAATCTAAACCAAGGTAAGACATTACTTGCATGTTCACTTTTGGTAATAAGTATTTCATCGCCTGGTTCTAAATATTTTTTAAAAAATGAAGTAGCAATAATATTTAGACTTTCAGTTGCCCCACTTGTAAATATTATTTCTTCTTTGTATTTAGCATTAATAAATTTTCTTACTAATTCTCTTGTATTCTCATATTCTTTATCTACTTTATAAGAAATATCATAGTCACCACGATGAGCATTAGCAGAGTAATTACTGTAATAATCAGTTAACTTATCAATCACACATTGTGGCTTTAATGTTGTAGCCCCATTATCTAAATAAATAATATCTTGTTTCATAATGGGAAAGTCTTCTAATCGCATATAATACCCTCCTTTCTTTTACCAAATTTTAGGAAACTATCACGCATAAGTTCTTTAGCACGACTCTTAGTTAGTCCTCGTGATTCTAAGTAAAAAAGCATTTCGGTATCAAAAGATGCACAAGTCATATTATGGTTTGCGCAAACGTCATCACTCGCAACTAAAAGTTCTGGTAAGCAAACAATTTGGCCTGGATATTCATTTAAATATTTTATATCTTCTAGAAATTCATTATTAGTATAACCATTCTCTAAAATACCAACTGTTTTTAAATAGGTATAACTATTAGGTTCGCTTATTACTCTTACCTTAATTTCACTAGTTATATCACTACCTCTTAAAATATTTTCGATATGAATGTTATTTTTTTTTGAACCAGATATACCGATATGGGCTTTTAACTTGCTTTTATTCTCATTAATAATTTGGATTTTACTATTAATACCTTTTAGATAAATGGTAGATGTAATATTTAAATTACATCCTTCTTTTATAATGATAGTGGCCACCGAGTTATCACTTATAACCATTTCATTTATACTAGTGTCTTTATCAACAATGATCAATACATCATCATATATTTTTAGGGTATCACTAGAGTTCGTGCTCATTAGTATTTTATGCATTATTTTCATCTCCAGATAGTTTATCTGTCCCAAGAATAGTGCCAAAACCATTTTTTAAGACTGTTCTTGCTAAAGCAGAGTTACCTTCTTTAACAACTTTACCATCACTTATAATAGCTACATGATTAGGGTTTAAAAGTTCTATTAGTTTTTCTTGATGGGTAATAACAATTATTGTTGCATTATATTCTTTTTGATATTCAATTATATTTTCACCAACGATTTTCAAAGCATCAACATCAAGACCTGAATCAATCTCGTCAAAAATAACTAAACTAGGCTCTAAGATCCACATACCAAATAATTCGTTTTTCTTTCTTTCACCACCACTCATACCTTCGTTAATATTACGGTGTAAAAACGATTTGGGTAAATTTAATTTTGCACATACTTGAGTACATTTTTTATTAAAGGCAAATATATCCATGTTTTTACCAGCATCAAGTAAACTAGTTCTTAACATCTCAGCATTAGTTATGCCTTCTATCTCAACGGGACTTTGGCTAATCACATATATACCTTTTTTAGCAATTTCTGAGGTAGATAGGTTAGTAATGTCTTCGCCATTAAAGATAATGCTACCTTTGGTGATCTGGTAACTAGGATGATGCATTAGGGCTTTACAAATAGTACTTTTGCCCGCACCATTAGGGCCCATGATAACGTGAGTCTCGCCACTTGCAAATTCGATATTTAAATCTTTTAATATTGTTTTATTATCACTTACAACAGTAAGATTATTAATTTTTAACATAAGAAAAACCTCCGTGATTATTTTACCACACGAAGGTTTGTTTTAAAAGATAAAATGCTTTAGTCTGAAAAGGCAAGAATCTTTTATTTTTTTTATATTACATTATCTTATTTCATAAGTTTAACTTCTATTAAACGATAACTATCATTTTCTTCTTTATAAACGTACTCATAAGTAGTACCTTTATTTAATGATTCTTTTACAGTATCTTCACTAAATGGAGCAACTTCATTATCATTTAAATCAAATAGTTTATTATCTACCTTTTTTAAAACATTAACATGAATAATAACATGACCATCTTTATCATAGGTATAGCCTATCATCTTAGAATAATAATCATTAGTTTTACAAGCACTTGAATAATCATTAATATTTTCTATATCAACTTTATCGCCTTCTTTTAAATCAAATACTAACGCACCACTGCAATCTTTAGTAACATTGTTATACATTTCTGTAGCTTCATCAGTACTTACTTTGTTTTCAACGACATTGTTTGATTGATCGGTACCATTATTTCCTTTTGACTCTGGCTTAAAAAACAAAAATGAAATTAAAATAGCTAACATAATAATTATAATACATAATATTGCTGATAAAATAGCCTGCTTTTTTTTAGATAACCCTTTAAATTGATTGATAACCTTTTTCATTATCTCACTCCCTCTATTCTATGATAATAGAATAACATAAAATAATTATTTAGTCTATAAGATTTTTGGATCTAATCGTTGCTTTTTTTAATATAAAAAGAGATTGACTATTTATTAAGACAATCTCGTACACACATTATAACTGATTTTATTTTGCTAGTTATATTTAGTAGTTACATGTTATCAATTAAAATTTGATTTTTTTTGCAATATAACTTTTTAATTCACTTACTGGTAATTTGATTTGTTCCATTGTGTCACGATCACGAACAGTTACAATATTATTATTTAACGTTTCATCATCAACCGTTATGGCAAATGGTGTACCTACGGCATCACTTCTTCGATATCTTTTACCAATACTACCTGATTCGTCATAGCCACACATAAATTCATTTGCTAAGTCACCATAAATTTCCATTGCTCTTTGGGCATGGATTTTTTTCATAAGAGGTAAGATAGTAACTTTATAAGGCGCTAGGGCTGGATGAATCTTTAATACTAATCTTTCATCATTATCAAGCATTTCTTTATGATATGCATCACATAACACTGCTAATACTAATCTATCAAGGCCTACAGATGGCTCGATTACATACGGAATATATTTTTCATTAGTTTCAGGATCTAGATATGATAAATCAGTTTTTGAATGCTCTATATGCGTAGATAAATCATAATTAGTTCTATCAGCAACACCCCATAATTCACCCCAACCCATTGGATACTTGTATTCAATATCAGTGGTAGCTGCACTATAAAAAGATAGTTCTTCTTTTTCATGATCACGATAACGAAGATTATCATCATTAATGCCTATATCCTTTAGGAAAGTAAGACATGTTTTTTTCCAGAAATTAAACCACTCTAAATCAGTACCAGGCTTACAAAAAAATTCTAATTCCATTTGTTCAAATTCACGAGTTCTAAAAGTGAAGTTACCTGGTGTTATTTCATTTCTAAAACTTTTACCAGTTTGCCCTATTCCAAAAGGAACTTTAGCACGCATGCTTCTTTGAACATTTAGGAAATTAACAAATATTCCTTGGGCAGTTTCGCCACGTAAATAAACTTTGCTTTTAGTGTCTTCCGTAACACCTTGATGTGTTTCAAATAAAAGATTAAATTTTCTTATTGGTGTAAAATCACATGCACCACATTTAGGACATGGAACATGATTGTCGCAAATAAAATTTTCTAGTTTTTCATTTTCCCATCCATCACCAGTTTCTTCACCATTTGTAAATTCTTCTATTAATTTATCAGCACGATGACGACTTTTACATTTTTTACAATCAATTAAAGGGTCAGCAAAAGACGCTACATGCCCACTTGCTACCCAAACCTCAGGATTCATAAGAATCGCTGCATCAAGGCCATAATTGTAAGGATTTTCTTGAATAAATTTTTTCCACCAAGCTTTTCTTACATTATTTTTAAGTTCAACTCCTAGTGAACCATAATCCCATGTATTAGAAAGCCCACCATAGATTTCACTACCTTGAAAAATAAAACCGTATTGTTTACAATAGTTTACTAGCTCTTCCATTGTAATTTTCATAAATATCACCCTTTCAAATAATAAAATTCTTCTAAAATAATAAGGGACGAAGATATACTCCGCGGTTCCACCCTAGTTATTCTAGAAGAATCACTTTTTTTATATAGCTCCGGTTTTCCACGCCATCTTCGCTTGTATGCTTATATTATAGAAAAAAATATGTGTTAATGCAAGAAAAAATACGGTTATTCTTCCGTATTTTCTTCATTTTCTAAATCATCAAGTGCTTCATTAATACCTTCAACACTATCATCATCACCAGTTGTGTCCATTAAAGTTTCTTCTAAAACCTCACTAGCATCATCATCCATGAATTGTTTTTTTAATTCAAGTTCAATGTCACTATATTCACGAGCACCAGTACCAGCAGGTATTAATTTACCAATGATAACATTTTCTTTTAATCCTCTTAAGTAGTCAACTGAACCTTTAATAGAGGCATCAGTAAGAACTCTAGTAGTCTCTTGGAATGAGGCTGCTGATAAGAATGAATCAGTTTGTAATGAACTCTTAGTAATACCAAGCATAATTGGTCTACCTTTAGCAGGAACTTTACCGGCTAAGATAACTGGTTTATTAGCGTCTGTAAATTCTTTTAATGATACGCTTAAACCTTCTACTAAGTCAGTATCACCAGCATCAACAATACGTACTTTATTAATCATACGTTTAACAATAATTTCAATGTGTTTATCATTAACGTCAACACCTTGTAATTTGTAAACCATTTGAATTTCTTTTAAGATGTATTCTTGAGCCGTGATTGGGTCAGTTACAGCAAGTAATTCTTTTGGTGAAATAACACCTTCAGTTAACTTGTCACCAGCATTTACCATATCACCAACTGCAACACGTAGTTTCATGTTGTAATTAGTAACATGTTCACGAGCTTCAGCTTCTGTTTCAACAACAATACGATATTTGCCATTTTCTTCTTTAATAGATGCAACTTTACCACTAACCTCAGAAATCGTTGCTTTACCTTTTGGATTACGAGCTTCAAATAATTCTTCAACACGTGGAAGACCTTGAGTAATGTCATCTCCTGCTACACCACCTGAGTGGAATGTACGCATTGTAAGCTGTGTACCTGGTTCACCAATTGATTGGGCAGCCATAATACCAACTGCTTCACCTGTTTCAACAAGATTTCCAGTTGCAAGGTTACGACCATAACATTTTTGACATACACCATTTTCTGCCTTACATGTCAAGACACTTCTAATTTCAACTGCTTTAATACCAGCTTCAGTTATTTTTTTAACCATATTTTCAGTGATTAATACGCCTTTTTCAGCAATAACTTCTTTAGTTTCTGGATTAACAATTTTTTGAGCAGTATAACGACCTAAAATTCGTTCAGCAAGTGATTCAATAACACTACCATCTTTATCATTAATTAAGTCTTTTACAACAACACCATGAATAGAACCACAATCATGTTCTTTAACGATGATATCTTGAACAACTTCAACAAGACGACGTGTTAAGTAACCTGAGTCTGCTGTACGAAGAGCGGTATCAACGTTACCTTTTCTAGAACCATGACTTGATAAGAAGAATTCAGACACTGTAAGACCTTCTGAAAAGTTTGAGGTAACGGGAATTTCAATAGTAGAGCCATCTGGCTTAGCCATAAGTCCACGCATACCAGCAAGTTGTGAGAAGTTTGATAATGATCCACGAGCTCCAGAGTTCATCATCATAAACAATGGATTATCATAATCACCTTCGGCTAACTCTTTTAATTCAGCTTTGATTTTATCATTTGCTTTATTCCAGATATCAATAACTGTGTTATAACGTTCTTCATCAGTAATCATACCACGTTTAAATTGTTTATTAACTTTTTCAACTAGGGCTTGACTCTCTTCTAGAACTTGGGCTTTTGTTTTAGAAGTTACTATATCAGATGCTGATACGGTAATACCGGCAATAGTTGAATATTTGAAACCTAAGTCTTTTAATTTATCAAGGAAAACACTAGTTTCAGTTGTATGATAACGTTTAAATACTTGAGCAATAATCTTACTTAAGTCTTTCTTAACAAATGGTTTTCCCAAAGGCATTGCTTTGATAGCTTCAGGGATATTAGTACCCATTGGTAAGAAATATTTATCTGGTGTCATACCTTCAATGTTTTCTTTTGTAGCTTCATTAACATATGGATAACTATCTGGTAATATTTCATTGAAAATAATTTTACCACAAGTAGTTACTAAGTAATCATCCATATGGCTTTCCATAAATAATTTATGTTTGAAAGATTTTACTGGTAAGGCAATACGAGTATGAAGAGTAATCTCTTTTCTTTGATATGCCATTTGAACCTCATTAGGGTCTTTATAAACCTTACCTTCATGTGGTTCACCAGCTTTTTCTTGAGTAATATAGCAGTTACCAAGGACCATATCTTGTGATGGTGTAACAATTGGTTTTCCATCTTTTGGATTTAGTATGTTTTGTGCACCAAGCATTAGTATTCTTGCTTCAGCTTGAGCTTCTTCTGAAAGTGGAACGTGAACAGCCATTTGGTCACCATCGAAGTCGGCATTAAATCCAGTACAAACAAGTGGATGTAAACGAATAGCTTTACCACCAACTAATTTAGGTTCAAAGGCTTGGATACCTAGTCTATGTAGAGTTGGTGCACGGTTTAACATAACAGGATGCTCTGTAATAACATCTTCTACTACATCCCATACGCAATCATTTTTAGTATCAATAAGTTTTTTAGCACCTTTAATATTATGAGCAAGGCCTCGTTCTACTAAACCATGAATTACATGTGGTTTAAATAGTTCTAGAGCCATATCTTTTGGAATACCACATTGATACATTTTAAGGTTTGGTCCAACAACGATAACACTACGACCAGAATAGTCAACACGTTTACCAAGTAAGTTTTGACGGAAACGACCTTGTTTACCTTTTAACATACTAGATAAACTCTTAAGTGGTCTATTGCCTGCTCCAGATACGCTTCTTCCTCTTCGGCCGTTATCAAGAAGACTATCAACAGCTTCTTGAAGCATACGTTTTTCATTTTGAACAATGATAGTTGGAGCCCCTAATTCTAATAATTTTTTTAAACGATTATTACGATTTATAATACGACGATATAAGTCATTTAAATCACTTGTAGCAAATCTACCACCATCAAGTTGAATCATTGGTCGTAAATCTGGTGGAATAACAGGAAGAGCTTCTAAGATCATCCATTCAGGACGATTGCCACTTTCTTGGAATGATACTAAACAATCTAATCTTTTAACTAAACGAATACGTTTTTGACCAGTAGCGCCTTCAAGTTCAGCTCTTAAATCCTCTACTTCTTTATCAATATCAACTTCTTTTAGAAGTTTTTGGATAGCTTCAGCACCCATACCAACTTTGAAAGCATTACCATATTTTTCATAGTATGCATGATACTCTTTATCAGATAAAGTTTGTTTTTTAGCAAGAGGTGCACTACCAGGATCTAAAACAACATAACTTACAAAGTATAAAACCTCTTCTAGGTCTCTTGGACTCATATCAAGAACAAGACCCATTTTTGATGGTACGCCTTTAAAGAACCAGATGTGAGAACAAGGAGAAGCAAGTTCAATATGTCCCATACGTTCACGACGTACTTTAGACTTTGTAACTTCTACTCCACAACGATCACACACAACATTTTTATAACGTAATCTTTTGTATTTTCCACAAGAACATTCATAGTCTTTAGTAGGTCCAAAGATTTTTTCACAGAATAAGCCATCTCTTTCAGGTTTTAATGTACGATAGTTGATGGTTTCTGGTTTTTTAACCTCACCGTAAGACCAAGAACGAATTTGTTCAGGACTAGCAAGACTTACTTTAATTCCTTTAAAATTATTAACTTCGATCATATTACTTACCTCCTAAACTATCAGTAGAATCATCATCTAATGTGTCTCCAGGATATTCTAAATCATCTAAAGAATCAGAGTCAAACTCATCTTCTTCATCGCCATCAGAATAATCATCTTCTAAGTCATCATTTAATTCTTCTGGCTCAGTTTCTTTTATCTCAGGAGTTACATCTATTTCATCAATTTTAATAATATCTTCTTTTTCTTCTTCTTTTTCTATTTCTTTTAAATCTAAGACTTCATCTTTATTGTTAATTATTTGAACATTTAGACCTAAGGCTTGGAATTCTTTAATTAATACTCTAAATGATTCAGGAACACCAGCTTGGTTAACAGTTTTACCTTTTACTAAAGCTTCATATACTTTAACACGACCAATAACGTCATCAGATTTTATAGTAAGTATTTCTTGTAAGACATGAGCAGCACCATAAGCATATAATGCCCAAACTTCCATCTCACCGAAACGTTGACCACCAAATTGTGCTTTACCACCTAAAGGTTGTTGCGTAACTAAACTGTAAGGACCAGTAGCACGAGCATGTAATTTATCATCAACCATGTGATGTAGTTTTACCATGTACATAACACCAACGTTAACACGGTTTTCGAAAGGTTCACCAGTACGACCATTGATAAGAGTTACTTTTCCATCTTCACTCATACCAGCTTCAGCCATTTCTTCATGAATGTCATCGATATTAGCACCATCAAATACTGGAGTTGCATAATGAACGCCTAATTTTTTACCAGCCATTCCTAAGTGAACTTCTAATATTTGACCAATGTTCATACGAGATGGAACACCTAATGGGTTTAACATGATATCAACTGGACGACCATCTGGTAAGTATGGCATATCTTCTTCTGGTAAGATTAGGGAAATAACACCTTTGTTACCATGACGACCACTCATTTTGTCACCAACTTGGATTTTACGTTTTTGAATAATATAAACACGAATTATTTTGAAAACACCAGCAGGTAATTCATCACTATTTTCTTTAGTATAGACTTTAACATCATGAACGATACCAGCAGCACCATGTTCTACTTTTAATGATGTATCTCTTACTTCACGTGTTTTTTCACCGAAAATAGCATGTAATAATTTTTCTTCACTAGTAAGTTCTTGAACACCTTTTGGTGTAACTTTACCAACTAGGATATCGCCTTCTTTAACTTCGGTACCAATTCTTACAATACCAGATGAATCTAGGTTTTTACGAGCTTCTTCACCAACATTTGGAATATCACGAGTTATTTCTTCAGGTCCAAGTTTAGTATCACGACATTCAATTTCATACATAGCAATATGTAGTGATGTATAAGCATCATCTTTAACTAGTCTTTCATTTAATATTACTGCATCTTCATAGTTATAACCATTATAAGTCATGAAGGCAACAGTCATGTTTTTACCAAGAGCAAGTTCACCATGATCGGTACTTGGGCCATCGGCAATAACTTGGTCTTTAGCTACTTTATCACCTGCATGTACTAAAGGTATATGATTTGTACAAGCTCCAGCGTTGTTAGCCTCAAATGTAGCAAGATAATATGTATCTTTACCACCAACTGTTTTAACAATAATTTTTTTAGAATCAGCATATTCTACGATACCATCTGCTTTAGCAAGAATAGTACTACCAGAATATTTAGCTGCTACGCATTCAACACCAGTACCAACGATAGGTGCCTCAGTTTGTAAAAGAGGTACGGCTTGACGTTGCATATTTGAACCCATAAGTGTTCTGTGAACGTCATCGTAGTTTAAGAATGGAATACAACTTGTTGTTATTGATACAACTTGGCTTGGCGATACGTCAACAAAGTTAACTTTATCTTTAGAAACCATTAAGTTGTCGCCGTTATAACGCACGATAACCTCATCATCAATAATATGATTGTCATCATCTAGTTTGATATTAGCCTCAGAAATATAATAATCGGTTTCTTCATCAGCAGTTAAGTAATGAACATCATCCATTTGAACTTGACCCGCAACTACACGACGGTAAGGAGTCATAATAAAGCCATATTCATTTACTTTAGCATAACCAGAAAGTGAAGTAATAAGACCGATATTTTGACCTTCTGGACTTTCTACTGGACAAAGTCTTCCGTAGTGGCTTGCATTGACGTCACGAACGTCCATACCAGCACGGTCTCTTGATAGACCACCAGGTCCTAAAGAAGATAAACGTCTTTTATCAGTTAGTTCAGCTATTGGGTTAATTTGATCCATGAACTTCGATAATTGCGAACTACCAAAGAATTCTTTTAAAACAGCAGTAACAGGACGAATGTTAATTAAAGATTTTGGTGTAATATCTTCTGTTTCTTGTGTAGTCATTCTTTCTCTAATAACTCTTTCCATACGGCTCATACCTACTTGGAATTGTTTTTGAATTAATTCCCCTACTTGACGAACACGACGGTTTCCTAAGTTATCTATTTCATCAGTATTACCAATACCTAATTGTAGGTCTAAGTAATAGTTAATTGAAGCATAAATATCTGGAATAGTAAGTCTTTTTTCAGTCGTTGTTTCAAGAACACCAATAATAGGTACTACTTTATCAGGATTAGTTTTATCAAATACTTTAATTTCTTGAACTTCATTATATTGGTCTAACTCTTCATGAATCAAAACTTTTTTAACACCAAATCCACTAGCAATAGCAGGTTTAATATTATCTAAAACTTCTTTAGTAACTAAAGTATTTGCAGGCGCTACTACATTACCTTCACTATCTTTAATATCTTCTGCTAATGTACAACCTACTAGTCTTTCACAAACATTTAATTTACGATTAAATTTGTAACGACCAACTTTAGCTAAGTCATAACGGAAATGATCGAAGAAACGAATAATTAATTGGTTTTTAGCAGAATCAAGTGTTGCTGGTTCACCTGGACGCAATTTTTCAAATATTTCAATTAATGCTTCATCTGTATTTTTAGTATTATCTTTTTCAAATGTATTTAAAAGATAATCGTTCTCACCAAATAAAGAAACAATTTCTTCATTACTAGATAACCCAAGGGCTCTTAGGAAAGTCGTAACAGGGACTTTTCTTGTTCTGTCAATACGAACATAAACAATATCTCTTGCATCAGTTTCAAATTCAAGCCATGTACCACGATTTGGAATCATCTCACCACTTATAACACGACGTCCATTTTTATCTACCTCACGTTTAAAGTAAACACTTGGACTACGTACTAATTGAGAAATAATAACACGTTCTGCACCATTTATAATAAATGTACCAGCCTCAGTCATTAAAGGCATATCCCCTAGAAATATTTCTTGTTCTTTGACCTCTCCAGTTTCATGAATAAATACACGTGCTTCAACCTTAAGTGGTGCAGCGTAGTTAACCATTCTTTCTTTTGCTTCTTTTACAGAATATCTAGGCTTGTCAAAAGAATAATCACCAAAATCAACAGTAACATTACCTGTAAAACTTTCAACTGGAAATAATTCATCAAATACCTCACGAATACCAGTCTCTAAAAACTCTTGGTAACTTTTCTTTTGGATTTCTAGTAAATCCTGTAGTTCCATCGTATTTTTACTTTTGGAGAAACTTCTACGAGTTCTATAATCTCCACATTTTTTTAATTTGTAAGCCATGATTTCACCCCATCTAACAATAATTTTTTCAAAATATCAAAACGTTCAAAAATAACACGTCACCAATTTACAATTCTATCAGTAAACAACTTTAGTGTCAATAAATTTTTGCACGAAAAACATAAAATCCTTTATCTTTTAAAACCACCTCAATATTATATATATCACTTAAGGATTTAGCCATACTTTTGGCTCCTTGATCCTTATGAATAACAAACCATAAATCACCATCTTTATTTAGATGCTCTTTGGCACCAGCAAGGATACTCTTTACTACTTCTTTACCCGCCCTAATAGGAGGATTGGTAACAACTAAGTCATATGTACCAGTAACATTTTCATATATATTACTTTCTATTTGCTCCCCACTCACTTTATTTTCTTTAATATTTCTTTCACATAAGTGCAGGGCTCTTTTGTTAACATCCGTCATAGTAACATGTGCATCATAAGTTTTAGATAAAACAATGCCTAAAAAGCCATAGCCACACCCAACATCTAAAATAGAACTTGCCGTATCTCTATTTTTTTGTATTCCCTCTAATAAAAGTCTGCTTCCATAATCAATCTTATCTTTAGAAAAAACGCCTAAATCACTAAAAAAAGTGAAAACATGCCCCTTGTTTTCAAACTTAATCGTGCGAACTTCGCTTTTTAATCGACTATTGTTTGTAAAATAATGTTCCAAAAAATCACCATGGCCTTTTTTTAAGTAACAACTTAATATTCATTTTAATGAAAAAAAGAGCCCTTGTCAAGAGCCCTTACGCATTTTTTACATAAAAAACGGATTACTTGATTTCAATTGCATCAATAGACCTACCATATATACCTGCGTAGCCTTCACTTGTATTGTCCACTTTATTTACGTAGGAAAGCCAACCACTCCCCTTTAAATGAGCACGGTATCTAACGCCATAAATTTGTACCCCATCAATATCATTACCAAGATTACCAGCATAGTCATTACGGTTTGTTACCCAAGGAAGCCAAATACCCTTTTTCTTGTCATGAACCCGCATTTTATAGTTATCTAAATAAATGCCCCCAATAGGATTGCCAAAATTACCGGCATAGTCGCCATCACCCACTGTAACATTCGGTAACCACATTTTTTTAATATTATCATAGGCTTGATATGTTACGGTTTTATTTGGTAAGTCGCTATTTAAGTAATTAGTTGGATTTATTAAATTATTATTTTCATCACGTAATTCAAAATGCAAGTGAACGCCATAAGCATTACCAGAATTTCCCATTGCACCAATCGTATCACCTTTTTTTATGCTCGCCCCACTATTAACAAGAACAGTATCTAAATGGGCATATAATGTATAATAACCATTTTTATGTTTTACTTTAACAAAATTACCATAACTTTCATTACCAGTTGAACCCCGATTATTTTTTCTTCCTTTTTGAACTAATATAACTAGCCCATCACTATGACATATAACAGTATCTTTTTGATACCATTTTTTTACTACATCAACAGCCTTATGTCTAGAACTATAAGGATTTGTAATTTGATTTTCACCTGACTTTAAAATTCTACTCATAATATCACCTTTCTCAAGGTAGTTTATGCGTAATAATTTTTTTAGTCTGTTTGTTTAACCTAGTTATTCTAACTTTTCATAATTATCTTTAACGGCTATTTCTACTTTATTGATTGAATCAAATCTTTTAGTAATTTTTTCAGTTGTAACATGAATATCTTTAACCTCTTTATTTACTGTGTCAATACTTTTAGATAGTTTATCCCATCTATCACGATATCTATCAAACTCCATAGAAAGTTTTTTTAATTCATCTTGAATTATTTTAGCGTATTTGTCACGTTCCATATTTTTAATAATCATATAAATAGTGGTTAATGTACTCATAAGTGTCGTTGGAGAAGTAATCCAGACATGTTTGTTGTAAGCTTCTTTAAGTAGATCGGGATGATATGCATTAATTTCGGCAAATATTGCTTCAGCCGGTAAAAATAGTATTGCTTGTTCAGCTGTTTCACCAGGTATAATGTATTTACTTGATATAGCACTAATATGACGCTTTACATCTTCTTTAAATAGTTTTATTGCAATGTCTCTTTCTTCTTTCGATAAAGTTTTATTAGTTATACGCTCATAGTTTTCCAAAGGAAATTTAGAGTCTATACAAATATTACCAAGAGGTGCTGGGGCATGTAAAATAGAATCCGCAATAGAACCATTGCTTAGTTTATATTGAATTTCATATATTTTATCATTTTTTTCACCGAAAACACTTGTTAGGATATAGTTTAAATTAACCTCGCCAAAAATTCCTCTTGTTTTTTTATCAGTAAGAACACTTTGCAAAGATACTATATCAGTTGATAAACTATCAATTTTTTTCTGAGCTTCATCAATCTTAGATAATCTTTCTAAAACACTTGTAAACGTCTTATTAGTTTTATCAAAATTTTCATCTAGTCTAAGATTTACTTTCTCATTCATTAAATTAAGCCGATATTCAATGCGATCATTTAAAGCATTAAAATCTTTCATTAATTTATCACTAAATTCATATTTGAAATCACCAATTTGTTTGGTAAATTCATTTTGGAACTTTAAAAGCTCTGCACTCACTGAAGCGTCACCTTTCGTATTTTTTTCAACTTTAATTATAACAATAATTAAACAAATAATTACTACTATTAATAAACCCATTATTATATAAATCATAAATTAATCACCACAATAAATATATCAAACAAACGTATTGCGTGCAAGAAAAAAAAGACACAAGTCTTATTTAATGTAAAACTTGTGTCACATCATACCCAAAATATTCAAGCATACCTACAACCCGATTACTATGTACGCCTTTAGAACAAATAAAGAAATAAGGTTTTTCCTTTTTTAAATAACCATCATAATATAACATAAATTTTTGATAAGGAATATTTATTGCATCAGGATGATGAGAGATGATAAAATCCTCTTTACTAGACAAATCAATTAAAGTACCCATATTTTTATGATAATCAGTAATAGAAATTTTCTTCATATTGACCACCTATTATAAAGTATGCAAAATTTAATATTAAGCATATAATATTTACCCAGTTAATCTTGGTGTTTTTAAAAAGTAAGTATTTAAAACACACCACTACTAACAATATCAAATGAATAAACTAAGAATGTGTGTGTAAAAATATAAGACGGAGCGAGTGTATTAAAAATCATTCATCAATAAACGTTTTATATTCCATGTATTTAAATTTTACAATTAATAATAACTTAGATACATTAACCCTATTACTAAAAAAACTTAGCAAGACTCTTATTACTTATATAGGTTAGCTCTATTCTATATGATAATTATGATCTTCAATCTAAAAAGATTTCCAAGAAAAAAACCTACATTTCTGTAAGTTTATTCTTCACCAAAGAAATCATCAAAGAACTCATCATCAGTTATGACATTATCATTCATAACAATTGAATCTGCATCAACATTTATTTTTGGTTTATCATTATTTACTTCTTTAATATCTTCTTTTTTTACTTCTTCTTTATTAGTAATAGAAGTTTGTTCTTCTAATTTAGGAAGTTCAATATTTTTTGGTTCTTCTTTCTTCATTGATGAGGCTTCTTTTTCTTTCTTCTCTTCTTCTTCAAGTTCTGCTAATTTTTTATCAATATCCGCTATCATTTTATCAATTTCATCATTAGTTAAAGCAGAAAGTGGTTTATTAGGTGCATCTATTCCTAATGGGCTTGCAATATTAGGTGATGTACTTTTAGGTGATGATTTTTCACTTGCATCTAAACTTGGGAAACCACCCATGCCACTCATAAATGGATTACTAGGCATACCCATACCACCAAAAGGATTGAAAGGATTTGGTGCTTGTTCACCATTCTTGGCATTTTCCATCATTTGTCGTCTTTTAGCTTCCGAAACAAAAGTTTTTAAATCAAATGTTGAAACAGTCTTTTCTTCCCGATGAGGAAATGAAAAATCTTTTCTTTCAATACCCCAGTTAATTTTGAAATCTGGCGTATATTGTACTTTATATGGAGCCATACGAATACGCATAATTATAGCTTGGAACAATTTCATTTTTTGTAAGTCAGTTACAGTTACAAGTGGTGTAGAAGCTGTTTTATCTTTGTCTTTACTTTTAACTTCACCACACATTTTACTTATTTCTTCTAAGGCCGCCATTTCCGTGCTTATTAAGTAAATTGTATTACCACAGTTACCACGAATAGTTTGGGCAACCTCTTTACCATAAACATCGTTTAATTGCGAAAAGTTTTGAATAATAAAGGTAAATCTAATACTTCTACTACGAGCAGCTGAAACCATAGAATCAACATCACTTAAAGGAGGCATGTTAGCAAACTCATCAAGAATGAAATTAGTACGATACTTTAATTTACCACCACTTGTTTGGGCAACTTCAACTAAAGTTTCATAACATTGTTTTAAAAAGACAGTAAGTAAACTATGGTAAGTTGTTTTTTCATCATGCACAATTAAGAAAACGGCTGTTTTTTTCTCACCAATACTACGCATATCAAAATCACTATAAGAAAGCATTTCTGATAATTTTTCACGGGAAGCAAAAATACGAATTTTTTGTCTAAAAGTAGATAAAATACCACCTTTTGTATCACTAGGTGCATTAAAAGTAGTTGAGGCAAAAATATATTCTGGTGAAGCTTCCCCTTTCATATTGAAATATTCTTGAACGTAAGTTTTAGCCCCAATTCTTTCTTCACCAACAGTACTCATTAAATTAATTGAGTTTAAATTTATTTCTTCTTCTTTACCATCTCTAAATAAAGCTAGGGCAAGACCAGCAAAATAGTCGGCACCAGATTGTTCCCAGAAAGCTGAGTCTTTATTTTTAGGGTCAACTAAAATATTATTAGCTATATCCTCAAGTAACTCAATTGCTTTATCGGTATTACCATTTTTATAATAATAGTATGGCATAGAAAGAGGATTCCAAGAATTACCTTCTGTAGGATCACGGAAATTTAAAACAACAATATTATAGCCTTGTTCTTTTAAGTAATCACCACAATACTTATACAATTCACCTTTAGGGTCATTGATAACCATACTTTCGCCTTTTTTGGCTAAAAGGTTAACTTGTGGTTTTACTATACACTCAGTTTTACCTGAACCAGTTGAACCTATTATCATTGTGTGATACGCGGAATTATCAACCCAAACATCAGTGCCATTGTTAATCAAAGGAACACCTGCTCCTTCAACATGTTGATCAATAGTTTTAACATGAACAACGTCTTTGGCACTTTTAATTTCTTTTTCTTTAGCCCATCTTGAATAACCTTTTTCTTCCTTATCACCAATATTCAAAAATTTTTTACCACTTTTATCTTTATCAAATATATAAGAAGAAACGCTAGAGAATATAATAACTAGAGCTACGGCAAACATAAATAAAGTTAAAACGATATAATCTTTCCCAAAAGCTGGAAAAGGATTTAAACCATAAAATGAACCATCATTTGCAAAAGATGAAAAGTTTAATACCGCAATAGCGCATAAATAAAGTAAAAAGACACAAAAGACTACAAATATCGTAAAGTCTTTAGAAGATACACGAAATTTCATATAATTCCTCCAATTCAATTAGTATTATACAATAAATTTGGCAATTTAAAAACCATTTTCGCTCATCACTTTAATTTTATTAAAATAATAATATTTTCTAACATGTATAATACTTCATTAATGATTATTAATATGGCTATTAGTTCGTTTATTTTAATTAAACTAGTAAAAGGATTTAAAATCATTAGAACACCAAGTACCATATTAAGAAGAGCAAGTATAAGAATAACAAAACTCATTTTTTTATTATGTTCTTGGAAATTCATAGAAAGACTTGCTCTTAGGCTACCACGATAGATTAAGTATCCCCCTAATATAAAAGCAATAAATTCTTTAATAACACTCGTTTTAAAGAAAGCAATGATACTAGCACAAATTAAAATTAAACCTGTTTGAAAATTATTTTTATATACTAAACTATCTTTGTTAGTTTTAAAGTGAATCATGATATTTATAACACCTAAAAAGAAACCAATATAACCAAACGTAGTAATAGATGATTCTAAAAAGTTTTCTGGATTATATAAAAGTACTAAAGCAAAAACGATTAAAAGAAGACTAGCAACAAAGGATTCCCATACCCCCTTTTTAATGTTTTTTACGAATTCATTTTCTAACATATTATCCCTCTTTTACTACTAAATAATATTTCTTTTTACCACGACGAATAATATTGTATGTTTTATTTTCTAAATGATAATTTTCTTCATGAACAACAAGACCATTTACAAGTATTGCGCCACTAGATAAAAACTCTCTTGCTTCTCTTTTAGATGAAGTAATACCACCACTTACTAAAATATCAATTAAATCTTTATCTTCATAAGTGATAGTAGGCACGCCTTTAAAGACTTCTTTAATCTCATTATCCGTTAAGTTTTTTATGTTACCAGTAAATAATGCTTCACTTACTTCTTTAGCATGTAGAAATTCATCCTCACCTCTTAAATCAGTAATAATTTGTTTGGCAAGTTCTTTTTGAGCACCCCTTTGTTCTGGAGCCTTTTTATGACACGCCATAATGGCATCTATTTCATCTAAGCTTAAGAAAGTAAACACTTTTAAATATTCTTCTACTTTACTATCATCAGTATTAATTAAGTATTGGTATAGTTCATAACTACTAGTTTTATTTTTATCAAGCCATAAGGCATTGCCTTCACTTTTACCAAATTTTTTGCCGTTGCTATCAAGTATTAATGGCATCGTAAATCCGTAAGCTTCACGACCTAATATTTTTCTAATTAATTCAATACCAGTCGTAATATTACCCCACTGATCGCTTCCTTCAACTTGCATAGTACAACCTAAATCTTGATACATATGTAAAAAGTCATACCCTTGAATTAACATATAACTAAATTCAGCATAAGTAATACCTGTTTCTAGTCTTCTATTAATAATATCTTTATTTAACATATAGTTAACATTAATATATTTACCAATATCCCTTAAAAAATCTAAATAGTTGTAGTCTTTAAACCATTCATAGTTATTAACAAGACGAGCCTTACCTTCAAAAACGTCATCAATTTGTTTTCTTATACATTCAATATTATGATTTAAAACGTCAATATCAATAATTTCTCTTTCACTAGTAGGTCTTGGGTCACCTATTCTTCCCGTTGCGCCTCCACAAAGTAAAATTGGGTGATGGCCCATTTTCATTAATCTTTTAGCCGTTACTAAGGAACTATAATGGCCTAGGTGTAAGGAATCAGCCGTTGGATCTGTTCCCCAGTAAAATGTAACTCCACCTTTATTAATCAGTTCTTCAATGCCTTCACCTGCTACATCTTTAATTAAACCTCTTTTTTGTAATTCTTCAAAATTTGTCATTATTTCATCTCTCCTTTAAATAATCCATTTTCCATTATAACAATTTCTTTTTTATTTCTTAAGGTTGCTGTAATATTTAAATCATTAGTCCCGATAAAAAAGTCAACATGATTTATAGAATGATTAACGCTTTTATGTAATTCTTCTTTACTCATAGAATGTCCATTTTTACGGCATTCCATGAATCCATCACCTAAGGCTAGATGGCAACTTGAGTTTTCATCTAGAAGAGTATTTTTAAATAAAAAGTTCATTTTAGCAATCGAAGAGGTATTATCAACTAAGGCTACCTCACCTAAATATTTACTACCCTCATCAGTACTTAAAATACCTTTTAAAGTAGTAAGTCCTTCTTTAGCCCCATAATTAATGACGCGCCCACCCGAAAACTCTAAATAAAAATCGCTAATCGTAATCCCGTTATAAATAAGGGGTTTGGATGCATATACAATTCCTTTTGTTAAAGAATACTCAGGACTTGAAAAAACCTCTTCAGTTGGCAAGTTAACTAGATTACCTTCATCAGCTGCACAAAACAAATAATCTTCTGGTAAATATATGTATAAATCAGTTCCTAAACTATTGGTGTAATGGAAGTGTGAAATATCTAAACTATTTAAATATTCTTTTCTTTGATTAAGTTTCTTTAATTTATCATTCCAGATAGATGCTGTATTACTCGTACTAGTTATGCCACATATATTAAAAAGCAATTCCCATAATTCATCTGTTGTAACATTAAGACTCTTCGCCCAATAAGAGTTTGGAACTGCACTAATATTCCATTTTAGAAAGCCATCTAGTTGCATAGTTCTGTACAAACTAATACTACTTTGTTGATAGGCATTAACACGACTTAGCAAAGTTGCATCAACACAAGAAAAATAATCAGGCATTGGTGAGGAAAGACTTAAAAAAGCATAACCAGATTTTGCTAATTCATTATAAATTGTTTTATCAAAATTTTCATCTTTAATTAAATATTCATAATCTTTATTCATTAATAGTTCTCTTTGTCTTTGATAATCATTAATATAAGTTTTTACGATTAAATGCATATTGTTTGCTTCAGCAATTAAAATATCAATAAAATCTGTAATCTCTTTAGAACCAATAATAAATACTTTATCATTATTTTTTAATTGCAAACAATATTCTAGTAAAAAGCGAGCATATTTTCTTTTTAAATTATCCATAAGTTCCTCCTAACAAAAAAAGATTCCATCAATAGGGACGAATATGCCGTGGTACCACCCTAATTCATAGAATCTAACTATCTTTATTTTGAATGTAACGTATATCTTACGTTTTGACTCCACTGGTTGTAAGGCAGCATCATCACCAACATAATAATTGTATCAAAAAATTTATTATTAAGGCAAGATTTTTTTAATTACTCTTGTCATTCTACTCTTTTTTTCGTTTTTTAAGTTTTCTTTATATGTTCTTAAATCACTTATTTCTTTAGTTCTAATACTATTAACTAAGGCTTGTAAATCATCAGCAAAATTATAGTAAAGGCTATTTTCTAGTTGGCTATTAATCTCTTCTTCAGTTGCTTCTTTTAGCATAAAACTTTCTTCATGTTCCATGATTGGAACTTCTCCTATCTTATTAATTGCAAAGGCTACTAACATTTTATCAGTTCTACCTTCAACCAAAGATATATATTTAACAATATTAGCATTACTATCATATTCGTTTCTACTTAAGACATTTTCTATTTCTAAAATAACGCAAGGTATTTCAATATCAGTTCCTACTACTGTAACATAATTATTAAACCTTTCCTTTTTAACAATAATACTATCTTGCACAATAAACTTTTCATTTGGAACGAAGGTACCATTAACTGATTTATAATATTTATTAAATTTATCACCTTGAACTACCAATTCACCATCTGGTATAATGCATAAATTCATTTTATAGCATTTGTTTTTTTCCATTAAAGCCATAATGCACCTCTTTTCTAGTACTGACTATTATATCATATTGTATGAATAATACAAGAAATTTAGAAAAAGCATACAATCTAAAATTTGCATATATTTATTTTTTTTGTATATACTATAATTGACAAAATAGTATTTTCTATGTTATTATTTTGTCATGGAAGCAGAACGCTTCGGGGTACGAAGTATTTCGTACGGTTAAGGATGATGTATATCGTCCTTTTCTTTTGGATAAATTTTAATACCCTTATTTTCATAATGCGGATAACAATCTATCTTTTTTTCAATAGTAATAAAGGATGGGTGTTTCTTACGCAACTTAATTGTGGAATGAATAGGATAAGAAAATAAATCAGCGATTTCAAGACCAGCATAAGTTGAAGAATATCCGCCATACCATTTAGGGTTAAAATAAATTCCTTTAATTTTTTCTTGCAATTCTGAATTTTTAATATGCTCTGTTCCTTTTGCAAACATAATATTTGAAATATGCTTAAGAAGATCTTTATCTTCATTTTTTCCTCTTGACTCAAACATTATAATACCTTTTTTATGACTATCTGTAGCATAAACATACCTCTCTAATAATAAATCGAAAGCCTTATCATAAACTGGAATTTGCTCATCCTTAAGAATATAATTTTCAAGATTTATAGTTATTGATATAATTTTACATTCTATTTTTTCTAAAGTGTTACTTAATTCATTTATAAACTTGTCATAATCTATCACCTTATCATTAAAAGCACCTGTATGGTTTCTGATCTCCCTAGAATGCAAGCAAACATATCTTGTATCCTTGTGCTTCGAATCATAGTAATAACCACGTTGCCAATATTTTTCCTTAAGTTTCCTAATATCATTTCTCATTTTTGAATAATTACTTTTTTCAAATATAACGCCTGTAATAGTAAAATATTTTTCGTCTACAGAAATTTTTTCGTTATACAGTCTTTTTTTAAATATATCATTAATTTTTCCGGAATTACCATTTTCGTCAATGAACATAACATAGTCTATATTTGTATCCCAGTTATCGATCTTTTGTGGGTGACTACTCCACATTTTCATTTCTACATTCTCGTTTTTCATGTCTAACTCCTTTCAAGCTTAATAATATTCCCTAAAAATCTTAAAACAAAGAGGTCATATGATCGATTTTTAAATGGTCATATGCTTTTTCTTCTGCCATACGTCCTCTAGGTGTTCGTTTAATAAAGCCTTCTTGTAATAAGAATGGTTCTACAACATCCTCTATTGTGGATACTTCTTCCCCTATACTAGTAGCGATAGTTTCAACGCCAACAGGTCCGCCGTTAAACTTAGTAATTAAACTTTTTAAGTATTCAATATCAATGGAATCAAGACCATATTCATCTACTTTTAGACGTTTTAAAGATTCGTTAGCCATATCATATTCTATTTTATCTGCCCCACTTACTAAAGCAAATTCTATTATAGCTATTAAGAAAGAAGAAACGCCAATAAAACAAAACACCTTTCATAATAACGATATTCCAAGTAAAGATTTAAATCGCCTTTATCCTAATCTTAATTATTATATAAAAATCATTTTGACTTTTAAATTATCTTTCAAAGAATTTGCCTATTTTGTTCATTTAGAGCCATCCAAATATTTATATGACTTTATTTTAAATAATTGTAAACCCTTAGAAAAATGGGCTATTAGATATAATTTTGATGATAACTATCATCCTATGACTGACTTTTCACATTACGAACAAGCAAAAAAATTTGACCTGATTGTTGCTGATAGTTGATTGACATTAAAAAGTGAAATATTATATAATTTATATGGAGGTTATGATATGGAAAGAAAAAGAATAGAAATTGAAGCAAAATTCCCCTTGATTAACAAGGAAGATACATTGGTAAAATTAAAAAAACTAGGTAAAAAAGTTGAAGAAAATAACTATCAAAAAGATATATATTATACACCAGCACATGAAAATTTCCTCGAAAAAAGACCTATTTCAGAATGGCTTAGAGTAAGAGATACAAAGAAAGAAAAAACTATTAATTACAAAAATTGGGGTAATCGTGATGGCAATAATAAAATTTCCTGCAAAGAAATTGAAGTTGGAATTGATGACTATAATGGAATGCTTGAAATGTTAATTGCCTTAGATTTTCAACAAATAATAGTTGTTGAAAAAACAAGAAATTCATTTGAATATAATAATATTATTATATCAATTGATTCTATAGAAAACTTAGGAGACTTCATAGAATTAGAATTCAAGACAAATTTATATGATAACGAAGATGAAAGTATGAAATATATTATGGATACTATAGAAGAGTTAGGAATTAATGTCGGAAAACAAATATTTGCAGGATACCCACAACTTGTAATGGAAAAAAATCACTGTGTTTAGTAACACAGTTTTTATATATCCATTAAACAATCTCCTATTGTTTTAATTAACTTTTTCCTTTTAATTAGCACATCTTCTTTTCTTTCATTAGATAAGTCTTCAGAGAATTTCTTTGATAAGTTGTCTGATATAATATGCAAATAGGAATAACTAATTCCGTTTTGCAGTGCAGATTTAGCCATATGGCCAATTTCTGGATCAACAAATGCAATTTCATTTTTGTTTTGCAGAACCCAATCTGTTGTTTCTTGAATTATACTAGGCAGCGTAAAATGAACCCCATTCTTAATGGTATCATAATTAAAATCAGCAAATACATTATTCCATTCAACTAAACTACCATCAATAAATATGCTTTTGTTTCCAGTGGCAATTGTCTCATTCGGTGCATATTTTTCATTTAATGTTCCAAGTTTTCCAACATATATAACTCTTTCAACGCCTTTTCGTGCTAAGGCAGCAACAATATAGCCTGAAATATCCCCCCAATAACTATGCTTACAGCCAACTAATATTTTATCATCAGTTATTAATTTCCATAGAAAATCTCCAGTCCCAAGCCAATTTTCTGTACTGGATAAGTACTCAAAGCCTTGCACATAACCCAATATTACTGTTTTACATTTTGGCACTTCATTTATATTAGATTTAATTAACTGACTCTCAATTTTTGAAACCGTAGGAAACTGTACTGTAATTATTTTTTCTATTCCAAGAAGAGACAAATATGTTTTTACTAAACTTGCATAATGATATACATAATCTATACCTGGATAGCAATTAATTGTCGCAACACCATTATCTACAAAGACTGTTGGTCTCTTATAATTGAAAATTTTATCATTTTTTTCTTTAGTCGAAACACCTATGCTCCTATCATAATTACCAACTACATGTATCCTATATATCGAATCACTAAAAATTATATCTTGTAATTTCATTTCTATATATCTTTCAAGTGATTGACTCATCGAATGGTTTTCAAAAGTTGCCTTAGTACATCCTAAATCAATAATACTGCTATAATCTATTCCTTGATAATCAAACATTTAAACACTCCCTAACCTAATTTAATGTTTACAATATACCCGTCTAATTCTTTAGTATCGTAAACTAAAAAATCATTATTTGATTTTATTACTAAAAAAGTCCCAATAACGTTGACTATTCTACCACATATACTATCATAATTCAAAAAATAATTAATATTATATGTATTTTGAACTTTATTATCAAGAAGAGATAACTGCATTTTTTTTGGCACAAAAATCCTTTTATTCATCCTATTCATTTTTTCACAATAATTAATTTCAGGAGAAATAAGATATTTCTTTAATACATCAGGAATACCATTCATAATATTATTGTAATGCTCTTTTAAAATATTCTCAATTTCAGTCCGATCCATATCAATTATTAAGTTCTTCATTTTAAATGCCGAATTTACCTGAAGCACATATCCTAATTTTGATATTGAATGTTCTATAAGTCTTGCTTGTTTACCATCTAGTGTTTCAGCAATAAACATTGATGCTATAGCACCTTGTTCTAATATTCTTGTGTATTTTCTATATTCGGCAGCTGTTCCAACTTTGAATTTATTATTTCCGAATAGAGCAATATACACAACATGTTTTTGAGTGCAAAACTTTTTTGCAATACTATTGACAGTTCTGCAATATTTACCATCACATCCAAGACATTCATTAAATCCGGTAATATTTAAACATGTTTCACATTGTTTAACATTATCTGACTCACTACTATTAAAATTTGGACAGGCAATGTATCTATGTGTAACCAAATCGTAATATCCATTGCATTTTCTTTGCTTTCCTTTTTTTATATCTATAATCCCTTGCACTTTTTTATATTCTATACTATTATTTTCATAATTATATAAAATGAAATGTGGCATATTATTTATCCATTTTATTCCCTTAAATTGTCTTAACATAACATCACCTAAAACTTTTATTATTTAAATATTGTGTTTGCAAATATTTTATTACATTTTTTCTTTACATGCTAACTCTAATATAAATGACAATATTCTTTATTTTCTGCTTTTTCATTAAATATCAAGATTTTTTCTTACTTCTTTGTAAGCCTCATCAAAATCATCCATAGCAATAACATTAATATTAAATTTAGTGTTTTCTTTTAATTTTTCACTAATTTGCAAATATATATTCTCTTGATTAACGCTGTTAATTGAACTAATGTTTTGATAATGATTTCTTTTTAAACGTTCAGTATATAAATTTGGATCTTTTAAATATTAAATCCATGGGTACATCTTCCATAGAATGGAGATATTTCAATAGTGATTTATACATTTTCTCACTATGTTTTAAGCCTATCAAGCTTTTATCTTTCTGTCCGGATAAGCGGTATAAATTAGCACTAGCAACATTTTTTCTTAAGTCATCCGTTAATGAGTGTTTTACCACTCTCTTTTGACCCTTCATCAATAATTAGTTTATTTTTTATATAGGTATACCTTTTAAAATAGTGAAGTCATATGATCAATTTTTAAATGGTCATACGCTTTTTCTTCTGCCATACGTCCTCTAGGTGTTCGTTTAATAAAGCCTTCTTGTAATAAGAATGGTTCTACAACATCCTCTATTGTGGATACTTCTTCCCCTATACTAGTAGCGATAGTTTCAACGCCAACAGGTCCGCCGTTAAACTTAGTAATTAAACTTTTTAAGTATTCAATATCAATGGAATCAAGACCATATTCATCTACTTTTAGACGTTTTAAAGATTCGTTAGCCATATCATATTCTATTTTATCTGCCCCACTTACTAAAGCAAAATCACGAACACGTTTAAATAAACGATTGGCAATTCTTGGTGTTTTACGACAACGCTTAGCAATTAATCTCGCAGCGTCTTCATCAATTGGCATATTAAGAACTTTACTTGTTCTTGTAACTATCTGTAATAATTCATCTTCTGTATAGTATTGTAATTTAGAAATGATACCAAATCGGTCTCTTAAAGGTGAGGAAATATCACCAGCTCTTGTTGTCGCCCCAACTAAAGTAAATGGGGGTAAATCAATTTTTATATTTCTACTTTTGCCGTCATTATTTAAAACTAAATCCATTTCAAAGTCTTCCATGGCAGGATAAAGTATTTCTTCAATAAATTTAGGCATCCTGTGTATTTCATCAATAAAGAGTACATCACCTGGTTCAAGAGTCGATAAAATAGCTGCTAAATCGCCACTTTTTTCGATTGATGGGCCAGATGCAGTTTTAATACCAACCCCAAGTTCGTTAGCTATTATATGAGCAAGCGTTGTTTTACCTAAACCTGGTGGGCCATATAAAAGCACATGATCAAGTGATTCATTACGAATTTTACTTGCTTTTATAAATACTCTTAAATTATCAGTTATTTCTTTTTGGCCAACATATTCATCTAAGCTTTGAGGTCTAATATTTTGTAAACTGCTATCAATTTCTTGCTCTTCGGCCTCTAGTATTTTATCATCTTCCATAACACCCTCCTATTTAAGTAATAATTTTAATGCTTCTTTAACTTGCAATTCTATTTCATCGGTTGGATTTAAATTAGGCAGTATCTTTTTAATATCAGCCACTTTATATCCTAAGCCCTCTAGAACACTTACTAATTCTTCAAAACCACCGATGCTTGCGTTATCACTAGTCTTAGCAAGTTTTCCTTTTAAATCGAGAATAATTTGTCTTGCAACTTTCTCCCCTACTTTAGGAAATTTTTTTAAGTATAGGATATTTTCTCTATCTATGGCATCAACAATACCACTTACACTACCAGTGGCAAGCATAGGCATTACAAGTTTAGGTCCAACACCTTTAACATTAATAAGTTTTAAAAACAATTCTTTTTCTTCTTTAGTTTTAAAGCCATATAAATTATGTTCGTCTTCTTTTATCTGGGTATATACATATACATTAGTTTCTTTATCTATTTCAAACTGATAAGGATTAGAAACATAAATTTGATAACCAATACCACTACACTCTAGTACTATGTAACTTGATTCTATATCTGTTATTTTACCAACTATATAATTATACATTTTTATATCACCAGCAATATAATATCATACATTTGTTTTAAATTAAAGAAAAAACCTACATTAATGTAGATTTTATAATAAAACTGTTTCAACTAAATTATCATCAATATAAATTTCTAGATTATTGGCATCATTTATTACGGTCTTAATCAATGTATCACTATCAATAGAATATCTATTACTTATTTCAGTATTAGTAGTAACATCATATACATAAAATTCATTATTTAAAGTTGTACAATTTAAGTACTTACCAGTGAAAGATAACTTACTAAAATCATCAGTTAAAATGTTTTCGTTTTGATAATTTTTTAGATGATAGTAATCATTATTCTTAGTTATAATTTCTTTACCAGTATAGGAAATTATTTCTTCTTGAAAATCTTCAGTTAATTTAGCTTCTTTTTGATCAATTATTAACCAATTATCATCTTTTTTTACAATAAAGTAATCGGCTATAACTTGGCCATTTTCATCTAATTCATTTTTTAGACCGATATAATCATAGTTAAATGGTATTAATGGTATAGCATTATTTTGAAGTTGTATTACTCCATATTTATCATTTTTGTTTTTAACTATATATAAAGACCCTTCTATACCAGTATTGTAATTATTAACAATCTTATAGGGATTTGTTTTAAAATTAAGGTTTGTTTTAAAGTTATATAAGAATATATCTTCGGTACCATCTGTTAAGAAAGCAAATGTGTCATTAATACTAGAACTTTTATTATCACTAAATTTTAAACTGTCAATAGAATAAGTTTCGTCTTCACTACTATAGTTAGCATAATCACATTTTTCTGTTTCACAATTGTAAGACCCTAGTAAAGTGCCCTCACTACTATAAAACCATAATTTGTTATTAAAGTGAAATTCATGATTTATATTTTCTTCTGTTTTAGGAGTTCCTTTAATATGAAAATACATTGAAAGGCAAGAAAGAGGGACAAATATAACAAGTAAAATAATTGTAGTTATAAGGGCCCCCTTTTCTATTTTTTTATTAGTCATTATTATCACCTAAACTCGCGTTATCTAAAGGAATTATCACTGTATCATAAGAACCACTTACTGTACCAATTTTAACTGTAGCATATTCACCACTTTTAAAGGTGACAACAAATGCCTTAGTACCTTGACCATAAAAATTATTAATTTGCAGTTTTAATTGAGCTCTAGTTTTTTCTGGTAAGTTTTTAGTAATAGACTTACCTTTGTAATCGTAAATTTCAACCGTATTTTGTAAAACACCAGCATAGTAATTATCATAAAGTTCAACATAAGTATAAGAATCACTTGATACTTCTTCATTAAAGCCATGAACAAAGTAGGCATTATCTTTTTTAGTCTTTACATAAGATCCTAAGTAATCAACTACAGGACTATTATAATCACTAGTTTTCTTTTCACCTTCTAGATTATACAAGGCATACTTACCATCTTCTTCTACGACATAGTAGTTACCTAATGCTTTAATACTTGTAAATTGGAATTCAAGGATAGGTTTTACCCCATCGCCACTTATCTTAGCTACACCATATTTACCAGTTCTTTTTGATTTAGCAATAAAAGAAACACTAGAAGCATTAGAGAAAGTAATTTCAGAGGCATTAGTATAACTAAATGTATCAACTTCACTGTAATTAGCAAGTTCTTTGTTATCTTTAAAATCATATAGTTTTATTGTATCACCATCAGTAATGAAAGCATATCTACTACCAATAATTGGTATCCAACCGAGAGACGCGGATGCATCTTTTTCTTTATTATTAGAATCTGTTTCTCTTAAAAATGACTCAGTTGCTAGACGGCAATTATTTAAAGTAGTGGTATTACTATCAACTTGATTTTGATTAGTACATGTGTATTCGCCAATTTTATTTTTCTTTGTTTCATCAGCATAGAAACTAAGTTTACCGGCAAAGTAATTCATATAAGCTAGTTTACTTGATAGTGTACCTTCTAATAAGTTAATAGAATGATTTTCAGAGTCATCATCGGTATAAATGTTAATATTTAATAAGTTACCTGTTAATTCATAAGTATAAGCTTGTTTAGTTTTAATTAGTTTTTTATTTTTATAAGTTTCTATTTTGTTATAAGCATCATTATTTAATGAAAGACTACCATCCATCATTTTGTTGTTTTCGTAGTCATATACGTATAAGGCATTATCACGAACAACTAGCATGATATTGTCTAAAAGACTTACAAAGTCATATGTTTTTTCACTTACTTTTTTGGCTTCATAGTCATAAACATTATATTTACCATTAGCATCTTTTGTTTTAACATGATTAGCATTAGCCCCCGTAATAGTCTCATTAAAAGCTTTAGTAAGAATTTTATTATCTAAACTAGCCAAGTAAGAATTGTTATCTTTTTTAACGACCACGATAGAAGTATCACCCTCAGTAATAAGACTTAATTCATCGTAATCATAAGGAATAAGTGTTTTTACTGTTTCATCTTTAAATTCTAATAAACCATATTTTGATTCGTTATTTTTAACACTTACGTAGTTATCACCATACATTATGACATCAAAAACAGTTTCTTCAACAGTGTTATTTTTAATGTTATAAAGAAGGATACTTTTGTCATCACTTGAACCATGATCAATTATAAAAGCATATGTTCCATCATAAATTTTAGCATGAACAGATATTTCTTCGTTATTTTCATTTACCTTAATAGTATTATCAAGTTTATCATGACTAGTAATAGTGAATACTGCACAACTATTTTCATCTTTATTTTTACATTCATACTCACCTATTTCTTTATCATTATCTAGAAATATCAATTTACCATTTTCATAACGATAGTTATCGCTTTCTAGAACAATATTTTCCGCTGGTGATTTATCACCTTTATTATTAGTAACAAGTAAGATAATACCAAGAAAGATTAGAATTATTAAAATAAGTGTTACAACAATTACTATTATTTTTTTCTTTTTGTCTAATTTAGACCATTTATCTTTTAAGGTTTTAAAGATATTCTTTTTTGTCTTTTGTTCTTCATTTTCATTTTTAGCAATATCTTCCTTAGTTTTTACAACAGTATCAAAGACTAAGTTAGACTCTTCCATATTTTCATCTAAAGCTTCAATCGGGGCTTCTTCAATGATTGGTAATACTACACTTTCTTCATTATTAGTAGCTTCTAAAGCAAAATCTTTTAAAGATAGTATTTCTTTAGTAGTTTCTAAATTTTCGTTATTTTCGTTATTTTCCATACCTTTTCACTCTCCTAGAATAATTTAATTATACCAATTAACCATTAGTTTGGCAATTAATTTTGCAGATCAAAAAAGGCTTATATTAAGCCCTTATAATAAATAATAAATGGATTATTTATATTTTAAGATTATACTTTTACCACAATAATAGCTTAACTATTTATTATTTAGCATGTGCTAGGAATTTGGTATTTACAATTTTTTTATTAATCTATAAAATCTTTATTTGTTTTTACTTTTTAAAATCTTTATTATTTCATCTTTAAATGCTCTTTTATTCTTATAATTTGGATACATTTCTTTTAACATATCAAAAATAAAATCATCAGAATTATCAAGTTCTTGCATTTTTTCTATATAAAAACATAAGTTATAATACGAGTTTCTATCTGATGCTATTTTTGATGACTTAATTATTCAAGGTTTATAAAATTCTAACAATTCATTATTATATTTAGATTTTAATATACTCTGGTAATGGACTAAATTAGACATACTAAGATTATTCTTTAATAGTTTAAATGATTTAGTGATTTTATTCTCTTCAGCAAATATGTTCATTAATAGATATTTCTAATTTTAAAGCATCATTTTCATCAAGATAATAAAGAAGTGCCGCGATATGTTTCTATTTATAGTAATTTTTACTAATTATTTATATTTATGAAAAACTTGTTCTTTCATATTAATTTAAGTTTGCTTTAATAGTATGATAATATCACCTCGTTAGGTAGGAAGTGGTGGGTTGCAGCCCAGTAAGCCATTTCTTTTTTTATATCTTATTTTAATTTTTAATTGTTCTTCAGTCAATATTTTTTAGCATTAAAAAACACATACCTTAATTAGTACATGTCTTTTCTATGTAAAATAATTCGTCATTTTATTTTATTTTCAGGATATTTTAATGTGTCACTTAACATGCATTTTCTCTTTACTCTCCTTTTATTAAACTTAGTTTTTGATATACTAGTTTAAAACACGCTAAGAACTTGTTTACTTCATCGGTTGTAGTTAAGTGAGACAAACTAATTCTTAATGTACTACTTGCTCTTTTTTGATCATTATATAAAGCCATGACAGAAGTAGATAGTTCGCCACTAGAACAAGCCGTATTAGTACTTAAATATATTTCATATTCTTCTAAGGCATGTAAGAATGTCTCAGCTTTTATATCTTTTAGAGAAATATTTAGTATATGGGGAATACATATTTTTGAATGATTAATGATTACGCCATCATATTTTTCTAGTTCATTTACTATTTTATCATTTAGTCTTTTAATAAAGTTTTCTCTTTTATCTAAGTCACTGGTAGCTAGTCTTATTGCTTTAGCAAAAGCAACAATAAGAGGCACTGCTGGCGTACCTGGATTTAATTTGTTTATTTGACCACTGCCATATAAAACAGGACTAAATTTTACACGACTATTTTTATAAAACAAACCAATACCTTTAGGGCCATAGATTTTATGAGCAGAACAACTAGCTAGGTCAACATCGTGAAAATTAACAGGAATTTTACCTAAGGCTTGTGTCATATCACTATGCAAATAAGTATAAGCATTTTCTTTTTTAATAACTTGGCGAATCATTTTAAGTGGTTGCCTTACGCCAGTTTCACTATTAACAGCACAGATACTTACTAAAATAGTATCACTACGCATTTTCTTTTTTAAATCTTCAAAGTCTACTAACCCACTTTCATCATTATCAACATAACTTATGCTAAATCCAAGGGTTGTTAGATATTCACATATAGCATAGATACTTGGGTGTTCTAACTTAGAAACAATGATGTGATTACCATATTTCATATTAGCAAGGGCTGTGCCAATTAAAGCAAAATTATTACTCTCAGTAGCGCCACTTGTAAATGTTAATTCACTTTCTAAGACATTAAATATTTCACTTACTTGTTTTAAAGCACTATTTAAAAGAGCTTTTGATTTAACACCTAAACTATGTAGGGAATTAGGATTGCCTGGAAAATCTTTTGTTGCTCTTAAATAGGAATCTAACACATCATAGTTTACTGGTGTAGTTGCACTATAATCTAAATATATCACTCTACTTCACTCCCTAATAAAATACTTTCAATTTGTAACCAATCATGAACTCTTCTGATACCTAGGCTTTCTAGTTCTTCATAACCATATTTTTGATTATGTGGTTGGTCTAGTAAAAGTTTTACTTGCCCATATCCTTTTAAATTACTTACTTTATCATCTATTTTAATCTCACACATTACTAAATCTTTAGCAGCAGTTAATATTATCTTTCTAGGATCTATATACGACATATTTTCAACAATCCACTGGTACTTATAACGAGCCATAATACCTGATTCATAAACTCTTCTTTTATCAACAAAAGCTGTTGTTATGTAAATATCATATTTTTTTGCTAACTTTTCAATCACTTTTAAGGAATCTGGTATTATTTTAGCTTCTTTATAAATATTAACGTTTTGATAAAAGTAATCAAGAAACTGTTCTTTTTGTTCATCATTCATTACATCCTCAACATAATATGAGTCTATCTCTTCATCTTTGTAGTTAGTATGTAAATAGGCATTTACAGCTTCTAAATAACCACCTGTACATATAGTTTCATCTAAATCTATCATTATCTTTTGCATGTTATTCTCCTAACTTTGGTATTCATCCATTAGTTTCTTATATATTCCTGGCTCAATTATATTAATAGCATGAATAGAGCTTTCAAGAGATAATTTGTAATTACCTTTTATAAAAGCATTCTCAGCTTTAGCAAGACCTAGAGCTACACTTTCTTCTACTGCTCTATAACGATTACCATAAACAATAGCTGTTTCAGCCATTTTAGCTGTTTTTATCATTTCTTTAGTTGTATTATAAAATTTTAAAACAAGATCCCTTGCTGTATCTACTCTAGTATTTAATACTTTAATAGAAATTGGTGTTTTTTCTAGTTCATGAATCATATTGCTAATAGCCTCTGTAGCCTCAGATAGTTCAATAAAATAAACTTCTGGTATAAAAGGAAGTTTAAAGCTTTTCATAAGCATTTTGGCATCATTTAAAATACCCTTCATTTCATCTAGTTGTTCACGTGCTCTTAGTTCATCTTCTTTTAAACTACCAAGGGTTCTTAGGGCAATATCTAATTTTTCTTCTGTTTTTAAAACTTTAATATTTAGGGCATCCATATGTTTATTTAAATGGGAATATGAAAAGTTTTTACTTCTACCATCTTCTATTAAGTCATCATATTCTCCTCTTTCACTTGCTAATTCTTCTTTAATTTTAAAAACAATTTCTACATCTTCATCTTTTAAATCATAACTGTATTTAATATCTTTTAATTTCTTTAATAATGTATCATTAATTTTAGTTAATTTAGTTATTTTGATTAGTACACTTCTTAGAAGTTCATTATATGATTTTCTTGCTATTCTTTCTTTATCAAATTCATTATATATGGATTCAAAGTAATCTTGCATAGTTTTTAGTTCAAAGATAGAGTCTTCAATATTTAAAACATTTAGTCTTTGGAAAATGTCAGTTATTTTTTTACTAGATTCATCAATATTATAAGGAATATTTAGATATTCTAGGTTGTAGCCATCTTCTTTCATTTTTTTATAGATATTAGTGATATCAGCCATCTTTTTAGGAATAATACTTTTACCCATTAAGATAATACTAGGAGCTTCCTCAACAACTAATTTTAAGTTACCAATTAAATCATCTAGGGCTTTTACTATTTTGCTTACTTCTTGATATGATTTTTGCTCCATTGCTACTTCAAAGGCACTAAAAAGTTTATCAACACGCTCAAATTGTAATTCTAAAGGCTTTGTTACAACAGTATAAGCTCTTTCATTATTTTGGTATTTACTAAGTATTTCTCTGTAATGAGTTTTAAGTTTTGTAATAGTATCTCTATTTTTTTCTTCACTTAAGGTAATACCTTTTATTTCTTCTAATAGAAAGTTTGCCTTAGTATTAACAAAGTAAATATCTAGTTCTATTTCACTTAATAAGTTGTTTAAGGCTTTATAATCTTTAATATCATAGTACTCTTCAGCTTTAATAAGTTTGTCGGTAATACCTGGAACATCTTCACTTTTTAAAGTATTGTACTTTTGTCCCCACTCTTCATAAGTAGATTTCATATTGGCATTCATGGCCAGTGGTTCAACTTTTTTTAACTCGGCTATTAAGTTAGCACTTATAATTAGGTTTTTATTTCGTTGTAATTCATCCAATTTTTTACGATATTCTTTTCTTTCTTTATTATTTAGCCAATTTAAAACGGCTACAATTAGGCCAACAGTAAAAAAATATAAGGCAATACCGATGATTATAATAAGTTCCTTGCTCATAAGAACCTCCTACTCTTACTTATATAATCTATTTTATCACATATTTATTATTTTTGAAGAAAAAATGGATTTTTTGTCGAAATAAAAAAACGAGTATTAATTTTACCCGTTTAAAATTTATGCAAATATTTTTGGAATTATGTAGCATACAATAAATAATGTAATGAAATAACATGAAGCAAAAGCATAAACCATATGATTTTTATCAACTTTACTTAATTCATTAAAACCTTGATATAGGTTAAGAAAATATAAAATACCAGATACTACACCTGCAATAATTGTAATCCATAGATTTAAGAATAAACCAAGAGTTGCAATAATTAGCATAATACTACTAATGGTTGTATTAACACCTATTAAAGCATAAATTCTTTTAATATCACTTTCTTTTTTAAGTATTTTCTTACTTACTAAATATAATAGTCCACCTAATATTAAATGATAACATAACATCATTAAAGCTGCGACTACAAAAACTTTAAATGGTACAGAGCCATTTGCTAGATTTAAACTACTACCACTAGAACTTGGAATATTAAAATAAGTCATATAAAGCCACTGCTCCTCTCTTCATTAAAACATAAATAAATAAGCCAAATAATAAACAATTAATTACTATTAATAGCATACCTAAATCAAATTTGCTTCTTTTAGCATAATATGTCATTGTATCAACTGGTCTTATAAACATACCTTTAATAATTAAAATACAATCATTTAAGATTTTACTAAATTTTGATTCTGTAACCTCTTCCGTTACTATTTCTTTTTCTTCTACTTTGCAATTACATTTACCATCTTTATCTAATTTTTTACCACAGTTTGTACAAAATTTTGCCATAATCATTCTCCTTTTCTATTTACCAAACACTAAAATATTTTACTGGACTGTTTAAAGCTGTTAGTTTATAGCTTCCATCACTTATATCATATATAAGGGTACTATTTTGATTTGATTTACTATTTTTTTCTTCAGTTTTATCACCATGCTTAACAATTGTAGTATAGCTATAATTATACTTAACCGTTACAGAAAGTTGTCCATCTCTTTGCACTCTTATACCAGTAATACTATAATCACTTATATCAAATTTTAGTAATGATAAACTATCACTTTTAACAATTTTACTATATAAATCATCATATGTATCTTTTAAGTTATCAGTAATAGCTGTATTACTTTTTTGCAATTCTGCAAATGTTTTTTTGTTAATCAAGTTACTATAAATACTTTTTATAAAATCAGTAGAATATTTACCAATATTATCTTTTTGTTCATCACTCAAATCATTTAAGTCTAAGTCAAATGTGTAACTATCATAATAATAAGATATTCTTTTTTCTTCTGTTACAGATATTTTATTAGGTAATACAACACTTATATTATAAGAACCCTCAAAAATATTAGGTATCACATAAACATCTAATCCATCTTTACTTTCTTCGCTATTAATGTAGTTTCTTGTGACATCTTCATCATCTATTTTAACGACACTATTAGATGGAACCGTAATGGTATAATCTTTAACAATAGTAATATCTAGCATATCAAGTACATCATCTCTAACAGTCCAAGTATCAAAGAATAAATATTTCTTTTTGTCATTTTTAGTTAGATTAACTATAATATTCATTTCTTTATCATTTTTAACTACTTTATAACTTGCTACTGCACTTTTTTTATCACTACTATAAGAAATATTTAGTAAAGTTATTGAACTAATACCTTTTAAATCATTATTATCATTATTGTAGATCTTACTAAATGCTTCTTTGCTAGCAAATCTTTTGTCACCCTCTATATTAAGAGTTTCATATAATTCGTCACTATTGCTTGTTTGTAGGGCTTCCATATACTTTTTAGATACAGCACTAGCACTTAAGGAATGGCCTAAAATATTAAAACCAATAATAAAAGATATAACAATAACTAAAATGACACCTAAAATGATTTTTGTTTGTTTAGTAAGTGGTTTATGTTGCTTTTTTGTTTTCTTGGTAACTTGCTTTTTTTCTTTAGGCACTTTACTACCACATTCACCACAAAAGTTAGCATTATTTTTTAACTTGGCACCACATTCACCGCAATACATCTCTTCACTCCTTTTCTATAAATTAATTATAATTTTTTTTATTAAAAATAACAATAAAAATATGTTAATTATGTTAAAAATATGTTAATATGTTTTTAGGCCTATTTAGTACAGTGGTAGTACACATGCATGGTAAGCATGAAAGAACAGTTCAATTCTGTTAATAGGCACCATTAAAGACTTATTCGAACTATTCGAACTTTATATACAAAAAGTATCAATTTCAAAAGAAGTTGATACTTTTTGTTTGATTTAAGAAAGGAAAAATAAAATGGGACATATATTTAGTGAAAATTTACATTTTGATGAAAAACTAAAAAAAATAGAGTTTATTTGTGATTTTGTAATACTACACCAACAATCATTAATGGCTGTATTAGAAAAGTAGATAAAATTAATTTATCTTATATTGGACAACATAAAATAATAATCAAAATAATGTGTTTCTTGCTTTTAACTATTCTAATATTTAGATAATAATTTTATTGATGATAAAATAAATAATTATGTTGTTCAAATATTAAATGATATATTTAATTATTATTTATATGGAAACAAAGTAATTCCCCATTTAAATGAACTTTTTGACAATTTAAATAATTTATGCTATCATTAGTATGTAAGCAAGAGAATTTGCATAAAATAAAAAAGAGGAACATTTGTGTCGCAAGTGAATGTCGCCTCTAATTAAATAGTTGTGACACTCTATCAAAGCTGAAGAGTGTCTATTTTTTTATTGCTAACACCAATAAGGTAGAAAGTAGCAAAATGATAGCAATGAGCTTTAGAACTTTTATAATAAAAGTCTTAGTTTTCATCAATATCTACCTCCCTTCTTTTTCAAGATTGGAGGACGACACTCACATCAAACATTCCTATTAGGATTATATAATAACTATAATTGTAAAACAAGCGAACAAGTAAAATTTTTGACTACTTTTTCAATATTTATATTACAATGATTATAGGAATTAACCTTAATGCAAATTTCCAAACGTGGTTTACTCGCACACCATTTTAAAGTTTATTAGAATTATTAAATATAATTTTAGTTTATAAAAATGCACTACAAATATAACAAAGGTGCATTTTTATTGTTAATATTTATAACTATATAAATAAAGATTTGTATTAACTAAGTTATTAAAAAATATAGTAAACCAAATAATTAAACATGAGTAATAAAAAAAATAGTTTAATTACTTGTCATAATTTATTAAAAGATATTATTTACTAGCAAATTTAGAAAACGATACTAAGGACTACTATGACATGATTTTAATCAGAAACGCACAGAAATAAACGTAACTTCCAACTTACTCTTTGGCATTTTTGATGGTGGTATTGTCTTTTTTTGGTAGTTTCTTCTTCATAAAATTTTTTATTTTTCTTATGGTTATCCTTTGTCTTTTTTTGTACTCTTTATGACAGAATATTTTGAATAAGGCGATTGGATGTAAAATAAAATCAATTGAATCTGCTTTATCTATTAAAGTAAGGAGCCAGGCTTCTTTACTATTTGGTATTTTTTTATTTAGAGGAAACATATGTGTAATCATAATATTTTCTATTTTAGGAGTTATAATATTTTCGCCAAAAAATTTTTTGCTATTTAAAACGGCATTTTTAGCATGGGTAAAGGCATGATTTTGGAAAAAAGGTTTTTTTTCATTACTATATTGCCAAGGGTGTTCATAAAAGTCATGTAATAATCCGGCGATAGCTAAAGATTTATAATCCATATTAAGGCGTTTACCTATTTTATAGCAATCATAAGAAACTCTTATAACATGTTCATATACTGATTCATCAATATGATGGGGATATTTTTTTCTTCTTTGAACCTCAGGATGATTAATTATAGGTTCGATTATTTGATAATATTCGACATAGTCATCGAAGAGGCTTTTTTTTTTGCTTATATTAAACCAGAATAAAATATAACATATTAAAGTTATAACTTGTAGGATTACAGTTAAATAAATCGCAATAGTAACGTAATTACTAATTGGAATAACAAGGCCAGCGAAACCTAGTAAGATAGTAATGAAAATAATCCAAGTTTTAAACTTACCTACTAATAATGAAGATCCTACACCTTTTTTTAAATAGAAGTATAGATTTAATATACCAATTAAGCACTCAAGAATTAGTACGTAGAAAAAGCCATGATTTTTAATGATTAATATTATTAGTAAACCAATGGCTAAAAGTTTATCAGCAATAGCGTCTAAATTAGCACCTAATAAACTAGTTACTTGCCATTTACGGGCTAGAAAGCCATCTAAGAAATCAGTAAAAGCAATTAAGGCCGCAACGACAATTAAGGCTTTATAATAGTTATTTATCCCTAAGAATATTATTATAGGAATGGCTATTATTCTAGATATTGTTAATAAATTAGGAATATATTTTTTCATAAACATCACATATTAATTTTACACAATAAAAAATAAAAAAACAAGGGTTTATAAAAATCCTTTTAAATCCTCGTTATTTTGTTCTTCAACTTTAATTATTTCACTAATTAGTTTCTTTAGTTTTTCATCAGTTCCAGTATAGTTATTATTTATCTTTTCAAGTTCAATTAGACCTTTATTGGTACCTTCCATCATCATTTTTGCTACATGACTACTACTGTTATCACCCATTAGTTTCATTTTACTCATCATTTCACTAGATACTTTAGCTAGTGGACTAATGTCTTTATTAAGAACATGATACTCTTCACAAAGGTTTAATAATTCATTTTTTAAATTCTCGTATTCACTTTTTTGGGCTAGAATTATTTTTAGTAAAGGTCTTTCTTTAATCTTATCTGTAATAGATTCTATACCAATTATCCCCATATAAACATTATGATATAGTTTTAAAACAACTTCTTTTTCTTGCATAATTATCACCATTTATAAGATGGACTTTTTTTATTTAATTATACATTTTTATAAGCAGTTATTGTTTTTTTTGCTCTTAATTATATTCATCAAAAAAACCGCCTTAAGCGATTTTTCAAAAAACAAATTTCTATACTTCTTGGACAACAGCAATAATCATTGGTTTACATTCTGTTTGTTCATATAAGTAGTTACTTAGCTCACTTCTTATATCAGTCTTTATTTGATTATAGTCAACGACACCGTCTACTATGTTGTCTAGAATTACTTTTTCACTCAACTTTTTCATACCAATTATTAAGTCTTTTGAATCTTTAACATAAATGAATCCTTTAGTTGTAATTTCTGGTCCAACTAAAAGGCTTTTATCTTTGCGGCTTAAAGTAGCACTAACTAGAACTATACCATTATCACTTAACATTTCACGATCTTTCATAACAAGTTCACCTATGTCATCACTACTTTTACCATCTATTAGAATATCTTTAACTTTAATGTGTTCTTCAGTTTCAACTTTTTTGCCATCTTGAAACAATAAAACATCACCATTTTGTTTTAAGAATATATTTTCAGCAGGTATACCTAATCGACTTGCTAAATGAGCATTATTAACAAGGTAACGGTACTCCCCTTTAACTGGCATATAATAAGTAGGATTTAATAGTTTAATCATAAGCATTAAATCTTCTTGGGAAGCATGATGTAAAATGTTTTTAGTTTTTGGTAAAGATACAATTTTACAGCCAGCCATGGCTAAATCATTTTCCAATTTAACAAGAGCTTTTTCGTTAGAGTCATATCTTGGTTCAGCAAACACAACGGCATCACCATCTTTTAAAGTAATAAATTTATCATAGCCATTAACAATCTTACTAATACCGGCATAAGCATTAGCTTTATCATCACATATTAAAAGGATGACATTAGAATCGTTTACATTTGATAAGTCCCCTAATAGTTCTTTATCATATTTTAAATAGTTATTGTCAGTGGCAAAGCGAATAAAGTTTTGCAACTTTTTACCCATGATAACAATTTTACGATGGGAGTTTTTAGCAGCTTCAAAAATATCTTTTATAGTATAAAGATGGGTTGGTAAGACACTAAAAAGGATACGATTATCACACCCATTAATTACGTCTTTGAAAAAGTTTTCAAGACGATGAGTTGGTGAGGTATGTCCAGGATGCTCTGAAAAAGCGGATTCGCTTAAAAGACATAAAACTCCTTGTTTTCCAACATAAGCAATTTTGCCTAAATCCATATCAAAGCCATCTTTCATAAGTGGGTCAATTAAAAAGTCACCCGTATAACATATCGAACCATGATTGGTATTTAAAAAGTACATTACTGCCCCTGGTACACTGTGGCTCACAGCCATTGGTAAAACAGATATACCACCAAAGTTTAATTTTTTATTAGGGACTATTTCAACAATACTCTCTTCTTTGACACCTAGATCCATTAAAACAAATTTAGTGTAATGAGTAGCATAAAACTTAATAGTGGGAATGGTTTTTATTAAATCTAGAGCCCCACCCATATTTTCATAATGACCATGGGTAACAAATACACCTTTTATTTTTCTTTTGTTTTTTACTAAGTAATCGTAATCAGGAATCATATAATCAATACCAAATAGATTACCTTCAGCATATTTAAGACCACAATCAAAAACAAATATTTGGTCATTTATTTCTACTACATAAGTATTCTTTCCTGTTTCATCTAGTCCACCTAGACTAAATATTTTTATTTTTTCCATAACATTCTCCTTTTTTATTATTAAATTTTCTTCTTTCAAACAAAGAATTTTTGAAAAGTTTTTTTGACAAGCAAGAACATTATAGCAAAAGATTGTTTATTTTGCAAATTAACTTGGGGATTCTGATACTAATAAGTCTAATTTTTGAGGTTTTATACCTTGAAATGCCAGTTTATCTAAAAGAATTTTAACATAGGAAATATCTAAAGAACTATCTAAATAAACAAATGATCCTCTTGCTATTTTAGAATAATTTTCTGCAAAATTTGATTTTGAAATGTAAAGAGAAATGTTTAATTTTATTTTATCCTTTCTTTTGCATGAATTTTCATTATGAATAAAGCAATAAGAATTATCTTGTTTATTTTTTTTCAAATATGTATAAATAAGATCATGGTTTTCATAATCATCAATAACTTTTATACCATATTTCAATTCTTTTTGATAGTTATTTTTATTAGCAAGAAGGACATAAGGTATACCAAGTTCTTCAAAATATGTTACTAAGTTATTGTTATTTAAAAGTATTGCTACACCATTTTTTTTAGGATTAGCCATAGATATTATTTTATCCTTATTATTTTCTATAGAAATATTTGGGACTTCTTCAGTAAATATTAACGAACTACTTTCATAATGACCTATGTATTTCATATTTTGATAACTTTTTGTTAAATCTATAGATACACCATTTAAGCCTGGGATGATGAAATCCCCCTTTATAACCGCATCGATTGGTTCTTGTTTGTAATATGACATGACACTTTCGATATTCTGGTATATTGGGTCTTGTTTTTTTACGAAAATAGCCACTTCATTGGTAAAATAAAAACTAAAACATAAAAGAGATATAATACCAATAATACGTAAATACTTGCTCATAGGATCACCTATAATTATCTTATGTTATAAAAGTATTCATAATGACTCATGAAAGAACAATTTAACTACTAGATTCTTTATTAGGTTCTTTATTTTCTGGACTTACTTTGGTACTACTTAAAAATGTTAATGACTCAGCTACTACTTCAGAAATATATTTCGTTGTTTCTTCATCACTTTGGTAATTTCTTACTTGTAACCTTCCTTTGACGCCTACTAAATCACCTTTATGACAATACTCAGAAGTTCTTCTTGCAATATTATCCCATAAAACACATCTAATAAAATCTGTCTCATATATACCATCTTGATTTTTGTAAGTTCTTGGAACTGCAATAGTAATATTTAGTTTGGTGATTTTTTCTTTGGTCTTTAGTACAGGTTCTTCTGTAAGTCTACCAACTAATGTTATTTGATTCATATTTCCTCCTTTCGTGGCTTATTTAAACACATATAACATGGATAGTAAAATTGCCAATTTTCTTCAAAAAGACTTTATTCGACAATTATTTTAATACCAATTTTTAATTTTAACTAAGACAATTTTCAAAATTAGACACAAAAAAACTACCTATTTTAAAAATAAGTAGAAATTTTTGAAATTACAATTCTTCTTTTAAAAGCCTATTTAATTCAACGGCGTATTCCATAGGCAACTCTTTTTTAAAGTCTTCAATAAAGCCCATAATAAATAATTCTTTAGCTCTTTCTTCACTTAAGCCTTTACTTTCTAAGTAAAATAGTTTTTCCGCACTTACTTTAGAGACACTAGCTTCATGTTCTAGGGTACTAGTTTCATTTTCCACAATGTTTTTAGGAAATGTATCACTTTTACTAATATTATCTAATAAAATCGTATCACATTTAACACTAGCAAGTGAGTTTTTAGCAGAAGAGGCAATATGTGTTGTTCCACGGTAGTTACTTACGCCACCTAAACTAGCTATAGATTTATTAACGATATTACTTTTGGTATGAGCTCCTAAATGAATCATTTTAGCACCAGCATCTAATACTTGCCCTTCTTTTGCATACGCAATAGATATACAATTACCACAAGCATAATCACCTTTTAAAATAACACTTGGATATTTCATCGTAACTTTACTACCAATATTACCATCAACCCATTCCATTAAACCAGACTCATCTACTATGGCTCTTTTTGTTACTAAATTATAAACATCAGTACTCCAATTTTGGATTGTACTATAACGACACTTGGCATTTTTACCAACAAATATTTCTACAACACCAGCATGAAGTGAACTTTTAGAATAACTTTTTGCCGTACACCCTTCAATATAAGATAGTTCTGAGTTATCATCAACAATAATTATTGTTCTTTCAAATTGTCCTAAACTTTCTGTATCAATACGAAAGTAACTTTGAAGAGGCCTATCTAACTTAGTATTAGGTGGAATATAGATAAAAGAGCCACCACTCCAAACGGCTCCATTTAAAGCTGTATATTTATTTTCATTATATTTAACTAAAGTATTAAAATACTTTTTAAAAAGATCTGGATACTTTCTTAAAGCTTCATCTGTACTACAAAAAATAATATCTTTATCAGTAATATTATGGTGATAGACTACTTCACTTTCCATTTGATTACTAACACCATCTAAATATTTTTCTTCGGCATCGACTACGCCTAACTTACAAAAAGTATGATATGTTTCTTTTTTTACATCTTGCCAATTTTTCTTTTGTTCTTCAGTTTTTTTATAATATAATAAATCATCAAAAGAAAAATCTAACCTAGGCCCAAAGGTAGGATTTTCTATTTTAAGAAATGCTTCATAAGACTTAAGTCTAAACGCAGTCATCCAACTAGGCTCCCCTTTTTTATTTGATAAATTTATTATAAAATCACGATTTAATTTTTCTTTCATATACACCACAGAGTTATTATAGTAAAAAATACCAAAATATGCAAAACAATTATTTCTTTTTATCTTTTTTTCTTGTATAATAATTTATAGAATAGGAAGAGGCTTATGGATAGTAGAATTATGCAAGATAATATTATGTATTTAACTGAATGGATGAAAAGCAATGAGGAAATTGCAAAAGATATTACAATCGATGGGACTATTTTGAAATATAAAGATGAGGAAAAACTTGATATAGGAAATTACTATCTACCTGGTATTTTAGAAAATGAAACTTTAAGACAAGATATTTGGGATAGTGATAAAATTAATGGTTATGATTTATTTCATATAATTAAGGTATATTGTCAAACAGAGGATTTGTTAAGACAAGAGCAAAAAGAATATTTAAAATATCCTAAAATTAAAGATATAAAAAAAGAAATTGATAATAATGGTATTGTTTTTATTGCAATTACAGATGAGTATGATAAAAAGTATCGTTTTGATACAACTAATATAGAGGAAACTATAAAAGCGTATAATACTTTGAAAAGTGTTAAAGAAAATGTTACTTTAGAAGATTTTGGAAGGGTGTTAAATAATGGTTAGTAGAAAGACATATAGTAATTTGATTAATCAAGAAAATGTTTTAAATGAAGAAGAAAATAATAAAGTTATTGAATTTGAAAATTATATTAAAGATATTAAAAGATATAAAGAGTATACTGATACTCCTTTTACTGAAGAAGTAAGTAATGGATATGATAGTCAAATTGCTTTTTTAGAGAGTTTAAAGGAAAGAAATGGTAACCAAAATGATGCCTTAGAACGTAGCACAAAAATTATACCAATAGAATCAAAATTAGAGGAAAGAAGAAAAAAAGAAGAGTTAAAAGAAGAAAATATTTTAAAACTTACAAGAACAAAGCAAAGAAGAGCCGGTTATACTAATGCTTCTGTTATTATATTTGTTGTTTTGAATTTAGGACTTTTAATAGCTGCCCTACTACTTAGTATTAAGTAGTATTTTTTTTGGCATTATTTTTTTAAAATTTAATATGATTAAGTATGGAGGATAGTTATGGAAAAATTAAAAGTTAAAGCAAAGTCTATACCTTGCAAGGTTGCTGGGGCTATAGCAAATATTTATAGACAAGATGGCAGTGTGTTAATAGAAACAATTGGCGCAGGTAGTTTAAATCAAGCTATTAAGGCAATTGCAATTGCAAGAGGTTACGTGACACCTAGTGGAACAGAATTAGTTGTTATTCCTTCTTTTAGTGAAGTAACAATTAATGACACAAAAAAAACCGCGATAAGGCTTGTTGTAACAAGTCGTTAAACACGGCTTAAAATTTAATTATAGTCCCCCACCAGAGCCAAATGAATCTAGTTCTTCTTGGGTAACTACAACATTAATACGCATTCTTCTATTACCACAGACAAATAATGCTTCACCTTGGTTATAGTATTTAATGCTATCTTTTTCGTTTTCATTTAAATCAATTAATTTTGACAAGTCATCAACGGCTTGTTTTTTCATACCCATTACTAGGTAGTAAGAGGCATTATCAAATATGGCTTTACCATGCATAATAATACTAGGTGCTGCAAAGTCGGTTGGTTGTTGAGTAGCAATAATAGTACCTGTATTGTATTTTCTACTACGTCTTTGAATATTGGCTAAGAACTCAGCACCAAGCTCATTTTTAGTTGATAGTAAAACATGGGCTTCATCAACATATAAAACAGTATTAACGGAACTATCTAAACATAAGCCCCAAGCGTATTTTAAAATGTTAAAGAATAAAGCGTTACGGATATTTTCATCAGCTGTCATAAGTTCACGAATATTAAATACTATAAAATCACTATTAATATTTAATGTAGTGTGACCTGTAAAATAGTAACGTAGCTCTTTTACTAATGGTCTTATTTTAAGTTCAAGGCGTTCCATAACATCACGTTCATGTGTTTTTTCAGTCATAGATAATAAACGGCCTTTTATTGTAGCATATAAGTCATCGAATGTTGGATAGTCTTCACTAGTAAATTTAGTATAATCAGTATCATAATCAATTTTATAACGTTTATAGGTATCTTGCAAGACCTCACTAAACATAGTTAGAACGTCATCTTCAATATCAGGTGAATAGTATTTCATGAAAGCTTTTAGTTGTTGGATAGTTCTTGTTAAAACGGTATAACCAAGACCTTGATTTATTTCCTCTTCATCAGCATCAATAACAATTTCAAGAGGGTTTACCATACCAAATTCGCCACCCTTACCAAGGTCTAGAAAATCACCACCCATGCCCCGAGTCATGTCTTCTAGTTCACCTTCTGGGTCAATACAAACAAGTTTATATTCATTTCTTATATGGCTTCTTAAAAGTAGCTTAGCCGCGGTTGATTTACCAGAACCAGATGCACCAAGAATAATCATGTTGGCATTATTACGATTATTTTCTTTTTTAATTTGATAAAGAAATTGGTTAAATAAAACAACACCACCGGAAAAATCAACACCAAATAATGTACTATTACCAGGGTCTTTAATGCTATCAAAAATAAATGGATACATTGCCGCAATGGTACTTGATGGAATTGGTGTACCAACACGTTCTTCTATGTCTTGCTTAGGAAAGATTGGTACCATTGATTTAATAACTTTTTCTTGTTCAAACATAAGAGCAATACCACGCATACCAAGAGCATCTAAGTAGTTTCTTACTTGCATTTTTTTACCTTCTAGTTCATCTTTACTATCAGCTGTAATTAGAATATGCAATTGAAAATCATAAATTCTTGCTTGAGTAGCAACTAACTGAGAAATAAATTGTTCTAATGATTCATAATCTTGACGAATTCTTTCTTGAATAGTTTTATCGTTTTCGCTTTGGTAACGCATCTTTAAGTCAGCAATTTCTTTATTAATCATTCTTTGTAAAGTTGAAAGCTCTATAGGGATATGCTTAGCAACAATCTTAATACCAGATAAATTGGTTAAATTAGCTAAGTATCCTTGTTGAATAAATTTAGGATAACTTACAACAGTTAAAATAGTACAATATTTACCACTCATCATAAATTCAGTAGGTTTAAATTCAATCCCCTTAGGAGCTATTTGAGCTTTTAAATTCATTAGTTAACACCTACCATTCCACTAAAAGTCGTAGCAGACCCACCATTAAAGAAATTATCTAGGATAACTCTTAAGTCATTATTACTAGTTTGTTGACTATTTAAGCCACAGTTAGCTAGATTACTAATCATTGTATGTAATCTCTTTTGAACAACGTCCATTTTTCTTTCTTTAAATAATATGTAATATTCAGTATCTACAACGTTATATTCAAGTCCCATAAAAGCATTAGCTTTATTCATATCTTGTTGAATTAGTTTTCTTGTTACAACATTTGTTGCCCGATTATAAAGAATTTGTAATTGAGATAAATAAACATTAATATCAACAGGTCTATCGGCTACAACTAACCAAAATTCAAAATTAATTGCATTATAGAAATTTCTTAATTGATAAATAACATTATCACGAGTCCCAGGATCTAGTATAAATATGTTTCTAGGCGCTATTTTAACACCTGTTACATATTCCCCATTTTCAAGTTGAATCATCCCATTCATGATATTTTTAATAGGTACCCAATCCTCAGTCCATTTACTAGAAATTTCTTGTTCTTTATTTTTCGCCATTATGTATACACCAGCCTTTCCAATAATATCTTTTTCTATTTAAAATAAATGTAACTATATTTGTAATAAGTTGTAAAACGTTATGATAATTTGGTACAGGCATTACTAAGAATCCTGAAACAATAGCTGGTAGTAAAACTACTAAGGCCATTTGAAAAGTCATCTCTTGAAAGATAAAAAGTAACGTTACAGTTGTTAGACAACCAATACCAAATATAATTAAATCAACGGGTGTGAAGAAACCTAAAATAAGTTTAGATTTCTTTGTATTAGCTGGTATTAAATATTCGTTCATATCACACTTTCCCTTCTATTAAACTCTGCTATTTTTGATAGCTTCAATAATTTTTTCAGTATCAGATTTAGTACGATTGACACCGCTACCAGTGCCAGAGTCTTTTGAGTCTGCTCCAACTTCTTTAAGTTGACTTCTTGCATTTCTATAACCATCATCATATATTTTATCATGTGATCCATTGTCTTTTCTTGAATATGTTCCATCGGCCAAATTTTTTGCAAAATCATTAGTAAGTTGTTCCCATTCTTGCTTAAATTGTAAAGTATCATTTAATTGTTCTTCGCTTATTTTGCCAGTATGGTAAAGGCCTCGTAAATCTGCATCTGATGCTGACATAAGTACGGCTGCATTTGCATTATACTTTGCAAAATAGTCCGTCATAAATGTATCCCATTTGTCGGCCATTGCTTCTGCTTGTTTATGAGTTTTTAAACCTCTTACAACTGTATCATCTGTAGAGCGATTTATTAAATCATTTAAATATTTGTTATATATTCTTTTATATTCTGGATCAGATTTTTTTATATTTAGCCTTACTGCTTCATTATCAGCCTTAGTTTGTGCTGCATCAAATATTCTAGAAAATTTCTGTGAATTCATTATAGTTGTTGCAATATCATTTAATTGATTTCCATTTGCAAGTTCATCATGTAGTGTTGAATAGAATTTACTTCTTTTATTATCTTTATGCTCATATCTATTAATATATCTATTTGCATCTTCAATAGCACTTTTTTCCACTGACTTTCCGTAAGCATCATTAAGTCGTTGTCCAAAACTTCTACCGCCAAAAATTCCTTGCTCTGCATTATAGCCAAAATAGCTTTTAAACGTTTTATCTCTTTGTGCCGAAAACTGGCTGCCACCAGTTTTAAAGCCACCGGCGAACCCTTGACGCATAGCTGCAAATGTATTAACATCTCTATTCAATAAACCAGTTGCCATACCTCCTAGAGAACCAGATATTCCGCCAACTCCTTTGTTTAAAGCTACTCCAACAGGGCCACCTGCTTTTAATTTATCTGTAATACCAAGTTTAAGGCTACCAGAATCAAAGCCTAACATTTCGCTTAACATTTTTGGAGCTTGTTTAGCAAAGGCAAAGACGCCCATTATTAATATTACTAAGGCTATCATTCCCATTATTTTGCTTCCCTCAAATAACTCTGCAAAAGTAATGTTTTTTCTTAGGGCTTGAATGAAATATACTGCCAAATACATACACCCTACTCTAACAAAAACTTCTAAATAAACTGTTATTGTTAATTTTAACCATTTATCAAACTGTGCTTTTTTACCAGGCATTGCTCGCATTACTATTGGAATTGGAGCAAGTAGTTGACAGAAAGCAAATTTAAATACTCTTACTCCTAAATCTAAAGTGAACGATAGAATTATATATATTAAGAAAATTCCCGCTCCTGTTGAAACAAATGGATAGTAGGTTATAACCTTTTTATTTGAGCCTTCACTTCCATCATCCGATTTTATAACACATCCTTTGGTAACACATTTTGACAACCCTGGTAGTCCCATGTAATCGTGGGCTTTTCCTTTTACAGATTCTTCATAATCACTCCAATATTCATTATCGCCCATATAGGCATCAGCGTTTTCAGGATTTATAAATGTATTCATAACTGTAAATGATAATTCATCGCCAAAACTAGTTATAGAATCTGTTTCTTCTAGTTCACTACCCATTACAATTGCACCAATTAAATTTGATGATAAGATATAGTTTTGTAAACGATAAGCATAATTAAATATCGTTGGTGATAAACCTAATAATATTAAGGAAATTACTAAATTCATTGCTAATTTTGAAACGCTTTTATCACCTTTAGATAATTTATCTGGATCTACTAAGGCATTTAATAAGGCATATGCTAAATAAAATAACATAAATACACCTAATATAGCATATATTCTTCTTGCAAAATCAGTAAAAAATTCTTCTTTAAATATAGGCTCTGTTGCTAGAAAAACAAACAGATTATAGCAAACAGATATAAACCAATATACCACAGCGTCAATTAGTAATAAAAAACTATGAAAGCCTTCATTTATCCAATCAGTAACAAACCATAGTGTTAACATATAAGCACCCCCTATGTTCCTATTCCACAACGGCTTAAATCAGTAAAGCCAAAAATATCAAATAATAAATCTAAGAAATATGGTAGAAAGAAAAGTAATATTCCTATAACTAATCTTTTGATTGTTCTTTGTGTGGCCTTTTTCACCTCATCATCATTAGAACTCGTTATAGCCTTAATGTAATCAATAAGCGATAAAACACCTACTATTATTGGTGTTAATATTTTAATAAATGTGAAAGCTTCTTGTAGGATATAATATAATTCGTTATATCCAGAACCATCTTTTTTAGCAAAAATTGGACAGTTCCCATTGCTTGGTGTATAGTCTATATCGGATTTAATATCACTAAAATTGTTTCCTGGAGCGTTAGTTGCGTCTTTTGGGTCGTCATCATCAAAACGATATTCAACGATATTTAAGGCACTAATACTTGGATGGATAGACTTTGCATTAACACTTGTGTTAATACCAAATATTGTCACAAGAAATATTATTAAAAATAAGATGTTTTTTTTCATTATCATCACTTTTACCTAACTATGTGGCATAACCACCTTTACATTAAACATTATACAATAAATTCTTTTCAACTACAAATTAAATTCATTGTAAATCTTTATTTTCCCACATGGCTGTAACACCACATGGTAGTATTAAAGAAGAGTCTTGCATCATAACCCCTATTTCATCACTAGAAATAACACCATTTTTTTGTCTGTTTACTGTAAGATATAAAATATTTTCAAGAACTGTTTTAGACAAGCCTGTACTATAGGAATTGATTAAAAACAATTTAAAGTCATCACTCATAAGTTCACTTGCTAAACTAACTAATTCATATAAATTGTTTTCAATATTCCAGACCTCGTTTTTACTACCTCTACCAAAGCTTGGTGGGTCCATTAAGATTATATCGTATTTATTACCTCTTCTAATTTCTCTTTTAACAAATTTTAAACAATCATCTACTAAAAATCTTATTGGCTTGTCTTCAAGATGATTAACGGCTACATTTTCTTTAGTCCAATCAACCATACCACGGGATGAATCAACGTGAACAACACTTGCGCCAGATTTTAGGGCTACTACACTAGCTGCACCAGTGTAAGCGAAAAGGTTTAATACTTTTAATGGCCTTTTAGAATTTTTAATTATATTAGATACTTTTACCCAGTTAGTGGCTTGCTCAGGAAATAAGCCTGTATGTTTAAAACCCATAAGCTTTAACCTAAATGTAGTATCTAAGTATTTAACATCAAAAACTTTAGGAACTCTTTTATTTTCTTCCCAGTAGCCACCACCAGTATTACTCCTATGATATGTAGCACAGGCTTTATTCCATAACTCAGGATGAGTTTCTTCTGACCATATTATTTGAGGGTCTGGTCTTCTTAAAATAACGCCATTCCAACTTTCTAATTTTTCACCATGGGCCATATCTAAAATTTGATATTCTTTAAAATCATTAACTAATCTCATTTTATTTTTCCCTTCGTTAAATATAAAACAAAAGATTCACTTGTTTCAATAGTCCCACTTATAATGGTAAAATAGCCAAGAATTAGGGCTATATCTGTAGAATGTAAAAATTGAAAACATGTTAAAACACCACTAAATAAGAATAACAATAATAATGTAAGTTCAATACTCCATACTCTACTTTTTCGGTCATGATAGTAATCTGCTTTTTTAAGCTTGGCTAAAGAAAATACACCAACAAATAAAAGTAATGTTAAAGATGTTACTCTTGGTACGGCTAAGTCATATATAAAACTTACAATAAACAATATAGCACTTATAGCAAAAACAAAAAAGTTAGTATAATCTTTCTTTTCATATAGTACAATAAATTGTCCTAATCCTATTAAACCATATATTCCTAAAAACAAACGATATATTAAGGTACTATCGCTCACTGAAAACATTGGTAATAGTAAGAATAGACAACCTAATGTAAAAGCTAGAACACTAAGACCAATAGAATAAACAAATTTATTTTTTTGCATAACAATCACTTCTTTCTTTTGTTTTATTATATCATGATTGTTTTTATAAAACAAAAGAAACTAGTTCTTTATTTCTAGTTTCCATTTATATTACATTCACCAATATCTAAAATACATTTTTCACAGTTAGTAAATTCACTTTGATAATCGTTATTAGAGGCAATAATATTATTTGCTATATCAAAAACAAAGTTAATAAGACCAGGCAATAAGAATATTATTACGCCAATTATTATTTTAGTTACAATACTCTTAGCATATTTTCTTGCTTCATCTTCCTTGCCAGCCGTTATTATTTTAAATAGATTAACAAAGCCCATTAAGATAATTATAGCTGGCACTAGTATTTTAGCAATAACTATTAAAATACCTACACCCTTTAAAAGCCTTGCTACTTTAGATTTAGTGCAAAACTTTGCTAAAGATACATTACAATTTTCGCCATCTTTTCCACATATTTTGCTTGGCGTATAATAGCCACTATCCTTTTCAGCAGGTTCTAATATGTTATCAGCATATTCTTTAGCAACATATGTATCACACATAAAACGATGTGTTCCAGTTAATTCTGATCCAACTTCTTTGCAACATGTTACACTATTTTCTCCAGACCCAGACACATCAGTTTGGCTATTTAATCTACTGTATGAATATACATATCCTTCTGGATATTCACATGAACCAACATATGGCCCAGTTTTAACAGAATCACTTGGAGCGTTTTGCGCTCCACCAATCCATATATAGTGATCACATTTATAGAATCTTTGTCCAATTCCAGCATTTGATCCTAAAATATTGCCACAAACAACTTTTTCTACAGCTGGAACTTCTTTTTCAGGGCTGATTTCCGTATAATGAGTTTGGCAATATTGAAACTGCCAGTTAGAATCCAAACTTTCAGATGTTTTTTGATTACATATTGTATTTGTTTTAAATTCTTTCTCTTTTTCTTCTGTTATAGTATCATCATTACTTCCAGAATTATTTTTGTTATAGTGGTCACAATAATACATTTTGGTTTGTCCGCCACCAGTTGAGCAACAAACAACCTTTTTTTCATCACTGGTAGAACTTGTACCCTGGTTACTTTCAGACATCGTTTCAGTTTTATCATATTCCCAACTTGAATCCTGTGTTTGACAACGGGGCGCTGCACTAACAAAATTAATGCCTACAAAGAATAAACATAACATAAATACTAATTTTGAATATTTTTTCATATTATCACCAAACTTTTCTTAAGTAGATTATATCATGATTGTTTTTATAAAACAAAAGAAACTGAATTAAAATTGCAGTTTCTTTATTTTAGTTTACGGATTTACTATTCGTTATTTTGAAGTTTTTGCTGTAATAACTCTGTGACAGTCTTTGCTATGTTATCATCAGCTATTTCACTAACCATTATTTGACTATTTTCAAAGTAGTATTCCATAACAACAACATTCATTTTATTAGTATCATCTTCATTTATTGATACAGCTAAAGCATAGTTTTTATTATTATATACTGTATCTTCTAGAATATAAAAACTATTACCATTTTTTAAATTTATTAAACTATTTTTCATAATTCACCTACCTAGACATTCCAACACCATTAGTGTATGCATCTAATACATCTTGTAAATTTAACCAAGCGTAGTCACCATTTTGGTTTACTATCCTTGCTGCAACTTGATTTGGATCAATGCCACTTTGTAATAAGTCGCCAATATTACCGGTAAAGTTAGAACCATCTGGTAATTTTAATAGTTTTATACTAGTGCCATTTTCACGATTGGCAAGTTCAGTTAATAAATGAACTGGATCAGCATCACTCATAGCATTTGCTGAATTTACAAAACCATGATCGACACTTGATAAGTCAATATTATCACCAGTATTTAAATCGGAGTATGATGGTGTATTTGGTTCTGGACTAACTGGAGTATCAAAATTTGCACTATTATCATGAGTTGGGTTATTAATATCTGGCTCTTGTTTTGGTATTTCATTTGCTGCTTGTTCAGGCATAACATTGGTGTCAACTGTATTTTTTTCTGGATGAAGCATACTATTTAATTTGTCATGTAAATCTAGGGCTTCACCAATTTTATAACCAACAGCAGCGCCATTTAAGAACCATTGAACCTTTGGATTTTTTAAAAATTCATTTACTTTTACAACGGCTTGATATACTTTCTTATCACCATATTTTTCTTTTAATTTATCTTTGGCATTCATTACAATATTATCAACTGGTGTTGGTTTACCATGTAAGAAGCCTTTAGAAACAACTTTATTAGCAAGTTTGGCAGTTGAATAAACAATTCTTATAGTACCAAGTCCTGAGAATGTAACTGTTGGTAAAATCGTTGCTGCTGCAAGACCTACACCAGCACCAGCTAGTGCATATGGAAGTAATTTACCAACGGCTTTCATATAAGCTTTAATATCTTTTTTGTTTTTATCTGGAAGCGCTGGGATTGGCTCTTGTTCTTTATTTAAAGATTCTGGACTTTTTTCTTCTTTTCTTGTTCTTTCACTCATTTTACGCATATTATAAACAAGTGTTTCATCTGCTTCATTAATTTTGCTTCTACCAATATAACTTATCTTATATGGATTATCTGATAATATTTCAAATTTATCATTTAATTCACCTAAAGCACCATTTAAAAAACCTTGAATGTTTTGTAAATCATTATCTTCTGCTACAAATATTTTTTCTTCTCGATTATTAATTGTTTCATTACTAAAATCTTTGGCTATTTGAGCACAAACATTCCTAAAGTTAACACTATCAACGTTTTTAATATCATCTATACCAAGAATTATCCGACAATATTTAGAATATCTTTCTTTTGCCGTTGTGTTGGTAGTATTTAGTTCTTTAGCAAGGCTTGCTTTTATTAATCTTTCTTTTACTTCAACATAATTAATTACAATTTCTCTTTGCGTCTTATAATCATTATTATTTTCATAATGATTTATAGGCTCACCTACAGGTATAACACCTGTTGCAAATGTATTTGATGATTGATTAAACGTCATATCTTTAGGCTCAGGTTCTTTATTATATTGATTAGCATTAGCTAAAACGCTTGCATTTGTATCAGTTTTGATATCAGAATCAGCTTTAGCTTTATCATCACTTTTAGAGTTATCTAATGACTCATCCATTACATCTTTATCATCATTTGCTTTTTGGTCTTTATTTTCTAAATCTTTTTTACTAACATATTCAAAGTTCATCGCGAATGTAGGGTGTTCATTAATATTTTTCTTTATGTCTCCATAAGCTGTTGATACAAATGACGCAATACTTTCAAATTCACTATCCAAATTATTAGAATCTGGATGGATATCTTTTAAAACTTTTCTAATAAATTCATGTAAATTAGTACTATCAATTTTTGAAACATCAACATTTTCACCTAGAAAAATTTTGGCATATTTAGCAAATCTTTCACTAGGTGTATTTTTTCTATCAATAAAATTTTCACTATTTAAAGCACCTTTTTTATATAAATCTATCAATCTATCTTTTATTTCTAAATAATTTATTTCCATATAAACCTCACTTAAAACAACTCTTCTATATCTTTTTTTATTTGTTCTTGGAATACTGGCATCAATCTATTGGCTAAGTCAGTATCCATAACTAGATGTGGCTCTTTTATCGTGCCAAAAAAGACACTAAAATCATCTGTTGGCTCATTATTATATGTTAGTAAACATGCTAGAGCAAAAACTTTATTCATTACCTTATCTTTGTGAATAGCCACAACCACGTATTTTTCATTATTGTATTCTAAAATATCTGCATTAGAAAACATATTATCACTTCCCTTACTATAACTAACAATAGTATAACACAGGATTATTTATTAAAAAACTATTTTTTAAATTTCGTTAGTTTTGGTTCTATTAAAGTACCATTATAATTATAGCAATATGCCTGATTACCTGTTGGAGCAATAACGGTATTTTTCGATAATATTATTCTTGCTCTTTCACTTTCCTCAAAATCACACATACTTTCACAATCAATATATAGAGGAATATAAACATGTTTGCCAGGCATTAAGTATACTTGTTTGTTTCTTATGTAACCTTCATCATCGTATGCTCTAACATAACCTGTAGCGCCAGTTTTTATATTGATTGTTATTTTTTCTTTTAATAATAGAAGCTTTTTTTCAAGTTCTTTATACATCGCATCTTTACATAGAAGTTCTTTATTATTATTTTTAACTTTCGTAAAAGATGAATTTAGTAGAAGCTCATCCATATCTTCAATTGTTGGCACAAAAATATTATGAGTGTAATTTCTAAATTTGAATTTATTTAATAACTCTTTAAAGCAAGTAATCTGCGTAGATGATATGTGTGATGGAAAAGTAAAATCAGCTACTTTTTTATATGACTTTTTTTTAGCATATTCATCTAATAAATCATAATCATCTACTAAGACATTGACTAATTCTCCATTTATATTAGTTAATAAAGCATAGTTTTTTTCTTTACTAGATGAAGTATCAATATACTCCATTATATAGAAAACTTGTCCTTCTAAAAGAACTTGATGCATTCCCACTGGTTCAATTTGTTGTTCATCTTTAATGTTTACTTTTTTTAGTTCTTTTGATAAATCAAATCTTCCATTTTCCATAATTATTTTTTCTTGGTTTTTTGACATATAAATCCCCCATTTCTTGTTGATTAGTATAATGTATTGTTTTAAAAAAATCAATCCCTAAGTTATTTGCACTAAATTATAGAATTTTATTATTATTAAAAGGATAATTACTAATACTTAAATATTTTTGATTACTGGCATTTATATTTAATTTATTTGTATATTCTAAACTACCAGCATTAATAAGAGGTTTTATTATTTTAGATGAAACATATTGCCGAGATTTAATTTTCAGATATTTTTTTATTTCAACAGCTGTCTTTGGTTCCTTACAAAACTCTAATATCATATTTTGATAATCATTTGTTGTCAAATTTAAATTTTTATTCTTATTTTGTTGTCCACTTATCTCTTTTTTTGGCATTTTGTTGTCCACCATTTCTAAACACAACTTTAAAACTATCTATTTCTTCATAAAATTAGAATTTATTATTTTTTCATATTTAATTATCCATTAAATATTTAGTTAATTTTTTACTAACATTCTTAGTAAAGGGATATTGAAATGTATTACTATCAGTTAAATAAGGGGCAACAACTACAATAGTATATGTAGGGTTTTCTCTTGGATAATAAAAAGCAAGCGTTGAATTAATAACACTAGTATCTACAGTCCCATCATTATCACTATCATAAAACGTTTCACTTGTACCTGTTTTACCAACAGCATTTAAAGATTTATCAACATAATTTGAGGCTGTACCACCATGAAATACTTGATACATTCCTTCTTTAATACGTTCAAAATAAATTTTATCTAAATTTACTTGATTTAAAAACGATTTATAATCTTCTTTTTTTAGTCTCAAAGCATAACGATTACCATCATTTGCAATAGTGTTCATATATTGTAAAAGACTAATAGGTGTATAGGTGTCATATTGGCCAATTGCTAAATTTAAAAGTAAATCACCTGCTACTTTATTACCTAAGATACCTGTGTTTTCAGTGGGATAATCAATACCTGTTTTATTACCTAGACCATAACTTTTAAAAGTTTCACGATAAGTTTTAAAGTTTTCTTCTGTTACTGAAAAACGCATATTGTATTTATATGTTTGTCCAGTACTTTTAATAGCGGTTAAAAATTGATAGTAATTAGATGATGTTTTAAGAGAAGTTATGTCATCTACTAACCCAAGACGTTTATATGAACATTTACTAGGTTCACTCCAAAGTTTAACACAACTATCGCGTACTTTTTTCCCAACTTCTATAGCACCTGTTTGATACCCGACTGTGTTACTAGCTCCCTTTACAACACTACCCATGGCAAAAGATGAAGTAAGTGAAGTTATAGTAATATCTTGGAATGTATCACTTGAATTTCTTCTTATACCAGACATAGCAATAACACTACCATCTAAAGGATTACCTAAAAACATATAAGCATCATGAAAAAATTTAGCACTTTTATAAGCACTTGCTAAGTTTAATTCTTCTTTTAAAATATTCTCCATAGCTTTATTTATAGATATATCAATATTTAAAACTAAATCAGTACCAGGTTCTTCTTCACTTATTTTTGTTAAAGTATTATCGGAATTAATAACGTATTTGGCCTTTTTCCCTTTAAGTATTTCTTCGTATTCTTTTTCAAGACCACTTATACCTACTATATCATCTAAGGAATAACCAAGTCGCAAAAACTCGTCTTTTTCTTCTTTAGGAATACTACCAATAGACCCAAAAACACTTTTTAATGTATCTTCATAGGGATAGACTCTTTTTGAAGTTGTACTGATACTTAAAGAATCATTATTTAAACTCATAATACGGGCTAACTCTTCATCACTTAAGTCACTTAGTAAAATTTTATCCTGAAAACTATAGCCATCATTCATCTTAGTAAATAGATAAATTATTTTTTCTTCATCTATAGAATACGTAAGCATATCCTTTGTAATTCGGGCTTTTTTTAAAGATGCTATATCATCATTATTTAGCTTTCTTTCTTCCCATTCTTGCCATTCAGTAGGTGTTATTAAATCATAACCATTATTATGAGTTACTAAATAATAGTTCTTGCGTTCATTATCAGTAATATTATACTCTGTAACATAATCTTTTAGGGTACTTGCCAGACTAAGTTCACTTGCAAAACTCGTATTTACTGGTTTATGATATACTAAATTTAAAACAGCTTCATTGTCAACTAAGACTACTCCATTACGATCTAGTATACGACCACGTCTAGCACTAGTACCATATGTAATACGATTTAATTTTTCATCTAATAAAACTGTATAATAACTGTGTCCTATATTATTAATATGATACAACACACTAAAAAAAGTTAGAAAAAGACAAAGTAAAAAAAGACGCATTTTCATATAATCACCTTTTATTAGTATTATTAAAAACTTTATTTTCATACAATGTTATAGGTGATAAAATGTATAATTTAATAAAAAGATATATAAGTAATTTGACTAAAGAACAACTAAATGATTTTGCTATTAGTAAAAATGTTAATTTATCAGAAGAAGAACTTGATTTTACTTATCAGTTTGTTAAAAAAAATTGGGAACCTATTATTAGGAACCCAAAGTTATTAAATGTAGAAAGATATAGAAGTCGTTATAGTGAAGAAAACTTTGTTAAAATTGTTAATTTAATACAAATGTATTATCAAAAGTATGGTCATTTATTATAGTAGTCTCTAATATCTTGTAAGAGATTAGGATTTTGTTTTTTATTTTTTAAAGAGTCAATTTCATAAGCATAAGGAGGATATTTTCTTTCTTTAGAGTCATCGGTATCCCCAATATAAGGTGTTTCTAATATTTTAGGAACATTTTTTAATTTTTCATTATAACAGATATTTAACAGAGTATTAAAACCAATAGTACCAAGTCCTAAGTTTTCATGGCGATCTTTATGTGAACCAATTATATTTTTACTATCATTTAAATGAACACAGAAAATATTTTCTATACCCACAATACCATCAAATGTCTCTAATAAGGCATTAAAATCACTTAAGTCATAACCAGCATCATTTAAGTGACACGTATCAATACACACACCAACTGGTTTAATAGTATTTTTTATTAAATAACCTATCTCTTCTAATGAACCTATTTCAGTTCCTTTTAAAGCCATTGTTTCTAAAAGAATTTTACATTTAAAATCACTTTCTAAGACTTTATTTAAAGCATTAAGAATATTATCTAGACCAACGCTTCTTTCTAATGAAACATGAGATCCTGGATGCAATACTAAATATCTAACTCCTAGTTCATCACATCTTTTTAATTCATTCTTTAGAAATTCAATACTAAATTGCCATTTTCTTTCATCTAAGTTATTAGCGAGATTAATAATATAAGGGGCATGACAAATAACATTTTTTAAATCAATACCATGTTCAAGCATTAATGCATGGGCTTCTTTTGTTTTTAAGGGGTCAATATCTTTTCTAATTGTATTTTGAGGAGCCCCAGTATAAAACATAAATGTATTAGCTCCATAACTTATGGCCTCTTTTGTACTACCAAGTAATCCATCGCTTTTAAAACTAACATGTGAACCTATTATCACTTTACATCACCGATACAAGTATAACAAATATTTACTTATTAAACTAGTTATTTTACATAACTCTTTTTAAAACATATGTATAATCTTGTTCGTATTTTCTTTCAGTTAGATTTTTTTCAATTATAAATTCTATTTCTCCCGATAAAACATTAACTTGCTTGGCTTTGATAAGACATGTGTCTCCTATTTTTAGAATGAGGTGGTTGTCACTTTTTAAAGTGCCGTTTTTTGTGTCTTTCGTAAGTCCTTCTAACCCTAATAATGAGACATACCCTTTGATGCCTTCTTTTGTTCTTATAGTTACATTAGATTCTGTAATATCTTCAACATAGCCTGTATAAAACCTATCTAAATGACTCGCCATATAATTTATAATGACATATTCATCGGCTTCTTTTTCAGCCATATCAGCTTCTCTTTCCATAAATGATGCGTGGTAACATAACTCTTCCATCTTATCTTCTTTAATCACATTTTCTGGATATGTATTGTCTAGAATACTATGAATTTGGTAATGTAAAAGTAAGTCTGGTAGTCTTCTTATTGGACTAGTAAAATGGGAATAATATCTTTCTTTTAAAGCATAATGACCAATATTATAAGATGAATACTTGGCTCTTTTCATTGTTCTTAAAATTAAATTAGAAAGATAATTGTATTCAGGTTTATCTTGATATTTAGCTAAAATATTTTTTAATGTTTCATAATTATTATTTACAAGACAATCATCTATTTCAAAAGATAATAGTTTTAGTTTTTGATAGAGAGTCTCTAGAGAGTTAATGGTTGGCTCTTCATGTACCCGGTATGGAGTTGGCAATGATAAAAATGTTGCATACATACTTACTAAGTGATTGGCTAAAATCATGAATTGTTCAATTATATTGGTTGCCATAGTAGTTGGTTCTTTTTTAAAGTCTACTATTTCTTTAGCATCATTAAATGTATATGATATATCGCTCGAAGCAAAAGATATAAGATCTCTTTTTTGTTTTAGTTTTAAAGCTAGTCTATTCATTTTTAGAATGGTTTCTTCAAATTCATCATAGCCTAAAACTGACGTGCCATTTAAAACTTTTAAAACATCATCATAATTCATTTTCTTTTTGGAATTGATAACAGATTTTACAACATCATATGATAAAACATCACCATTTGGAGTTATTGTGATTATACAACTAAGTGTTAGTCTATCTACTTTTTCATTTAATGAACATATACCATTTGATATTTGAGCTGGTAACATAGGTATTACAGTATCTACCATATATAGTGATGTGGTCCTTTTAGTGGCTTCCTTATAAAGATGGGAATCCTTTTTAATATAATGGGCAACGTCGGCAATGGACACGATTAATTCGCAGTTGCCATTTTCAAGTGTAGTTAAGCCAATGGCATCATCCATGTCTTTCGTATGCACCCCATCAATAGTAAAAATATTTTTATTTCTTAAATCAACACGACCGATTAAATCTTCTTTAGTTACTGTAGTAGGAATAGATGTTAATTCTTGCATACATTCTTTAGCATACTTTTTATAAAAGCCATGTTTAGCGGCAATTACTTTTAGTGCTAGAGATGTATCACTTTTATTACCTACGATAGCCGCAAAGTCTGCTTCATATGTTTCATCTGTTTTATCTGTACTTAAGTTTATTGTTATAATGTCACCTATAGATAATTTTTTCATGTCATTTGAAGAGATACGGACTCGTAAGTTTTCTGCCCCCAAGACTCTTAAAGGTTTTAGTTCTTTTATGCCATCTTTTTCGATAACTTCACAAAAGATTACTGATTGAGCTCTTTTTAATATAGATACTACTTTTCTTTCTTTTAAATTTAAAATTACTTTATCACCTATTAAAGCACCATTTAATGAATCTTCCATAATAGGAATTACTTTACCACTATCTAAAACAATACAAGCTTTAAATGGTGTCTTTTTATTTTTTTTCATTTCTTCTATTTTGACTATTATATAATTTTTAGGCATACTACTATATGTACAGCCATTAAAGTAAATTTCACCATCAGTACACAATTCTTTTAAAGTATCTTTTAAGGCTACTTTTTCTTCTTTTGTATAACATTTAAAATATCTTTTAAGTTTTTTAAAACGCATAGGATATTTTTGAATTAATTCTTTAATTTCGTTTTTCATTGTTACAGCTCCTCTAAATGCAAAAAAACTTTCTCATAAAAAGAAAGTTTTAGAAAATTGGTAATACATGGGTAGTTTTTTCGTAAGGTATAGATAAAAGTACTTTTAACATATTACCAACTCCCAATTAAATGTTAGCATATTTTTTTTAAAATTAAAAGAAAAAATGTTTAAAATATAAAAAAAATCCTTTATTTAAAGGACTTTAATATCCAATTGGTGGAGGATGTGGGATTCGAACCCGCGACCCCCTGCGTGCAGGGCAGATGCTCTAGCCAGCTGAGCTAATCCCCCAAGGACAAGAATATATTATCATAGAAAAATTAGATACGCAAGTATTTTTTTAGCTTTTTTAAATTATTTTGTTAAAAGCTATGATTTTTCACAGCTTTTAACATCCCAAATACACTTAATACATTCACTATAATCATCTTCATTCCAACTATCAACCCAACTAAATACTAGACTGATAATGGCTGGTAAAAAGAAAACACATACGCCTGCAACACAACGCATTGCAAGTGATTTAAATGATTTTTTTATTTCATCATCTTTAGAACCAGTTATAGCTTTAAATAAATCCATTATTCCAAAGCCAATAATGATTATTGGTATAAATATTTTGGCTATTGCAACTATATGGCCAATAAATATAAAAGTAGATTGTAAATTTCCATTTGCACAATAATTCATAATATCACTCCTTGTTACAGCTTCTAACGTTTAGTATACATTTTTGACAAGCATTAAATTCCCCTTTTAAATCAGCCCAAGATGAAACCATTCCAAAAACAACACTGATAATGGTTGGTAAGAAAAATATTGCAACACCAGCCACACATCGCATAGCAAATCCTCTTAATGATTTTTTTAATTCATCATCTTTGGCACTTGTTACAGCCTTAAATAAATCCATTATTCCTAATCCAATTAAAATAATAGGAATAGCAATTTTAACTACTAAAACAATATTACCAATGAACATAAGTGGCTCTTTAATTCGCGTACAATTTGAGCTTTGACTTATATCAACATTACTTTTAGTTGTTGATATCTGGTTAGAATCATTATTATTACTATTATTATTTGTAGTATTTTTACTTGCGTTTATTGCATTTTGCTTTTCAGAATTAAAATAGTAAATGGTTCCATCACTAAGTTTTACACTAGAGCCATTAGTAATTACAGCACCACTATTTGATAATGTTTCAAATGAATATCTTTCACAATCATTTTCTTCAGTACATAAGACATAACGACTATCTTTGCTAATATAATAAAACATTCTAGTTTTTCCTACTAAAGAATTATTATATACTTCTTGCTGGGCACTATTAAATTTGTAAGTTGTGCCATTATAAGTTATTTGACCATTTTTAATATCGAAGCTTGCCCCACTTTGGGTTTTAGTAATAGTTTGGCAATTCGCACTACCAAACTCTTCACATAACATATACCCGTTAGAATATTCATAATAAAATGGTTCAGCATAAACATTTGGTGTAAAGATAATAAAAGATATTATTACACTTATAAATATAAATACTTTTTTCATAATATTATTCAACTCCTTTTATTTTACAACTAGCACTACTACATGAGTTAACATCACAATTGCCATTCAAAATACATTCTGTGCAGCAACACCAATTATTTTTATAATCTGAATATTCATTTACCATATTCAAAACAAATTGTACTATACCTGGTAAAAAGAAAATAAATACACCGGCTATAACCCTAATACAAATCATTTTTATAGCTTTTGGTAAGGCTTCATCTTTAGAACCAGTTATAGCCTTATATAAATCCATAACCCCAAAGCAAATAATTATTATTGGTACTAAAATTTTTACAAAACCAACTAGTGTACCAATAAATTTCATGGGTTTTCTGTAATATGGCTTAGCGCAAATACTTTCGACAGACACATTATCGTTCACAACATCAGAATTTGATTTATCATTATCATCGGTATCTTTACCATCTTTTGATGTTGAATCAGATGCGTTATTGTCTTTTTCAAAACCATCCCAGCCATTATCAACTGAAGCATCTAGATAACCATCCGCTTCTTTATCAGTTATAACTACATGTTCTGTCGCCCCATTATAGAATTTTTGATACAATGGTGTAGTTTCACATGTATCTTCATTCCAAAAATATTCAACCACTCTTTCATTAATACTATATACTCTATTACCAATTGACACAAGCCCATCATAATTGGCCTCGCCACCTTGATTGGAATTATTGTTGTTATAAATTTTAAATATTTTGTTACCATCACTATCTAATCCAAAAACTATTTTCTTTTGCACTGAATCCGTTCTAGTAGTGAAATATCTTGTACAATATGTTTTACTTTTATCTGTTTTTTGTTCAACATTAGAAGATTTTTTTTGCATTGTACCTGTTATTGAAACACCTGTACTGGTATCAATACACATTGATGAAGTTCCAACATAGTATTCACTACCAGAACAATACCATAACATTGGACAAGTAGAACTTAATTTGCCATTAGAATAGACTTTGTTATAATATGACGTCTTATCAATATTATTGTATCCCCAAAATACGTAACCACCATTTTTTAATGTTCTAAAGCCAGCAGCTGGTGAATATTCGAGCTTTTTATTATCATATATATTGATTTCAAAATCTTGAATGTCATTTTTATAACTGCATGTTGCTAGCAATTCTTTGGCATTAACCGAATTAAAACTAATGACAACTACTAAAAATGCAAATATAAGTTGTAAGTATCGTTTCATGTAATCACCAAACCTCTTATGCATATTATATCAGTATCTAAAAAAAAAAACTAGTACATTTTAAGGTATTAGTTATTGTTTTTAATAAAAGTTAAATAGCTTTAAAATTTCTTGATAAAATATTTTTGCCTTTTTCTAAAGATTCTTTTAGACCAATTTCTTTAACTATAATGCCCCTTATAATTCTTATTTCACCATAACTCAATTTATTTAATTCTTGTTCTAATACTACTCTTGGTAATGTACTATTTAGTAAAATAATAAATTCATGAAAATTGGGACTGATTGTCCTTTTTAAGTAGGCTTCTAATTTATTTTTTAAAATATTAATATTTCTTTCCTTTGTTTCTTCATTACATAATAAATCTAAAATATTAAATTCTAAATAATTTTTGTCTGTATATATTTCTAAATATTTATCAGAAACTAAGTGACCATTAACTAGTTTTTTTATAGATATTTTAGGATTATTATGAATTTCTATAACTGAATCATAAGATTTTAAATTTTCTAATATAGTTTGTTTGTCAAAGTTACTGAAATAGTAATCGATATTTTCTAAAGACATTGGTATATTATAGTCTTCTTTGTTATTTTGTTTAATGTTCAATATATATATTTCTTTATCCATATAAAAATTCCCCCTTATAACAAAATAAGAGAGAATTATAGCATTTTATTTTATGCTTGTCAAGTAATTAGCTAACTCATCTAAACGCATGCTATGACTTGCTTTTAATACAACGTAATCGTTTGGTTTTAAAATAGATGTTATTTGTTTTTCTACTTCTTCTATATTATCAAAGTGATACTTTTCACCATTAAATTTATCATTAATATGTTTACTTAAAGAACCAATAGTAATTAAAACATCTATTTTGCCATTTAGATATTCACCGACACTTTCATGTAGTTCTTTTTCATATGTACCAAGTTCTAACATATCACCTAAAATTGCAACTTTTCTTTCCTGATAAGAAGAAATAGTTTTTAAAACACTTTTTACTGAATCAGGATTAGCATTATAAGTATCATTTAATATGGTATAGTATTTAGTTTTAGTTAAGTTCATTCTATTACCACTCATTTTAAATGTTTCAATTCCTCTTTTAATTTCTTCGTTAGATAAATTAAGAAGTTTACCAGCGGCAATACTAGCAAGAGCGTTATAGACAAATACTTCACCAGGAACTGGGACATTATAGGTAATATTAGAACAAGAAAATGTTGTACTATCTTTATTAACTAGAATATTAGATGCTTGTAAATTGTTGTTACTATCCATACCAAATGTAATAATATTTCTTTTATCTTTCACAGTCTTTAATAGGTCATTATCACCATTTAATATAAGTGTTCCCTCTTCATTCATACCATTTACTATTTCTAATTTAGCTTTTAAAATATTTTCTCTAGAACCAAGAATACCAATATGTGCTGTTCCAATATTAGTTATAACGGCAGCGTTTGGTTTGGCTATACGTGATAATTTATCTAGTTCGCCAAAATTATTCATCCCCATTTCTAAGACCCAGACAGGTTCATCTTCGTAAGTTAATATATTTAAGGGTAGTCCTATTTGGCCATTTAAGTTACCTGGTGTTTTTAAAACTTTATATTTTTCACTTAAGACGCTTGCTATCATATCTTTAGTACTAGTTTTACCCGCACTACCAGTGACACCGATAACAAAGGCATTTGATTTATCTCTTACGTAAGTAGCAAGTTTTTGAATAGCTAATATTGTATCATCTACTAAAATAGTTGGTAAGTTATCTACTACCTTATTTGCAATAGCGCAACTAGCACCTAAATCACGAGCTTTATCTAAGAAATCATTACCATCAAAAGTTTCACCCTTTATTGCAACGTAGCAATCTTTCTTCTTAATTGTTCTTGTATCTTTAGAGTAACTTGTAATCTCTAGTGTATCATCATTACCTATAAATTTACCATTACAAGCTTTAGTTATTTCTTTTATTGTTAATTTCATTATAAATCCTTCTTTCTATTTATTGTTTATTTTATTTAAACAAGGTATCAATTCTTGTGTAAGAACATCTTCATAATTCTTATAAGCAAAACGCCTTTTCACAAGTAAATCAACTAAATTATCAATGTACGTGAAGCCTATTTTCTTAGCCCATTCAACACTTTCTTTATATCGGCTCTCATTAACGTATGATTTTATTAAATAAAGTTCATTTATTCTAACAAAGTACTCATATAATAATGTGTAAAGCCGCTGATAACAAGTTGGCAAGCCATTATTAATGGCTTCTTCTAGAAAAGTATCATCAACTTTTATTTCATTTCTATGTTTGTCCACTAGAGCATTCACAATTGGATGAGAAATTTCATGAAAAAATTTTTGTAATAATAAATTTTTATTTAAAATATATTTATCATCCTTATACTCAATACTTCGTAAAATATATGGTTTCCCCTTAAATTCAAAGCCAAATGATCCGTTAAATAATAAAGAAACAACGATATGATAATCTGGTACTTCAATATTATAAAATTTATTTACCTCATCTAAAGCATTATTGTCAAACATTATATTATTAACGAAAGTAATAAGATTGTTATACCTTTCACTTGCGTTTTCAAAAAAGCTTTTTAAATTTCTATCTATATATATTTTATGAATAATTTTCCCAAAATCAACAATACTTAAATCTTTAAATGGTTCTTTAGTATAACCACCATAATAATTCATCTCATTATCTAAATATAAATATAACTCAGTATAAATATCACAAAAAGTTATATTTTCTAAATATTTATATATTTCTTCATATTCCTTAATTGCGATTTTTTCTACTAATTCATGAACATAAGAATTATCATAATACTCTACCCAATCATATTTATCTTTATTAAAAGCAATATCTTTTTTGTAAGCAATAACTAGTGCAGTTATAAACTCAAGTCTTGTATCAACAATAACTCTATTTTCTTCTAGCATTAAAAATCATCTCCTTTATCGAAGCATTAGATAATTATATGAAAAGTTTACCATTTATTTACACTACTTGCAATAATTCTTTTGCTACTTATATTGAACAACTTTATAATATAGGCAAGAAATCTATTTTAAAGGAGGTTTTTAAATGCAAGAAAACATATTAAATATAATCGATATTTATAAAGAAATATTTGATACAGAATATTACAAACTTTATAAAGGAGATGATGCAACTCATCTTTTGTATGAAGGATACTGTTTTTATTTTGCTAAACTATTATATGATACTTTTTCTGAATCTATTATGTGTAAAAATCCTTCTGGCGATCATTATTTTGTTAAAATTTATGATGACTATTATGACGCTAGAGATAATTATGATGAACATGGGAAAAGATGCCCGATTAAAAAAGATAATTGTGGGAACATAAAAGATTTAGATGGGACATTTATTAAGCCAATAGAAATATTAAATGTTTTAGATGAAGAAGTAAGTTGTAATAAATTTGGCAGTGTTAAAGACCCTATTAAAGACATGGTTTGGTTAAACGTTAGTGGTGCATTATATAAAAAAAGAGATGAACTTATAAAGGCAGACAATTTAAAAAGATAGCAGGTGGAAAACAAGATGAATTTAACTACTGATATAATAATAGGTTTAATATATACATTAGATGTAACTTTTGATCAAAAGTATCGTGAAATAAAGGGACAATGTAAAGACATTGTTTTAAATGTTAGTCCCTTATACACTGGTTATTGCTTTTATTTTGCTAGAACTATCTATAATTTGTTAAATGACATAACTATTTGTTTTTGTTCTAACCACTATATAATAAAGTATGCAAATAGTTACTATGATTTTCGGGGTAAAATACCACAAAATGCTTTTGGTTTAGAATTACAAAATAATTGGTTTGTTCCTTTTAAAGATATATATGTCGTAGAAAATGTTTTAGAAGAAGAAGGTATAGCTTCCTTAAGTGGGATAGTAGACAAAGAAAAAGACTTGGTTTGGAGTTTATTAGAACCGAGTCTATTAGAAGAAGGAAAAATTTATTTAAAAGATGTTTTCGGTAATACAAGACAAAGAAAAGACACAAGACATTAAGCTTGTGTTTTTATATATTCTAAAACAATTTCAGTATCATCAAAATGGTGTTTAGTATGACCGATTATTTGATAATCTTCATGTCCTTTTCCTAAGATAAGTAATGTATCGTTATCTTCTAGCATTGCTAAGCCTTTTAAAATAGCTTCTTTCCTATCATAGATAACACAATAATTATTACTTTCAACACCATTTAAAATGCCTTTCATTATAGTTTCTGGATTCTCTGTTCTTGGATTATCATTAGTAAATATTACATAATCACTTTTTTTAGTAGCAATATCACCCATAATAGGTCTTTTCATTGGATCTCTATCACCACCACAGCCAACGATAGTTATAATTTTACCAGTTTTATTTTCTAAGAAAGCATCAATAATTTTAGAAACAGCATCAGGTGTATGAGCATAATCCACTATAGCCTGCCCTTTTCTAAGTTTAATACTTTCACATCTACCATGGGGTGGATATATACTTAATGAAGCAGCTAGTAAATCACTAACTTTAAAACCTAGGCTTTTACATATAGCAAGGCAAGTTAAATAGTTATAGACATTGAAGCGACTCTTTAAATTAGTGTGGGCAACAAATGAAGTATTTTCATAAGTAAAGGTAATATCCATACCTGCACTATTTTCGGTATAACTAAGGGTTTTAAAGTCACAGTCACCAAAACCAACAGTTATATTGTTTTTGGTCATGAAATACTTGCTATACATATCATCTTTATTAACAACTATCACGCCATCATTTTTTAAAAAATCTAATATTTGTAATTTAGCTTGTAAATAGTTTTCCATTGTTTTGTGATAATCTAAATGATCTTCTGTTAAATTAGTAAAAGCTTCTACAGTGTATTTAAGGCCTGCTACACGATTAAATGATAAAGCGTGACTTGACACTTCCATTATAAAGTGAGTTGCTCCAAGTTCTTTAGCCCTTAAAATATAATTATAGACATCTACTATCTCTGGAGTTGTATTAGGTAACTCTTCTTTTATATCTTCAAAATAAAAACCAATTGTTCCCATATAAGCGGCTTTAATACCTAATTGTTTTAGCATTTGATAAACTAAGAAACAAGTTGTTGTTTTACCATTTGTCCCTGTTACACCGACTAGTGTTAACTCGTTAATCTCATCACTATAATCTCTTACTAGCGTTTCTTTAAGCCACTCTTCAGGGCTTGGCGTAATAATTGTTTCTACTGGATACTCTCCATGTTCACAAACAATTTTTATTGCCCCATTTTCTATTGCTTTATTAATAAAGTCATGACCATCTACTGTATGACCTTTAATAGCTACGAAAGTATCGCCTTTTACAACTTTTCTTGAATCAGTTTTAATATTTAACATAAATCCTCCTATAATAACCCTATTCTTCTTACTATTTCTTCACGACCTAATATACATATAATATCATATAAATTAGGTGTTTTAGACTTACCAGTTAAGGAAACTCTTATAACTGTTGATACATCGGCAACATTACCTTTAAAGTTTTCAGGATTTTTCTTATACTCTTTCATATTAGAAGCATAACCTAATTTATCACACATGGCTTTGATATTATTAAACCACTCTTCTTCATTTAAAGATTCGTCATAGTATTCATTAATATAAGTATTTAAAATACTTTTTATTTCTGTTATATCTGTAATCTTTTGCCATTCATAGTTAATATTTTTAAAGTCATACATATAACTAATATTTTGTCTTACTTCACTATACATAGCATAGTCTTTACGTGGTTTATTAGTATTTCTTTCAATATCAAGAGTCTTAATAATAATATCTTTATATTCTTCTAATTCCTGCAAAAACTCTTTATCATAAGTACTAGCCCAAGTAAGTAATTCGTTATAAAACTCACTAGCTGTAATACGACTTAAGTAATTTTTAGCAATATTAAGTAGTTTTTCCATATCAAATAAGGCTCCACTGGTGCTCATATTTTTAAAGTCCATATGAAATTCTTCATAATTTTTATCAGGGTTATTTAAGAACCACTCTTCAAAGTTAGAATTAGCAAGAGTCATTAAATATATTTTAACAGCCTCTACTGGAACACCTTTTTCACTATAGAATGCTACGTTAGCCTCAGCATCTTTTCTTTTACTAATTTTTCTTCTTTTACCATTTTCTTCTTTTTGAATAGTTGCTAAGTGGGCATACTTAGGTGGTGCAAAACCAAGTGTTTTAAATAAATCTAAGTGAACTGGCACACTACTAAGCCATTCATCACCACGTGAAACATGAGTTGTCCCCATAAGGGTATCATCAACAACATGAGCAAAATGATAAGTTGGTATACCATCTGACTTTAACAATACAACATCCATATCATTTTCTGGAAATTTAATACGACCTTTAATACAGTCTTCCATAACTATTTCATTATCAAAACTGCCTTTACTTTTAAGTCTTATAACGTATGGAAGACCATTTTTGATTTTTTCTTCTACTTCTTCATGGGTAAGGCTTCTTTCTTTACTAGCCCATATACCATAATAGCCTATTCTTTGTTTTCTTTTCTTTTGCTTTTCATTAATTTCATTTAATTCTTCACTAGTCAAAAATGATGGATAAGCTAAATCTTTCATTAATAAATCTTTAACGAAGGCTTGATAGATATCTTTACGCATTGTTTGAATATATGGCCCGTATTCACCTACTGACTTACCATTATCTAGAGGATATTCATCAAACTTAATATTATATTCTTTTACAGAATTTAGTATTTGGTCAATTGCGCCTTCTACTAATCTTTTTTGATCTGTATCTTCTACTCTTACAAAGCATACACCGCCACTTTGATGAGCCATACGTTCAGCTACCATTGCTTGATAAAGTGTGCCAATATGAACAAAGCCAGTCGGACTAGGTCCAATTCTCGTAACCATAGCTCCATCACTTAAATTTCTTTTTTTGTACAAGTCTTCATAATATGCTCTATCATGCATTACATTAGGTAAAAGCATATCTGCATATTCTTTTTGTGTCATAATAAAACCTCTTTCTAAATACAAAAAGATGGTACACCAAAGGGCGAGATAAACCGCGGTACCACCTTCTTTTTTTCTTCTTTTGATAACGGGATTACCCGGACTACCTTGTATACAATAGTCACTTAAAAGTTTCTTCAAAATACTTGCTTATTCTTTTACACCAACCAAGAACTCTCTTTAAAAAGCAATATATTTTTACTCCTCTTTCTCTTCGTTTTATATATGTATTATAAGTAATAAATTATCTTTTTTCAAGATTTTTTTGATTACCACTAAATTAAATTCTAAGTTACCGTTTTATCGTAGATGGGAACTTAGTCTTAAAAACGATTAGCTTTTTTAAATTGACTATAGCAAGATAAATAATAAAATAAATGTTGTTACTTAGGGGTTATGGCAATCTTATGAATACATATTACCATTAAACTTTGGGTTAAATACAGTTTTAAAATAAAACTTACCTATTTTGGTAGTTGGTTTGGTGATTTACTATTCACTATCTTCTAAAAAGTAAGTTGCTATTTTTTCATAATTATCTTGACTATTTGAACAAGTATCAATTAAGTATCCTTTTTCATTATTTGTTTGGTATTCTTTAATACCTCTTATATAAAAATCTTTATTTCTATCTTCAATAAAAAAAGGCATTATGTCATTATATAAACATTCTCTAAACATTATCATTCTGCCAACACGACCATTTCCATCTTGAAAGGGATGAATGCGTTCAAATCTCACATGAAATTCAATAATATCTTCAAAACTTTTTTTATCTATTTTATCGTACCAGCTTAATAACTCTTTCATATCATTTACAACATTACATGGTAAGGATGTTGTAATATTACCAACAAAGTTTTTCTTCTTTTTATATTCCCCAACATTAAACCATTCCTTTTCACTATCAGTTAAAGTTCCATCTTTTAAAATGAAGTGAAATTTCTTTATCATATCTTCAGTTAACTTATCATCAATAGTATCTAACATATACTTAAACAAAGTAAAATGATTCTTTATTTCAGTAGCATCTTTTAGAACAATGACCTTATCACTACTAGTTAAAATTGTTCCTGTATCATAGATGCTTGCAGTTTCATCAGGCGTTATTGTGGATCCTTCAATATGATTTGTATTATAGGCAAAATCGAGTTGAGTCTTATGATAAAGATTACCAGATAAGCCAATGTTTTTTTGCTCTACTAACGCTTTTTTAATTTTACTCACTTCCATTTTTCTTACCTCCCTTCAAAAGTAATTCTTAAACATTTATTTTTGTGATTCTTTCACGTTCTATCTGGACTAATTATAACACATATATTACTTTTATAGGAAGTTTTTAATTTATTTCACTAAATTAAATTCAAAGTTTTCGTTTTTCATAGATGGGAACTTAGTCTTGAAAATAATTAGCTTTTTTAGATTAACTATATGTGATTTATAAAACAAAATGTCCTATTGTAAAAAATAAGTATTATTATATACTAAAAACGTTAATTATGGAGATTAGACAATGCTGATTGGCAACCAGAGTATTAAGTAATGAACAAACGAAAAAAGGAAGTGTCTATCTTTTATTACATTAGATAGTCTTTTTTTCACTTTTTGTGGTGTTCTATTACTTTAAACCTTGGAAAATATTAATATCAGTTCATAACAATTTAATAATTTGTTAAAGTCTTGGGAAATAAGGCTTTTTCTTTTATTATAATTTATCAAAATTTATAAAAACAACTTTATTTTTGAGCTTTAGCATCTAGTTTTGGCATCTATAAAATTTAAAAATTACAGTTTTTAAGATTCTCATTCTACAAATATTTATCTAAAGGTTTTTCCAATTCTATGCATAAAAATAGGGCTCCACCGTTAGATAGTGCCCTTGCAAAAACGATTTAACGTTTTTTTTTGCATAAACAATATATCATAAAACATATATTTATGCCAAACTATTTTTTTAAAAGTTCAATATTTACGGGAACTTTCTTATGAAATTGTATTTTTTTATATTGGAAACTTACTATTTAATTCAGTCCTTTTTATGATTTGTTTATTGTTTTTTGTGCTTTTTTGCAAATTTAACATTTTAACTATTACTTTTAGACTAACAAAAAAAACTAACTATATTTGTTAGTTTCACCAAAAGACTTAAAAGCCATAAACTACCATAGGTGATTTTATGAAGCCATGTAGACGTAACGGGGGGTTTTTTAGTGTTCTTGCTGTACTTTGTCTTTCTGTTTTAATATTTTATCAAATAATTATTACTTTAATACTGCCTTTAAGATTTAATATTTTTGTTTTACTTATTGAAGTTGCTTTACTTTTCTTTTTCCTTTACCGCATAGTATGGCCTTACTAAATTTTCAGTTTTATATACATAATCTAGCGATTTTCTTATATTTTTGACAATTTCAAAATTAGTACCCTTTACTTCATATTTAGGCGGAATACTGATTACAATAAAAAATAATTTTTTTTCATCATCACTCCATGGACAATACTTTAGATATTCAGAAAATAATACTTCCATATTTAAATCAAAATAAGAAGATTTATAAAAACCTAAAAAATCAATAACAGGACTATCTTTAGTACTATGATCCCAACTAATTAAAGTTGGTTCTTTACCTTCTATAAAGTGTTCTAAACTTAAATTATTATGTATTTGACAAACACGATATTTTTTCTTATCTTGAACAGTTTTATACCAACTCTCTAACTCTTCTTTAGTAAATGCGAAAGCATTTTTTATTTTAGTATAATTTTGAAGTAATAAAAATTCACTTGGAGATGGGAAAACATTATTAAATGCTTTGTTATACTCATATTCATAAAAATAAGTATTATAATTTATAGTATCTAAGATATTATCATATATTTGTTTAAATTCATCTTCTACTACATCCTTATAATATGTTGTTTTTTGATGAAGTAAACCAATGACTTTCATAAAATCTAGGGCTTTTTGTTCTTTAGGAATAGTTGTATCTTCAATATATGAATAGATATTTATACCATCTCTTGTGCCATCAATTAAAGATGGAAAATTTTTAAAGCTCCGACTTTCTAAATAAGAAAAAAGACTTGCTATGTCATTCTTTTTTTCTTTTAAAACAATTTTACCACTAGTAGATTCTAATATATGAGCATTTTTTTTAATTTGGTATTTATAAGGTTTATATATTTCTTTTACAACTTCAATGCTTTTATGATTCATCTGTACTTGGAATAACTATTTTATAACCAGTGGAAACATTTGTTAAATCATTATACTCTTGTAAAATGCTTTCTTTTATATTATATAAACTTGCAATACTAGCAATAGTTTCTCCCTCTTTTAAAACGTGAATATGATAAGTAATGTATTCATCAGTATTTGAGGTACTATTAAGTAAAATATTGGTGTCTTGGGTCTTTATTTCTTCATCATAGCGTGGTGTTTCTTCTGGTTCTTCGTTAGTTTTTTCATCTTTTTCATTCTTTGTTTCTTCTTCTAACATTCTTATTATTTCATCAGAGTCTACTTCAACTTCTTTTGGTACTGGTTCTTCTTCTATAACTTTTTCTTCTTCATTAGCACTTAATAACAACTCAACATGAACACTTATACCAGTATCTTCAAGCATTTCATAGGCAAAATCATTAATCTCTAGTCTAATACTTTCTTTATCTATATTATCAGGTATTTCAATTGTAAAGGGAATCTTGTAATTAAATGGACTTACATTAGCGCTTATTTCATGACTTTTATATTCACCTGTAACATAAAGATTACCTGTAACAGCACACTCTTGCACAGTAAAATCTCTTTCTAATGAAATACTTGTAATTTCACTTACTTTAGTTTGAAATTCTAAATCTTTTGTAAATGGTATAATACTTTCCAAAATTATCATCTCCTTAAAAAATATATATGTTAAATATTTTAATTTATTAATATTTTTCAAGGAAAAAGAATTAACTATTAGTTAATTCTTTTTCTAAAGCTTTTAATACAGATGTATAATCATTTTCTAATACATCTTTTAATATATTATTTTCTTCTTCATATTCTTTTATAATAAATTCATTTTCATTACTTAGCTTATTTAAATATACATATACTTTTTCATTTAATGTTACTCTAGATATTTCAATATAATCTTGATCGGCAATCGTGAATATATTATTTTCTTCCATAGTTATTATTCTCCTTTAAATCATCAAACTGATAACCTTTTTTAATGGCTATTATTGTTCTTAAGTAGTTATCTGCTTCTTCTCTATCTTCTGGTAAGTCATGAGCTTTTATGTATTCATCAATAGTTTGACCACAATAAGCCTCAAGCATGGCACTAGTATTATCAAAAGATGGTTGGCCTTTATATTCAGTTTTGATACGATCACGAACTGTAAATATTAGTTCAGTAATATCATTATCACTTAAATTTTCTGTTTTTATTACATTTTCTAATTCATTGCTAGCAATTAAATAATCCCAATTATAAGGTCTATTTGAACTTCTATCACCTATGTAAGTCATTGCTTCATGAACTATTTTAGTAGCTTCTTCACGATACTTAGTATAGGCATTAGAAAGAGCCAGACTTTCTTTTTCTTCTCTTTCTTGTTCAATTCTTATTTTTTCTTGATTATTTAAACTTTCTTCGATATGCATGCCTACTTTAATGCCACCATAGCCCATCGCAGCAACTAAAAGCAAGAGTTTAATGTTTGCTAAGCCTCTTTTTTTTCTTCTTTTAATTTCTTCTTTTTGTATACTCTTTTTTCTTACATTTAACTCATTACTATATATTGGCATATACTCTATTTCTTTTTTATTATTCATAACATTCTATCCCTTCTAATTAGATAATAATAAATATTTAATTACTTGTCAATTTGATATGTAAATGTAATAGTCAATAAATGTAAATTCTTTTTTTTGCATTATTTTTATGATAAACTGAATATACAATATAAAGGGGATGATATTAATGAAAGAAAGTATATTTAAGGCCTATGATATAAGAGGAACTTACCCAAATGAAATTAATGAACAAGGGGCTTATATTATTGGTAAAAGTTATGGTACTTATTTACAAAAGTTTTATGATAAGAATAAATGTGTTATTGGTAGAGATAATCGTTTATCTTCACCTGCTCTTTATGAAGCCTTAAAAAATGGTTTAATAGATTCTGGTATTAATGTTATTTGTTATGGAGAAATTACTACACCTATGCATTATTATACAAGGTATGTAGAAAATACTTTTGGGGTAATGGTAACAGCTAGTCATAATCCAAAAGAAGATAATGGTTTTAAGTTTTCTTTTGATAAGTACGCTAATGCAAGAGGCGATATGATAGATGATTTTAAAGAATTTACTTTTAAGGGTGAATTTTATAAGGGTAAAGGAATAGCCGTTAATAAAGATATTAAAAAAGATTATTTAAGTTATTTAAAAGATAATATTAATATGGGCAAGAAAAAGATAAAGGCTGTTTTTGATATGGGTAATGGTGTTACAGCTACGATTATAAAGGATGTTATAAAAGAATTTCCCAATATTGAACCTATTTATATATGTGATGAAAGTGATGGATCTTTTCCTAATCATCATCCAGACCCTGCTGTGGAAGAAAACATGGCTATGTTAAAAGAAAAGGTATTAGAAACAAATGCCGATATTGGAATTGCATTTGATGGTGATGGCGATAGACTTGGTATTATTGATGAACATGGTAAGTTTATAATGGCTGATAAGTATTTAATCGTAGCAATGAAAAGTATGATTAAAGAAGTTAGTAATAAGACTTTTTTATGTGATGTTAAGTGTTCTAAATCATTAATTGATGAGATAGAAAAAGATGGTGGACATGTGTTTATGAGTAGAACTGGAACTAGTTTTACTGAAGCAAATACAAAGATTAATAATATACCTTTAGGTGGAGAGTTATCAGGTCATATTTTCTTTAATGATCGGGGACCAGAAGTTTGCAGTGCTATATATGCGGGACTTAGATTTATTGAAATATTATCAAAAGAAGAAAAAACTTTTAGTGAATTATTAAAAGGCATTAATAACTACTACTCAACACCAGAAATAAAAGTACCATGTTCAAATGAACATAAATTTGAAGTAGTAGACGCAGTTAAAAAGTATGTCATAGAAAAGAAATATTCTTACTTAGATATTGATGGCGTAAGAGTTAACTTTAAAAATGCTTGGGGACTTATTAGAGCAAGTAATACTGGCCCTAATTTAACTTTAAGATTTGAAGGACTAACAAATGAAGATTTAGAAAGCATTAAAAATGAATTTATTAATGTTGTTAATGAAACAATAAAAAGAATTGATATATAACCAAAAAGAAGGCAAAAGCCTTCTTTTTAATACTTTACTATAACTTCATTATTTCTTTCTTAGATAAATTAGTAACGTCCATGATTAAATTTAAGTCTAAATTTTTGGCAAGCATATTTCTAGCAATTTCACATGATTTTCTTTGTTCACCTTTTTTCTCACTCTCTTTTTTGATAGTGTTTCTAATGTATCTTTCATCTTCTTCAGGTGTAAATACTTCCCAAAAGTTAGCATCAGTATTTAACTTAGTAATTTTTTCCA
>OIYP01000009.1_pt1 | contig 176219 bp, 157 predicted proteins | sample 1588261 | NCBI WGS metagenome assembly OIYP01 (sample SAMN03283293) | human gut metagenome | biome: human-associated habitat; material: feces | host: Homo sapiens | place: Peru | collected 2012 | reverse complement strand
TAAATGCTCCGTCTATTTTTCCAAATGCGTCCTTGTATTCTGGAAAATAGATTTTCATCTCTCTGTGAAGCCTGTTAAGATTCCTGATTCTGTCTTCATTCAACTGATCTCGAAACATCGAAAGACGTCTGATATCTGCATAAAGTTTTTCCGGAAGATATGGCATTCCAAAGTTGCCATCCTTCACCAGATTGGCAATAAGCTTCGGATCCTTTTTGTCATCCTTAAGCTGGCTGTTGTCTTCCACCTCTTTTGTCTGCTTTACTGCGTATGGATTCACCTGCACAACACTGATTCCCTTTGCAACCAGCCAGGTTGTCAGACAGAACCAGTAATGGCCGGTAGGCTCCAGCCCTAAGACAATCTGTTTCTTATCATTTGCAGCTGCAAGCTTAGTGCTCCAGTCTAACATGCTTTCAAAGCCCTCTGCCGTATTACTAAAGCCAAAAGCAGACTTACTGAGTTCTCTTCCTCTGGTATCAATTGCCCTCACATAATGTGTCTCGCTGCCAATATCGCATCCTAATATCAGCATGTCATCACTGACGAATGAAAGCTTATCGTTTTTGTCAAACTTACCTTTGATTTCCAACTCATGCCAGGTAGATGCTTTTAACTCTGCCTTAATAGCCTCAGCTTTTGCAATAATCTCCTGCTGTTCAAAAATATTTACTGATAAAACTTGATTTTTCTTCTTTGAGCCTTTAATATTCATTATAGATACCTCTTGTATTCGTTAGATTTTACCAACTTGCCGGTCAGTAATAATCTAATTTTACTTGAGGTATTTTTTTCGTCAATCCCTTGACCTATTTAAATTATACAGGAAGCTTTTTAAATATTTTTTATGTGTTTCAGTCATCACTTTCAATTATGATAGTACACCTTTGCCAATAACAATTCCATATCTTTGTTCAAAAAGACATTTTAGTATTATAAATGTTGAATTTTTGTTATATCTGATATACAATAAACTATATTTCAGATTTTTTAACTGAAACAGATATTTTATATAGTTATTTAACATTTAGAACTTGTCTTATCATGACTAAAAAGGAGAATTAACGTTTTGGATTTTGATTACACAACGATGGGAAATCGTATCAGGTTGCGTCGAAAAGAATTACATTTAACTCAATCTGATTTTTCAAAAAAATTAGGAATTTCTCAAAATCATATTTCTGCAATTGAATGTGGAACACAACATCTTAGTTTCGAACTATTTATTTCAATATGCGATACTTTGCATATTAACCCAGACTATTTGATTAATGGATGTACACACACTAATAATACTCCCCTTCAAATCATGAACAGTCTTAACTTGTGCGATAAATCTTGTATTGAACTTGCACGCAGATTTGCAGAACTTCTTGTAGAACTGTATCCAAGTGAAGATAAACAAAAATAGAGGTTTTATGTCTTTTTAAAACCTCTTCTTGATTTAGTATACTTCTATACTATATAATGATTACATATTATAATTACATGAGGTTATTTATATGCGTATACTTATTTGTGACGATGATTCAATTATTACTCAGTCACTTTTCCAAATAATCACAAAATACTTTACCAAGAAAAAAACTCATTGCCCAGAGCTTGTTATCTATAATAATGGTGAATCTCTTCTATCAGATAAAGAGCCGAAAGATATCGTTTTTTTAGATGTAGAGATGCCTGGACTTGATGGCATATATGTTGGAAATGAATTAAAAAAGCAAAATCCATCAGTTATTATTTTCATAGTAACATCTTACATTGAATATCTTGACGCTGCAATGCGATTTCATGTGTTTAGATATCTTTCTAAACCTATAGATAGACAACGAGTATTTAATAACCTAAATGACGCTCTTGAATTATACTATTCTTCTAACAGACAAATAACTATAGAAACAAAATCTGGGGGTAATACAATATTAACCAATGATATCGTGTATGTAGAAGCCAGAGGCAGAAAGATTATAGTTCATACTGTAGCCTCTGATTTTGACTCTACACAACCTCTTCAATTTTGGCTTGATCATCTTCCTAGTTCTACTTTTTTTCAGTCTCATCGAAGCTATATTATAAACCTATCTAAAGTAACTAGCTTTGATCATGAGCTAATATATCTTTGTAATAATCAATTCACCGCTTATCTGACACGTCGTAAATTTACTGCATTTAAAAATACTTATCTACTATTTATGGAAAGTAAGAGGTAGCCTTATGAATACAACACTATGCTATTTTTTAATATATTTTGCGGAATCTCTAATCTTTACACAGTATATCTCAACCATATTCTCAAACGTTAAATTATGGTTCAAAATCTTTTTTGCCATTGAAATATTATATACCGTTTTATTTTTAATATCAAATATACATAATCCATATATTAATACTGCTTGTTTTTTCCTTTTTCATATATTATTTTTTTATCTATTTCTTCAAACTTCAAGATTGAATGCGTTTTTTCATTCACTTGCGCTTACAGTTGTAATGATGCTTACCGAACTTATTGTTCTCGCTCTTTTTTCTAATATAAGCTTACACTTTTATAATAATATATATGAATATCAAAATACAATTCTAATTTCAATTTTGAGCAAATTACTTTACTTCTTTATTACGTTTTTAATATCGCATATGCTCTCTAGAAATAATAATAATGTTATCATTTCTTTTAAAGAAGGATTATTTTTATGTACTATTCCTGTCTTTTCAATTTGGATAGCCTTTACATTTACAAGTTTATGTCTCACCATACCATTATCACATACACTTGATATAATGATTATTCTCAGTGCTTTTTTTATTCTCCTCATAAACATTCTTATCTTTGGTCTGTTTGATCATATTAAGCTAAAAAATACCAAGATAGCAGAGCTTACACTTCAAAACCAGCGTGATATCGACTCTGTAGAATACTACAAAGCCCTCGTGTCACAGGATGAGAAACAAAAAGTTCTCATTCATGACATCAAAAAGCATCTTAATGCCATAGCCTCACTGAACGAACATCACGATTCGGAAAAAATTACAGCATATCTTACCCACATACTCGGTTCTTCTGAGTTAAAGCACTCCGTGCGAGTCTGCGATAATGACCTTTTAAATGCACTGCTCTGCCGTTATCAGAAGATATGTCTCACCCAAAATATTGCGCTGCACATTGATATAAGAAGTAAATGTATTGATTTCGTGACATATGATGATCTCAGTGTACTTTTCGGTAATCTCATGGATAATGCTGTAGAGTCAGCCGAAAAAACAGTTAATCCTTTTATAGAACTCAATGTTTTTCAGAAAGAGAAAAATAACATGACCATTATCACGCTAATTGATTCCTGCCGCGTAAATCCTATTGATAAGAATGGCAACCTTTTACCAACTAAAAAACCGAATCCACAGTTTCATGGATTCGGTATGCGTAGTATAGAAAATATTGTTAAAAAGTATAATGGTGAAATGACTTTTTACTTTGATGATCCTACCAAAACATTCCATATAATCATTATGCTTCAGCACTGAAAGCTGTTGCTTTTAACGATTTTTTATCATCTGGAGCAAATATTCACAGACATCAAAGCTCTTTGTTTCTTGTTCTGTTTCCCGCTTCTTTAATGAATCATATATTTGCTCCAATAAATAATCAGCATTCACTTTTTTGTTTACAAAGCTATTTTCATCAGCAGAAGCCATCCCATAACCGGCATCTGCTTTCATTGTTTTATAGGCAGAATAATTATTTATCGAATCAGGCGCAGTTCTTCCTTTATACCCCTCATATGACATAAGCGCAAACATTTCCAGATCCGATGCATTCGATGTATCAACATCATTTACATGCACATGATATACTTTTCTGTTATCACCATGTCCATATGCCACTTGAACAACAGGATCATCCTCCTTTGATGTCTTCACATATGAAGCTAAAACTATCTGACTTTCTGTATCAGACAGTCCAAAACTTGTCATTCCGATATTTTTCAGCTTATCATTTGGAATTTCCTTATCCGGTGACACCTGTTCAACTGCATTTTTATTATTTACCAATTTATTGTAAAGAGAACTGTTATTTTCCGACAACATATTCATGTATATTTCAGTAAGCTCACTCTGCCTCTCCCCACATTTATTTATGGAGTTTTGCTCACTATTTCCTATTTCGAACTCTATATCCATTTTATCGCCTGTTGACTTCTTATTATAATTTGAAGTATATGCCATTGAAATATTTGTTCCCACACCATTTAACATATATGCCTCCTATCTGTTTTACCAATAATATTACACTTTTAATTATTTGATGCATTGCAATTAAATTCTTGCCAAAAGTTCCGCAGGTGTAAGTGCCTTATTTAACTAATTATAGTATAACGTTAATAAGCTACTTTTCAAGATATATCCTCCTTGTAACATTATTCTTGATGTTTTCTATGTATTTGTAACATTATTCTTGATTTTTTTGCTGTATTTGTAACATTATTCCGTACATTTTTCCAACAATGAATTTTATTTTCAAAAACAAACTCAAAAAACCGAATCCACACTCACACGGATTCGGCTTTCGTATATACACTTCTATTTTCTATTTTGTATGAAGCTGTCAATCATCGCAATCACACCATCTACACCGAGCTTTGCCACATTCAGACACAGGTCGTAGTTTTCTGCCTGTCCCCACTCCTGTCCGGTATAGTATTTGTGATAGGTCTTTCTGCGGTCATTTGTCTCACGCACAACAGCCCTTGCCTTTCTCGCTGAGACTCCATGTGTATCAGCCACAGTATCAACGCAGAAAACATCATTCGCTGTCAGGAAAACTGAGACAACATCATCTCTTCCCTGAAAGGCAAAGTTTGTACAGCGTCCCTGAATCACATACCCCTCACAGCCGTCCTCAAGCGGCAGCCTGTCTATAAATGTAAGAGCCCTCGCCGGAGTATCATGCAGCACATTATCCTCCTCCGTCTCCATCACAATAGAGTAAAGCAGGGAATTAACCGGTCTCTCACTGTAAAACTCCTCATACTCATCATAGCAGCCTGCCTCTTTGGCACCGGCCGCAATAGCCTCTCTGTCCATAAATTGTAAATGATATTTCTCAGCGACTGCTCTACCGATACTGTCTGCATCGCAACCGCACTTTCTAGCAATTGTAATTATCATATAAATATAGCTCCTTTCTGTGGAAAAAGCCTCGCGCTTCCGTCATTTGCACCATACACTCAGACAAATCAATAAAAGTTTGCAAACACCGATGCAAACACCACCGTAAGTATTCCTGCCACCGCGATAGCAAGAGAGCTCATGGCGCCCTCTATCTCGCCCATCTCGATAGCCTTCGCTGTTCCGATGGCATGTGATGAAGCGCCAAGCGCCAGTCCCTTCGATATAGGCTCAGTGATTCTGAATATTTTGCAAACAAACTCTCCGAGTATATTTCCAAGCACACCTGTCACAACGATAACTGCGACAGTGATGGTCACATATCCACCGAGCTCCTCTGATACGCCCATACCGATAGCTGTCGTGATGGACTTTGGAAGCAGCGTGACATAGTCCTCGTGTGAAAGCCCCATAAGCACTGACAGCACAAGCACTGTCACAAGGCTTGTTATGACTCCTGCTGTAAGTCCGAGCGCGACTGCCGCTATATTTTTCTTGAGCAGGGTCCACTGCTCATAGAGTGGTATCGCAAGGCATACCGTGGCCGGTGTCAGAAACCAGCTAAGGTACGATGCTCCCTTATTGTATGTGTCATAATCCACATCTGCCACAACAAGCACTATGATGGTCAGCACTATTGAGATGAGAAGCGGATTGAGTATTGCAAGCTTAAACTTCTTCTTTAAAAGCATACCTATCAGATATGCAACCAGACTTACTGTGACACCGGCAAAAAGCGATGTCTGAAACAAATTATCCATTATGATTATCCTCTATCTTATTTATTTTCTCCTGCATCGGCCCTTTTGCGCTTCTGCATACGGATTACGAGCTGTGAAACATGTCCTGTAGCAATCATTACAGTAAGAAGTGCCACAACCGTGATGACAAGCACCGGTACAAGCACCGACTTCAGATTGCCCCAGGATGACATGAGCCCCACTCCCGCAGGGATAAACATGACAGGCATTATCTCTATCATGAATTTGCCTGCACTCCTTACAGAGTTAAGCGGTATCAGGCCTGTCAGCAGACCTATGAAAAGTATAACCATGCCATATATGCTCGCCGGAACAGGCAATGGCAGTATATATTTGAGTATCTCACCTGCAAACGAAATCGCAAGTATGATGAGAAATTGCTTTAATATTTTCATTTTATATTTTATCTCCGTTATATTATTTTCTTGACTATTTGTGTCTGTTTATCTGTGTTCCCTGACCATCATTGCACATACAATGGCAAGCAGCACGCTTGAAGCCCATATAGCGCGGATTCCTATGTGCATTGAGCACACTCCGCCTATACCTGCTCCTATTGCAAATATCAGAATGATTCCATAGTAGTGCGCGGTCTTTTTCAGTGCCCCGATATTTCTGTCACGCAGATATATTGACAGGCTCTCTGTGCCGCTTCTTAGGTTGCCGATGCACATGGTGCTGGCGTAGCCGTAGCCGTTTACCTTTCTGAAGGACTGCACCTGCATAGAACAGCTGAATGATACAAGCATGGTCGCTATCATGTCGTACCTGTGTGGTATGAAGCCCACCACAAACAGTATGATTATCTCTATCACCACCACTATCTGACGCCAGTGGATGCGCTTTGCCTTCTTATATCTATGCCCGATTCTCTCTGCCACAAGCACACCGAGCGCAAATGAGAGGATTGGGAAAAGATACGATAGTCCCTTCATCCATTCACCCATCATCAGATGCTGGCTCATCAGCACTACGTTTCCTGTCTGCGCATTCGAGAACACCTCGTTTCTCACGTTGTAGGTGTAGGCATCCTGAAAGCCTCCGGAAAGTGCCAGAATCGCACTTAACAAAAAGGTCTCAGATGTCTGAATCCTTATTTTTTCTTTTTCAGTCATTTTTTCGCCTCTTTTTCTCATATTCGCTGTTTGCTGCCACACCCTTGTGTGACCTACAGCAATTACATATTTACAGCAATCCACACGGTTTATAATTATAGAAAAAAAGGGCGGATATTTCAATACCCGCCCCAAATATACAGTGTATTAAATTTTGCACAATACCTATAATATATATTTGATATACATAATAGATATACATGATAGCTATACCAGATACTTTTCTTCAAACTCCGATACCGGCACCGGCTTTGAGAAATAATATCCCTGAAACTCATGACAGCCCATCATTGTGAGCATATCAAGCTGCTTTTTCGTCTCCACACCCTCTGTGATGACGTCCATGCCTATCTTGCTTGCAAGTGTGATGATGCTCTCTAAGATATCCTGTCCCTTGACCTCGTTCTCCGATTCACGAAGGAAGCCCATATCGATTTTCAGCACATCGGCACTGATGTCCTTTAGCATGTTGAGTGATGAGTAACCGCTTCCGAAATCATCAATCTCTACCCTGAAGCCCACGTCCTGAAGCTTGTGGATGATATTCATGTTCTTCTCAAAATCGGTCATCAGCGTTGTCTCTGTAATCTCCAGATGCAGATTGGACGCTGCGATGCCATATTTATTAATCAGCCCTGTAAAGGTCTCATATATATCTATAATGTAAAAGTCCTTTGTAGATATATTTACAGATATATGATAGCTTCCGTATCCCTTTTCCTTCCACTCTGCAAGCTTTTGTGCTGCCTTCTCCCATATATATAGGTCAAGCTTGTAAATGAGACCTGCGTTCTCTAAAATATCAATAAAAGCATACGGTGTCAGGATACCTCTCGAAGGATGAGCCCAGCGCACCAGCGCCTCTGCGCCCTTCGCAATACCGTCACGGTTCACCTGCGGCTGTAAATACATGACAAACTCATCCTTTTGCAGTGCCGGCTCAAATTCACCGAGCAGACGCCTCTGCTCTATTGATATCTCAAGCAGATGCTCATCATAGTATGCCACACAGCAGTCGTAATTATTCTTTATGGTATCTGCCGCTATATTTGCCTTGTCTACCATAATTCTGACAGCCTCATCCCTGTCTCTTATCTCATACACACCCATGTACATATGCAGATGGAAGGAATTGCCGGTAAACTCACGCTGCAGCTCTTCGACCGAGCCCATCACTCTTTTCTCATCAAACTCTTCTCTCGGCAGGCACAGCGCAAAGCGGTCATTCATAAGCCTTGCACAAATAGTCCTCTCAGATGGATTCGATGACATAAGCTTTGCCTGCTTTAAAAGCACCTGATTGCCCTTCTCCATACCAAATATCTCATTGATGAATTTGAAATCCTTGATATTGCTGCAAATCAGGTAGAAGGTCGTGTCATGATACTTGTTCACCATATCGTGCACATCCTCATAGAACTGGTCACGGTTCAAAAGCCCTGTCAGGCTGTCATGCGATGCCTTGTACTTTTCCTGCTCCCACGACTCATACATCTGTGTACGGTCATTGTATACAAAATAATCGCATATGAAGCGTTTGTGCTCATCATATATGCGCTTGTAGGCAATCTCAAAATAGTGCTTTTCGCCATTGATAACGATATGAGTCTGGAAGCTCATGCTGTCTTCTCTGTCGTCACCTATCTTTTCAATCCACTGACTATATTTACTTTCATACACAGACATATTGCCGCCATGCCTGTAAATAGCCTCCATCAGGTCATTGTAATATATGCACCTGCCCTTTCTGTCATAGCAGATGATACCATTGTTCATATCGCTGACCACAAGAGAGAGCATATTTTCTATGAGCTCATTCGGCACGTATCTGTAGGTCAGGTAATATATAATAATAGCCATGACACCATATATAATCATGGAGAGGTCATATATGGAGTCCGAGCCTATAGTAGCAATATCAAACGAGAAGCCTATAAAAATAACTATCGCTATAGCCCCGTATGCCTCCCTGTACATGCGCGATGATTTGATAATCATACACAAATATGTAAAAATAATCAGAATCACAAACGCATATGTGAACATGAAATGCAGCTTGTACCACAGGCTGTCATGATTAAATACCACCTTAATATACTCAGCTTTTATGGATTCTATATCAAAAATCTTATTAGTCCAGGTATTCTCTATAAGCATATATGTGTCCAGCACCGCAAATATCATGGAAGCAGCCTGCACACCCTTGAAGGTCTTTACAGCTCCTGTATAATACTGTGTATAAAACATAAGAGCGATGAGCATCCAGTCAAACAGTGCCATTGTAAGCCCCTTTGCAAACACTGTAACAGTGTGCCCCGGCACAAATGTAAAAATGAAAAAGACTATTGCGCATGCAAATGTCAGCGTCTCATATATACACACGCTTTTACCAAGTCTGTCATGTTTTTTAAAGGAACCGATTGCGCAATGTGCAATCAGTATCGCTTCCACCAATACTGTCAGTCCGTATACTATCCTCATATTCCCACCTGTTTCTATGACCATATTACTAACCTATATAATGTCATTGTAACTCATTTCATGTAGAAAGTAAACAAAAAAGAGGTCGTCGCAACCTCTTTTTTGTAATTTATTAACATTTATTATTTTCCTGAAGTTGCTTTCAGTCGTGTCATGGCACGGGCCAGCGAAGCTCTTGAGTGATAGTACTCCTGGATGCTTTGCTTCTGTCGAAGCTGCTCCTCGGCTCTCTCCTTTGCCTCTCTTGCTCTTGCTATATCGATTTCCTCCGGACGCTCGGCTGTCTCGACAAGCAGTGTCACACGGTTGTTGACTATCTCTACGAAGCCCATTCCCACTACCGCGTACTCCCAGTTGTCACTGCCCTCCGGCTGGAATCTCATCTCACCCTCATCGACGGCTATGACCATATCCTCGTGGTGGGCGAGGATTTCCTTCTGGCCATCGAACTCAGGGACTATTATGGAACGACATCTTCCTGAGTAAAACACTCTGTTAGCAGCTATTACCTTTAGATAAAATGTATTTGTTGCCATACGATTTGTCCTTCCTTATGCTTTTACTGCTGCATAGTCTTTGCTTTTTCCTTGACGTCCTCGATTGTTCCGACATTGAAAAATGCGTTCTCAGGATACTCGTCCATCTCACCGTCTATGATAGCCTTGAAGCCCTTGATGGTCTCCTCTACAGGCACATAGACACCCTGGATACCTGTGAAGTTCTCAGCTACGTGGAATGGCTGTGAGAGGAACTTCTGGATTTTTCTTGCTCTGTATACGAGCAGCTTGTCCTCATCTGCCAGTTCCTCCATACCGAGGATTGCGATGATATCCTGCAGCTCCTTGTACTTCTGGAGAATCTCCTGTACCTTTCGTGCTACCTGGTAATGCTCCTCGCCTACGATATCAGGCTCTAGGATACGTGATGTAGACTCAAGCGGGTCTACTGCCGGGTAAATACCCTGCTCAACAATCTTTCTTGAAAGAACTGTTGTGGCATCCAGATGTGCGAAGGTTGTAGCCGGAGCCGGGTCCGTGAGGTCATCAGCAGGTACGTATACGGCCTGTACCGATGTTACTGAACCGTTCTTGGTTGATGCGATTCGCTCCTGCAGCTCACCCATCTCAGTAGCCAGTGTAGGCTGATAACCTACGGCTGAAGGCATACGTCCTAAAAGTGCTGAAACCTCTGAACCTGCCTGTGTGAAACGGAATATGTTGTCGATGAAAAGCAGCACGTTCTGATGCTTCTCATCCCTGAAATACTCTGCCATTGTAAGTCCTGTCTCAGCTACACGCATACGTGCTCCTGGTGGCTCGTTCATCTGTCCGAACACTAAGGCTGTTTTTTCCAGAACTCCTGATTCCTTCATTTCTGACCAGAGATCATTTCCCTCTCTGGAACGCTCTCCGACTCCTGTAAAGATTGAGTAGCCGCCGTGCTCTGTTGCGATATTGCTTATGAGCTCCTGGATGAGGACTGTTTTTCCTACTCCGGCTCCTCCGAAGAGTCCGATTTTACCACCCTTTGCATATGGGGCAAGAAGGTCGATGACCTTGATTCCTGTCTCGAGGATTTCCTCTGCAGGGTTCTGCTCCTCAAATGTTGGTGGCTCTCTGTGGATTTCCCACTTTTCTTCTGTATCAGGCTGTGCTCCGCCATCGATTGCCTCACCGAGCACGTTGAACAGTCTGCCGAGAGTCTGCTCTCCGACAGGTGTCTTGATGCCGGCGCCTGTGGCTGTTACTTCCATATCTCTGTGAAGTCCCTCGCTGGAAGCAAGCATGATACAGCGTACTGTATTATTTCCAATATGCTGTGCGACTTCCATCACACTTTTTTTGTCACCATTTAAAACTTCTAGTGCGTCTCTGATTGCCGGCAGGTTCTCATCCTCGAACTCTACATCGACAACAGGACCCATAACCTGGATAATTTTTCCTGTTTTCATCAAAAAGCCTACTTTCTCTTTTTCTTCTGCGATTTGGCACCAGCTATTACCTCTGTAATCTCCTGTGTAATCGCTGCCTGTCTGGCACGGTTGTAAAGAATGTCAAGCTCTGCAAGCATGTCCCTCGCACTGTTTGATGCGGACTGCATCGCCATCATTCTGGCGTTCTGCTCGCAGGAGAATGACTCTACAAGAGCACCGTAGACAAATCCAACAACGTAGTTTGGTACGATACGATCCATGACCGCCTCAGGTGATGGCTTGAGCGCCAGCTCCTCCCTCGGAATGTCTATAGGAATCTGCACAGTGAAGTCTGCCTTTTTCAGCGGCAGAAGCTGTGACATCTGTGTTTCCTCCTGAATCGCATTTATCATGCTGGTATAGATAATATAAACTTCGTCCAGCTCGTTATGTAGATATAGCTCCAAAATTTCTTCTGCAATATTTCTGGCACGGTTGAGTGTCGGATTCTGAACTGTGTAGTGGAACTGTTTTTCAATCTCAATCCCACGCTGTTCAAAATAATGACGTCCAAGCTCTCCGAGTACGAAAAGTGAATGGTTCGGATGATTCTTTAAGTGCTCCTCAGCCATTTTAAGGATATTGTGGTTGTATGAGCCCGCAAGTCCTTTATCGGCTGTGATTACGATATATCCGACCTTTCTGTCCTCAGGCAGCTTGTCCTCGTTGGTCTTGAAATAGATGTCCTCCATATCAGGCAGATGCCTGAGTATTCGGCTCATCTCTGATTGCAGTGTGAAGAAATACGGCTCTGTATCTGCCAGCATCTTTTTGGACTTTTTCAGCTTCGAAGAAGAAATCATATACATGGCATTTGTGATTTTAAGCGTATCATTGATACTTTTTATTCGATCCTGTATTTCCTTCGTGTTTGCCATAATACTACCTGTTACCCTTTATACTCTTTTACTGCATCCATGATTTTATTTACGAGTTCTTCATCAATGGCTCTGTTCTCTTCGATTTTCTGTCCGATTTCCGGATAAGAAAGATCCATATATGAGAGGATATCGCTCTGATATTTCTTGACCTCTTTTGTCTCAATTGTGTCAAACACACCGTGGTTTGCCATGATAAGTGTCATTACCTGCTCATGCAGTGACAGTGGGTGGCAAAGCGGCTGCTTCAAAAGCTCCATAAGTGCTTTTCCATGTGCAAGCTGTGCCTTTGTGGCATCGTCAAGGTCTGATGCAAACTGTGTGAAGACCTCCATCTCCCTGTACTGTGCCAGGTCGATACGGATGCTTCCTGATGCCTTCTTCATGGCCTTTGTCTGGGCTGCTCCACCAACTCGGGATACTGAAAGACCTACGTTTACGGCCGGTCTCATACCTGCGTTGAAGAGGTTACTCTCAAGGAATATCTGTCCGTCTGTGATAGATATTACGTTGGTAGGGATGTATGCTGATACGTCTCCTGCCTGTGTCTCGATGATTGGGAGTGCTGTGATCGAGCCTCCGCCCAGTTCATCGCTCAGTCGGCTTGATCTCTCGAGCAGTCTTGAGTGGAGATAGAATACGTCTCCCGGATATGCCTCACGTCCCGGTGATCTCTCGAGCAACAGTGAAAGTGCTCTGTATGCTACCGCATGCTTTGAAAGGTCATCATATACGATAAGTACATCCTTGCCCTGATGCATGAAATGCTCTGCCATGGCTGTTCCTGCGTATGGTGCGATATACTGCAGTGATGCAGGATCGCTGGCTGTTGATGAAAGCACGATTGAGTAGTCCATTGCGCCGTGTTTTGTCAGAGTTGACACAATTTTTGCTACTGTAGATGCTTTCTGACCAATTGCTACATATATACAGATAACATCCTTGCCCTTCTGGTTGATGATGGTATCTGTGGCAATTGATGTCTTTCCTGTCTGACGGTCACCGATGATAAGCTCTCGCTGTCCACGTCCGATCGGGAACATTGAATCGATTGAGAGGATTCCTGTCTCAAGTGGTGTATCTACTGACTTTCTGTCCACGATACCCGGTGCCTCATTCTCGATTGGTCTGTAATCTTCCTCTTTGATATCGCCCTTTCCATCAATAGGCTCACCTAAGGCATTGATGATTCGGCCGATAAAGCCTTCGCCTACAGGGATTCCGGCTTTTTTCTTTGTTCTTACTACTTTGGTTCCTTCATGGATTCCGTGGTCTCTTCCGAAAAGGATTACTCCGATTTCATTCTGACGGATATCCTGAACCATTCCTTTTACTCCATTATCGAATACTACGATCTCACCGTACATGGCATGGTCGATGCCGTATATTGTGGCGATTCCGTCGCCGACGTAGATTACCTCGCCGGTCTCACGGCTCTCGGTATCGAAGTCGAAATTCTCTATCTCGCTCTGGATAATGGAGATTATGTCTGTTGCACTGATTGCGCCCACAGGGGTCACCTCCTGGTCAATTTTCTTTCAAGCTCACGAAGCTTTCCTTCGTAGCTTCTGTCATACTCTGTATTAAGAGTCTTAATCACATATCCACCTAAAAGTGTTTCGTCCACCTTCTGTGTAAGGGATATTTCATATTCCGGATATTTGCTTTGTAGCAGCGCCTTGGCGTCCTTTGCTTCCTCGTCGGTTGCGGCCTGTGCACTGATAAGCTCAGCTCTTAGGATATGGTTTTTCTCATCCCAGTATCTGTAATATGCCTCAAAGATTTCATTCATGTCAGCGGCATATCCAAGCTTTACCATTTCCTTTATGAAGCTTGTGATAAGCTTTGGCTCACTCTCAAATCCGTATACCTTTTCTATGATGTCATACTTTTTGGTCAGTGGTATAAGTGGATTTGCGAGCGTCTGTGCAAGCTTTTCTGTCACAAAGTATACTCTCTGTGCTTCCTCCACATCACGACGCTCTACAGCCAGCCTGTACAAAACTATTGCATTATTTACTGCTGCCTGTGTCATTAGCTTCACCTGTCTTTACAATCTTTCTCGCTGCTAAGATGGCAAGTTTTGCAATTTCAGCCTCAGCGGCCTTTGTTGCCTTCTCCTGCTCGCTAGCAATGTCCGCTTTTGCTTTTTCAAGCATACTGTCTGCTTCCTGTCTGGTTCTCTCAAGAGCCTTCTCCTGCTCAGCCTCAGCTCTTGCCCTGGCATCGAGTATTATCTGGTCTGCCTGAGTCTTTGCACTCTCGAGCTTCTTTTTATAGTCGCTCTTTAAGCTTTCTGCATCGTCCTGACTCTTCTTTGCTTCCGAGAACTGCTTCTGAATCATTTCGTCTCTCTGATTGATCACGCCCATCACGCGGTCAAAGAGGAATTTCTTAAATATCCAGTACAGGAAAAACAGATTGACTACTGTCCATATTATGTTCCATGGATCAATTTTTAACATTGCTCTACCTTCCTTTCTGTTTCATCTGGTTGTAACTGTCAGTTACGTTGCCTGATTATTTAAGGAAGAGGATGATAAGTAATGCGATAACGAAACCGTAAATAGCTGTTGCCTCTGCAAGGGCACATCCTAAAAGAAGTGATTTAGAGATTTTGCTCTCAGCCTCCGGCTGTCTTGCGATTGCGTCTACTGCGCTGCTTGTTGCCTTACCGATTCCAAGTCCGGCTCCGATTCCTGTTAATACTGCGATTCCAGCTCCGATTGCTACTAATAATGTTGATGACATAATGTGTTCTCCTTTTCTTGCTTATATGCTTTCTTTTGGTTAGCAATTATTTTGTTTCTTTTGTAAGCGAGGTTACATTTTCCATGCTTACGATGTGAAATTAAATGATGTGGTATTTCATGCCTCATCAGGTCTTCTTACTCGGTTGCCTCCTTGATGAAAAGTCCTGTCAGGAATACAAATACATATGCCTGTATAAGTCCGTCAAAGATATCAAAATAACAACTGAATACTGCCGGGACGATTGCCGGGACGACCATCTTTAAAAGCTCCATGATTACGAATGAACCAAGGACATTTCCAAATAATCGCATACACAGCGATAATGGTTTGATAAAGATCTCAAGGATATTGATAGGTAGTATTACCGGCATTGGCTCTGCAAAGCTTTTAAGCCACCTTTTGGTGCCCTTTGCCCTGATTCCTGCCACCTCGATAAGAACTATACTCATTACAGCAAGTGCTGCGGTGACGTTCATATCCTTTGTCGGCGGTTTGAAGCCAAGCAAGCCTATCAGGTTTGCTATTCCTATATAGATGATTACTGTTGCCAGATATGGTATGTAATCCTTTCCTTTTTCTCCGAGTGTCTCACTGAAGAAATCATTAAGGAATTTGACTCCTGCCTCTACGGCTACCTGTCTGCGTCCGGGATTTTCAACTGAAAGATTTCTGCCGAGAAAAAAGCACAGTAAAAATACTGCTGCCATGATTATCCATGTGACTACTACCGACTCGTATATGGGTATGCCTCCGAATATCGGTATCTTGAATACCACGTCACAATTGAGTTCCTCTAACAGTCCATCTACCAGAGCATCCATCTGCGTTACCTCCTTTCTTTTTTGCTATATGAAATTTGATACGCAAATTGCTTCTTAATAACTCAAGATATGTTTTGTCTGACCTTTGATGTTTGTTTGGTCTTGATTTAATAAGAAGCAACTATCGTTGTACTTGATTTTAGTCACATCGTTTTATAAAGTCAACTTTTCGTTTTTAATTTGTTTGACTGGCAAATGTACTCGTTTTTTAGTTAGCTTTCTATACATTTTCAACAATTTTAGCTTTAATTTTTGTACAGTTTTTATATTGCGTTTTGGGGATGTTTAGATTTTTTTTATTTTTATTTGCGATTTATTAAAAATTTCCAAATAATTCGGGAGGAATTTCCCTTTTTTTCACAGTTTTTCACAATACCTTTGACTTGTGGGCTCGCCGGGTGGGGGATTGGCGGTGGGGCGGAACCCGGGCGGCAGGCACTCACAGGCTCGGGCGGGCTACGCTACGCTGCCAAGATGCTGTACGAAATTATGCTTGCAGAGTTTCTTTGCTTGACGAAACCGTCGCTACTCGCCATCCATGGCTCGATAGCTCCTTGCCCAGCCGTCCATGGCTGGGCATTTCTGTGCTTCGTGGGCATAATTTCTACAGTATCTAAGCAGCTTCGCTATTCGCCCTCCCGAGCCTTTGTGTGCCTGCCGTCCGGGTTCCTCACGCTGTGGCTCTATTTACCTTCTTGTCGCTTGGTATTTGTGTATGCTTTGCACGGTCTCTGCCGGGGGCTCGCTTGGATTTGCTCGCTCTCCGCGGGCTCGCTCTGTGCCTAGCCCAGCATCACATCGAGTGTCATCATGAGGCAGAAGCCCACCATAAATGCTATGGTGGCACGGTTTGAGTGACCTCCCTCTGACATTTCCGGCACGAGTTCTTCTATGACTACATAGATCATGGCTCCGGCGGCGAAGCTTAGCAGGTACGGCATCACCGGCTCTATTATTCCAATGGCAAGTATCGTAAGTATTCCTGCTATCGGCTCGACTATTCCCGACAGTACTCCATATACAAAGGCTCTAAGCTTTGAGCTTCCTGTACTATGTAATGGCATGGATATGATTGCGCCCTCTGGGAAATTCTGTATGGCTATTCCTATTGCCAGTGAAAGGGCGGCTGCCCTCGTGATGGTGGTGGTTCCTGATATCCAGCTTGCGTAGAGTACTCCGACGGCCATGCCCTCTGGTATATTATGTAATGTAACTGCAAGCACCATCATTGTCTGTCTGCTTAAATTGCTCTTTGGTCCCTCGACTGACTTATCGAGATGCATATGCGGTGTGATCGTATCCAATATCAATAGGAAAAACATTCCGAGCATAAAGCCTGCTACTGCCGGGACGAACTGCATTTTTCCAAGGCTCTGTGACTGTTCAAGTGCCGGAATCAGAAGACTCCAGACTGATGCCGCAATCATTACGCCTGCTGCAAAGCCACTGAGCATTTTTGTGGTCTTTACGGAAAGCTCATTTTTCATAAAAAGTACACATGCCGCACCGAGCGACGTGCCTATAAACGGTATTAGCAGACCTAATATGGTTGATGTAATCATGGTTGCCTCCTGTAATTAGTCTTCTCTAACCCGATTACAGTTTAATACACCTATATAGTTTCGTCAACCGACTTCTGTGATATTTCTTTATTCCACACACTATTATATGTTTCTCTACTCCCATCAATCAAGAAAAAATGGTTAACATCTTATAAATCCATTCCATACCGCAAATATAGCAGGCAATCCCATAAACTGCCTGCTATATAAAAAATCAATATGAACTTTTCTTGAGGCTTCTGGCATAATGGTGGAAGCCTCTTATTTTACTCATTTACAGTTTCTCTCCGTTTGTACGAATCACATTCTGATACCAGTAGAAAGATTTCTTTTTCAGACGGGCAAAATCCCCAGTTCCGTCATCAAAACGACGCACATAAATCATTCCATATCTCTTTGCATATTCGCCGGTACTTGCAGAAACAAGGTCGATACATCCCCATGGAGTATAGCCCATGAGATCTACTCCCTCTTCTACCGCAAGTTTCATCTGTTCAATGTGCTTTCGCAGGTAATCAATTCTGTAATCATCATTGATTGATCCGTCTTCTTCCACTGTATCTTTCGCTCCCAGTCCATTTTCCACAACCATAAGCGGAAGCTGATAGCGGTCACTCAGATCATTCAGTGCATAACGCAGTCCCTTCGGGTCAATCTGCCATCCCCAGTCTGATGCCTCCAGATATGGATTTGGTACACCACCAAGAATATTCCCTTCTCCACTTTTCTGCTCTGGATCTGAGCTCTGGCAGGAAGACATATAGTAAGAGAATGAAATAAAATCTATCGTTCCCTTCTTTAAGATTTCATCATCTCCAGGCTCTTTTACGATTTCAACGCCGATTTCCTTCAAAAGGCTATCTGCATAAGCCGGATATGCTCCACGTGCCTGTACATCTGTACAATAATAATTATACATACGGTTGTATCTCTGATTTAAAACCACATCGTCCGGATTGCAGGTCATCGGATAACTTGCAGAATAGATCATCATATTTCCTACTTTGTATTCCGGATCGATCTCATGCGCCATCTGTACCGCCAGAGCAGAAGCCAGAAACATGTGATGCAGTCCCTGATATCTCTGCTGAGGGATATCAGGCTGCTCCATAAATATCGTCGGATTCTCAAGCTCATTTAAGATTCCCTGATTGAGCAGTGCTCCCATCGGAGCTACCGAACTGTTGATTTCGTTAAATGTCAGCCAGTATTTTACTTTTCCTTTGTATCTTGTGAAGATTGCACGGCAGTAATTCAGATAATAATCGATCATCTCTCTGCTGACCCATGCATTACATTTCTTTGTCAGACCAAACGGAACTTCATAATGAGAGATTGTAATCAGCGGCTCAATGCCGTATTTCAGACACTCGTCAATAACTTCCTCGTAATGTTTCAGTCCTGCCTCGTTCGGTTCTTTCTCATCCCCATTCGGGAAGATTCTTGTCCAGTTGATGGAGAAACGATAGCATTTAAATCCCATCTCGGCAAACAGGGCAATGTCTTCTTTGAAGCGATAATAATGCTGGATTGCCTCGTGGCTTGGATAAAATGTTCCTTCTTCCATCACCGGCGTGATTCGTTTGCTCTGTCCGAATTTTCCGCCTGTACAGATATCAGATACGGAAATACCTTTTCCATCTACATTCCATGCACCTTCACACTGATTTGCTGCTGTTGCTCCTCCCCATAGGAAATTTTCTTTGAATCCCATCTTCTTAACCTCCAATCACGATTCTATCTTTTTCTACTGTCAGATGCTCATACTTATCTGCATTCGCTACAATAACAGGCGTCTGGATCTCACATCCAGCTTTTTGAATTGCCTCGATATCAAACTCAAGAAGCAGATCTCCTTTTTTGAAATGCTGTCCGTTTTCTACATGAGCTGTAAACGGTGCTCCCTTTAAGCTCACTGTCTCCAGTCCGACATGGATCAGAAGCTCTACTCCGTTATCAGATTTAAGTACCATTGCATGCAGCGTATCAAAAATACTGTAGCATGTACCGTCAAATGGTGCATATACTTTTCCTTCTGCCGGAACAACTGCGAATCCTTCTCCTAGGACTCCTGATGCGAACGTCGGGTCTTTTACTTCTGTAAGCGGGATCACCTCTCCTTTAATTGGTGCTGTAATCTCTGTTGGCATTCCTGCTCCCTGTTCTGCAACTTTCTCTGACTCCTGAACTTTTTCTCTGGAAGCTTCTGCCTTCACTGTTTCTAACTGTACATTATCATTCTTTGTCATAATAAAGGAAAGTACAAAAGATACTACTAATGATACAATTAAAACAACTACTGCACAAATCATATTTTTTCCACTATCAGGGGAAATAAACTGAACAATTGCTGTCAGACATGGAGTTGCAAATGCATATGCTTTTAATGACATAATTCCCATAATCAATCCACCGATACCACTTGCAATACATGCAGCAATCATAGGTTTTCTCAATCTTAATGTAATTCCGTACATTGCTGGCTCTGTAACACCTGCAAGAAGTGCAGAAATACCTGCTGGAATTGCCATTTCTCTAAGTTCTTTATCTTTTGTCTTTGCTGCCACACCAAATGTTGCACCTGCCTGCGCAATATTACTTGCAAGCATTGCTGGAAGAAGCAACAGGTCATATCCCGGATTGGCAAGACCAACCAGACACGCTGGAACAAATGCCCAGTGCATACCCGTCATAACAATAAACGGCATCGCTGCTGAGAAAAGCATCATTGCAAGCCATGGAGCAAAATTGTAAATTGCATCGATCACAAACTGAAGTCCATTTCCAACCATCAGACCAAGTGGTGCAAGGAGACAGAGTGTGATTGGTGCCGTAATAATTACAATCAGTAATGGTTTCAAGAAGTTCTTGGACCAGTCCGGTACAATCTTATCTACGATAATCTCTACATATTTCAGAAGGATCGTTGCAAGCATTGCTGGGATGATGGAAGAAGAGTAACTTCCATGAACAACCGGAATTATACCAAACAGGTGTGTTGCCTGATCACTTCCAAGCAGTGTAATCACATCTGGATAAATCAAAACAGAGGATACCATAACTGCCAGGAATGAATTACAGTTTAATTTCTTAGATGCTGTAAATGCTACCAGTACAGGCAGGAAATAAAACGGTGCATCACCAAGTGCGTTCATTAGGATATAAGTATCACTCTCAGAAGACAATACCCCGAGCAGTGTTGGACCAAAGATTACAAGTACTACTTTAATCAGACCACCTGCGATGATTGCTGTGAACAATGGTGTCATGCATCCTGCGATAAAATCAAGTGCAGCTACAATCGGATTCACTTTCTGTTTTTCCTGTTCTACTTTGTAATCTGCAGTTGTATCAGATACACCGCTCATTGCCACCAGTTCTTTGTACACATTTCCTACAGAGTTTCCGATGATGACCTGATACTGACCTCCGGCAATATTTGTTCCCATAACCCCTTTGATAGATTCCAGTTTCTTCTTATCCGGGACACTCTGATCCTTCAATACAAAACGAAGTCTTGTCATACAGTGTGTCACTGATACAATGTTTGCTGTGCCGCCTACTGCAGCGAGCACTTCTTCAGCAATGATTTTGTTTTTGTCTGCCATAATTAAGTCTCCTTTTTCTTTTATTATACATAAAAACCTCCCACAACAATTTGTTCTCCTGCGGATTCTATAATCCTTTGCAACAAACTGTCATGGAAGGTAATGCCCGACTGGTTACAGTCCTTCTCTGACACATATTCTGTTAATATGCAACATTAAATACATCTTTTCCTCTTTTGAAAGCTGAATGTCAAATCTTTTCTCGAAATATGCTTCGATCTTGTCAATACATTCTGCAATCTCTGGAAATTCTTCACGAATCGACTGATACATGATTCCATTCTCTGTATCCAATGTCTGATTTGAGTCAATCCGTTTGAGCAGATACATCAGATGAGAAGAATATCTGGCGAAATTAAATGACTCTCTCTCAATCAAAATTCCCACTGTATCTTCTACGATACTGATTGTATCCTCAAGTGCTTCAGGGAACCATTTCTGAATGGACGTATCAGCTTTCTTTTCTGCACTGTTCCGTGCATTTGCGAAACTTATTGCGATTGCAGAAGCCTCATTTTCATTCAGCTGAACTGCAAATCTGCGTTCCATCTGCCGCACTGCGTACTTTCCAATCTTTGCCTCTTTCGGAAATGACTGCTCAATCTCGCAGATCAGCGGCATCTGCACCACAATCTTCTTGCGTGCACGCTGAATACAGAAATGAATATGATCCGCCAGTGTCATCACCAGATTCGGATTCAGTTCATATTGCAATTCATTGTGTGCAATATCTACTAACTTTGCTGCGAAATCCAGTACATTCTCCGGCAGTTCCTGCAACAGATCCAGATACTTATCATCGATATCATAAAAGGTTCTGTCAATCTGATTCAGATCCGTGAGTTCATATGGTACTTTCGGAAATCCAATCCCTTTTCCATAAGCGATCAGCTCTTTTCCCTCTTTATCCATGCAGATTGCAAAATTGTTGTTTAATTTCTTTATTACCTGCAACTTCTCTCTCCTGCTTTGTATTATGCCTTTCGAATCCTCTTATCTATATAAAAAAAACCCTTAAGACATACACACCCTACTACTACAACGCATCGGTGCCATAAGTAATGCCTCAAAGAGTTACAACCTAAATGACAGTTATAATTATAGCAACGATTGTATTTGTTGTCTATTATTATTTTTTTACAAATGAAAGCACTGTTTTTTGTGTATTTTTAACAATCTCTCAGCAATTAGTCACCAGACTGGTACAAAGCTTATCTGAAAGATTATTGTCTTTCTGCATGAATTAAAATAGCTTCTAATACCGATTTCTGCAAAGAGGCTGTCTTCCCACACATATATTATCCTTGGTACGGTCACGAAGCTCCGGCACCGGATTCGGCGCCACCTCAAAGCGATAATCCTCCCCGTTTTTGCGGATATAATCCTCGATAAAGGTATGGCTCATTACATTTCTTACCGGGTCATTGACCAGGCGCTGATATCTGATAAATGTTTCAGGAGCATTGGTTCTTACATCCACATACCTTTCACGGCATGCTGTGTCGTTTACCGTACTTCCAAGCACACACCTGACATACTCAATATTGCTCTCCAGCACGAGTGGAGCCGGGAATTCAGCGTCCGGAATGACATCCTGCCAATCCTTTTTCTCGTACTGTCTTAACAGCTCAAGTGCAATATGCAGATGCTTAAGCTCCTGTTCAAACATAAACTGCCATATGCCACGTATTCTTGTATCTGTCTCCGTTTCATAACAGCTCCAATACAGCCAGCACTCGACATATTGATGCACAAGGAGATTTTCAAGGCGGCTCATGCATGGCTTCAACAGGCTGCCATACTGTGTGACATGCTGTTCCTCGACCATTCCAATTTCCTGATAGAGCCTGCGTCCCATCTCATCCGGCCAGAGTGCCGCTGTGTTCATATAGTAGTTCATAGTCTGCTGTTCTGCTGCTGTAATTACGTTTGCAGCCAGCACATCCATTGTCGCAGGGCATTTATCCGTCATCGGATATCGTATTGAATCATATGGATGCCTGTGGTGTGAAATAGTCGGTCTGCCCGGTGTGATTTCCGTATAGCCTCCGACAAGCTTCTCTGCGTGCTCACCTGTGGTAAAATCAAGATAATCTGCATAGCGGTACAAATGATCAAAGTCCTCAAGCAGCGCAAAATCGAGCGCCGACTTAATATTTTTGTCATTTACTCGTTTTGCAAGATGCGCAGTCAGATCAACCGCAAGCTGCTCGTAGCCTATGGTGTGTTCCAATGCCGACTCATCCGCCGGCTTTAAATGTGTGAGTATTTTCTGCTGCTGTTGCTCACTTTTCCTGATGTATGCAAGCTTTCGTCTAAGCTCATCATCACCTACGCTTCTTGAAAACTGATGCGAAAACCACACGTTTTCAAATTCCGTACCATTCATCAATATGATTCTCGTCCTTGTATACGGATTTACCTCATTTTTGTTATATGGTTTTACCCAGAATTTCTCCCAGTCAACAAATAAATCGCCGGTTCTCTCCGGCCTCATTTTAAATGGATTCATAATACAACCATACCTCCTTCATGCTATTGTATGCACGAAGGAGGTATGCTGTGCATATGAATCCGTGAAGCTTAAACGGTGATGCTGCTACATAATGCTTCCCATAAGTGTTGACATTACAATCATAACGAGCGAAAACATAAATGAATTAACCGAAATGAGTGTGGCTCTCTGCTCTGACGGTATCATTTCATTGAGTATAATATCCGTGCGCACTTCTATAAAATCATCGAAAAAAGAGCCCGCAAATCCACCCAATATCATAACATATGGCAATTCTGTAAATACCATTGCAAATGCAAATATAACACCTATACTACTGATAATGATGTATTTTTTATATTTCAATTTTGGAAAAAATCCGGCTGCTTTTGCACCAAATGCCGCTCCAAGTCCCATCACAAAAAGTGCCGGTCCAAGCAGCGCATCATTTAATCCTGCAAGGGGAAGCTTCGCCTGTAAAAAGAATAATACCAGGGTTGAAACCGCCCCTATAAGTGCATTTATAACCATGATACTTCTGACCTTTTTATTCGTAATCATGAAATGCCAGCTTTCTGTAATGACATTTTTGAGCTGGTTTCCTATTTTCGCATTTTTATTTGCATTTGGGTTATTGTTTTCTTTGTTATCTGTATTTTCATCATTTGTCACAGATACTTCACGCAGACTGCACGCAATTCCTATTGCTATGAGGCTGAATACAATATCAAATGCATATGCCTTTCTGTAACCAAGCCACAGCGCAAACCCTGCGCACAAAGTAGCCGTTGAGCTTGTTATCCTATACAGCATCATTTCAGTTGATGCAAATTTATTGTATTTTTCCTCCTGACCGGCAAATTTTAAACTATCATATGCCAAAGCCTCACGTGTCCCTGATTCGAGATTGTAGCTTAAGGCACTAAAGCCTATAGCAAATGCAACTGACCAGAAATTGTTAGACAGTATCATAAAAAGTCCCGATACAAAACTTACCAGACTTGCAAGCACCATGGTTTTCTTTCTTCCAAACACATCCGCAACAACCCCTGATGGTATCTCAAAACTACTGCTTACTATGTGAAATATACTTTCTAACATTCCTATCTCAAACATTGAAAAACCTCTGAGCGCAAGAAGTGCAACCCATGAAGCCCCTGCTATCCTGAAATATCCTACTGTGGTCAACGTGTACAATTTATGTATCTGTGCTTTAATATTTAATTTACGCATAAAAAATCTCCTTTTCAAAACAGTTGTCTTTAAATATTTTGAACAGGAGATAGTGCGTTTCAGTTTTATTTTAACTTGAGTTTAACTTAATTTATTTAAGCTGTTTACCTAAAAAAGAGCGCACTATCCCTGTAAACAGCTAAACAGTTACCTTTCATGAGGTGAAGTGTGGTTGTTTTCCAGCTCATAGTTGCACTCCTTTCGTAAAATCATCATTTTAATTATAATTATTTTAAAGCCTGATTAATTGGCTTAACTTTGTCAGTATATACCTGTATACTTTGATTTGTCAAATATATATATACAGTTATATGTATAGTCATTTCCCTCAAGTTACTGTTCTCACCTAACAGTGCGACAATCCACTTCCTCAAACAGCTCGATTTCCTCGCCAAGTGGTCCTTTGCAGAATGCTATGCGCGCCGGAAATACCGGTGTTGATGCGATTTCTATATCCTTCGGCTCGATAAATACCTCGTATCCTGCTGCTTTTACAGCCTCTACACACGCATCCACATCATCTGTTGCGAATGCGAAATGACGAATCACACCTTTTCCCGGTGCATCATCTCCATCGTTAAAAATCTCAACAATTCCGTTTCCGGTATCAAGCATGATTCCTGCCTGCCATTCCCTTATGACCGGGATTCCCAGAATGTTTTTGTAGAAATCTATTGTCTTTTCATATTCCTCTGTGCTGCTGCACTTCATTGATACGTGATGTATACCTTTTATTAAGCTCATTGTTTTTCTCCATTTAATTTTTTTGAAAAGGTATCCAATTGCGGCCATGTCTGCCTTTGCGCTTTCTCAAAATCGCCCTGCTCACTGCTAAATGCACCATCATCGCATAAATCCAGCACTGTTTCATCCTTCAAATACAAAACTAGCGTTTTTTCAGACTCATCATCACCGCTTTTCCATATGTACCTTTCGACATCTGAAAAATCATACTGTTTTTCCTTAAAATGAACCAATGTTATTTTCTGCGTTGTATAGTTTATTTCATAATACCACAATCTTGCCGATGCCAGTATACAGATAAATCCTGCTATTCCTATGACCATGGCAGTTTTTAGGGTTGCATTTAATATGGCTGATGGTTTAAAAAAAGCATATCCTGCCAATGGTACAATCAAGCCTGCTACAACCATTACAAAAAAGGCCGGTATTCCTATAAAACGTTCAAGTATCTGCCCGCTTACCATTTCACGTTCCACTGCGCTCTCTGCCAATCCCAGAAACACCACGCAAAACAAAATGCTGACCAACAGTATAAGAAGAAATTTAAATATGTTTAAAAAACTATCTGTGAAAGTTAATATCATTTCAACAGGCCTTAGCTTTCCCACCAGGCGACAGATAAAATATTTCTTTTTTATCCATGCGGTGGCATACGTTACGACAACGCTCAACACGGCAATAAGCAGTGCATACACCTTTGTCTCTGAGAATAAGGCACACAAAAAATACTCTGCAAAAATAATAATCCTGTATTTGCGGATTTTTTTTGCAATAATTTCAAAATAGTAATCCACCGAAAGTGCATGCTGCCCTATAAACTGATAAATATAATTACCGCTCATATCATCAGCCAAATTCGCTTCCACTCTCAGATATTTCTTATAAAACGAATCTGTAAAAAAATAAACAGCCAGCACTGTAACCCACTTAAAGATGTCATCACTTTCAAATATGATGAACATGCCTGCCATAAGACATATTACAAAAAGCACTCTCGCCTGCCTTATTGTTTTCACATTTCTATCTTCTATGCCCTCTGCAAAAATTTCTTCCGCTTTATCCATTTTCTTCCTCCAGTAATTCCCTGAGATTCTTATTTCTGTTTCCTAAATCATCATTTAATATCTGTTCCCTGTCCCCGAATTTAACAAGCCTGCCATTATCAAGCAATCCGATATAGTCAGTTATGTCATTGACCTCCTCAACCAGATGCGTGCTGATTATGATGCTTATGTTTTCTTTTTCTATTGTTCGGATTAAAAGCTCCCAGATGTCCGTTTTTACGACCGGGTCCAGATTTGCCATAGGCTCATCCAAAAGCAGAAGCTTTGGGTGCCTTGCCAGAGCAAAAGCCAGTTGGAGCTGCATCTGTTTTCCTGTTGAAAGCTCCTCAAATTTTGTCGTATACTCTTCCTTGGTGAACTCCATCATTTCAAGCATTTCATCAAAATGCTTCTGATCCCATCCGCCGTAAAGACCGCTTAACAGCTTGATATTTTCGTCAGCCCCAATCCCGTCTATACACCAGCTTCTTCCTCCGACATATGCTACTTCATCATGATATAGAATGCCACGCGCACTTTCATTAGCAGCTACATTATCCGAAAAATTATCGCAATAGCTGTCAATTGCCTTCGTTCCGGTGACATCAATATCATTCCATAATACCTTTCCACTCTGTGGTTCAAGACGTCCGTACAACAAATCAAAAAGTGTAGTTTTTCCTGCGCCATTTCTTCCCAAAAGTGTCATAAGATATCCGTCATCCAGTGAAAAGCTGACATTTTCCATAGAAAAGGTTTTCGTCCTGTAAGATAAATTCAAAACCTCTAGCATGTTTCCTCCTCCCAAAGTATCCTCACCATATCAATAAACTCTGCTTCATCAAGCTCTGCCGCCTTTGCCTTTCCTATAACCGCTGAAAGCTCCTCCTCCACACTTAAGGTCCGCTTTTCCTCGAGATATGCCATATCCGCATCATCCACGAAAAAGCCCTTTCCCGGCACCGAATATATCATTTTCTCCTTTTCAAGCTCCTCATATGCCTTTTTCGTGGTAATGACGCTGACCTTAATGTCCGCTGAAAGCGCCCTTATCGATGGAAGCGCATCATCCTTATTCAATTTTCCGGCGAGTATTGCCTCCTTTATCTGCGTGGCAATCTGCTCATAAATGGGTGTTCCGCCCTTAGACTGTATGGAAATATTCATTTCTGCCTCCAATAGTTCTTACCATGTCTATCACCAGTATTGTACCTGACAAAATCTCTGCTATACAGCCAAGCTTATAGAACTCATTGTCTATTCCTGCCATATCAGAAAAGCTGCCATTTGTAACAATAGTCATTAAGCAGACAAACAACCCTGTGTCTATAACAATTTTTACCAACGCAATAAAAGTCTCATATATTTTTACAGACTTTGAAACACTCGCGTCAGCTAAACACTTTTCTAAATTTCTGCTGTCTTCTGCCACTTTCCAAAAGATACCATTTATCGAAAAGTGTGCAAGAATTATAATATATGAAATAAAACATACCGCCACATAAAGCGGATGTGAAAAAAGCTCCAGCTTTCTGTGTCTTATCACAATAAACGCAGTGTTTATAAGAAGAGGAACACTCAAACACAGTAAATCAAGCATCACCTCTGTCAAAAATCTCGTTTTTCTTTCCTTTTCATTAAAAGGTAAAAGATCATTTATTTCAGAACTGATATAGCTTGCACTTAATGCTATAAACAGCACTCCGGCAAATACAAAACCCAATAATCCGCACAGTGTTGTCACAAGCAATACGATAAATGCCAAACCGATATGCCTCGGTGAACTGGATAACCATATCTTTTTTCTCTCAAAATAATCCCTGATCATTGCTCATCACCACTTTCTTTTATTATCTCGTTCTTCTGTACGTAGTACATGATTTCTTTAAGCTCTGCGTATCTCATATGCTGCCTGATTTCATGATTAAGCTTCGTAGCACCATATCCAATTTCATCATTTATCTTTGCGCTTATTTTTGCTTCATCATATTTTATCAGCAATTCATTCGAGCTTTCGCTCAAACGCCCTCCGACTACAAGCTCCTTCGGTATCCTCTCAAGCAGTGTCTTGTCCCCGGAAACAAGTCTGTAGGAATCCCTAAGCTCATCCAGCGAACCATAATAGAATTTGCTTGTGGTATTGTCTTTCTTTTGCAGCCATAAAATATAATCTGCGAAATGCTCAAGCTCCTCGACAAGATGTGTTGCATAAATTACACATTTATTTTCATCTGCTGCAAGCTCCCTTATGTTTTCATAAAATGTATCACGAAATTCAACATCCAGATTTCCCGTAGGTTCATCAAAAAAGTACACCTGCGCATCATAGCTCTGTGCAAATGCGAGCTGCAGCAGTATCTTCTGCCCCTGCGAAAAATCAGAGGCATTCATAATATCCTTTTTACTTTTAGAAATTCTAAGAGGTACGCCCGGAAAATCGATAAGACCATACTGCTTAAGTAGCGCCTCGTATTTTTTCTGATTAAATCCGTCGTAATATCTGCCGTAATATTTTCCTATCGAGACAGCAGATAAATTTTCCCTAAACGGCAATTCACTAAATACATAAGCTATTTTCTTCTTGTACGCCTTCTCATCCGTCTGCAGACACACACCGTCTATCACAATCTCGGTGTCCGCCAAATCAGACTCTTTCAGCCCCATAAGAGCATACAGAAGTGTTGACTTGCCACAGCCGTTCTTTCCGATTACTCCTACAATGCTTCCACCCGGCACTTCAAATGAAATATTGTCCAGCTTGAATTTGTCAAATGTTTTGCTGACATTTCTGACTATCAGTGCATTATTCATAAGCTACTCCTTTGTATGCAAATGGCATTCTTTACTTAGCCATTTATTCACCTGCGATTTATTCATTTTGCTTTTTTGCCCCGCTCGTTATATATACAGTATATACAGTTATATACAGATTGTCAATATACTTTTATCCATCCTATACATTTTCAATTTTCATTTTTGTTTGAAATTTGTTTGCAAATTCGTGCTTCTCCATTATACTATGATAACGTTTTCTAAATAACTATACCATTTACGCAGAATATTATTTTCTTGTTCTACCGGTAAAATATGCAAGTGATATGGTGTAGTTCGTTTAAAACTGTTATACTAGGATATATCAGAAAATAAGTACAATCTACAGGAGGATTATCATGATAATAAAAAACGGCATTGTAGCAGACCCTGCATCAGGTCTCTACGAACATATGGATATACTTGTAAAAGATGGAAAAATAGAAAAAATTGCACCTGACATCTCATGTGCGTCAGACACTTCTGCAACTGAAAACGAAGAAATTATAGATGCATCCGGAATGATTGTCGGACCGGGACTTATCGACACACATGTGCATTTCCGTGATCCGGGCTTCACATACAAGGAGGATATCCACACCGGTTCTCTGGCTGCTGCAAAGGGTGGCTTCACAACTGTTGTGTGCATGGCAAACACAAAGCCTACAGTGGACAATGTGGATACACTAAAGGACAACCTGGCACGTGGAAAACAGGAAAAAATCCGCATGTATCAGGCCGCTGCAATATCACACTCACTCAAAGGACAGGATGAGGTTGACATGACAGCATTAAAGGAAGCCGGAGCCTGTGGCTTTACCGACGACGGCATCCCGCTTACAAATGCCGCCTTCTGCTACAGCGCCATGCAAAATGCTGCAAAGCTTGAAATGCCGATAAGTCTCCATGAGGAGGACCCTGCATTTATCAAAAACAACGGCATCAACCACGGAAAAGTATCTGACGCTCTCGGTATCTACGGCTCGCCATCCATCGCTGAGGAGACTCTTGTCGCAAGAGACTGTCTGCTTGCGCTGCGCAGTGGTGCCGACGTTGTAATACAGCACATCAGCTCCGGTGTATCTGTTGATATAGTCCGCACCTACAAAAAGCTTGGTGCAAGGCTCCATGCCGAGGCCACTCCTCATCACTTCACACTGACTGAGGATGCTGTCCTGGAGCACGGCAGCCTTGCCAAGATGAATCCGCCTCTTCGCACTGAAGCAGACCGCCAAAAGATTATCGAGGGACTTATCGACGGCACAATTGACCTTATCGCAACAGATCATGCGCCTCACAGCGCCGAGGAAAAATCAAAGCCCGTGACCGAAGCTCCAAGCGGTATCATCGGTCTTGAGACATCTCTTGCCCTTGGTATCACAAGCCTTGTCAAACCAGGACATCTGAGCATGCTTGAGCTTTTAGAAAAGATGACTATCAATCCTGCCAAGCTGTACCACATGCCTTACGGTACTATATCAGAGGGTGCTGCTGCAGATTTTGTCATCTTTGATCCTGACGAAAAATGGATACCTTGCGAATATGCATCCAAATCATCAAACACACCTTTTACCGGCACGGAACTGACCGGCAAGGTGAAGTATACCGTATGCGGTGGAGATTTGATTTATTCGGATAGATAAATTGTGGATGTACTATTAAAAAAAGCAGATTGTGAACGCATTTGTTCACAATCTGCTTATTTCTACTTCTCCACCAGCTCCAGGAGGTCTCCATAATGCCTCTGCAGCGATTTAAATTCCTTAATCATCACATAAAATACTCTGCCATTGTGCACCGAATCCACTATCCTGCCATGGTCGAGCACTGAAATATATGTGCCGTCTGCTTTTCGCATATGAAAGAAAATATAATCATTTGAGTGACCTGCGTCTATCTGCGACCATATGCTTTTTTGACAGCTTTCCTGTTCATCCGGACGTATCAGATTGCGGAAGCTCTTACCCGTATATGCAAGCAGCTCATCTAGATTTTTACAGCCTGTAAGCCGAAGCAGCTCATTGTTTGCAATCAGAATCTCATCATTTTCTTTATCTGCCCTGTAAACAATGAAGGCACCCGGCATATTATCAAGAATATCCTTCACTGCAAAACCAAGCTTTGCTCGGCTCTTTATACGTTCACCCTCACGGTATGCCATGCAGCCGTTCTTCCCACGCATTTTCACCTCATAAAGTGCCGTATCCGCACACCGCATGAGCTGTGAACGGTCATCAGCAAAAACAGGATACTCCGCAAAGCCCAGTGAAATGGTAAATGTATGCTCTTCACCTTTACAATAAAATTTCTTTGTTTCTTCTGTAAACTTCTTAAGAAAAGGCTTAACCTCCACTGCCGTGCAATCCGGCATGAAAATGCAAAACTCATCGCCTCCGTTTCTGCCGAGTATGACATCCTTTGAAAAATTTTGCTTCATGCTCTCTGCAAGCTTCCGCAGTGCACCATCACCCGCCGCATGTCCATACATATCGTTGACCAGCTTGAAATCATCAATATCAAGCATCGCCACAACACAGTGCTTTTGCGGGTTTTGTCTCATATATTGCTCAACCTGCTCATCAAAGCCGTGCCTGTTGTAGATACCGGTCAGTACGTCTGTCACAGCAAGTCTCTTGAAATTTTTTCTATTCTCGTTGATTGAAATCAACGCTGCTGTAAGTCCTGCCAAAAGCAGGACAATAACTACACCTCCAATGAACAGGTATAGCAGATATCTGTTATTATAAAAGCCGCTCTTAGGGAAAATCTCAAGCCTCCACTTGTATCCATACACGTCAAAGTTATATATCACCGGATTGTCCAGTTCTTCCTTTGAACCGTAAACCCACTCATACGTATCATCCCACGGCGAAACACACTTCTGCAGACTGTACTTATACCCAAAATTAGAAAGAGCCTCTACAGATGCAGAAAAAATATCCGGAACCTTCAGTATAACAATTGCGAAGCCCCAAAAGTTCTTCTGCCCGTTTTCATCGTCTAAGTAAATCGGATTACGCACCGCTATGCCATATTCTCCCTGCTTCAGCTCAAATGGTCCATGCATGATCACAGTGTCATTATCCCTCGCATAACGTGAAATCGCTCCCCTGTCACTATCATTTATCAGATCAATCTTGCCCGATTCATTCCCCTCCTCAGGGTATATTTCAGTCACGACTCCATTCGGTGCTATCTGTATACTCTGAATCGAAGTGTCCATCATATTTGCTGCAACATCATAAAATCTATTAATATTTCCATCATTGCTTATGACAACCTGCTTTAAGGTATCGGTAACTCCTATTCCCTCCATAAGCTCGCTATTTATACGCTCCGCATATGTCATCGCATTGAGCTTTGCCTTTGTCCTGTTCTGCTGCTCCTGCGTCTCTCCGACTACATACATCGTGCCAATTAACGCACACATGCCCAATACAAATACCACTGCCGGAACAATGAATATCTTTTTTAGCTTTTTCATTTGTATCACTTTCTAAAATCAATGTCTATCTGTTCCATATGATATTATATTATAGCTTTACGATAATGAAATGTCTATAAATTTACATAAATTTCCAATTAACATGTTGTACTCTTCACAGATTCTATCAAGAGCATCCGGTGTTTCAAATGGTGCCAATGGTGTAAACAGCACCTCCGTATGTCCGTCCGGATATGTGGCACTAATATAATTCTGTACATTCTTGGTTCGCCCAAAAGCAGTCTGCCTGTATCAAGTTTTTATCAACACAAAAAAAGCCCATTTTTCGTTCTGGGGAACATATCCTAAATACGAAATTGAGCTATTTCTTATTCATCTCTATTCTTTGGTGTGGTCTTTGCTTAATATATAGTTCCTGTTTTCCTTAAAGTTATATTTGTTTATCCGGCAGCAAAAGTAATCTATCTATTACCGGATGAATAATTGCGGTTTCTGTAATCTGATTAATTGCACAAAGTTTCTTTCCTGCATCTTTACTGGATGCTCCGCAGTGATAAACCAGTTCTGTCTCCTCACCATAATCAAGTACAATTAACCTGTCATGACAATCTGGATTAGGCTTAATTTGAAGAGAAGGATATTCATTTTGAAAATCTGTCACTAAAGATTTTGTAAGAAATCCCTTCCCACCTTTTCCATTTTCTGTGAACAAAACAACCTCCACACCATCAGCCTTTTGGGAAAGATGTTGTAATGACTTTGCATTCATATAATCATCCACAACATAGATTGATTTCTTTGCCTGTTGATAGATTCCTATGTAAGCAATGTCAGCTTCTAACTTCTGGCCTTTATAAATAACAAAATTTTTAACATCTTTTTCTGAAATAAAATTTTCACTCAACTGTTCAACATTCTTTTGAATCAAATCAACCTTTTGGTCTGTTTGTTTCTGTTTATCTATCAGTCCCGCTGTCTGCACCGATATTTCAGTAACTTTAGACGATAGTAATTCCATTTCAGATCTTGTTACAAATTGTTGATTCTGTTTAATATAATGCCGCATTTCTCTAAATGTACGCATAATAAAAACACTTTGTTGTTCAGCTAATTCTCCGCGAAGTACCGTAGCAAGCATATAAATTCCCTGTTCTGTAAACGCAAACGGCATTTTTTTAATATTGGAACCCTGCCTATTGCTCTTTTCGTTCAAAGTCGCAATTTGCGACTTTGAAAATTTCTCTGGTATTTCTTCTTTATTCAGCTGAAACATAAAATCCTCTGGAAATCTGCTAATATTTCGCTTTACCTGCTCATTTAATCGTTTTACTTCATACCCATAAAGTTCTGCTAAATCTTTGTCTAACATTACCTGTTGACCACGAATTATATACACCTTACTACGAATATCATCTGTAGTAATCAATTCTTTTGTTCCTTCCATTCTTCCTCCCCACAATTCGGTTACAATTTCTATAAATTGCTGATTCCTATTCTGTTGCTATGAAATCACACATCCCTTGTTATTAGCATTCCTTGTATATTCCATCTTCTTGCCCTTCGGACAAGAAGCATCCTTCGCTCAAAGAGCTCGGTCAATTGCGACTTCACAGGCTATTCCTCCACCATGCTTTCCATCTGCTCCAGTTTCTGCAATGCTTTCATATACGCCATCAGTCTTTTATACTGATCATCTCCAAGACTGTGAATCTGCTTCAATATCCTAATGTCCGACCTGGTAACTTCATAATCCATATCTGTATCTTTATACTCCGTATCAATTCCTTTACCCGTTAAAAGCTGTTCCGGTGTAATGTCCAATGCGTCACATATGGATAACAGACAGTCTGCTTTTGGATTTGTCCTTTTCTTTTTCCAGTCACTGATATTGCTAGTTGCAATCCCCGTTCTTCTTGACAATTCCAGCTGGGTCATGTTCTTCTGCTCCATTATGTAAAAAATTCTTTCACTGATAATCATGTGTGTTCCTCCGTTATGCTATATCCGTATTTATTGATTTTATTTCCGTCTATACGGTCATTCTATCATGCCGCAGCATTTCTTTCAATAGGAATGATAATACTTCTGAATTTCTCAATATTTTCCGTTTTATATAATTCCTTGTACAACTGTTTTATTCTCTTCATGCGAAGATAACAATCCGGATTCGGTAATTGGTCCAGTTCCATTGCGTCTGCATACTTTGCTACCATTTCTCCAATGAAATTCGCCAAATCACTCCATGCATCTCTTTCTTTTATAACCACTTTATTTTTAACCATAATTGAAATCCTTTCTGTTATTGTTATCCATCATATCCCATCCAAGACATTATTCCTTCGCCCAGATAGGATAAGATAAGTATTATTAAAATTAGTATTGTTAATATTAGTCTTATTAGATTTTGATTTTTTCGGTTCCAGACCTGTAGAAATAAAAAATCTGTAATCGTAAAAATCAAAATTCCTGACTGTGATTTTTACGTCTTATGTGCTTTGATTTTTTCTTATGTGGATATCTTTCAAAACACTTTCTTCAAATAGAGCCTGTTAGGTTTTCCAAGTCCCTGCCTCCTACGTTCAAGTGCCCCGAACATCTCCAGTTCATCCAATAACTTGCAGGCTTTTTGTGTTCCACAATTCAATATCTCACAAATATTTATTACGGAATAATAGATAAATACTCTTCCGGTTTCGTCCACCCATCCATTTTTTATAGATAATGAAACCCTATCTAAAAAGATTGCATATAAAAGTTTTGCATCTATTGACAGCCCCCAAAAGCATGCATCATCTATTAGACATTTTGGTAACTTGAAGAAAGTAAATTGCTCTTCACCAGTACAGTAATTAAACGTCGGCTTAACGCACAGATTTTCTATTCCATTTCTTCCAAGCCTCTGTTCTTTTACTAAATTTCTCATAAATAAAGTCCTTCCTTTCATTTTTTGCAAATTGGCAAGCAGTGCTCCGGTATATACCAGGTGCATTTTTGCTTGTTGGGGAATGCCCCAATCCCCTTGAACTGCGGATAAGCCGCAGAGCCACGCTGACGCTTTACCATAAAATCACTTTTTCTTCTTTGAATCTTCCTCATAAAGATACATTACTGCCTCAAGTGTTTTTTTCAGAAACTTTGTTTGTTCATTATGCATCTTTTTTATTTCTGCAATATCCTCTTCGTACAATTTTCCGGTTTCATTTGCTTTCCTTGCATACTGATTGAGATTATTACTAATCCTTGAATGCAAGGATATTACCTGATCCAGATCCGGCCACTCAGGAATAATCACATATCCGTTCAATGCCATCTTTCTGATATATGCACTCATGTTTTGAACTCCTGCCTCTTGCATACGGTTATGAAGTATGTCCACCTCTTCTGGTTTGAATTTTACATAAATTCCTTTTGAATATTCTTTCATTTTGCATTTCCTCCACTCTTCTTTTGACTTTGTTTTTAGAAATCACTCTTCCAGGGGCAATCGGCAATTTCTAAAATTGGGCAACAAAAAAGCAACCGATATTACTCGATTGCCACGTTGTTACTCTTGCGAAACTATTCCTTTTTTCAAAAAATTTGTAAATATTGCCTAAATGCTTTTGTGAACTTTTTCCTTCAAAAAACATTACAAATTGATAATTGACTTTTTGAAAATTATTGTTCTCAAGTTTCTATCAAAATTAGAAAAAGCCCAAACCACAAGGGGTTGAGCTTTATTTGTGCATTCACATTTTCTGTTTTTGGGTATAGAATCTCTACTATCAAATATAGAATATTTATTCGATTTTGTCAAGTCTTAGTTCTTAATATATATTCTTCTTTTTCTTTTCCGGCAATTCTTCCCACATACTCTCAACCAGTTCACACAAAAACTGCCGATCATCTACATTATCAACCAAAATCATTTCTTTAGCACCATTATAAGGTAGTTCCATCTCGGCATCTGGCATCAGCCTCAATGCCATCGGGACCGGCTTCACCAAAAGTCTGTCATCATATATCCCACCAAAAATCCTTCCACGGTAATAAAGGATGTATGCGCCCATCATTGCCCGGCTGCTGAGTTCATCCAGTCCTGATAATTGTTCCATAACAAAATCCAAATACTCTTTTGTTGATGCCATATTATTTTCCTCCACACCCTTAGTCTCTCTTTATCGGATGCCTGATTACAGTCTTCAACCTCTCCGGCGCTACCCTCCTCGCATCGCTCAGATAAATCTCGTGGTGCATTCTCCGATCCGTTATATCCAATGTGTATCCCTGTTCTTCCATAAACCTGTGCATTGCATCTACCGTAACAGGCTCATCGTCATACGCTCCGATATGCATACACTGTACACATAAGCCCTCCTCATAGGGAAAAAACTCAACCTTAGAAAAATCCTGTTTTTTCTTTGCCGTAGCTTTCCTGACAGCCCAGTCGAAATCTTCCCTGGTAACAAAATCCGGCAAGCGAATAACAGAGATCCACTTAAAATCTTCCTTACGAGCATAATCAATTCCGGATACTCCATCCTGCCACCAGAATCCCTCTAATGGCGGCACAACATAATCGAAATATCCATCAATCTGATGATCTTCCTTTTTGCTCATTTTAATCGTAAATGCAATTCCATACAGAAGTCCGATAGCCTGCTTATATTCTCCGTCTGCATCATTTGGATTGCCACTTCCCCTTACCGCTATATAGTTCATTTTCGGAACAGTTACGATAGACGGTGTGCCTTTCGGCATATAAAATTCTTTATATTCCTTCTTGTAGTCAAAAGCCATATCCTTTACACCTCCTCTAAGTCCTTCTCTTCATAAGGCTTATTCCAGGAACCAATCTCTATCAGATTTCCTTCCGGATCAGCAATATAGCAGGTTCTCTGTCCCCAAGGTTCAAGTTCCGGTTCAAGCACAGATGTTGCACCGTTTTCCACAGCCTTCTTGTATGCCTCATCCACCTCTTCAAAAGTATCAACATATAGTGTTATTTCAAAATGACCATTCAGCCCCTTGATATACTCATATCGCCGGTTTGTCATCTTCTCAAAATCGTTCCGTCCATACAGTAAAAAAAGTGTTCTGTCTTTCACAAGATAAACATTGGAAGTATTCTCTTCTTCCTTAATTTCAAATCCGAGAACATCCTTGTAAAAACAAATCATCTTTGCCATATCATCAACAAACAACCCAAAACCGTCTAATCTCATTTTCCTAATCCTCCATAGATTTTTAATATTTCCTCTGCATTCCTGCGAATAATGTCTCGCACTTCTTCCGGCTCAAGCACCTCTACTTTTGCTCCAAATGTCATAAGCCATGTCACAAGGTTTTCCATATCCGTATAGTCTGCTGAAAAGAGCAGCCTTCCATCGTCTGTTTCTGTAAAGCAGTTCGGTCCAAATTCTTCAACCAGCCGCCACTTCATATTCGGTGTGAAAAGAGCTTTTACCTTTATCCCACCCGGAAATATCTTCTCATTTGACAAATCCGGCATTGGTACATCTCTGCACAGAAATCCACAGTCTGTTTCAACAACACAATCCATACGGTTCAGTTTGAACAGCCTGTAATCTTTACGTTCTAAACACCACCCCCATACATACCAGCTCGACCACTGGAAAACCAGATAATATGGTTCTACCCTTCGGTTGCTCTCTCCAGATGGAGCATAATACATGAACTGTATGATATGCCTGTTTTCTATTGCATTTTGGATTACCTCAATTTTCGGAGCAAGAGAGCCTTTATACCATGAAGACAAATCAATCAGCATAGAGTCTCTTCCACTAATAAACTCTGATGATCCAGTCTGGATTTTCTCCATCAGCTGACCGTAGTATCGCTTTCCACTCACACTGTCAAGACCTCTCAGCCCCGCAAGAATCATCTGCATATCTTTGGATGTCAGAATTGTCCTATCTATACAATATCCGTCCATAATGCTAATACCGCCACCGGTCCCCTGTGCCGTCCTTATTGGAATACCTGCTTTGCAAAGATCTTCAATATCCCTGTTTATTGTCCTGCGGGATACCTCAAATTTTTCTGCCAGTTCAGGAGCCGTTGTCTTTTCTTCCTGCAGTAAGATCGACAATATCCCAATAAGCCTATCTATCTTCATAGTTTCCACACTCCATACATATCATATCTAACACAACACGACAACTATATGTCATGTTTATTATATCCATGAAAAATTTTTCTGTAAACAAAAAGCCTACAAACATAAAGTTTTATTCCCAATGTCTGAAGGCTCAATAGCATTAGTTAAATTTTCTCTTTCTTATAAGCCGGATCATCCTACGATCCACTTGGAATCATCTGGAAATATCTCAGTGCCTCTACGATTAAGATACTTAATTACATTGTTGTTTTGCTTCTTCTTTTAATTTCGATATAATTTCGCTATATGATATTCTAGATTCATCATATAAAGCATAAACCGCAACACCCTCAAATAGTCCGACATTATCTAATTTGCCGTTGTAGCCATGCTGTTCCAACCATTCAACTACATCATCATACGCATCTGAGTATTGCATTTCATATGCATATGGATGATCAGATTCCAAAACAAATCCTTTATCTTCCATAATAATTTTCACTTTTTCCATCTCTGTATCAAATTCTTTACTATTAAAATATTTCATAAAATGCTCCTTCCATGTAACTGAATTAAATCATTCTAAAATATCTCAGTGCCTCTACGATTGCATTCTCCTTCTCCTTCGGACACTTAGGCTGTCTTGCGTCATCTGACTTAGGTTTATTATAATTCTCACGCTCTATGATTCCATACTTAGCCTTAACCTGTGCAATATAGAGATTAGAAACTTTCATCCCATCATTATGCTCCGCCACGTAGGACTTTATCTCCTCATAAGTAGCCTTGCTCTCAGCCGCCGTTAAATCAATCTCATCCATGTCAAGTCTCACATTCATATGATGTTTCGCTTCGTGGAGTTTGGACAAAAGACATACTGTCTCCACATTCGCCGTCGCCGGAAACATATCCACACAACACACCTTCCTCATCTGATACCCACGATCTAAAAACGCCTCCAGATCCCTTGCCAGACTGGTAGGCTTGCAGGAAATATACACAATATTATCTACATCATAATCCAAAATCTTCTGCAAAGCCTTGGGATGAATACCATCACGGGGTGGATCCAGGATGATAAAATCCGGTTTTTCCGAAATGGAATCGATCACCTTCAAAACATCACCTGCGATAAATTCGCAATTATGTAAATCATTTAATTCTGCATTTTTCCTGGCCGCCTCAACAGCTTCTTCTACGATCTCAACACCGATCACTTTTTTGCATACCGGTGCCATCATCTGTGCAATCGTACCGGTTCCGCTATAAAGATCAAATACCACCTGATCGGCCAGTCCGTTTTTGCCATCCAGAATATAATTTCTGGCAGTATCGTACAGCACTTCTGCTCCCAAGGAATTGGTCTGGAAAAATGAAAACTGGGAGATTTTAAACTGAAGTCCCATCAGTTCCTCATAAAAATAATCCTGTCCATACAAAATTTCATTGCGGTCCGCCTTTACCACATCGGCGATCGCATCGTTGACCGTATGAATAATTCCGGCAAAGCTGCCTTCGAGCCTGCCCTCCGTCTGCAATGCCAGAAGTTCCTTTGTAAAATCATCCAACAAAGACTTTTCTTCACACGGAAGCTTTGCAACATCGCTGCTGGTAACAAGCGCCACTAAGATCTGTCCGGTCTTGACTGCCTTTCTTACCAGTAAGTGACGCAGATATCCATTCTGCTTTACCCTGTGAAAATATGATACATTCCGGCTTCCAAAGAAGTTTAAAACTGTCTGTAAAATCAGCCGGTAATCATCATCCACGATCATGCAGCCCGTCACAGGAACAATGTCATAAAAGCTCCCTCTTTTATGTAAACCTAAAGAAAGAGGTCCCTCTTTATATTCATCACCAAAAGAAAACTCCATTTTATTACGATATCCATATTGTCTGGGACTTTTCTTGATGCCTTCAAAGGTATACCCGATTGTTTCATTTCTATTTATGTAAACCGCATCCAGTAAGCTTCTGACCTGCCCGGCCTTCAGTTCCAGCTGTTTGTCATAAGGAAGATTTTGATAATTGCATCCTCCGCAGATTCCGAAATGAGGACATTCTGCCTCAACTTCGTCCGCTGATTTTTCGAGTACTGCTTCCAGCATACCCTCGGCTTTTCCTTTCCGCTTTTTGGTAACACGGAACTGTATTTTCTGACCGGGAAGTACGTTTTTTACAACAGCTTTGTTTTCTTCATCTTCCACCATGACAATTCCCTTTGACGGAAATACAACGTTTTCCACATAGCCTTCGTAGCTCTGTCCTTTTTTCATTTACTTTCCTCTCGTTCTTTATATGATAAACTAAAATAAGGCTGTTGCATAACGCAACAGCCTCTGACTCTCAAGCTTTTATTATTCTGCATCTGCAGATTCATCTTTTGCCTTTGCTACCTCAACCTCATCATCATCGTCAAAGTAATCTTCATCAAAGTCATCTTCAAAATCTTCTTCAAAGTCTTCTAAATAATCCGGTGTAAAATAGCAGTATATAGCATATGCAATCGCTACCGCTGCTGCAACAGCACCGATAATTGCAAACACCCAGAGAACTGCCTTACACTTTTTCTCTTCTTTAACTTCTTCCTGCTTTTTTAATAAATCACCGACCGCCGTTGCGATTTCTTCAATTTTTGCTCTATTCATAATGTCAAATTCCTTTCTTCTAATACTTTTAATGCATACTCTTATTGGATAGTTTACCACTTTTTTTATTTTTTTACTATTGTTTTTTATAAATTAACGTTTCAAATCAATAATTCTTACAGTAAATCATCAAATATGAAATATTCGTGGAATAACAGAGTATCGATCATGCAAAAATCACACCTTCTGCAGCTTGGCAAATGCAGCAAACAAGATCTTCTGTCCATAGGTATCAAATTCTACCGTTACCTGATAATCCCTTGGTCCTTTTTCCATGGCTTTGACAACACCCTCGCCAAACTTGATATGCTTTACACGATCTCCGATGTCATAATCCGGTCTGGTTCCGGGAACAGAGGCCACTCCTTTTGTGATCCCTTTTGCAATAAAAGGCTTCACCTCTGCCTTTGTCTCCTTCTTTTTCAAAACTGCCTTGGGCTTTACAACCGGCTTATAACCACCTGGTGCAACCGATGTCTGTCCAAACGCATTACTACTCGATACCGGTTTTGACACGGTCTGTCCAAATACATTATCACTCGACACCGGCTTGGGCTCTGCCTGTCCAAACACATTCCCGCCCGATACCGGCTTGGGCTCTATCTGTCCAAATACATTATCGCTCGACACCTGTTTGGGCTCCGCCTGTCCAAACACATTTCCACTCGATACCGGCTTGGGCTCCGTCTGTCCAAACACATTTCCACTCGATACCGGCTTGGGTTTATCAAATACATCATCCGACAATACCGGTCTTGGCTTTGCATAAACCTCCTGCGGAGAACTGCCTCCAAACACGCTCTGATACGGCTTCTTTGCAAAGGACTTCTTGGCAGATGCAAACGTATCGTCCACATATTCGTTCATCTGGAAGGATTTCTTTTTCGGAATCCGGTTGTCTATGAGCTCCTGCGGAATTTCCTGCAAAAATCGTGATACCGGATTGTACTGGGTCTCTCCGCGGATCATTCGCATCTTGGCAGCTGTCACCGTCAGATCATCCTTTGCCCTGGTAATTCCCACATATGCCAGTCTGCGTTCCTCTGCAATCTCTTCATCCGATCCGTCCATGATACTCATATAGCTCGGGAACAGACCATCCTCCATTCCGGCAAGGTATACATGCGGAAATTCCAGTCCCTTCGCACTGTGAAGAGTCATAAGCAAAACCTTATTGTGATTTTCATCCACATTATCAATATCCGCAACCAGCGCCACCTCAGCTAAAAATTCCGACAGGGTTGCATTTTCATGTTCCTCTTCAAAAGAGACAACCTTGGAAATAAATTCATCAATATTGTCAATCCGCGCCTGCGCATCTTCATCTGAATTGGCCTCTATCTGTTCCACATAACCGGTGATCTCAATGATATCCTTTACCAGATCACTCAATGACATAATTCTGGCTTTTGCACGAAAGGCCTGTATCATGGTTACAAAGGAATCCAGCTTGGAAGCACTCTTTCCGATCGTCATGATCTGACCGGACTCTTCCAATGCCTCATAAAATCCAATGCCTCTGTCATCGGCATATTGCTGCACCTTTACGATCGTCGTTGCACCAATTCCTCTTCTGGGAATGTTGATGATCCTTTTTACCGCCAGATCATCATTCCCATTGTCAATCGTCTTTAAATAAGCTAAAAGATCCTTGATCTCTTTTCTTCCATAAAAGTTTACGCCACCTACAATGTCATAAGGCACACCTGCATGGACAAACTGTTCCTCCAGTACACGGGCCTGCGCGTTGGTACGGTACAAAACTGCACAATCCTTGTAATCGGCCACGCCCTGATTTTTCTTTCCGGCAATATCATAGGCAATATACTCAGCCTCTTCAACCGCCGTATCAAACTGTCTGAAATGGATCCGGTTTCCCATTCCCTTATCCGTCCAGAGAGCCTTGGACTTTCGATTGATATTATTGCTGATGACTGCATTCGCAGCGTCTAATACCGTCTGTGTTGAACGATAATTCTGCTCCAGCTTAATAACCTTTGCTTCCGGATAAATCGTCTCAAAATCCAGAATATTGCGGATATTGGCCCCTCGGAACTTGTAAATAGACTGATCATCATCACCAACCACGCACAGGTTGCGCCTGCTTCCGGCAAGCAGCCTGATAAATTCAAACTGAATAGAGTTGGTATCCTGATATTCATCTACCATAATATATAAAAACTTTTCCTGATAGTTTTGCAAAACATCCGGATTGCTTTTAAAAAGCTCTACCGCATTGACAAGCAGATCATCAAAGTCCATTGCATTGTTTTTTAAAAGTGTATTCTGATACTCGATATAGGCATTGGCAATCTTGGTCTTGTTGTAATCACCTATAGCTGCCATACGATAATCATCCGGTAAAATGCCTTCATTTTTGGCTGAAGAAATAGCACCTAAGATCGTACGCTCCTTCAACTGTTTAGTATCGATCTGCAGCTTTTTGCAGATATCCTTCATAACGGATTTGGAATCATCTGTATCATAGATTGTAAAAGAGTTATCATAACCTAACCTGTCTGCATATCTTCTCAATATACGCACACAGCTGGAGTGGAAGGTCGATACCCAGATAGAGTCAGAGCCAAATCCAACCAGATCCTGCACTCTTTCCTTCATCTCGCCTGCTGCCTTATTGGTAAATGTGATTGCCATGATATTCCATGGATTCACCCCACATTGTTCGATCAGATAGGCAATCCTGTGCGTCAGCACCCTGGTCTTGCCACTTCCTGCGCCGGCCAAGATCAATACCGGTCCATCCGTTGCCAGAACAGCCTCTTTTTGTTTATCATTTAATCCTTCCAAACGATTCATTGCAGTTTCCTCTATAATATATCTATTCTCGTTATCATAACCGACCAAGATTTGCCCTGCAAACCTTGGTCTGATTAGTAGTCGTCGAATATCTGGTTGCGCAAGCGCACCATCTATTCTCCTCGTCACCATAACAAAAAATGGACCGGACAGTTAATACATCCGGTCCATAAAACAAACATACGATCCTTATCAGTTCAGCTTCTGGCCGCAATTACCGCAGAATTTTGCACCGTTGGTCGGTGTACCGCAGTTAGGACAGAACTTCGGAACGGCCCCGCCGCCATTCGCCGGCTGCTGAGACTGCATATTATTCATATTATTCATATTGTTCATATTATTCATATTGTTCATGCTGTTCATCATCTGCTGTCCCATCATCATGCCCATCTGCATTCCCATCATCTGTGATGCTGCACCTGCACCGGTATTTCCACCTTTACCCATGGAATCTGCCATAGCGATCTGACTGTATTTGCCAACATCACCAACCATAGACTGTGCTGCTGCTTTTTCCTGCATCTTTTTGATTTCTTCCGGATAGTTGAAGCTTTCAATCGTAAAGCCGGTAATACCAACACCGATCTTTCTCATCTCCATATCGAGATCTTCTTCGATACCCTTGGAAATTTCGCGCGCATTGACCTGCAGATTAAACATATCCTTGCCTTCTTTGGCAATCCAGCTCATCAGAAGCTGATCCAGGAAAGAAGTAATACGTGTACGGACATCCTCTACACAGTATGTCTGCATGGTGCCGGAAAGCTTCTCGAGCATAACACTATGATCTACAACACGGCAGTTGAAAGTACCGAATGCGCGAACCGGCATACCCCCAGGAAGTCCCGGTGCCGGAAGATTGATGGCATTTTTGGTACCCCATTTGCACAACAATTCTTTGGTATTGATAAAGACAACTTCCGCTCTCATACCGGAATTAAATCCGAACTTAAAACCTTTTAAGCTTGATAAAAACGGAATAATCTGTGTTTCAATATCATATGTACCATCATCTGTAAATACACCCTCGATCTTGCCCATATACATAAAAATAGCATCCTGACCGGGGCGGATCACAAGCTTGGATCCTTTTTTAATTTCATCGTTGGGCCATTTCCAGAAAATCACACCTTCTTTGGTTTCGTCCCACTCAACTACATTTAATAACTGATTTGAAAATAATCCCATATTTCATTCTCCCTTTTCCATATTATGATGTCGGGTCAAAAAATATTTGCCCTTAACTTGATATCCACGAATTGCTCCGCTGCAAAGCAGCTCCCGCAATTCTCAAACATTCGATATCCGCAACAATGATTATGCCTGACCGCCGGCAGACAATCCCATCTCAGCCTTTAATGCAGCTAATTCATCCTCAACATCAGAGCTTGCATCCATATCTTCATAAGAAGCCTTCAATGCATTGATATCGGAAGCCTGTGAACCTGCATTGAGCTCTTCCATGGCATCTGCTTCATCCAGCATACGGTCAACCTTTTCTTCCATCTTTTTGAAGGCATCCAGTCTGGAACCGGCACCCTTAGCGGAAGAACCTACTTCATTCATACGTTTCTTGGTCTCTGCAACAGCAAGCTTAGCCTTTAAGGTCTGCTGTTTGCCTTTAAGCTCTGTAATATCGGACTCGAGCTTTTTGGTCATTTCACGCATCTTGTATGAATTTTCAAGACACATATTGTAATTAGCCTCTAAAGCGGTGCGTTCCTGAGCTAACTGTGATTTTTTATTTAAAAACTGACGCGCATCTCCATCGTTGCCCGCTGCAACTGCTTTTCTGGCATAACGATCCATCTTCTCCATCTCGGAATCGCACTCGTCCAGCTTTCTCTTTGCTGCCTTTTCATCAGCGATAACCCCTGCTGTTTCCTGTTTAACCTTGGCAAGATCATCATTTAAATCTCTCAGATACTGATCGATCATCTTAGCCGGATCCTCAGCTTTGTCTAATAAAGCATTGAAATTTGCAGCCATGATGTCTTTAAATCTTGAAATAACTCCCATTGAATCCTCCTCTGTCGCCTGCGACTCTTATATTTTTATAGATCTGTCTGTATCAAAATCATAAACATCCAGATAAGTCTATTATATTATATTTGGCAATCTATGTCGATACAGTTCATTTATTTTTAAGAAAAAAACTACAAAGAAAAGAACTACAACACGGCGACAACAATTCCCGCAACAACCAGCACAGTGCAGAAAGTCCTGTGTAAAACATGTTTTTCATGATAGATCCATTTTCCGGCAGCCAGTGTCACAATACAGCCGGACTGCTTGATCAATGTCATGATCGTGATCTTACTTGCCGGATCCGCATTTGCCACAAACAAAGCCCTGTCCGCTATGACAAATAAGAAAGCCAGAAGCCAGATCCACGGATTTTTGGCAGCTCTTTTTAAATGTATCTCTTCTTTTCCAAAACCCTTTCCAAGACATAAATACAGCCCATATAACAGGACTAAAAATAACATATAAAAAAACTGAAGCTCAGAACTGTTGAGATCACGCATGAGCAGCTTGTCCATCAACCCGGATACCGCATTCAACATACATGAAAGCAGGGAAAAAATAACAATGACCGGTTTGACATCCTCTTTTTCCTCTGCCTGCAGCTCCGGTGTTCCATCTTTTTTCAACAGCTTTTTAGGATGTATCCGTACCTTTAATAAAAGTAAGCCTGCGGCAACTAAAACCAGTCCAATAATCTGATTGGTTGACATAACTTCATGCAATATCAGACTTCCAAGCAAGGTTGCAAACAAAACTCTGGACAAATCCAGCACTCCATACAGGCTGATCGGCATTTTTTTGATTGCTTTAAAGCTTAAGATCCATGCGCAAAAAATAATGAGTGATTTCAAAAAAATAAAACCAAGCATGGATACCGGCACATGCATCGCATTTTTATAATCCGGAACCACCATCAGAAATGCAAACAACGTATAAAAAAACAATACCTCCATTACCGAACTGTATTGCAGGGATTTTTTCTTTACAATCTCTCTTGCTCCCTTCAACAGACCATATACTAAAACAAGCAGCATCCACATGTTATCACTCCTCCTGTTCCCATGAGAGAATAGCATAAGCAGGAACTTTTTACAATCTCTCCAATATCCTATTAATAGAAACACTTATTTTTCAGGAGGAATTATGAAAAAGAAAATCAGTCTGTTACTAATGATGTGCATGCTCTTTTCCACGATATTGACGGGGTGCGGAAAAGAAGAAGGTTCTCTGCAGAAGGTCACACTCAATGAAGTTGCCCATTCCATTTTTTATGCACCGATGTACGTGGCCATTGAGGAAGGATATTTTGCAGACGAAGGCATTGATCTTGAACTTGTCACGGGCTTTGGTGCCGACAAGACCATGACCGCTGTTTTGTCCGGCGAAGCCGACATCGGATTTATGGGAAGCGAAGCGACCATATATACCTACCTCGGCAGCACGGATGATTATGTCGTAAACTTTGCACAGCTGACACAACGCGCCGGCAACTTCCTTGTTGCAAGAGAGCCTATGGACGATTTTAAGTGGGAAGATCTGAAAGGTAAAAATGTGCTTGGCGGACGCCAGGGCGGCATGCCGGAAATGGTATTTGAATACATTTTAAAAATGAATAATATCGATCCGAAAGCTGATTTATCGATCGACCAGAGTATTGATTTTGGTTCCACAGCTGCTGCCTTTTCCGGAGGACAGGGCGACTTTTCGGTTGAATTCGAACCATTTGCCACTTCCTTAGAGGAAAAAGGCGACGGCTACATCGTTGCCTCCCTCGGTGTCGACTCCGGCTATGTGCCCTATACCGCATTCAGTGCCAAGAGCAGTTATATGGAAAAAAATCCCGAAATCATTCAGGGATTCACCAATGCCCTGCAGAAAGGCATGGATTATGTAAACTCACACTCTTCCGAAGAAATTGCAAAAGTCATTGCACCGCAGTTTGAAGAAACAGAGATTTCCACGATTGCCACGATCGTAGAGCGTTACAAATCACAGGATACCTGGAAAGACAATCTGATCTTTGAAAAAGACAGCTTTACGCTTTTACAGGATATTTTGACAGATGCCGGTGAGCTCGAGCAAACCGTTCCGTACGAAAAGCTGGTATCAACAGTCTATGCCGAAAAAGCTGTCAAATAAAGTTCATTGGTAAGGTAGCTGTATAAAAAAGCTGTCTTTATCTCATATTGCCGGTTTAGGACAATGCAGGATAAAGACAGCTTCAAATCATTTTTCAGTGGAATCCGATTTCATTCCGTCAATTATTTTTTCGATCATCAGCTTTTTAACATAGACATCATAGCTGAGCATACAGATAAAGGAAAATTTCTGAAGAAAATCCTTATCCTCGACATCGGCAAAAGTCTTTTCACTCTCATGAAACATCTTGACAACATCCTCTTTCATATGGACAAGGCGTTCGCTTTCCAATGAAAAAACTTCATTATAAATATCTTCCAGAGTAAGCTCTGAATCCTTTCCAAAGTACGGTTCCGTGATCGGTTTTAACAATGCCTTGATATCGCTGATCGACAAAACCCCTTTAAAATAATAGATAAAGATCAGAACCAGAACATGCTCCTTGGAATATTTCTTTTTGACAGGTGGTGGCAGCAGATCATTTTTGGCATAATTATTGATCATGGTCTTTGTCAGGATCTTGTCCTCATCCGGATAACGTGTCGTCGATCTCAGATGCTGGTCCATAAAGGTCGTTACCTGGTCCATATACAGATCAATATCCGGTATATCTTCACTCTGTATATGTTCAATCCGGCCCAGACTATCCAAAATACTTTTTAATAAATCATTTTTATCAATTGTCATATCTCTGCCTCCGGTCATGAATACATCTCTGACAAACACAAACGCAATTTATTTTTTAACACTTATATCATATTATGATATCAGGGTCAAAAGGTCAAAAAGTCGTTCGTGCTCGCACGATAAGACTTTTGAACTTGGGACCCACCAAACATGAGAAAATAGCGATTTACGCAGTAAATCAGCGGATTTCGAATGTTTGAGAATTGTGGAAGTTGCTTTACAGCGGAGCAATTCGAGGATATCAAGTTAGGGGCAAAATACTTTTTGACCCTAACATCACAATATAGAATTAAGGTATGGAAATTGAATATAAATTTCTTTTCAATAATTAGCAGTTTATGAATTTTTTCAGAATAGTCGATGTTTTCAAGTTTTCCAAAATACAGACTTCCTGACAATCTGACATCAACTAATTGTAGTATGTTTTTTCTCACTTTTCTCGATTTTCACCCTCGTCTCCAACAGACTGCAGGGCTTTTTTCTCATTTTTCTTGTTTTTCGCCCTCGTCTCCAACAGACCTCAGGGCTGTTTTCTCAATTTCCCTGATTTTCACCCTCATCATCAACAGACCACAGGGCTTTTTTCTCATTTTTCCTGATTTTCGCCCTCGTCTCCAACAGACCGCAGGGCTTTTTTCTCATTTTTCTTGTTTTTTGCCCTCATCTACAACAGACCGCAGGGCTTTTTTCTCATTTTTCTTGTTTTTTGCCCTCGTCTCCAACAACCGCAGGGCTTTTTTCTCATTTTTCTTGTTTTTTGCCCTCACCCACAACAGACCGCAGGGCTTTTTTCTCATTTTTCTTGTTTTTTGCCCTCGGCACGTAACAGATATCCAACCTTATTCAAGATATTCTCCGATTCCCGACCATCCCGACCATATAACCGGCAACAAAAAAGCGAAAAACAAACGCTCCATCATCCTCGCGCGTTTATTTTCCGCTTATTTCTCATCATTCCAGAATATCTCCCATCATTCCAGAATGTCTCATCACTCCAGAATATCTCCCATCATTCCGAAATATCTCTCAACTTTCCAGCTTATCCTGGCTGTCAGATCCTATTTATTATCCGCAGTATCCACAAAAATACTGTAAATCTGTCTGATTGCTGTTTCAAAGTCAGCTTCCTTAACTCCGATAATAATATTGAGCTCTGAAGAACCCTGGTCAATCATCTTAACATTGATATTGGAATGAGCCAATGTTGCAAAAATTCGGCTTGCAGTTCCTTTTGCAGCTTTCATGCCACGGCCTACAACAGCGATTAAAGCAAGATCTGATTCCATCTCAATCGAATCGGGTTCTGCCAGCTTATGGATACCGGCAAGTACTCTCTGCTCTTTTTCCATAAACTCAGACTGATGGACGATAATGGTCATGGTATCAATTCCGGAAGGCATATGTTCGAAAGAAATGCCGTTTTCCTCAAATACCTGCAGGACTTTTCTTCCAAATCCGATCTCACTGTTCATCATATCCTTTTCAATATTGATAGCACAGAATCCTTTTTTACCTGCAAGACCGGTGATGACATACGGCGGTTTGTGGCAGGTACTTTCCACAATCCATGTTCCGGGATCCTTAGGTGCATTGGTATTTTTGATATTGATCGGAATACCGGCCTTGCGGACCGGGAAGATTGCATCCTCATGCAGTACACTTGCACCCATATAGGATAACTCTCTTAATTCACGATAGGTAATTGTACTGATCGGCTTCGGATTGTCAACAATACGGGGATCTGCGATCAGACAGCCGGAAACATCCGTCCAGTTTTCATAGATGTCCGCTTTCACGGCTTTTGCAACAATGGAACCTGTAATATCAGAACCACCTCTTGAAAAAGTCTTTATCGTACCGTCTTCCTTTGCTCCGAAAAATCCGGGGATAACAGCTCTTTCTACATCTTTCAGGCGGGCAGATAAAACTTCATCTGTCTTGGCAGCCATAAAATCTCCATGCTCATCAAAGAAAATAACCTCTGCCGGATTAATAAATTCATAGCCAAGGTAATTTGCCATGATGATACCGTTTAAATATTCTCCACGGCTGGCTGCATAATCACTGCCGGCCTTATTTTTAAACTGTTTTGTAATCTCATCAAATTCCTTATCCAGTGATAAGTTCAGGCACAGTCCGTCGATAATTTCCTGATAACGGTTTTTGATCTGCGCAAGTGCTTTCGTGAAATCATTGCCGGCCTCTGCATAAGCATAGGTTGCATACAGCATATCCGTAACTTTTGTATCTTTGGAATTTCTTTTGCCCGGGGCAGAAGGAACCACAAACTTGCGGTCTGCATCAGCATGGATAATATCTCCTACCTTTTTAAACTGCTCGGCACTTGCCAAAGAACTTCCACCAAATTTCACTACTTTTTTCATGTTTCTCTCTCCTCATAAAATGTGATCAATTATCCATCCGGATCATGCTGACAACATCAAAAGCTGATGCAAGATCTTTATATACACGTTCGGTCATAACCTCTGTTACAAATGCTACTTCATTTTCTTTGACAGCCTCAAGTAACTGTACTTTACCGAATGCTGCCTTTACTGCTTCTTCGTTGGTATTTGCCATACGGACAAAGAAACGTCTCTTAGCATCTGAAATATCAGAAAGTTCAAGTTTTTCAGGCTTCCAGGTGCAGGCAACCGTCCTGCCGGGATTTAATGCACATTCAACAACATCGGAAACAACCGCGCTTGCAGTCGGCAGCTTGCCGGCTCCGGCTCCGTAAAACATGCTGTCACCCAGTGTATTACCTGTGACTAACACTGCATTCATAACATCATTTACATTGTATAACGGGCTTTCCTTTGTCAAAACAAACGGTGCAACCATTGCAAAATACTTACCACCTTCGTACCGGCTCATGCCAAGCAGCTTGATCGTTGCCCCAAGCTGTTTCATATATTTAAAATCATCAATGGAAATCTTGGTAACGCCCTCTGTCGGAACATCCTTATAATATACTGTATTTCCAAATGCAACGGAGGATAAAATAGCAATCTTACGCTGTACATCATGACCTTCAATATCAGCCTCCGGATTAGCCTCTGCATACCCAAGCGCCTGTGCATCCTTTAATACTGCGTCAAAGTCAGCACCCTCTAACTCCATCTTGGTCAAAATGTAATTGGTGGTTCCGTTGATAATTCCCTTTAAAGCAACAATCTGTTCCTGCAGCAGGCAGGTCTGTAAAGGACGAATGATCGGAATACCACCGCCGCAGCTTGCTTCAAACAGATAATTACAGTGATTTTCCTCTGCAAGCTTTAAAAGCTCCGGGCCATATTCCGCAACAAGAGCCTTGTTGGAGGTACATACACTCTTTCCTTTGGATAATGCAGTCTTGGTAAACTGATATGCAGCACCGGTACCACCCATCGCCTCGCATACAATATCAACCTCCGGATCGTCCATGATTACCTGCACATCATGCACCAGTAATTCTTCATAAGGATCTCCGGGAAACTCTCTCAGATCGAGGATATATTTTACATCAACCTCTGTACCAACTCTCTTTTCAATTAGTTCCCGGTTGGTCTTGATGACCTCAACAATACCGCTTCCTACTGTACCGTATCCTAACACTGCTACTTTTGCCATTTTTTTACTCCTTAGCTATCATTTTGACGTAATGCACACCTTTTTGCGTTTCCATCTGCTCGATGACCTCTGAAAGCTTCTCGGTATTTTGTAACATCGTAATACTGATCGAAACCGAGGCCACACCATTGATCGGAATACTCTGATGAATCGTCAGAATATTGGCTCCGTACCCGGCTACCACCTTTAACAGATCCGATAACAGTCCCGGCTCATCGTCCATCTGCACGGTCAGGGTAAATGTCGTACCCTCCGAGCTTTCATGAAACGGAAAAATGTCATCCTTGTATTTATAAAAAGAACTACGGCTAATCCCAACCATTTCTGTTGCATCCTGCACCGATTCTGCCTTGCCTGTCTCCAATAGTCTCTTGGCACCGGCAACCTTTAAAAGAACCTCCGGCAGAGCCTTGGGTCTTACCACAAAATATTTGGGTGTTTCAGTCATAAAAAACGCCTCCTGTAAATATCCAATCTTCCACATACGGACATTTGCGCGTTTGTCTTTCTACAGTGGACAAGTGTGCGCCACCGAAAGATATTCTAGCACATGATACAAATACAGGCAAGCGTTTTTGTCGATTTTTATACAAATTCAAGCAGAAACTACTGTAAGGCACCGCTAACAATCCCTTTTGTCAGATACAATGCCAGGGTTTTCTGATAGTTTTCGTCATAAAGCAGTTTTTTATCCTCCGGATTGGAAAGATATCCGGTTTCAACCAAAACTGCCGGCATCTTCGTTTCTCTCAGCACATGAAAATTATCTGTCTTCAGACCGCGGACCGAGATCTTTCCGCTGTCCTCTGCGGCAGAAAGAATGGCCTGTGCATAGGCACGCCCCGGTTCGCTGCCATCCCAGTAATAACATTCCAGCCCGCGAACAGAGGAATCTCCTTCGCAGAAATTGCAATGAACACTGATATAATAAGAGGCTTCTTCATGAGCATTGGCAAATGCCGATCTCTCATCAAGCAAAACGGTTTCATCCCCATTTCTGGTAAGAAGCACCTCTACGCCACAGTATGTAAGCATTTTTTCCATATTCTGTACAATATCCCAGTTGATATCCTTTTCCCAGTAGGTTTCATCACCGGTGCCGACATCATTGCCACCATGCCCCGCATCCAGAATGACCGTAAGCTGTCTATCCTTCATACTGTCCTTTAAATCCTGCAAAATCTGCATTTCCGCATCGGACGTGACCATGGTCTGGCGCACCTTCGGATGACGTACTAAATGGAGCATCCCGACAATTCCGCCCAATACTAAGAGAAAAACAGTGAGTACAAGTGCAAGTAATATTATTTTCTGCTTTTGTTCTTTACGAATATGGTTGTTCTTCATCTGTTGTCTGTCTCCATTATCTTAATTTTTCCCAATAACCCATCCGGTCATAAACCGGAGCACGATACTTCTGTTTTTCATTCGCAGCTTCTTTAACCTGAAATTCTTTATCCTAACTCTATTTTCCACGAAAAAAAGAGACTGTCAATTTATATGACAGTCTCTTAAATAAATCTTAATTGTTTTTTGAAAACTACAGATTAGATCAACGGATATTTGTCTGTCAGCTTCTGTACAATCGCTCTTGCTTCAGAAACCTTTTCTTCCCCGCCTTTGACAACGAGTGCGATAGCCTCTGCGATCTGATCCATATCTTCGGTATTCATGCCACGTGATGTAACAGCCGGTGTTCCTAAACGGATACCGCTTGTGACAAAAGGAGATTTGGGATCGTTGGGAATGGTGTTTTTGTTGGCTGTGATATGAGCATCATCAAGCAGCTTTTCAACAGCCTTTCCTGTCAGGTCAAAGGGTGTCAGATCCATCAGCATCAGATGATTGTCCGTTCCACCGGAAACAATCTTGATTCCTCTGTCCATTAAGCCTTTGCACAAAGCCTGTGCGTTGTCGATAATTCCCTGCTGGTAAACCTTGAAGTCATCACTTAAAGCTTCTTTGAAGCAGACTGCTTTTGCAGCGATCACATGCATCAAGGGACCACCCTGGATACCGGGGAATACAGCTTTGTTGAAATTGTATTTTTTGGCATTTTCTTCACTGGATAAGATCATACCGCCACGAGGTCCACGTAAGGTCTTGTGTGTGGTTGTGGTAGTAACATCTGCATAAGGGATCGGTGAGGGATGAAGGCCTGCTGCCACAAGGCCGGCAATATGAGCCATATCGACCATAAGAACAGCTCCCACTTCATCTGCGATCTCACGGAATTTTTTGAAATCAATGGTACGCGCATATGCGGAAGCACCTGCGATGATCATCTTGGGCTTGCACTCAAGCGCGATTTCTCTTAATTTATCATAATCAATGAATCCTTCATCATTAACTCCGTAAGGAACGATATTGAAATATGCACCTGAAATATTGGCCGGTGAACCATGTGTCAGATGTCCGCCGTGATCCAGATTCATTCCCATGATGGTATCGCCGGGTTTGCAGATGGCAAACTGAACGGCAAGATTAGCCTGTGCACCGGAATGAGGCTGTACATTGACATACTCACATCCAAACAATTGTTTTGCTCTCTCAATTGCCAGATTTTCAACCACATCCACGCACTGACATCCACCATAGTATCTCTTTCCCGGATATCCTTCTGCATATTTGTTGGTAAGCGGACTTCCCATTGCTGCCATAACTGCCTTGCTTACCCAGTTCTCAGAAGCGATCAGCTCAATATGACTGTTTTGTCTCTGCTGTTCATCTACAATTGCCTCTGCGATTTCGGGGTCAACGTTTCTTACTTCGTCTAAAGAATACATGTTACATCCTCCTGTCTTTTCACTATTGGGTCAATTCCCTGTTGTATATATATTATAATGGTCTATTTCCGGTTTTTTTTCAAGTATTTTCTGTTTTTCCCGTCAAAAGGTCCTGTTTATACAAAACCGGTGCGATTTTTCCGTTGATATGCTATAGTTGTAAATAAAGAATTTTTACCTTACCGCAAAGGAGTTTTTATGTTATACATCATTGTAAATCCGGCGTCCAAGTCCGGACTCGGAAAAACACGATTTACATTATTGAAAGAAAAGCTGAATGAAAATTTTATCGTATATGAAGCTTTTTTAACCGACAAAAAGCACGGCGCAGTCAGATGCACCAGACAGATTATGGAAAGAATTGATAAAGACGGGGCCTCTGATCCGGTCATTGCCGTCCTTGGCGGTGACGGCACCATGAATGAGGTCATGACTACGCTAAATGACCGTAACGATATCGCAATCGCCTATCTGCCAACCGGTTCGAGCAACGATCTGGCAAGAGCTTTACATATATCTGCAGATCCCGATGAATTTATACAGCGCTACCAGCGCGGACAGACCCGCAATGTAGACCTCGGACAGCTGGAAATACCGGGAAGTGTTCCGAGAAGCAAAAGAAATTTCTGCGTCAGCTGCGGCATCGGTCTGGATGCTGCCGTATGCAAGGAAACCAACTCCTCGCCGGTCAAGGATCTTTTAAACAAGCTCCACCTTGGCAAGCTTTCTTATGTAGTCATCGCCATCAAGCAGATCCTGACTGCCAGACAGACCTCCTGTGACATCACACTTGCCGACCGGACTACACACCACTTTGATCGTGTGCTTTTTGTGGTGACCATGATACATCCTTATGAAGGCGGCGGTGTCAAAATGACCCCTATGGCAGACAGCTGTGACGGCCGGTTTGATATCATGGTTGTTGCCAATCTGCATCCCTTCCGGGCGTTTTACCTCTTACCTTTGGCATTTTTGGGTAAACACACCAATTCACGCTTTATACATTTCCTGCGTTCAGAATCTCTTACCATCCATACCGATGATAAGCTCATTGTACACGCTGACGGGGAATACGCCGGTGAGCTTCAGACACTATCGCTGACCTGCATCCATGGCGGAGTCAGATTCATTATTTAAAAAACGCTTTAGTGTCCTGAGAATGCTTTCGATCTGATACTGTGCAAGAAATGCCGCATCAGAATATTCCGGATAATCAGACAGGATTTTTTCTATCAAAGGATAAACATAGGTCTGCGTCTCCTCGATATAGCGGCAAAGCCGTGCTATGGGAAACGTCTCTCCCATAGTACTGACATTATTGCAGCGGTCCAGCACCTTCAGGATGGAAGCCTTTTTGTGTCCGGCTATTTTTTGATAATAAGCAGCTTTGGCTTCCGTCTCCGAGACACCCTCTTTTTCAAAAAAGCTGACAAGCTCCACGATCTTTTTTACCTCATCACTAACCGGAAGCTCTTCTTTTTTTACATCACAATCCTCTAAAACATCATGCAACAGGATTGCAGCCACCAGCTCATCGTCTAAAAGTCCCAAAGCAACAGCCTGTCTGGCAATCATCATGGGATGGATGATATAAGGCTTTTTGTCGTTTCCATAGCGAAATTGCCCCTTATGCAATTCCTTCATAAGGGGCAATGCCATCATGGTCTGTTTCAGATTATGTTGTTTTGCAATACCTTCTATATATGCATACAATGCTTCTACATCATACAGATCTACTCTTTTGTCCATGTGCTTTCTCCCATCATCCGGCTGTCAGAACCTGTCAAAAATCACCGCCGGTCTGCTGTCAGCGGATTGAACTACGGTCTATACACCGAGTATAACATGGACTTCGTTTATATTCATTATGTTTTTTCCGGTTTTATTTTCCGGCTTTGTTATCAGATTCCAGTCTGGGGAAACGGATTTCTACCTTAAACAGATCTCCGTCAACCACAACACTTATCGTACCCTGCATAAGCTCTGCAAGGCTCTTTACGATCGCCAGTCCAAGTCCGTTGCCCTCTGTGTTGCGAGACGCATCTCCTCTGTAAAAACGCTCTGTGAAATCTTCACCCTTGACGCTTAACTGCTCTCTCGATATGTTTTTAAATACGACCAGCACGCTTTCCGCTTCCGTTGTCAGATCAATATAAGCTCTGGTATTGCAAAGAGAATACTTCATAATGTTGGTCATCAGATTGTCAAAGATCCGGAACAGATATCTGCCGTCTGCGCTTATCATGACACTTTCTTCCGGCGCATTTAAGAAAAGCTCCACGCCTGCTTCCTTTAATTTTTCTTCATATTCTCCGGTTACCTGTAAAAGTGCCATCCGCACATCAATCTTCTCCGGATGGATTTCCAGATTGCCGGTGGATGCTTTGGATGCCTCGATCAGATCCACGATCAGTTTCTTTAATTTATTTGACTGACGGTCAAGTACCTCAATATATTCTCTGGCAGTCTCGCTCTCAATATCCTCTCTGCTCAAAAGATCCACATAATTGATAATGGAAGTAAGCGGCGTCTTGATATCATGCGATACATTGGTAATCAGCTCAGCCTTCATACGCTCCGATTTCATCTTCTGCTCTACGGCAAAATTGATGCTGTCACTGATCGCATTGATATTGTCTGCCTGATTTTTCATATCCCATATCATATGTCTGGAATCAATCTTTGCATCAATGTTGCCTTTTGCTAACTCATCACAGACACGGTTGATCTTGCGGTATTCCCATCCAATATACAAAACCACCGGACAGAAAACGAAAACATATAAAATGATTAAAAATGCAGCTCCGCCGCCCCCGGAAAGTCCAAAGACCACGATCAGCCAGAAGCCGGCCAGCAAAACCAATGCAAGCTTCCACATCAGGATAATTTTTCCAAATGCATGGAAAATAAATGAAATAGCTTTAAAAATCCAGTACAATACACTGACACCGAGCATAATGCCGGATAATACCAGTAATACAACAACGACATATTTCCAGTCATACAGAAAATTGAACACGGTTTCCATCTGCAAAAACAGATCCTCGTTGTGCCACAGCGACTGGCCATTGGGAACCAGCGGATCATTCAGATACGTGACAACCCAGTAATAAGTCCTGTCTGCAGAAGCATCTCCATTGCACGCAACATCCAGGTATCCCGCTCCCATATTCAGAATTTCATTCTGGGAGATATTCTTATCCTGCAGCTCTAAGTCATCAATGATCTCAATTCTGGATACCGGGATCTGATACTCAAAACCCGGAATTTCTATCAATAAGGTCATATCGGTCCAGTCATCATGGGCATCATCGATATAAAAAATCACATCATCCGTGGCTTCGCTTTTGTCGGCATTGGTGATCCAATACTCGGTATTTAACAGATACAGATCATCTCCGGCCTGCACATACAGCTTGTTGGTCATCCAGTCATAATAAAACCCCTGCATCTGTACCTGTTTTGCATTTTCCGTCTGATCGTGCCACACCCTTGCATAACCCCAGATATCAGTCATATCATAGTTGAGATCCGTATATTTATCCAAATAGGTCTTAAAAATATGGACATTGTTGGCATCAAAATTTTTATCAAAATTATTTGCCACATAGTTACTCATATCCGCAAGATCTTTGGTGTCGATGTCATCCTTTTTGCTGCTGATGATTCCCATATGCAGATTGGTCTTTTCGATGGTATCCATATTATAATTGCGTCCACGGTCGGAAAGTGCCCAGATAGAATACCGGTCCATCAAAAGCTCCATCTGATAATTCAGCATCGCCTCCCTGCCATGTCCATCCATAACACCATTATCTGCCATAAAATCAGTGGCAATTCCCAAAAAGACCGTCAGTGCACAGCTTACGACAGATATGATCATCATAACCAGTGTACTCTTTTTAAATCTTCTGTTTTTCTTTTGCTCCCATTCTGCTCTTGCGCCGGAGGAACACTTTTTTTCATATTTTTCTTTGTGCTTATTACCTTTTTTATCCCGGAATTTTTCCTCTATACCGGCAATACTTTCCCTGTCGTCTGCTTCATTGGCAGCATCCCGGCTGTTGGTTGTTTCATCCATCCTAACAATCTCCTTTTATTTCTGCCATCCGTTTTCCAATTTATAGCCTCGTCCCCACACGACCTTTACAAATCGCGGGTTGGCAGGATCGATCTCGATTTTTTCACGCAAATGACGAATATGTACGGCGACCGTGCTCTCATTGCCGATTGAGATCTCATCCCACACCTTGGTGTAAATATCCCGGGGCGAAAATACCTGTCCCGGATGACGCATTAACAGTTCCAAAATGTCGTATTCGGTTTTTGTCAATGTCAGAAGCTCTCCATCCAGATAAGCTTCCTTGGATAAATTGTTTAACATCAGCGGTCCGACACGCAATACATCCGCTTCACTCACCGGTGATGTATTGGCTGCTCCAAGCTGCATGTATCTCCTCAACTGGGATTTGACACGCGCCAAAAGCTCCACCGGATTGAACGGCTTGGTCACATAGTCATCGGCTCCGATATTCAGTCCGACAATCTTGTCTGTATCCTCACTCTTTGCGGTCAGAAAAATAACCGGCACATTGCTTCTTTTACGGATCTCGGTGATTGTCTTCATACCATCCATGACCGGCATCATATAGTCTAAAAGCACCAGATGAATTTCCTTTTCCTTCAGCTGCTTTAAGGCTTCCTCGCCATTGTAGGCTGTGACGACATCATAGCCTTCGCCCTTTAAATATATTTCCAGTGCTGATACGATATCCTTTTCATCATCGCAAACCAAAATACTATACATGATTAATTCCTCTCTTCTTCCAATTGGCAAATTGAATTTCCATTTCAATTGTGATCACATTATCTATCTTAATCGAAAAATTATTAAGTTTAAAGGACTTAAATTGTTAAGATTCATTTAAAAACCTGTGCAATTCAGCTTCACAAATATAAAAAGCTGCCAAAACCTCCGGTTCCGGCAACTTTTTGTTGTCATATCTTGTTTCTTTATATATTCATGGATTCTTCTACCATGATTTCTTCAAGCTCTTCCATTTTGTACAGGATCTTTTTAAATTCCTCCATACCGATCCGGTCTACAATCGTGGAAAAGTATTCCATCAATTTATGCTGCTGGGCTTCCATCGTTTCCTTTCCAAGCTCGGAAAGCCTGATATAAGTGCCCGACTTATCATGTGTCCAGTACACAAAGCCCTTGCCCTGTAAGTTTTTGACCATCGCGGATACCTTTTGAATAGGGATATCCAGCTCCTTGCTGACCTCAGATAAATATATTTTGTCAGCCGTATGTAAATTTAACCGTGCCACCAACAAATTCAACACCTCGTAGTCCATAAAGGACATTTCTTTAAAAATATTTTTCAGGTGTGCGGCATCCATGGTGGAACGCAGCCTTAGTAAGGTTCTTCCTAACTGTAAAATCTCATCCTGTTTTTTGGTTTCTGCCATGCGATCATCCTTTCTTTTTTATTTTATCATCATACGATATCTATATGATACCATAAAACGGAAAAGAAATTTGTAACAATTTTCTAAAATATTTTTTAACAAATTTTCCGGGGCTTCGTCACTGCAGGAACTGTCCGTCGCAGTGATTTAAAACCTGTGTACTGTACAAAAACAAAACATCCGCTCCATCAAAATCAACAAACCGCCCCAGTACGTCAGATCGGATGTAGCGGATATCGACCAGCGTAACCTTGCAATAAGCCTGTGCTAACAAGGGCGCAATACTGCTTCCAAACGAATCCCGGAATAAAACCAGCTCCCGGTCATTGCTACAATCCGGATTTTCAATTGTGATCAGTGCCCTGGAACCGGATAAAAACAGTTCATACGGATCCATTCCCTTAAGGGCCGGCTCATCATACATAGGCATTGCCTCGGCCTTTCCCGTATCATAACAGGTCACAACACACCCATCCATATAACCGGCATACAGATAAGAAAGCTTATCCGGGGCGACCGGCAGCGCCCCCTGACCATAATATACGCCATAAAACGGCACATCGGCTTCTTTCTCTTCAAATTGTCCGTAAAGATATCCGTTTCCGGTCTTTGCTTTACCGGGTTTCTCTTCATAATTACCCATTGCTAACTCAAGCTTATTTACCACCGGCAGAAGCTTTTCCTGCCTCCAGTGAAGATCGGTACGGTAATAATCATCCAGTTCAAGCTCATCCGTTAGATCGATGTATTCACTAAAGGCATCCGTTTTTTCGCGAAATCCTGCCTCAAACGCATCAAAATCCAGATATGGCACCTGTTCATGCTCCGACAGATAATCGTTTTTATCCGGGATAATTGAAAAATACACATGGCTGTTTTGAAGATATTTCTCATCAATGTATTTCATGCGGTTTAGTGCCCATGAAACAGAGTTCTCCCTTATTTCCGGATCTGTTTTCAAAATATGATCCTCAGCATAATAAATGTCGTTTACTTCTTTCTTCTGCAGCACATACAGTGAAAAGGCAGAATACAGCGTCCGAAACCGTTCTCTGCACGGAAACTGATCTACCACATATGGCTCAAATCTGTCCATAAAGCTTTCCGTGCCCCTTGCGGTATAGATGGTCTCAAGACTTAGCTCAGGGAAAGAGTGAAGCGTCCTTCTTTCCGATACGGATACCTCTTTTTGCGGATGAAACAGACAGGCAATCAAGCCTGCTGCCAAAAGACATCCCATCAATATGATATTGCACCAGTCTTTTTTACGGTTACTCATAGCTTACTTTCCTTTATTACAAAAATCAGAACCGGAAATACAGAAATGGATTGTAGCTTCCGTTGATCAGGTAAGCAACACAGATCAGGAATCCGGTTGCAAGCAGTATTGGCTCCACAATGTTGAGCACCTTTTCTCCTGTTTGATATTGTCTGAGACAGTCCGTCAAATACCGGAAAAATCCACAGGCAATGACAACAGCAATCAACAGAATAAAGAAATAGTCCCGGAAATAAAACAGACTTTCAGCCGATACGAGGCTGATATGGCCTGCACCGGACATATATTTTAAAGTTGTAAATGCATCCGACAGATCTGTAGCATTGAAGATCACAAAGCTTATGCATAAAAGCAGCCATACATAAATGTGACGGCACAATACAATTCCGGGAATCTGTTTGGGAAGCACTTTTTCATTTTTAAGGATCGCTTTTTTTATCGTCTTCTCAATTACCAGAAAGAATGCAAAAAACATCCCCCATACCACAAACGTCCATGCAGCACCGTGCCACAATCCGGTCGCCATCCACACGATCAGGATATTGCGGATCCATTTGAGCACCGGGACACGGTTACCACCAAGCGGAATATAAAGATAATCCCTGAAAAAACCTCCAAGGGTCATATGCCAGCGGCGCCAGAAATCTGTAATACTACAGGATGCAAGGGGATAATCAAAGTTTTCGGGCAGCTCAAAGCCCATGATCTTACCAAGACCGATCGCCATATCGCTGTATCCGGAAAAGTCAAAATAGATCTGCAATGTTGCCGCTATTGCATATAGCCACACAAAGACCACTGTTACCTGTGAAGTTTCCCGATACAGATTCCCGATTTCTCCCAATGTATTAGCCAAAATCAGTTTTTTACAAAGTCCGATCACAAAACGCCTGATACCGCAGGAAATTTCCGGCACCGTAACCGTCCTCTCCGTCAGCTGCTTTTCAATATCCCGGTAACGGACAATAGGACCAGCGATCAGCTGGGGAAACATGGCAATATAAACTGCCAGACAAAGGAAATTCTTTTGAGCCGAAACCTTTTTATGACTGACATCCAACAGATAACTGATAATCTGAAAGGTATAAAAACTGATGCCGATCGGCAGCGTAACAGATAAAAGGGACACCGAAAGACCCGGCAGACGATTTATATTTTCCAGAAGAAAATCCGTATATTTAAAAAAGCCGAGCACGACAAGACAAAAAGCCACAGACAAAGCTGTGACTAATTTCCTGCTGCCCGGCGTTGTGATCTTTTGAATCCATATGCCAAAAAAGTATCCGGCACAGATCATCATCACCATTAACAACAAATACCTCGGTTCCCCCCATGCATAAAAGAAAAGACTGCCAAGCAGTAAAACTGCGTTGGCAAATTTCTTTGGCACGATAAAATAACAGATCAGAAAAACCGGTAAAAAATAAAACAAAAAAGTAATACTTGAAAAAAGCATATCTGTCTTATATTTCCTTTACTGATAGATTTCATCAGCTACAACCGATGCTCCGTCAAGTTCCTCGTAGCCTTTCATAAAATCATCTACAATGTCGGTTGCTCCATATGCATAGATCACATAACTGCCCATACTGACAATTTTAATTTTATCAGGAAAACCGCACATAAACTGATTGCCAAGAAATTTATCCTTGATCTTTGCAGCTGCGTCCTCACAGCTCATGCTTCCCATATGCACTGCAACTGCGGTAAATGTATTCCCATTCATCATGTGCGAAAGTGTCGCTGCATCCGTGATATCCTTTTGCACATCCTCCGGAACCAAGAATGTATATGTCAGCGCATCTGTATCGGATAAGTCCACGCTGGCAGGCGCATCCTCAACAGCCGTTTCCATACTGCCACCGACAACCGGAAATGTCTCCGGCATCTGATTCCACGCTTCTGCCAGAACAGAAACTGCATCCGGAAATGCTGCATCCACATCATTTGCTGCCCCTTCATTTTTGGATTGGCAGCCTGTAAGTGCCATAACAAGGCCTATCATCATCAAAAAAGAAATTATGGTTTTCTTCATAATCCTGTTACCTCTTATCTTTCATGGTCGTTATTATACATCATTTTGTTGTAACTATACATCATCTGCATATTTACTTCAATATAACAGAAAGCCGGAAAGATTGCTATCTTTATCTCAATCCCTCCGGCTTTTTCATACAATTTTGATATCAGTCCTCTTAGTCTCTGACCTTGATATGAACCTCACGAAGCTGCTGCTCGGTAACCTCACCGGGAGCTCCACACATCAGATCCTGGGCATTGCCGTTCATCGGGAAGGCAATGACTTCACGGATATTTTCCTCGTTCTTTAACAGCATGATCATACGGTCAACACCGGGTGCCATACCTGCGTGCGGCGGCGCACCATACTGGAATGCATTGTAAAGTGCTCCAAACTTCTGCTGCAGATCTTCCTCTGTGTAACCTGCAATTTCAAATGCCTTGACCATGATGTCCAGACTGTGGTTGCGGACAGCGCCGGAGGATAATTCCACACCGTTGCACACGATATCATACTGATAAGCCAGAATATCGAGAGGATCCATATTGTTTAATGCATCCAGCCCGCCCTGAGGCATAGAGAATGGATTGTGTGTAAAGATGATCTTCTTTTCTTCCTCGTCATACTCGTACATCGGGAAATCATTGATAAAGCAGAAACGGAATGCATTCTTTTCGATGAGATCCAGTCTTGTTGCGATCTCGGTACGAAGCTGGCCTGCATAGTTGGCAGCCTTTGCTTCCTTATCTGCGATAAAGAAGATGGTGTCTCCTGCCTTCAAACCGGCAAGCTGTGCGATCTCCTCTTTCATATCATCCGGGATAAATTTATCAATCGGTCCCTTGTAAGTCATATCATCAAGTACTTCCAGGTATCCTAAGCCGCCCATGCCGATAGACTGTGCATACTTAAGAAGCTTTTCATGCTGGCCTTTGGAAAGCTTTGCATGTACATTGATCGCACGTACTGTCTTTTTGTGGAAGGGCTTGAATGTACATCTCTGGAAAAAGTCTGTCACGTCCACGATAACCAATGGATTTCTAAGGTCCGGTTTGTCGGAGCCGTATTTTAACATAGCTTCCTTGTAGCTGATAACCGGGTAAGGTGCTGCTGTGACAAATGCACCTTCCGGAGCAAATTTTTCAAAGGTTGCTGTCAGGATTTCTTCTCCGACACGGAAAACATCTTCCTGTGTCGCAAAGCTCATTTCAAAATCCAGCTGATAAAACTCTCCGGGTGAACGGTCTGCTCTTGCATCCTCATCACGGAAGCAGGGAGCGATCTGGAAGTATTTATCAAATCCGGATACCATAAGCAGCTGTTTGTACTGCTGGGGTGCCTGAGGTAAAGCATAAAATTTACCTTTGTATTTACGTGACGGAACGATATAGTCACGGGCACCTTCGGGTGATGATGCACAAAGGATCGGTGTCTGGATTTCCAAAAATCCCATCTCTGTCATCTTCTGACGTAAAAAACTGATGACCTGTGAACGGAATACAATGTTGTCTTTTACTTTTTTGTTTCTCAGATCAAGATAACGGTATTTCAATCTCAGATCTTCGCGGATTTCCTTGGAAGTCTGTACTTCGAAAGGAAGCTGTTTGTATACCTTGCCTAAAATCTCAACCTTGTGTGCCTCCAGTTCGATAGTACCGGTCGGGATCTTGGGATTGTAGGTCTCTTCATCACGATGCTGTACCAGACCTTCAACACTGATACAATCTTCTTTATTGATACCGTCAAGTAAAGAGGTATCTCTCATAACGACCTGCATAACACCGTACATATCTCTTAAGTCAATAAAGGATACGCCTCCGTGGTCACGGATATTTTCTACCCAGCCGGCAATCCTTAATGTACTGTCAACGTCTGCTTCTGTAATCTGATTCATCGTATGGTCACGATAAATGTTTGACATATCTGTCTCCTCCTTATTAAACCGATTTGTTTTGAACGGAGCGCATAAAAAAAGTCCGTTCTGAAACATTGCTTGTCTCAGGACGAACATATCATAAGTCCGCGGTGCCACCTGAATTACTGAATACAGTCACTCAAATCAATTGTACTGGCTGGTAAAGCTGTTATTCACACCGTTTCACTTTGCAAGGCTCTCACCATCCCTCGCTCGCTGGGAACGATAAACTGTGCTACTCGTCTTCGTCATTGCCATTTGATGATATTATATAAATTTGGATGGGAAAAGTCAATGGGATGAGGGGATCTGATTTTGGGATTTTTGGGATGGACGTTTGCAGACAGCTTCTTTTATGTGGATGGACTATTATTGATAAGATTATCTAATCAATAGCGTCAAATATCCACATAAAAGAAGCTGTCTGCAAACTGGCTATGGCAAAATGGATAAGATAAAGCGATTGATGGTTTTGGATATTTGTATGTGTTTTGTTTTAGATAATGGGCAAGGATTGCTAATTATAAATTATTATCTTGTCGTCTTGGGCTTTTCATGAGAGAATGATATGTATTTTGTCTGGATTAGCGTATGATCATGCCGGGATATGGTATGATGAATGTTAGAGTGTCAATGTGCTTGCACAATTAGCGAACGGCGAATGTCGATCATGATAGTTGCGAAGCAACGTAGAGCACTGAGTGCGGATCAAGATATAATAAACGCAATAGAAATAATAAATTTTCAGATTATATTATTAATAAGGAGAGGCTTCTATGATACTGGAAGTTACGAATTTAAGTCACGGTTTTGGTGACCGTGCTATTTTTGACAATGTATCCTTTAAATTGCTGAAGGGTGAGCATATTGGATTAGTCGGTGCTAACGGCGAAGGCAAATCCACTTTTATGAATATTATTACAGGAGCTCTCACTCCTGATGAAGGCAAGGTAATCTGGGCAAAAAATGCCAAGATTGGTTATCTTGACCAGCATACGGTACTTGAAAAGGGGCAGAGCATCGGGGATGTTTTAAAAAGCGCATTTGCAAGGCTTTTTGACATGGAAGCCCGTATTACGGAAATCTGCGACCAGATGTCCGGGGATATCGATGAAGCTACGATGAATGAACTATTGGAAGAAATGGGCGTTTTGCAGGATCTTCTGGACAGTCACGATTTTTATATCATCGATTCCAAGGTCGAGGAGGTTGCAAGAGCTTTTGATCTTCTGCCGCTTGGTCTTGATAAGGATGTTTCCGAATTGAGCGGTGGTCAGCGTACCAAGGTTCTGCTTGCAAAATTACTTTTGGAAAAGCCGGAAATTTTGTTGCTGGACGAGCCGACCAACTATCTGGATGCCAACCACATTGAATGGCTCAAGCGTTATCTGCAGGAATATGAAAATGCTTTTATCCTGATCTCGCATGATATTCCGTTTTTAAATTCCGTTGTCAATATCATCTATCACATGGAAAACTGTGCACTCGACCGTTATGTCGGTGATTATGATAAATTTATGGAGGTATATGAGGTCAAAAAGAGCCAGAAAGAAGCTGCCTACAAAAAGCAACAGCAGGAAATTCGTGAATTGAAGGACTTTGTTGCCCGTAACAAGGCTCGTGTTGCCACCCGCAATATGGCTATGTCCCGCCAGAAAAAACTGGATAAAATGGATATCATCGAACTTGACTCAGAAAAACCAAAACCGGAATTTTATTTTAAAGAAGCCCGTACTCCCGGAAAAATTATCTTTGAAACCACCGATCTTGTCATTGGTTATGATGCAGCCACGCCTCTTTCCAAGCCGATCAATCTGCGTATGGAACGAGGAGAAAAAATTGCGATCGTCGGCACAAACGGTATTGGAAAAACAACATTTTTAAAAAGTGTGCTTGGTCTCATTCCATCTTTGTCCGGCTCGGCACAGCTTGGTGATTACCTCTATCCCGGCTATTTTGAACAGGAGGTCACTCCAAGTAACAATTCCTGCATTGAGGAAATCTGGGAAACCTTTCCCGGATTCACCCAGTACGAAGTCCGCAGTGCTTTAGCCAAATGCGGTCTCACCACCAAGCATATCGAAAGCAAGGTCAAAGTCCTTTCCGGCGGTGAGCAAGCAAAGGTTCGCCTATGCAAACTTCTCAACAAGGAAACCAACGTCCTGCTTTTGGACGAGCCGACCAACCACCTCGATGTAGACGCCAAAGAGGAATTAAAAAGAGCCCTTACAACATATAAAGGCTCCATTTTACTGGTATGTCACGAACCGGACTTTTATGATGGTCTGGTCGATAAAATCTGGAATCTGGAAGAATATTCCACCCTGTCATAGCACTTGACAGGATTAATTTTCATTTTTCATAATTATCCGGAAATTTTTTTACCCATACCGGGCTTCATATCAAAATACTGTGTAAAAGCTGAAAAGGCAGAAGGGATTGCATATTCTTTTTCTGTCTTTTCTTTTGTAACCCAATAGTAGTCATCTGATTGCTGATCTGGATTATAAATCATATTTTTATCTGACTTCTTATCCAGATTACAATCTGTATCCCTATCCGGCTTGTCATTCAGATTATAATAATCAAGCGGCTCCACCATGATACGATACCCGCTCATCTGCCATTCAATATGTGAAAAAATATGCTTGGCCGGCAGGGTCTTTTGTATACGAAGCGGCGAAAGTCCCAATGACCGAATCACATCCACGGCTTCTTTTTCCGTCAGTTCGCCCTCGCAGTTGATGAGTTCATACATGGATGCCAAAAGTCCCTTTGCAGGTCTCTTGTGCAGTAAAATATGATCTTCATCACCCACGATCAGTATCGTACGCTTTTCCATACGTCTTGCTTTTTTGGCAGCTTTTCTGGGATATTCCTGCCATATGTCTTTGCTTTTTGCCAGACACATATCCTTCCATGGACATTCCTCACAATGTGGCGCTCCGTTGGGGACACAGACAGTTGCTCCAAGTTCCATAAAGGCCTGATTAATGTCTCCGCTTCTGCCGGAAACATTCATAAAGGGAAGCAGCATATCCCGGACTTCATTTTTGGCTTTCTGGCTTAGTACATCCTCTTCGTATAGAATCAGTCTGGAAATAATACGCAGTACATTTCCATCCACCGCCGGTACAGCCTCTCCAAAAGCAATCGATGCAATGGCTCCCGCTGTATAGCTCCCAATCCCCGGAAGACTTTGTATTTCATCATAGGTCCGGGGAAACACACCGTCAAAACGTTCTTCAATCTGTATGGCCGCTTTTTGCATATTGCGGACACGATTGTAATATCCAAGGCCTTCCCACAATTTTAGCAGACGCTCTTCCCTGGCATGAGCCAGACTCTTTATGTCACATAGCTCCGTCATAAATCTCTCATAATAGGGCTTAACAGCTTCTACCCTTGTCTGCTGAAGCATAATCTCGGAAACCCATATCCGATATGGATCCTTGCTTCCGCGCCACGGTAATATTCTTTTATTTTGATCATACCACTCTAAAAGCGGTGTGATAATATCCTGATCGATCGTATTCATATATCATTAAAAACTTCCAATTTATCATGTTCCATTTAATCATGTATCATCCATGAACGGTACTCTGGCAGCCGGTACAACCTCCGACGCCGGAAGTGTATGTACCTCCTGGTCATCAAAAAAGATATGGGCTCCGAAAGCCTTTAATACCTCGCTTTTGCTGATTCCCCCGAGAAAAAATGCCTCATCAATCCGGATATTCCATGCCCGTAATGTACGGATCACCCTTTCATGCGCAGGTGCACATCGGGCGGTAACCAGGGCTGTACGGATTGGTGACTTCTCTGCAGGAAACTCCTGCTGAATAGAGGATACTATTTGTAAAAATCTTGCAAACGGTCCCGCTGCCAATGGATTCCTGGCATTGGTCTTTTCATTTTCGGTAAACGCCTCAAGACCTTTCTCACGAAAAATTTTCTCGGAATCCGCTCCAAATAATACTGCGTCGCCGTCAAAGGCAATCCTGATCTGATCGATTTTTTCATCGGCATCATAAGTCTTGATACCATCATCTACAATAATGCCTGCTGCAATGCCGTCTGCAAGCGCGCTTCTTACATCATCCTCGTTGTGTGATAAAAACAGATCCGTGTGAAATGCGGATAAATAGGGTGCAAGCGGCATGCCGCTCGATAAAACCGCGCGCGTGATCGGCAATCCATAATGCTCGATCGAATGAAAAATACGAAGCGATGTATCCGCACTGTTTTTGGACATGATAATAACTTCTACTCTGTTTTCCTGTCCGGGCAGCTTGTTTAAATTCAGCAACGCCTTTACAAGCATAAATCCCGGTCCTGGCTTTAGTATCTCATCCTCATGCTCGGTCTGATATTTACAAAACGCTTCTACCCCCTGCGTTTCATAAATCTGACTTTCCTTGGTCAGATCAAATAATGCCCTTGTGCTTACTCCGACAACCAGCTTGTCATCTAAATTGTATGCCATATAACCGCCTCCATTTCTTAGCGGTCCGACATCTAGATGCGCCTGTCCGCCTCAAATTTGTCCCTTGTCAACAGACAGTTTTTCAATTCATCGTATCGCTCCTGCGTGCTTCCCGGATTGAGCTCTATGTCCATGGTCAGAGCCATGATCTGGAGCATGTCATCCGTAATCCGCCGATGCAGACCCGCTAAAATATTTAATTTTTCTTCGTATGAATCTGCATCTAAAAATGCTTCTACCTGTGGATCCATCTGATAATCTGCATCCGCTTTTACATCTGATTGTTCATCCTGATGTCCTGCATTCGTTTTTTCATCAGATTGACTGCTCTGATACTCCACGTTTACATTTACATCTGATTTGCTTTCAAAATGCCCTGTATCCATTTGGGGATTTGACCGGCTGTCAGAATTACCTGTATCCGTCTTAGTGTCAGACTGACTGTAGGAATGTCCATTCTTATCATTAACGGTCGGTTGTGCCGAATCGACCTTTGTAAACCGGTACTGTGCTTCCGCTTCCGGATACTTGATACGGTCCACCGGACTCATAAACTGTACCAGATCTCTCGCATATATCTCATAACTGCCGTATAAGGCCTGATATACCACGATCAGATGTCCATCCTCCGAATCCTTTGCTATAGCAAGGATCTGATAGGTGTTACCTTTAAAATGTCTGTATATTTCATATGGCTTTGGATTATCTCTCATAAATACATGCTCCTTTTTTCGGATATATTTACTATTATAATCGCAAAGCGCTTTACTGTCATTCTTTTCATGAAAGATGGCAGAATTTACACGAAATATCTCATAACACATGCTGATAAAAAAATACCTTTCGATCCTGATATCATTTCAATATTTCTTTATAAAACACTTAATAAGAATATGAAAAAACAAACTTTGCATGTGGAAACTGTGCTGTCAGATTCTTTAACCGCACATCCAGTTCATTCATGCCATCCTGATCCAGATAACGCATATCGGCATGATGAACCGCCACTTCATACAAATCAGCAGTTTCTCCATATACCTTTGTCATCGTGATACCCGCATTTGGACATCCGTAGTCATTCAGTATATGCTTCATCTCCTTTAAGTATGCTTTTTCCAACTGATCTGTCTGTTGCTTGTCGATCTGTATAGCATTTTCGAGTGACTGGCTGTATACATTCATCGAAAAAAAAGTAAGAATGATCATGACCAGAATAAAACTGACCACCACAAATATCACATTTTTCCCTTCCTGATTATCGCATCCTTTTATCTGACTTTTATTCATAAAAAAACCTCCTGCTAAAATGAAACATCATCTTGTGAACTGTTTCCATTTTAGCAGGAGGTGTGTCCGTTATTTTGTACTCGTATCCTATGACAAACTGATCATCCATTTCCGTTTCTTGAAAATGACCAACGAAACAATCAGCCTGAATATTTCTTCTGTGGTAAGCAACGTATAGACACCGACAATGCCCCACTTAAATACATATGCTGCAAGCAGACACAGCGGAATTCCGATACACCATGTTCCGACAATATCAATTATCATGATGATTTTTGTATTTCCACCGCTTCTTATGATTCCTCCTCCAAGGATCATATTTTCCACCTTGACCGGAGCATACAAAGCAAAAACAATAAGCAGGATTTTTCCAAGCTCTTTTACGCTGTAATCCACACGGTACAATCCGGTATATATTCCTGAAAGAAGAATTAACAATGCCGATACCGTGACTGCACCGATCAAGCCCGCATACATAATATTTTTTGATTCTGTATAAGCCCCATCGTATTCCTTCCTGCCAAGTCTCTTACCGACCATTACGCCTGCAGCTGCCGATAAACCGCTCAATGCACCAACGATCAGTCCCTGTATCGGACAGGTAAGTGTATAAGCCGCAAGGTTGGATGTACCAAGGTGTCCATATACCGCAGACTCCACATTCTGTCCCAGACTCCACAGAAATTCACTGACAAGAATCGGCGTAATCATGACCAGATAATCCCTGAGGGTTATTTTTTCAAAATGCAATGACAGCATCATTTTATCTCCATCTTTTCTGATACAGACAATAAACCCGACCATAATAAATGCCAGATTAAACAGCTGCGAAATAAGTGTCGCTATGGCTGCTCCTTTTATCCCCATACACGGAAATCCGAATTTTCCGAATATCAGCAAATAGTTAAGACCTGTATTTACCGCAACTGCTCCAAAGCTCGCTAAAAACGGTATCGTGGCATACTCCTTACAACGCAGCCATGCGGACAAAATGGTGCTAACCGCTATCGGAACATATGAAAATGCTATAATTCTGAAATAAACTGCTCCAGCTTTTATAATATTCACATCTTTTGTATAAAGTCCAAGGATCTGTGCCGGAAATAATCCGGATGCAAGCAGAAACACTGCCGATATTATCAGCCCGCAAATAAAGCTTACATCCAACCCGGTCCACGCCTCCTTAGAGTCATCAGCACCAATAAACTGTGCAATCAATATCCCGGCAACCGTGCTCACTGCACCTATGACTACTGAGAAAATCAAAGAAAAATTTCCGCATAGCCCGACTGCCGATATATTTGTCTCTCCCAATTGACCGATCATAACCTGATCAATAATAGAAAATGATGCCTGCAGCATACTTTGCAGGGTTACGGGAATCGCTATTTTACACAAAGATTTCATAAACTCAGACATTATAATAACCTCGTACTTTCTCTTTTTACTAACCTGACCGGCAACACAATTCCGGCTTTATAATCTAATCCGTCGCGCATGGCTTCAAGGCATTCAATTGCTGTTTTCGCCCTAAGTGCTGCATCCTGATGGATCGTTGTCAGTGCCGGATTGCTTTCCCTGCTTGCCATGTTGTCATCAAACCCGATCATCTGGATATCCTCCGGAATTCGTCTTCCTTTCCCCTGCAAAAAACGCATAAACTCAAGTGCATAAAAATCTGATACCGCAAAAACAGCTGTAACGCCGCTCTTTAACAGCTCCGGATATTTTTCCTCATAAAAACGCATTCTTTCCTTTTCGGTCTTGGGTATCTGCCATCTCAGGGTATCTCCCGGCTCAAATGCCGTACGAAAGCCCTCAATTCTCTTTTTATCCATACAGATAAAATTATCCGCTATACACAGTGCTTTTTTATGACCGAGCTCCCTGAAATATTTTCCTGCCTGATAACCACCATCATAGTGATCGATAACCAGATTAACTACCTTCGAACATTTCTCAAAATAGCCGTCATACACAACAAAGGATATCCTCATCTGATTCCGAAGCTTCTCATAATCCGCTTCACAAAAGCCCATAAGTATCAGTCCATCCATATTCCACATGGAAGCAAACACCGGAATTTCATTGATATCAGCCGTCGTTTTTATCATCAGAAAATATCCCTTTTCATTAACCTCATGGGAAAGAGCATTCAATGAGGACATCACAAATCCATCTTCTAAAACCCTGCCCTCGTACTTCACATTATCATTTACCACCACTCCGATGATTCTTGAATTATTTCTTGCAAGCAGAATACCCGCCATATTCGGGATATATCCCGACCTCTCCAGCTCCTGCTGGACACGCTTTACCGTTTCATCCGAAATTTTTTCTGTTTTGCCGTGAATCACCTTTGAGACAGTCGCTGTACTAAGTCCCAGTGCATCTGCAACATCCACAATCCTAATCCTGTTCTGTTCCATATCCATTCCCTCTTTAACTGATATTCTGATTATATGGTACAATAAAAAAACGAGGTACACAAAGGTTAAGCGTGTACCCCATCACAAAATTCATGTCTGATTTTTGTCAGTTTTTACTAAAAAATTGCTGTATTTTATTTATGTTGTTCCTAATGTCACATCAAAAATCGTCCCACCGGACGGATTGGACCTAACTGTAATACTGCCATCATGCACTCTCACGATTTCACGAACCAGCGCAAGTCCAAGCCCTACACCGCCAAGCTCGCGGCTTCTGGATTTATCCACACGAAAGAAGGGTTCAAACACACGCTCCCTGAGTTCTTCCGGAATCCCGCTTCCCGTATCCTCTACTGACAGATAAACACTTTTTTCCCTCCGGTATGCAGTCACCTCTACCTGGCCTTCTGAATGATTGTATTTTATGGCATTCTCAACAAGATTGTATACCAGCCTGTATATAAGAATATCACTTCCAATCATGGTTATATCCTTACAGTTTCCAATAAGCTTTATATTTTTTTCCTGTGCAAGAGGCTCTAAATCCGCCAACACCTCGTCAACAAGAGCACCAACTATAATTTTATCGTCTCTGCCTACCGTTTGAAGTTCACTCATATCGAGAAGCGTCTTTACCATTTTGGCGAGCCTGTCATTTTGTTCCGTGACCATCTTTATCGTCTGCAAGGTATCAGCATCATTGTCCGGATGCCGGGTGGAATTGTATAAATCAAGCTGTACCTGCATTAAAGCTAATGGTGTCCGAAGCTCATGTGCCGCGTTGGCCGTAAATTGTCTCTGTATCTCAAATGCATCCGAAAGACGCTCAAGCATCTTGTTATACGAAACACTAAGCTGATTCAGTTCCCTGACCTTATTTTCTTCTATCCGTGAAGCTGCAAGATTTTGTGCCTGTACCTCTTCGATCTTGTCTGAAAATTCTCTGATCGGTCTGAGTGCGCGCCCGCTCACAAAATATGTAGCCGCCCCGCCAAGAAGAGCCAGCAAAGCTGAAATTATCAAACTGTTTTTTTTGTAATCTGCCTTATTATTGTACACCTGTATAGAAAAATCATTTGCAAACTCAGCCCACTTATCCTCCGGAATGCTGATATATATTTCATCCGAAATATCCCCGCTGTCATCTCCCCGGGCATCAACTGTTTCCTGTAAGGAATCGATGTAATACACACCGTTTTGGTAGATAAGCATGGTGAGACATCCGCATATAACCGCAATATATAATGTAATGATACAGGTCAGTCTCCACTGCAGCGACATTCTTTTCATCTGTCGGACTCCTCTCGTATTTTATATCCCTCTCCTACCTTGTTCAAAATCGGATCATATCCAAGCTCAGCCTTTAGCTTTTTTCTGAGAGAAGACATATGTACCCTGATGGCACCGCTAAAGCTGTCCGCAGTTGAATCCCAGACATGCTCCATCAATTCCTCCTGACTTACCGGCCTGCCCGGATTAAGAAGCAGATATTCCAGAATACCGTTTTCTTTTCTTGTCAGCGGTACCATTTTTCCTTTTGCATATGCCTCGCGTCTTATCGTATCAAACTTCATTTCTCCACTTTCAAGGCATACATCTTTTTGCACAAACTTTCTTCTTGTCAGGCTTCTGATACGTGCCTCAAGCTCCTGTAAATGGAACGGTTTTTCCATATAATCATTTGCCCCTGCATCCAGTCCTTCAACCTTATCCGCGATCTGCCCTCTGGCAGACAATATAAGCACCTTTGTTTCCTCATTTTCCTGTCTGAGTGCTTTTAGAAGCTCCATTCCGTCCATCCCCGGCAGATTCAGATCCAGCACGATCAGATCATAATTCTCTGTCAGGATACATTCATAAGCCGCTTCTCCATCATAACAGGTATCCACCTCATATCCGGCATCATACAGTCTTTTTGCAACCATATCACATATTTGCTTCTCATCTTCAACGATTAATATTCTCAAAATTCTTTCACCTGTGTCTTAACATAAATTTTACAACAGCTATTGTATAATATCAAAGTCAGCCGGTCAATAAATACAACAAATGAAGGGAGCTGTAATATCTTGAAATACAAAAAAATATCTCAATTTGTTTTATTCATCACGGGAATAGCCATGATCAGCTACGGTGCGGTCAGAGGCGAAGCAGCCACCGTACTCGGTAAAGCAATAAAATTATGTCTGGAGTGTGTCGGAATTGGATAAAAAAAAGAAATTACGATCAAAGAAAACAGCCGGGATACGCGGATGGATACAGGCAGCCGCCACACTGCTTACCAATATCCATATCCCCAATTTATTTAAAGGTAAAATATATCAGGGCAATGCGAAAGCAGTATGTGTCCCGGGATTAAACTGTTATTCCTGTCCTGCTGCAGCGGGAGCCTGTCCAATCGGAGCCTTTCAGGCGGTTGTAGGGTCATCCGGCTTCAAATTTTCATACTATGTAACCGGTTTTTTCATTTTACTCGGTGTAACGCTCGGAAGATTTATATGTGGTTTTTTGTGTCCGTTCGGATGGTTTCAGGATTTACTTCATAAAATTCCCGGGGTAAAATTTTCCACAGCAAGGCTGAAGCCGCTAAGATATCTGAAATATATCATCCTTATTGTTTTTGTGATACTTCTGCCAATGCTTATAACGAACTCTGTAGGAATGGGCGATCCGTTCTTCTGTAAATATATTTGTCCACAGGGCGTTTTGGAAGGGGCGATACCACTTTCGCTCGGAAACACCGCCATAAGATCTGCGCTGGGAAAGCTTTTTTCTTTTAAATGCCTTATTTTGGTTATGGTTGTTATATTGAGTATTTTGTTTTACAGACCCTTCTGCAAATGGATCTGTCCCCTTGGAGCAATCTATTCATTATTTAATAAGGTCAGCTTTCTTGATATTAAAGTTGAAAACAGCAAATGTATCGGATGCAGCCAATGTTCAAAGGCATGTAAAATGGATATTGATGTGTGCAAGACTCCAAATCATCCGGAATGCATACGATGCGGAGACTGTATAAAGGCTTGTCCCAAGGATGCAATCCACTACCGGTTTATGGGTAAGGAATCAATCCGGTTACATCAAGTGAATGACAAAAATCATCTTTGACACTCACATCACTATATATTAAAGGAGACGTTATATATGAAAACAAAAAAAACATTTATTTCTATTTTCACACTCTGCATAGCCTTATTGCTTACGGCATGCAGCACAAAAGAAGCACCGGAGGCTTCCGATACCAAGCTGGATGATCTATATCAGCAGGAGAACCAGCTTTTTGCAGATCATGACGATGAATGGAACAAGGTATTTGGCATGATGAATAAAAATACTGCTGATCCGAGTGGAAATTACGCCGATTATCTGGCTGACACGATCGAATCAAACAAGACCTCTTTTACAGATGATGAATTGAAGATACTGGCTGATGATATTGAAACTATACGAAAAATCGAGGAGCAGATCGCCGAAATCGAAACTGGAAATACGTCTTCAGACAATTCTGATCCGAAAAACGATTCCAAAGATGAATCTCCCTTTAAAAATTTTTCCGGTCAGGATTTTGATGGTAATTCTGTTGACGAAAGTCTGTTTTCCGAAAATGCAGTAACCGTCGTCAATTTCTGGTTCACCGGCTGCAAGCCTTGCGTTGCCGAGTTATCCAAGCTTAATGAATTAAATGATACTCTCCAGTCAATGGGAGGTGAGGTAATCGGAATCAACACAGAAACCTTCGACGGAAATGAAGCTGCTATTAAAGAAGCGGCAGCTATTCTTGAAAGCCAGAAAGCCGAATACCGCAATCTTTCTGTCAACTCTGCTTCCGATGCGGGAAAATATGCTTCCGGCATCATGGCATTTCCTACTACAATACTGGTCGATAGAAATGGTAATATTGTGGGGGAACCCGTACTTGGAGGAATTGATAATCAGGACAATTATGATGCTTTGATGGATCAGATCCAATCTGTAATCGACGCTGACAGTGCAAACAAATAATTTATTTATCAGACTGCAGCTTTTAAAATAAAAGCTGCAGTCCCATTGCAATGATCCACATATATGCACAGGTCTTTGGAATCATCAACAATCCAACCTTCGGTTTGGTTTTACTGAACAGAGTTACCGGAAGATAACAGCCAAAAGAAATAATAATCGCTGCCACCATCCTTGTCATATGATATCCATTGGCATTTCCCGAAATCAGGTATAAAATAATGATCCCTATACCGGTAACGGCGAAGACTGCATTTCTTATAACAGATAATTTCATATTTCCTTCATCTTTACACCAGTTATTCTGGGGAAACAGACATATCACAATTCTGATAACCGCTGATATCCATATAACAGCTTCAAGTATTAACGGTGCCTTAAATTGCGGAAATGTAAATTTCCAGATATACAGCAAAATAATATAAAAAACTGTCATTGTCACAGAGGATACCTGTAATCCTATTCCCAGCTGTCTCTTTATTTTATCATTAATTCCATATACAGCTCTTATAATTCTTGGCACCAGATGAAATGCATCACCTCCACAAAGTGTCAATGTCAATATTCCATAAAGAACAAATAATATATTTCCCTGTGAAAACATAAAAAATAAAATTGCTGCAACCAGATCAAAAATCAAATACACTGCATCAAATACTGCCTCCATTATATCCGGAATCTGTGGTTTGTAATTGTTCTCTTTCATTATTAATCCTGCTCCTTTTCAATCAATTTTCCATAAAACATATAATTTCCGGTAAAAATGACTCCCGCCGATGCCAAGGCCAGTCCCAGTCCGGAATAAAAAAATGCAATAAATATCTCCGGAAATATCCCGGCTGCGCGGAAACCGATTCCGCCACTCATCATACAGGTCATAATCAGATATGCTTTTAAATCAAAGAAATGCCAAAACGGACGGTAATCCTCATATCCCAGAATTCGTTCTGTATGTTTTTGACTCATCTTAAAAAACATTAAGCCAAAAAGCAGAAACACAAGCATTGACATCAAATATAAATACCATTTTCTTTCGATGTTCAGGTAGGATATCACACCCAGTCTTGCGACATTAAATCCTGCTATCATCCAAACAATACCTGCAATCAGCAGCAGTGTTTTTTTCTTAACACAAAACCTTGTTTTCACTTGCTTTCTCCTTATACTCTTTTAAATGTTCCTCCGCATTATTACAGATCTTGTCAAAGACCTTGATACACATATGCATTTCTTCTTCTGTCAATCCGCTTAAAACTGTTTGCGCAAACTGTTTTTGGGCGTTGATCCCGGCCTCTACAATTGACTCTGCCTTATCCAGCAAAACAATCTCAATATGCTTTTTATTATCTTTACTTTGTATTCTTTCAACCAATCCTTTGTTTTCCAGATTTTTCAACGAAGTGGAAACATGGGACTTGGTAGATTTTCTGATTCTAACTATTTCTGCAGCGGTATTATGCCGCGGATTATTATGAAGAAACATGAGTATATCATATTCCATCTGTGTCAGCCCGTATTGGTCACATACCTCGCCGGAAAGCAATTCATAATAGCTTGTAATTGTTTTATGCTTATCCCAGAAATACATCTCTGTCTCCTTAATGGTTCTTTTTAGAACGATTATAGATTAATGCTTCTGCTCTGTCAATATAAAAAAACAGTGTTCTGATTTTAGAACACTGTTACTAAGGTATCTGATTTTTATTTTTCTCTTCCTCTATTTGCGCAATCAACGCTTTTATCGTGGCCTGATAGGAAACAGACAATCTGTAAATCAATTTCTCCTGTTTTTCCATCATGCCCCTCTGCATCCATCGAAGAATACTTCCGATCATGGAATTGCTGTAAAAATCAACTATAAACTGAATATCTTCTGCTGAAAGTTTTTTTCCTTCAACCTCTTTCAACACATATTTTTCCATATAATTCTCGGTAATATCATATAAATACTTCAAAATCAAATCCCTGTTTTTAGAATTATAGAGATGATATACCGCTTTCTTATATTCAAGTATCAGATGATATTTTTTTAAACAATCCTCATAAAAAGAGTGATTTTCCTGTTTCTCTTTTAAGGATTTCTCTGTTTCGGTTCTGAGTAGTTCCTCAAGCACCTGATATATATCACTGTAATAATAATAAAAGGTATTTCTGTTGATTTCACACATTTCACAGATATCCTTTACAGTAATTTTATCAATTGATTTTTCCTGAAGCAATTTAAGCATACTGTACATGATTGCCTGTCGTGTAAATTTTGACATACTATCACTCCACTCTGTCAAACATCATTAATCAACCCTCTTCTTCCCCCAAAAGAATATAGATACTGTTCCGGGACCGGTGTGACTGCCAATCGTAGTTCCAATATTGTTAATTTCCACTTTGCCGTTCAATTTTGGAAATCTCTCCTCGATCTGCCGGGCAACCTCTTTTGCATCCTCCATGCAGTCGGACTGACACATATAACATTTTCCGGAATAATCCAGACCATCATCGGCAAGCTCTTCCATCTTATCAACAGTGGCTTTGAACACCTTTTTTTTCGTTCTGATTTTATATCGTGGAATTAATCTTCCCAGATAATCCATATTCAGAAGCGGACAGATATTAAGCATCTGACCAACCGCTCCGGCTGTCTTTGAAATTCTTCCGCCTTTTATATAAAAGGAAAGATCTGTAGAGAAAAACCAGTGATGCATCCGTAGTTTATTGGTTTCTACCCACTTATATAATTCATCAATTGTCATTCCCTGATCCCGTAATCCGGCCATTGTATCCATGATCAGTCCATATCCGGATGAAGCTCCAAGGGAATCAACAATATATATCTTTCGATCCGGAAATTCCTCCATCAACACTTCTTTAGCAATGTTAGCGGAATTAATGACTCCTGTGATCCCTGAAGAAAGACATACATGCAGAATATCAAGTCCCTGCTCCAGAAAGGATCTGAAATATCCTATAAATTCATCTGTATTAATCTGTGATGTTTTTGTTTCTGCACCTGCAGCCATTCTTGCATAAAACTCATCAAATGACATGCTCTGTCCCAAATCATCCAGATAAGCGACGCCATCTAATTCATAGTGAAAACAAATATATTTTACATCAATTGCTTCAAAATGCTCTTTGGAAAGATCGGCTGTAGAACAACAACTAAGTACATAATTACCCATTTTATTTTCTCCCAACAAAGTATTACGTAGATTTATGTCATGCGATATAATCTCACTGTTACATATTGTAACATTCAACAATTTGTTTTTCAATCGTTATTCACTGCTGAAAAGAATGCATTGTCTCTGCCATTCTTCCGTTAATATAAGATATTCCCTTTTTTTCATAAACATCTTAGCGAAAAAAAACACTCGGGATATCACTCCCAGGTGTCTTTCTGACTTTTTATTCCGCTATGGGCCGATCATCCGGTCTGATTTTCCGGTTAAATCACGGTCCTATTTATGCCATAAATTCTCCAACCAGTTTATTAACAACGGCTCCTTCTGCCTTGCCCTTTACCTTGGGCATCAGTTCTTTCATGATCCTGCCTTTATCCTTGGGAGTAGCTTTTTCAATGCCAAGGTCATTTAATACACCCTGAATGATTTCCCTGACTGCATCCTCTGAAAGATCAGCAGGAACAAATGCCTGATATACGGCAAGACGTTTTTCACACTGCTCTTTGATATCCGTTCTGTCTGCAGGTGCCGACTCCAGAGTTTCTCTGGTCTGACGAATCTCTTTTTTGATAACCTCGTTTTCTTCATCTTCCGTAAGGTCTTCTCTCTTATCAATCGCTTTATTCTTTAAAGCGCTTAATAACATGGAAAGAGAATCTTTTCTTTCTTTGTCCTTTTCCTTCATTGCTTTGACCATTTCAGCCCTGATTTCATCAATTTTACTCATGATATCTTCCTTCTTTCCTTCATTCAGATCCGGCTCTTTGCCACAAGACCTGTATATATTGAACAGATTTTTCCATCACCGGTATTATTTTAATTCCGTCCGGCAAAAATAGCAATCCATGCCGCTCCGATAATCGGCAGACACGATATTTTCAGCCCCACAGTACGGACAATAGAAAAGTTTCATTCCCCTGGGAATCGGATCGCCGATCAGATATCTGCCACCAACCCTTTGTCCACCGTATCTTTGGTTGACGCGTCTGATTTCTTCCTGTTTTTCCCTGGCATGCTCCATCTGATCCATTTTGGCCTTGCGTTCCAGATAATCCGTTGTCGACGGCTTTTTCCCGGTCTCCTTTTGAACAGTCTGCTGCTTATTGGGGCTCTGTTGTTTCTGCTGCATTTGCTGCTTTTGCTGCTTTTGTTGCAATTGCTGCTGTTGCTTTTCCTGCTTTAATTCACGTCTGGTAACGGAAAGCGGCTGGGTAGCCAGACGCTGATAGTGTTGATAATAGTTATCCTTCTGTGCATTTACAGCTGCTATCGAATCGGTTTTGGGTGGCGTGTACACTACCTGGGATCCATTATTGGATGGATTGTTTCTTTGCTGATTCTTCTGTGCTTTCAAGATCACCTGTCTGGTAATACAAATAAAAATCACAATATACACAATAAAAAAAAGCATCCTATTATTTCATCTCCTTTTCTAACCGGCCACATTGCCGTATTTCATCATAAACAGCTCTACACTCATCACATCGGGAACCTTTCCTGTCTTGATATCCTCATCTGCCCGGACGCAGTCATCAATAGCAGCCCGCAGAGTCTCTTTTTTAAACCTCGATGCCTGATCCAGACACTTGCCCGCCACAAAGGGCGGTACTCCCATTTTCTGTGCAATAGTCCGGCGGTCATAGCCCTGTTCGCGCAAGGATCTGGCCTGTAAAAGCAGATTGAACTGCCTTGCAAGCAAAGCCAGAATACGCATAGGCGGTTCCTTTAAAGAAAGCAGATCATAATACAGATGCAGAGCCTTTTCCTGTCTGCCTGTCGCCAGATAATTGATCATGTCAAAAATCCGGTTGGCAATCCTCTCTGTGCAGATTGTTTCCACATCTGCTGCCGTAATTTTTCCTTTGTTGAGACAGTAGCAGATGCACTTTTCCAGCTCGGAATGTATATTTTCCATATCTGTACCTGTCTTATAAAGCAGTGTGGATATCGCCATGGCATCCATTTCGAGATTTTCTTTTTTTGCAAGTCCGGCAATCCAGCGGCTCAATGTCGTCTCATCCTGTTCATGAAACTCACCGATATAACCGTGCTCCCTGACAGCCTTGTAAAGCTTATTGCGCTTATCAACTTCCTTTTCATTGAAAACAAAATAGGTCGTTTCAAAACATTCGCCAAGATATTCTGCCAGCTGGTCTGCTCCGGAATTTTTAAAAAGTCCGCTGTTTTCTATGATGATGACACGACGGTCTGCAAAAAAAGGAACCTCTTCCGCTTTGTCGATGATCTGTGCCTGATTGATGTCCTTTCCTTCATATATGGAAAGATTCATCGTATCGCCACCATTTAAAAGCGCATCCTTTAAGCGGTTGCGGTACTGATTTCTCAGGTAATCCTCTTCCCCGCACAAAAGATATATCTGTTTTAAATTGCCTGATTTGATATCTTCATTGATACGTTTCATAAAAACAGTAACGTTCCTCTCCTGTTGCACAGCATCATTCTGTTTTAATTTTAACCGTTTATGATTTAATTTGCAATGATACTTACACTTTTTAATGCATCACCCTTGGAATAATAATTACTGTCAAAAAATTTCATATATAATGGCTGTCCCTCACCCTCTGTAAAGAAAACAACCCAGTATTGCGTTTCCGGTAAATCACCCTCACCAAGCAGATCCGTTTCGGACGCCGTCACAAGATCTATATTGTAGCGGTACAGACAGCCGGAATATGCATCGTTTTGAAAAGTTGTTACCAGCTCGCTACTCATGTGATTATCTGTATATTGATATTCTATAAGTTGTCCATCAGAAAATTTCTCATAGCTTCCATATGAAGAATCAGTGCACACACCGGCTCCGCCAAGGGAATACCATGCTTCCGGTGTCCAATCGCCATGAGTCGGCTCTTTATAACTTTCACTCTTAAACAGACAGCCAGCAAAATTTAGAAACAGGTCTACCCGATAATCTGAATATGACAGCTTCCCTTTTAATTTTTCGTTCTCATTATTGTCAAGCAGGACAGACGGCAGTTCATATTTTTTTGCAAGAAAACTTTCAATATCGGCATCGGCAACATAACGGTCATCCGCAATATACAATAAAAAAGAATCCTGTGTCGCTGCATTGACCAAGCGTACCGAATATACTTCGCCCTTTTTATACTCTTCATCGACAGAGGTATCCTCCGCCCAGTAATATATACGCAGTTCAAAAACCGTATCATCATATGTAAATCCTGCTCTTTTCAGGTTGGTAAGAGATTCCGCATCATATGCCTCATCCTCTGTCAGATTGGTATACGAATCCCACAGGGAAATGCCCTTTTGTTTTTGTATATCAGCAAAGGAATCCGTTGTGACAAGTTGCACAAGCTCCTGCAGGGTCAGGACATTTTCAGATGGATCTTCCATATGATAATCGTAGGGAAGCCAGATTCCAGTCTCTCCATAGGGTCTTATCATCGTCACGGTGATCACTCCGTCTGGGAAAGAAATTCGCACATCACAGGTATCCGGATTGCTACCCGATTCCACCTCTGTCCGCATATTGCCTTTGTTTCCGATATTGAGCAGGTCATATACAGCAGTCTGTGGTGCAAAAAGATCGTGATATACATTTCCACTGGATAACAATGCATTCTGATTTAAGGTTTCTCCAAAAGAATTTTTCTCATAGTAATTCATCAGTGTGTCCTTAATTCCAAGAGGATAAGCAGTCAAAATTTCTTCTGCCGAAGCAATATCATCAAGATAAGTCATATTTTCTGCATCTATAGTATAAGTATCACCGTCACCTGACAGGTTGAGCTGCTCTTTTAATACCACCACATGCGGATCCGATGTCCATGCATAGTAAAGAATACTCACCGTCTGATTTTTGACATCGACATTGGAAACCACATACGGTGTTATCCCGTCAGGCCACTCCAACATCGGACTTGAACCAAGACTGAAATAAACGGTACCTTCTCCCTGCCTCAACAGATCTGCATCTTCAAAATTTTTTATAACCTCCTGATCGGCCATCGCGATGATTGTTTTTCCATCACCGTCACAAATGGCCTTTGCCCATTTATTAGCTGTGGCATTCAGTGCATTCTCCAATTCTTTGTCCTGCGTCTGTGTGCCACCATTTGTTTGCGAATCTGTTGTATTTTCGTCACCTGCTGCCTCCATATCCTGTCCGGATACTGACAAATCTTTATTTCCTTTTTGATCTGTCATAAAACAAATCGCAACTACAACTCCCAGCGCAAGGGCCGCAACCGTTATAAAAAGAGCCGGCTTTTTATAATTCAGGACGTTTTTAACCCGGTCCTTCACACTCACTTCACCAAAAGCAACCGGACATGCTGTTATCATTTTTTGCTTTACATGACATTCCAAAAGCGCCTGACAATACTCTGCCTTCCACTCTCTGTCTTTATTCTTTGTTACCTTTTCATCACAGGCAAGCTCTATATCCTTGCACAAAAGAATGTAGGCAATCCAGCATAGAGGCTGGAACCAGTATACAGCCAGTATTAAAAAACCAAGTGGTTTCCAGATATGATCTCCTCTTTTCAGATGCGCTCTCTCATGCTCCAGCACACAGTCTGTCACGTCTTCATCCATACCGGACGGCATATATATCTTAGGATTGATAACGCCCAGTATAAACGGACTTTGCACCTCATCGCAGGAATATACACGTTCGCATATTTTTTGTGAAACGGCAACTCTTTTACGAAGTAATATATAAGAAACCAGTGCATACAGGCATAAAAGAGCGACACCGCCAATCCATATCATGGAAGCCACGCTTATCACAATCTGCATGGGATTTACGGAGTATGCAACATTTGCCGCAAAATTATCGGCAAGCACCGGATTGATGACCTGATTGACTGTCGGCACACTCGATGTAATCTGTGGCACAGCCTGATACTCGATGTTTACAGGGATTGGTTCAGAATTCGGCACAAGGCTTAAGATGCTCTCAATATGAAAAGGTATGATCAGTTTTACTGCGACCAGTCCCCAAAGCGCGCAGCTAATCCATCTGGGTGCTTTTTTGATGCAGAGCCGGACGAGTATGACTGCCATGATCAAGGCACTGGTAATCAGAGCGTTATTCAATAATTCTATAAAAATATGGTTCATGTGTTTCCTCTTTTCTGGGGGGGATAGGTGGTTGTAGCTTTTGGTGGTTGTTTTTTTAGTTGATATTTGTATGAGATGGTAGCATCTAGCTGGTTCATTATGACTTCTTGATGCTGGATCCCTGATTTATGGATTTTATTATTTGGTAGATTGAGTCTGGCGTGTTTTCATCGTTTGATTTCGTGGATACCGATTTATTCATTTGCATCGGATGATCTGAATGAATCGATCATGTGCTGAATTTCATTAATTTCTTTTGATGACAGTTTTTTTCTGCCTGTAAAGGCCGCAATAAAAGATGGCAGGGAACCATTAAAGTTATCCTCTACAAATTTTTGACTTTTGGCACTGTCAAACTGTGCTTTTGAAACAAGAGCTGTTACTACTCCATCCTGATTTTGAAACAGGCCCTTTTCACACAGTTTTCTCAAAACGGTATAGGTGGTAGACTTTTTCCAGCCCAGTTTTTCTGCTGCAATCCCAACGAGCATTCCTGATGTGACCGGTTCATGCTCCCAGATTATCTGTGCAAATTGTTCCTGAATTTCTCCTAATTCGATTTCCATATGATTTCTCCTTGATGGTTGGTGATTGTTGTATGATTAATGAAGTTATGAGGTATTGTGGATTTTGATCCTTGGTTACCTTGGGATTGTTGGTTTATCCCAAGTAAACCTTTCTGCAGTTTAGTTTATCCTGAATAGACCGGTTTGTCAATTTGTTTTTTGGACGGACGCGCAAAGCGCCTGCGGCTGTTGCGCTGAGGGTGGTGGAATTAAGATAAAAGAGAGGAAACGGAAGATTATTGATGCCGGATGTATTAGATTAGGGTCTTGGCTCCGGTTAAGCGGTGCACTGAGTATGCTGCCAGGCAGCACACTCAGTCTCGCGCTGGCGCGCTATATAAAAAAATCGCAACTCAGGCTCTGATAAGTAAACTTATCTCGCCTGAATTGCGATTTTTTATGCACCGCTTATAGGAACGCGGATTTTATAACTGAGGACCAGCTGCTACTAAGGCTTTACCAGCTTCGTTTGTTGTGTATTTAACGAAGTTCTTCTGGAATCTCTCAGCAAGATCTTTAGCTTTTGCTTCCCATTCAGAAGCGTCTGCATATGTGTCACGAGGATCTAAGATAGCAGGATCAACGCCCGGAAGCTCTGTAGGAACTTCGAAGTTGAACATCGGGATCTTCTTTGTAGGAGCTGTCTTGATATCACCACTTAAGATAGCATCGATAATTCCACGTGTATCTTTGATTGTGATACGTTTGCCTGTTCCATTCCATCCTGTATTTACTAAGTATGCTTTTGCACCGTTAGCATTCATCTTCTTAACAAGCTCTTCACCGTATTTTGTAGGATGTAACTCTAAGAATGCCTGTCCAAAGCATGCTGAGAATGTAGGTGTAGGCTCTGTGATACCACGCTCTGTACCAGCTAATTTAGCTGTAAATCCTGATAAGAAGTAGTACTGTGTCTGTTCAGGAGTTAAGATAGATACAGGAGGTAATACGCCGAATGCATCTGCTGATAAGAAGATTACATTGTCAGCTGCAGGACCTGAAGATACTCCGTTTACTTTAGAAGCAATTTTCTCAATATGGTCGATCGGGTAAGAAACACGAGTGTTTTCTGTAACGCTCTTGTCGTTGAAGTCGATCTTTCCGTCTGCTGAAACTGTAACGTTCTCTAATAAAGCGTCTCTTCTGATAGCATTGTAGATATCAGGCTCAGATTCTTTATCAAGACCGATAACTTTTGCGTAGCAACCGCCTTCGAAGTTGAATACACCGTTGTCATCCCAACCGTGCTCATCATCACCGATTAATAATCTCTTAGGATCTGTAGATAAGGTTGTCTTACCTGTTCCTGAAAGACCAAAGAAGATAGCTGTGTGCTTACCTTCCATATCGCAGTTAGCTGAGCAGTGCATAGAAGCGATACCCTTAAGAGGTAAGTAGTAGTTCATCATAGAGAACATACCTTTTTTCATTTCTCCGCCGTACCATGTATTGATGATAACCTGCTCACGGCTTGAAATATTGAATGCTACACATGTTTCTGAATTCAGACCTAATTCTTTATAGTTTTCAACTTTTGCTTTTGAAGCGTTGTAAACAACAAAATCAGGCTCGAATGTCTTTAATTCTTCCTCTGAAGGTTTGATGAACATGTTTGTTACGAAATGAGCCTGCCAAGCAACCTCAACGATGAAACGAACTGCCATACGTGTATCAGCATTAGCACCACAGAAAGCATCTACTACATATAATTTCTTGTTTGAAAGTTCTTTCTTAGCTAACTCTTTAACAGCTGCCCATGTAGATTCTGTCATGGGATGATTGTCGTTTTTGTATTCGTCAGATGTCCACCATACAGTATCTTTTGAGTTTTCATCCATAACGATATATTTATCTTTAGGAGAACGACCTGTGAACACACCAGTCATAACGTTAACGGTGTCAAGTTCTGTGTTCTGACCAACTTCATAACCTTCAAGGCCTGCCTTGGTCTCTTCCTCGAATAATACTTCGTAAGAAGGATTGTGAACAATTTCTGTTGTTCCATTGATGCCATACTTTGTTAAATCAATTGCCATCTTTCTTTTTACCTCTTTCCTTTCATATTTAATGCCTTTCGGCATATATTTGGTTTTATTTTCTATTCAATATTATACTAACAAGCCGACAAAATCAATAATAATCTGCCACTTTTCATAAAGTTTTCAAAAACTTCTCAGAAACTTTTTAGAAATTCTCAGTAAGCTCTCAACAAGAAATCATTTGTATATTTTTGAACTATTTTTAAAACAACTGCTTTTAAATGAACACTGATAAGCATCATATTCTAATGATCATTGTTTATGTCCATCACATATTAAAATATTCATGGATAATGTGTTCCACCTTCTCTATACTCAATGGGTATCTGTTACATTCATAGGTCATGATCAAATGAACTGATGGCCAAATTCCATTTTTACTGTACAGTTTTATTTTTTCGCATACCCGATTTTGATAATCTGCATCATCCATCAATCCAAAGTGTTCCCAATAAAAAAACTCTCCGGTCAACGGATGTCTGATTGTAAAATCAGGGTATATTACAATTCCATTCAGATCCAGTTTTTCTTCATAATGAAACGGAATGTGATATTGATATAACAGCCTATCAATAATTGCCTCCGATTTAGAACGGACATATTTTCCCTGTGTTGCCGGAACAATTAATTTTTCCTTATATCCGGAACAACTTTCATATGCTGATTTTTGCCAATTATCCAGGCTCTCATTTATTGGCCGGAACTTTTTTTCAAGTAGTCTGCCGAATTCCGGATGATACAATATTCTCTCTGCCCCATCTTCCGAATCAGATACTGTTTTAACAAAATAATTACATGCCTTCAAACGTTTCTCCAGTTCCTGTTTTCTACCCATATAATATTTTTTTAAAGCTAAATTTTCTGCCAGCCTAGTTTCATTCTTGGGCAAGTACTGACTTTTTCCATCTTCTTTAACAAACCATTTATAATGCTTTCCGTTTTTTGCACACAACAATTCCTTATCTGGAAAATCTTTTTCGAGTTTATGAATTACTTCTAATTCACTTTTTATTTCTTCAATTTCTTTTTTCATATTTTTACATGTAGTTTTCATATTTTGTACCTCTATTTTGACTTTAATGATTATTGGTGGTTACTTTTTTATTTCCCCCATTTACTATTTTTGAAATTGGTTCTTTTTGCGGATTTTCTCTTTTTTTACCCTCTTGTTTTTTGGATTGAGGGCTTTTTTTACATTTTCCTGCTTTTTTACCCTCCTTAATTTCTTTGTGCGGGCTTTTTCCCCTATTTTCTTCTTTCTTGCCCTCTTGTTACTTTTAGCTGTGGGGTTTTCTTGTATTTTCCTGCTTTTTTGCCCTTCCAGCTTTTCTTGTACGGGCTTTTTTTCCTATTTTCTTCTTTCTTGCCCTCTTGTTTCTTTTAGCCGAGGGGTTTTCTTGTATTTTCCTGCTTTTTACCCTCCTTAATTTCTTTGCGCGGGCTTTTTCTCCTATTTTCTTCTTTCCTGCCCTCTTGTTTCTTTTAGCTGTGGGTTTTTCTCGCATTTCTTTGCTTTTTTGCCCTTCCAGCTTTTCTTGTGTGGGCTTTTTCCCCTATTTTCTTCTTTCCTGCCCTCTTGTTACTTTTAGCTGTGGGTTTTTCTCGCATTTCTTTGCTTTTTTACCCTTCCAGCTTTTCTTGTGCGGGCTTTCTCTCCTATTTTCTTCTTTCTTGCCCTCTTGTTACTATTAGCTGAGGGGTTTTCTTGCATTTCTTTGCTTTTTTGCCCTTCCAGCTTTTCTTGTGTGGGCTTTTTCTCCTATTTTCTTCTTTCTTGCCCTCTTGTTACCATTAGTTGAGGGTTTTTCTTGTATTTTCCTGCTTTTTTACCCTTCCAGCTTTTCTTGTGTGGGCCTTTTCCCCTATTTTCTTCTTTCTTACCCTCTTGTTTCTTTTGCTGTGGGTTTTTCTCGCATTTCTTTGCTTTTTTACCCTTCCAACTTTTCTTGTGTGGGCTTTTTCACATCCTTACACATGCTTTCAACAACTTTGTATCTCATTTTCATCTTCCCGCATACACACTCCAGACAACAATGTCCTGCTTCTCCAGATCAACCACGACCTGCCCCATAAGATCCGTTCGAAAAACCGTACCGTCAGTCTCATCTATTCTTTCCAGCGTTTCCATATGCGGATGTCCATATCTGTTTTTTCTGCCTGCCGAAATCAGGCACACATATGGATCAACCTGTTGCAAAAATTCCTCGGTGGAAGAATACTTCGATCCGTGATGTCCGATCTTCAAAATATCTATTTTTCCACTCCTTTTATTTTCATCCCCGGCCTCGACTGCATCCTTATTTTCCTCTTTATTTTCCTCTTTATTTCCATTTTCATATTTACCCTTATTTTCATCCTTATCTTCACCTTCAACCTCATCTTTCTTCCTATTTTCATTCTTATTTTCATCATTATCTTCATACATATTTTCATTGTTGCTTTGCATTTTTCCTATTCCCCCACTCTCTTTGTTACCTTGTTTTTTATCAACTGCTAACAGGCTTTCCATCACTTCTTTCTCATGTGCCGAGCCAAGATCCCCCATAAAAAGTGCCGTATGGTTTTTATTTTGATATTTGTACTCCATATACAAAACCATCGAATGGTCATTTTCATCCAGTCCTGCCAGCTTAGTATCTTTGTCTCCCGGATGGATACAGGTAAGCTTTAGTTGATGTATCTCAATATGATTTCCCTGTGAAAAATACAATACTCTGGTGCCGGCATTTTTACAGGCAAGCATGATCTCATCAAATTTCTCGTTTTCTTTTTCAAGATCAGTTAGCACAAGGTAACGAATTTTAATCCGATTACTTTTCTGATTTTCCAAAAGTTCCAGAATACCATTGGTATGATCGATATCAGCATGCGAAAGAAAGACAAAATCCACGGTTGAAATTCCATGGCTTCTCAAAAAAGGATCAATGCGATATCTGCCCACCTCAGAGACAGAACTGCTGCCGCCATCAATGATTGCGGTAAACCCACTTTTTTCTTCAATCACAAAGCAATCTCCCTGACCAACATCCAGCATCGTCAACGTTGTTCCGGATCTGGGATGAATACACAAAAATAAAACATCCGCAAGCAAAACAACTATGGCAAATATCTGGCACAGTTTCTTTTTGTTTTTTTCATCCCAGTCATGCATTACCATGTGCATTATCTTGTGTGTTATCTTACGCACTACCTTATGCACTACCTTGTACATTTCTTTATACAGTATTTTTCCTCTCCTCCTAATTACTGAAAGCAAACTTTTTCTGCGCCAGTTTACCTGACGAGAAATGTCAGCACCTAAACGCATCTGCAACGGAAGCATTAGCCTCGGAGATTTTTGTTTCTGCACATTATCACGTAAAGATATCCTCTGCCGTGATTCCGATGGCGAAATCACCACCCTCATGATCACCAGATACAAAATTCCCAGCACAGTATAATAAACAACGATCTTCCACATCTCCGGTTTTGCAATAACCGGATGTGCCAGAGGCAGACGATCAAAAAACAGGCATAGTTTTTCATAAAAAGCCAGAATAATATGACAGATCTGCAATGGTATACAGGCCAGCGTTGGTAAAAAAGAGCCCAAAGCTGCACCAACCATGCCAAGGATCATCAAAGCCGAAACAAAGGGAGCAATCAAAAGATTCAGAAACACGGAATAAACAGAAAATGTATAGAAAAAACAGAGCTGAATCGGAAGTGAAAAAAGTGATACACACAGACTTGTCATTATAGATACCCGGATAAACCGGATAATCTGATCTGATATTTTCTGCATGTTATTTTTTTCTTTTAGAATAATATCGTCTATATTGGCTGGCGGCGAATAAAGCTCCGTCAGCCACGGCATAAAAAGAGAGATTCCGGACACGGCACCAAAGGATAAAAGAAACCCACTGTAAAATACATAAGCAGGACGAAACATCAAAAGAACCGCCGCCGACAACATCATGGCAGTCAGCATGTCATAGGTCCTGTTTACTACAGGTGCCAAAAGATAAAGCGAAAACATGATTACGCTACGGATGGCGGATGCCTGCGAGCCGGTCATCATGCCATATAGAATCACAAAAAGAAATGAGATGAAATTAGCCAATGCTAACGGAATGTGAAGTCTTTTTAGCAGACGACATATCGCCATACCCCAAAGAGAGATATGAAGTCCCGAAACAGCTACAATATGTGCAATGCCGGTTCTTTGGTACAGTCCTTTTATTTCTTCTGTCATTCCGCTTTTATCTCCTAAAAGCATAGCCTTCAACACACCGGAGTCCTCTTCGGAAAGCAAAGCATCCAGACTATGAGCCAGCTTTTTTCGGATCACAAAAAGTCCCTGACGGACCGGCCACGGCTTTTTCATCATCACCTCATACGCACAGTTTGTCATGGAATATGAAATTCCCATTCCCGCATAATATTTTCTGAAATCAAACTGTCCGTCATTGGACGCCGCCTCAAAACGGCGTACCTTTCCTTTAATAATAACCTGATATCCAATTTTTAGTGATTGTAATGAGGAGACCTCCTCAGACAGATAACAAATGACGGATCTGTTTTCTTCTGTGCTTTTAATATACAAAACAGATCTGCCATTTTTCTCTTCCATGGTATAGATATAGCCATACAGCTTGTGATTACTTTCATTTTCCGGCAGAGATATCGTCCGTTCCTGATTATCTGTTTCCGACTGTGATATCGCCCGTTCCTGATTATCTGTTTCCGACTGTGATATCGCCCGTTCCCGATTATCTGTTTCCGACTGTGATATCGCCCGCTCCCGATTATCTGTTTCCGACTGTGATATCGCCCACTCCCGATTATCTGTTTCCGACTGTGATATCACCCGTTCCCGATTATCTGTTTCCGATCGTGATATCTCTTGTTTTTGATCTTCCCCTTCTGATATTAATATCTCTCCGGCCTGACATGTTCCTTCAGATAGTGATACTTTCTGATCCTGATTCGGATCAAGATATATATCCGCAAACGCAGTCATGTATATCATGACCAGCAACACAAAAATAAGACAGAGCAGACATAATGGTCTTCTCATGTTTCTCCTTATTGTGCATTATCAATAATCTCCGTATTTTTCTCAAGCGGCTGTGATAAGGAAATGGTTTCCATATAATTCAGATCACTGTTTCCTTCAATAGAAATCTGGACACGGTTTACTCCGGGAATTTCTGTCAGTGAATCCACGATGGAATAAACAGCCACTTCCGGTGTAACATTGCCCTTTCTATTCAAAAATCCCCCATTCAGATTGACATAGCAGACCCCATCCTGCGTTGTAACGCTCAAAATCTGCGTATCGCTTCCAATAGTTGCATAGCCGCTTTCATCACTGTCACCGTTTTCCGGTCCGTCAATCAGACGCTCTACCACCAGCTTATCCATGGAAATATTGCTGTTGTATACGCATTCTACCGTATGCGGAACCAGATGGTTGCCGTCCTTGTTGGCAAAATACAATGTCAGGTCTGCACGCTCCGTGGAATTAATTTCATCTCCGGCATTATCAACAAACTGATCTGCATTCATAAGACCGATCTGATACCCGCTTCCACTCAGCAAAGGCTCACCTTCTACCTTAAACGATACAAACCGGATACCTTCCACCTGACATAGTGTCCGCACAACGGCTGCCCGCGAAAGCACTTCCTGAATCGGATTCAGATCGTGATATTCAACACTGAAATCCAGCACCAGTTGATCTTCATTCAATGAATAACCAATCAGATCAACCCCTTCCGGAATTGCACTCTTATAGCCGGCTGTTTCCGGATTCTGCTTAAGAGCCCGAAACAGTGCCTGTAAAACATCCTTTGTCTCGGTTTCTTCCACATGAATGGAATAACTGTTTACTTTATTTTCATCTTTATCTACATCATAGATCAAATATTCTTTTGATGTATGGTTATCTTTGCCGCCACAGCCTGTCAAACAAAAAATCAATATCAGCAGGCTTAGCTGTATCCATTTCTTCATCACGCAAAATATCCTCTATATAAAATTTACGTTTTACTTCTGGCCGATGATTATTCTCAGGTCATCAGATTCTGCCTTACCGGTTTTCGCATTTTCACTCTCTGGCTCAGCATTTTCCGGTTCATCAGCCTTCCATATCCTACTTCAATGCATAAGTCAATGGAATCTTAACGGAAAACGTTGTTCCGTTATCCGGTTCACTGTCCACCTTGATTGCACCGCGGTGCATCAGGATCGCATTTCTTGTAATGGCAAGTCCCAGCCCGGTTCCGCCGATCTTTTTGGAATGTGACTTGTCAACTCTGTAAAACCTCTCAAAAATATGCTCAATAGATTCTTCCGGAATTCCGATGCCATTGTCCTCTACCTGAATGACAAAAAACTGATGGTCCGCATCCAGTCGAACCTTTACATATCCATGCTCACGGTTGTACTTGATGCCGTTTTCAACCAGATTGGATATAGCCAGTGTAAGCTTTACCTCATCAATCTCCGCCATTACATCACGCACACTTTCAAAGATCAGATCAATATCCTTCTGATCGGCAATCGGTTTTAATCTCTTCAAGATAGATTCGATCATCTTGTTGATATCAACAGCTTCCACATTGAGATCTGCGGATGTCTTGTCCATTTTAACAAGAGAAAGCAGATCATTGATGATCTTGCTTTCGCGGTCGATCTCGTCCGCAATATCCAGCATAAATTCCTGATAGAGTTCAATCGGTACGTTGTCCTGTGAATTTAAGGAATCTGCCAAAACCTTCATGGATGTCAACGGTGTCTTCAACTCATGTGACACGTTGGAAACAAATTCCTGACGGGATTCATCCAAAATCTTCATGCGCTTCAGAACTTCATTGAAAGCAACAATAATATGCTCCGTTTCTTCATAATCAGGCACATCGGAAATTACGCCTTCAAAACCGTCCCGCACTTCACCGATTGCTGACGTTACCTTGTCAAACGGTTTCATCAGAACACGGGATGCGACCCATGACAGACCAATGACTAAAAGTGTCATTAAAAGCTGCAGGGTCTGTGCTTTTTCATCCAGCACCTGAATATTGGTATTGATATTGTCGGTTGAAACACTGATCAGCATAACACCGATTGTCTGATTTTCAGTTTCAGCAATTTTACCCACGCTGACTTCATCACTTACCTCTGCCGTGAGGGTAATTGGTGTGGTGATCTCAATATAATGATTGTTGCTGTCATAATTGCTGATACTTTTTCCCTTGAAGCATTTGATAACCTCTTCGGAAATGATCGTCTTACCTTCACTGATACCGTATGTATCTTTAACAGCTACGAAATTCTGGTCAATGACAAGCACCCGTCCATCATACAAGGTTGACAACTGCAAAAGCTCTGCATTGATCGTATCGGAATTGGTATTTTGAAGGTAATTATTGACAGCCAGATGATTGGCAAGAATTTTGGCCTGATTTTCAACCTCTGCCGTACGCAGTGAAACGGCCCGGCTTTCGTAATTTTGTAAAATTCCGTATCTCATGATCAGGGTTGGCACATAACCAACCACTATAATGATCAAAAAGATACGGAAACGTAAGCTTTTTACAAAACGCAGCCGAGATATGATTTTTTCAAAAAATGTCTTAAATATTGTTTTCATATCAATCACGATTACTTAAAATAGTATCCAACGCCCCACTTCGTATGTACATATTTGGGATCGCTGGGATTTTTTTCGGTTTTTTCGCGCAGTCGTCTGATATGCACATCCACGGTCCGCACATCCCCCGGATAATCCTCTCCCCATACCATGGTCAGCAGCATTTCACGGCTGTAAACCTTGTTGGGATTCAGCATCAGAAGCTCCAATACATCAAATTCCTTGGCTGTCAGATTGATCTCACGGCCTTCGATATAAACTCTGCGTCCTTCTCTGTCGATCCTGACATCTCCGCTTTCAACAATTGTTTTTTCATCTTTTTCTGCTTTTACGGGAACAGACAGACGACGCAGGATAGCCTTGATGCGTGCCTTTACCTCCAGTATATTGAAGGGCTTTGTAATATAATCATCTGCACCATATTCAAGACCGAGGATCTTGTCCATATCATCCCCCTTTGCGGTCAGCATAATGATCGGAACATTGGAAAATTCCCGTATCTGCTGGCACACCTCAAATCCGGTCAGTCCCGGCAGCATGACATCTAAAAGAATGATATCGAAATCTTCTGCCTTAGCCATTGCTAACGCTTCTTCACCGTCATATGCACAGGAAACTTCCATTCCGTCCTGTTCCAGACTGAAACGGATACCCTTTACAATCAACTTTTCATCATCCACCACTAAAACCTTTTTAGACATTTCTATCTCCATTCATACAGCTTCTTCACTGCACTTTAATTTTATTTTTTATCTTTTCATATGTACCGCTCTTGATGCCGGAAACATTTTGAATCTCATCAATACTCCGAAATCCGCCACTGACCTCACGATAGGCAATGATCGCCTGCGCACGCGTCTGTCCAATACCGGGCAGAGTACAAAGTTCACCCTCCGTTGCCCTGTTAAGGTCGACAAGTTCATCGTCCTGCTCAGCCTGCTTCTGTGTGCCCTGTGTACCATTCTGTCCCTGTTTGCCGGTTCCTTCCTGTGTACCTGTCCATTCTTGTGAGCCGCCCAGCTCTTTTTGGACTTCCCACTCTTCTTTGGTCATAATGTAAAGCTTCTGGCCATCACTGACATGCTCTGCCTGATTGAGTATTTCGCTGCATGCCTCCGGTAAAAGTCCGCCGGCTGCATCAACTGCATCAAAAACCCGCGCATTATCCGGAAGAGAATAAACACCCGGCTGCAAAACCGCTCCATCGACATCCACATAAATCGTAGCTGATAGTCCACTGTCCAACTGCCCTGATGCATCCATCCTCCCGGCTACTGTATGGTCTTCTACATTATCCGCCACACCATCTACTGCTCTTTTTGAACCATCCGCCAATGCTTTCTGCGCCTCTTCATCACATGAGCTGCTGTCCAACACTGTCCCATCTACCGATGAAGCATCCGCCAAACTTTCATCCAGGATCTCTCCGGATATCACATATGCATCCTTACGTCCGCATCCGGCAAGCAGAAAAGCCGACACAACCGCGATCATACAGATAAAAATCATTCTTTTTTTCATTAACATACCTCCTATTTTTCAACAGAAGGTCCTTCTATGCTAATCGTGTCTTATATTTTATTCCAAAGGTTTCAACTTTACAAGATGGATTTTACAGAAATGTTACAAATTGTTACAGATATTACAAATATCTATGCACTCTCACCTTTAAATATGACAATTCCTACAATTGCAATCAACATACCGATAACCTTTTTGATCGACAGTGGCTGCTTTTCTATGCCAAAGATTCCCAATAATTCAATCAGATAGGCAACGATAAGCTGTGAAATCACAATGCACATGGCAGCCTTTGCAGGACCCAGCTTATCCACGCTCATGATCACGGTATAGGTAATAAAAGCACCGATGGCACCGCCTGCGAGCATGTATTTGGAATCCACATGGAATACACCGAACAGACTGGACCGGTCTGTAAATCCCCAGGCTAAAAGACACACAATCAGCGCCGAAAACTGGACAAATGAGCTGGCGCTCCAGATAGAGGATGCCTTTGTCACACCCGTATTAAATACACCCTGCACTGCCATCAGGGCTCCTGAAATCACTGCAATTAAAAAACCGAGCATAAAAAATCTCCTTTTCCTTTTGCAGATAGTTTTTCCATGCCCGATTTAAATTATTCAGTTTTGGCGATCTGTTCTCTTACCGTCTGGTCCAGAGTAAGAAGTGTCGCATCCACATCCTCGCCGTCCCAGACTTTGGTAAAGGCAATCTCAAGCTGTGCCCAGAAGCTGGAAGTCCTCATCATCTTCGGCATCGGAATAGAAATCGCATATTCATCAAGTGCGGCATAAATTGCATCATTTTCATATTGGATATCATTTTTTGCTGGAATCTTATCGGTCAGTGTATAAAAATCCTCTTCCTGGCCATCGATCAGATAAGCGGCAAAACGGTTGGCTTCATCTGTAGATGCACTGTAACCGTTGATAACCAGCGCATTTGTGACTGACAGACTGCGTGAGTTCAGCTCATCACTTACCTGCGGGATGGAAGTGATCGCATAATCATACTGAAACTCTCCCTTTTCCTTGGCCTGCTTTAAGCGATTGATCGCATCTGTCGTTGCAACGGTAAACACGATCTTGCCGTCCATGAAATCCTGCAAAACCTCATCATAAGATACGGAAGCACTGTCAATGGAGAAGAACTGGTTTAATTCCTGATATTTTAACAGACAGTCAACAGCCGGCTGATTGTAAATATCGATCTGGTTGAAATCATCCCCGTTTTCGCCACCGATATTGATCGTATCTCCTACAATAAAGTAGTTGTAAAAAATATCCGATACATCCCATTTAAAAACGGCCTCCACATTTTCAGGCGCATCATAGGATTCGGCAAAGGTCAGGATCCGGTCCATACTCACAGGCACAAGTTCCAGCTCCTTGTCAAGGATCATCTCCTCGGAAACCGGCTCATCCGATACGGCATCTGCCGAAACTGTCAGATCAAGCTCTTCCACCGATTCTGCCGAATCGATCATTTCCTGGGCAGCCTCACCCTCAGCAGCATTTCTTTCTGCCTCAATAGTCGCAACCGCCATATCATGCAGATAAGTCTCATTGTATAAAAACAGGGATGTCTCAAAATATAAGGGATATCCTAAAAGCTTATTCTGATAAGTGACTGCCGAAAGCGCGGCCTTGGAAAAATGCTGTTCATTGACCAGCTCCCGTTCATCCTTGATCGGTACGGCAAGTCCTGATAAATAAGCCTTTTCCAGCATATCGTTGGTAACAATATACAGATCCGGTGCATTGGTTCCGTCAATTTCTGCCTGATTGATCTGCTCTAAATACCGGACACCTGATACATAGGTCGGAACAACACGCACACCGGTTTCCTGATAATACTGAAGTGCTGCTCTTGCCAGATAATCCCCTAAAGCTTCATCTGTATACCAGATCTCCAGATTGTCCTTTTTTTGAAAAATACCGTCATCATCCGTGAGGACAGCCATGGCATCCTGATGGTGATATCCGTTGACTGCCACCAGCACGGTCATCAGAATGACAAGCAGCGCTGAATAAATCCTTTTGGTCATATTATATCCTACCTTTTATGAAATACACTCTTTTAGGATTGCGATCATATCATCCACATCCTGTCTGCTGATAATAAGCGGAGGGACAAAACGGATAATATTGGTGCCTGCATTGATCAGGATCAGTCCATGATCCAAAGCCCTTGTAATGATCTCACCTACCGGCTTTTTGAAAACAAGTCCCTGCATCAGACCGCTTCCTCTGCGGGTTTCGATATCCTCACAGGATGCAGCAACCTCATCCAGCCTTTCTTCCAGATAAGAAGATACCTCTCTTACATTATCCAGTATATGCTCTTTTTCAAATAACTCCATGACCTTGCAGATGGCAGCACAGGCTAACGGATTGCCACCGTAGGTGGTGCCGTGGTCACCTGCCACCAGTGAAGCAGAGCCAACTTTTTCATTTAATAAAAATGCGCCGACCGGAACACCACAGCCCAATGCCTTGGCTGTTGTCATAATATCGGGCTTTACATCATATTTCTGCCATGCATACATATAACCGGTGCGTCCCATACCACACTGGATCTCATCTAAGATAAGTAAAATATCTTTCTCATCACAGATTTTACGCACACCTCTTAAGAAATCCTCATGAACCGGATAGATACCACCCTCACCCTGAACTGTCTCAAACATGATGGCACAGGTTTTGTCCGTAATCTGGGCTTTTACACTCTCAAGATCATTGAAATCCGCAAAACGGATATTACCGATCATCGGCTCAAAGGCTTCTCTGTAGTGCGGATTGCCGGTAACAGATAAAGCACCCATGGTACGTCCATGGAACGAATGATTCATTGCAATAATCTCATGATCGGTACTGCCATCTTTTAAATATGCATATTTTCTTGCAGCCTTGATAGCCCCCTCAACAGCTTCCGCACCGGAATTGGTAAAAAACACCCGGTCCATGCCGGAAACCTCTTTGATCTTTTTGGCAGCTTCAATTGCCGGAACGTTGTAATAATAGTTGGAAGTATGGATGACCTTGTCGATCTGATCCTTTAAGGCCTGATTGTATTCCTCGTTGCCATAGCCCAAAGCAAAAACAGCGATTCCGGATACAAAGTCCAGATATTCCTTTCCATCCATATCATACAGATGGACGCCTTTTCCATGATCCAGTACGATCTGATAACGATTGTATGTATGTAACAGCACGCTTTCGGCTTCATCTATATAAGCCTGCATTTTTTCACTCATGTCATTTCCTCTTTTCTGAATTTATTCATCAATGCTCCGGACAAAACTGATCCCGTCTGGTTCCTTTGATCAGATTGTCATCATCGGATACAATGGCGGTTCCGATACCCTGTTTGGTAAAGATTTCCAAAAGCAGGCAGTGCGGTACTCTTCCATCCAGAATATGCACGCGGGAAACGCCGCCGCGGATCGCAGATGTGCAGTTATTAAGCTTTGGAAGCATTCCGCCACCGATCACACCGCTGCCGATCAGTTTTTCCGCATCGGTTGCGGTCAGTCTGGAAATAAAAGAGCTCTTATCATTGATATCCTTGTAAAGACCTTCAATATCTGTCAAAAATACCAGCTTGTCAGCGCCTACTGCCTTGGCAATGGCACATGCTGCATCATCGGCATTGATATTGTAGGTATCATAATTGTCATCCAGTCCGACCGGAGCGATGATCGGAAGAAAATCATTGTCCAAAAGATCATATAGGATCTTGCTGTCCACTTCCTTGATATCTCCGACATAACCGATATCCTTTCCATCGGAATATTTTTTGTCTACCTTTAAAAGTCCTCCGTCCTTGCCACTGATGCCGACTGCCTTGACTCCCAGCTCCTGTACCATGGTAACAAGACTTTTGTTGACGCGGGAAAGTACCATTTCCGCAATCTCCATGGTTTCAGCATCTGTTACACGGAGACCGTTGATAAACTGTGCTTCTTTTCCCACTTTACCAACCCATTTGCTGATGGCCTTTCCTCCACCGTGTACGATGATCGGTTTGAAACCGACAAGCTTTAACAGGGTCACATCCTTGATCACATTTTTCTGCAGCTCTTCATCACTCATGGCACTTCCACCGTATTTGACTACGATGATCTTTCTGTTAAACCTCTGGATATAAGGCAGCGCTTCGATCAGCACTTCTGCTTTCTGCATGATTTTTTCCATTTCTCTTTGTTCCATAACTGTTTCCTCTTCCTGCCGTTATCCATGCGGCTTTTTTACATCTTCTCATTTTATCCGGCATTTTATTGATTAAATGCCTCTATATTGGCTGTATTTAATGTAAAATCATAATAATTGAGATCCTCCCGCTTCGTCCAGCCGATCTCCTTCCAGAAGGCATTGCCGATATCGTTTTTGGTAAAAGCGATCAATGAGACCTTGTTGATCTTTTCTTTGCGCAAAGCCTCCATGACAAAGACGACCATGCTTTTACCAATGCCTCTTAACCGGTAATCAGGATCCACACACACATGATACAGGCATCCCCTTCTACCATCATGTCCACATAAAATAGCACCGACAATTCTGCCGTCTTCCTCTGCGACTACACTGATTCCGGGATTGCGTTTTAAAAATCTCTCCACACCTTCTTGTGAATCATCTATACTGCGGATAGAAAAGCCCTTAATCCGCATCCATAATGCATGTACATTTTCATAATCATTAAGTGTCATTGCACGAATCATTTTTTCTCCTTATCCCTGCTTATCATTACGAAAGCGCAGGCTACATCTGATGACGTACGACCAGATATTCATTGTCCAGCTGATAATATGGACATTCATTGTAATTACCGCTTAGAAAGCGGCTCATTTCATCTTCGTCGAGATCACATTCGCAGCAATAGCATTCGTAATCATCATCATATACATAATTTACACAGGTATCACAACTGTCAGCCACTCTGATTTCCTCCACAACTGTATCTGTTTTCCGACTGTAGCTTTTGTCTGCGGCTGTATCCTACGGGAACATCGGAACCAGGCAAAGCCCTTCATCCTCCGGCAGACCGAATAACAGATTCATATTCTGTACGGCCTGTCCGGCTGCCCCCTTTACCAGATTGTCGATCGCGCCCATCATGATAATACGTCCGGTACGCTCGTCGATCTTGAAATTGATGTCCACATAGTTGCTTCCCTCTACCCATTTGGTCTCAGGATATACTCCTTTTTCCAGTACGCGGATAAACTTTTCATCTGCGTAATATTTATCATAAACAGCTTTTATTTCTTCATAGGCAGGAAGACTTCCGTCTGCCTTTCTGACTAAGGATGCATATTCCGTCGCCAGGATACCGCGGTTCATGGGTACTAAATGCGGTGTAAAGTTTAATACGACCGGTTCACCGGCAGCATATCCCAACTGTTCCTCGATCTCAGGGGTATGACGGTGTGTGGCAACTCCGTATGCCTTCATATTTTCATTGACCTCGCAAAAGAGATTGTTGACCTTTGCTCCTCTTCCTGCCCCGGAAGTGCCGGATTTGGCATCAATGATCAGGGTATGGGGATCAATCAGACCTTCCTTTACCAACGGATAAGCGGTCAGGATGGAACAGGTCGTATAGCAGCCCGGATTGGCAACAAGGCGTGCCTTTTTGATATCCTCCCTGTTGATCTCACAAAGTCCGTAAACGGCTTCTTTTATGTACTGCGGAGATTTGTGCTCGATGCCATACCATTTTTCATATACGGATACATCCTTGATACGGAAATCTGCACTCAGATCCACGATCTTAACCTTATTTAAAATGGAATCATTGACAAGGGATGCGCACAGTCCCTGAGGTGTTGCTGTAAATATCACATCTACCTGCCCTGCTAACTGCTCCATATTGTCATCCATGCATTTGTCATCGACGATCTGAAACATATTTCCGTAAACAGATGAATATTTCTGATCGATATAGCTTCTGGAACCATACCAGACAATCTGTGCATCCTTGTGCTGTGTCAGCAGTCTGACCAGCTCTCCTCCCGCATAGCCTGTTGCTCCAATAATTCCAACCTTAATCATTTTATCTAATCCTTTCTGCCTGATGTCGGCAGCCAAATCGGTTACCAGCATTTCTTTCTATAACGCATACATTTTTTATTTTACCCGACTGTCCCTGTAAATTCAAGAGAAGCCGCTAAATACTCTGCATGCGGATAAGTATACGCTTTTTCTGTATATTATGCAAACTTTTTTCATCATTTTTTATTTTTATGCATTTTATACTCATTTATTTATATTTTAGTCATAAATTATGCACAGTTTATGCATTCCATTCAAAATATTCATGAAATCTGTTTCTGTTTTTATATTCGAGATCCGCTGATTTACTGCGTAAATCGCTACTTTCTCATGTTTGACCTTTTGACCCTGATATCATATGATTTATTTTCATTTTTTGATGTTGAGAGCAAAAGGTATAGCCCCGGATTGCTTTTTGTGGTATTTTATTTTTAGATAATCAGAAGGTTCAAAGGAGTACAGACTATGAGCGTTGTCATGATCATCGCCGGCTATTTTATATTTATGAATATTCTTGGTTTCTTTTTGATGGGACTTGATAAGCACAAAGCCCAAAAGAAGGTCTGGCGCATTCCGGAAGCCACCCTGTTTACCACTGCCATCTTTGGCGGCAGTCTCGGAACGACCCTTGGAATGTTTTTATTTCATCACAAGACCAGACACTGGTACTTCCTATATGGAATGCCTTTTATTTTATTCCTGCAGTTGCTGCTTTTTTATATAATCGCACATTCTCCTGTTACCATCACCATTCTTTAGGCTTTTATGACATAATATCGGAGCAATGTGCAGACAAGGGGGATATTATTTATGTATATTGCAGTTTTAGCGGACAATGTTGCAGACCGGAAACAGACAGAAAGACTTCTGGGAAGAGCTAATGACGTTCTTTCCAAGGAAACCGGTACACTTTATATTGATTCTTTCGGGGACATGGAAAGCCTGATGCATGCTCCGATGAAATATGAGCTGTTTTTAATTGATATGGCCCATTCGGATACACACGGTCAGTCCGTTGCCGCCGCTCTGCGCAAAGCCAACGTCCCGGGAAACATTGCCCTCATGATCCCAAAAGACACCCCTTTTTCTTATCAGATCGTTCTGGATGGTCTCACAACCATTCAAAAGCCGTTGGTTGCGTCCACCCTTCACCAGCTTATCCGTGAGACACATAAAGAGCAGCTCCAGACCATCATTCCAAAAATCGAGATCCGCAGCGAAAATGAAACCTATTATATTCCGTTAGAACAGATCATCTATGCCAGGGAAAAGGAACATTTTGTTTATGTCCACTTAGACAACGGCAAGGTTCTTCCCATGCTCGGAGAGATTCGCGACTTTTACCGCTGGGTCAGTACACATCCCGAATTTGTCCTCGTAAAAAAAGACACGGTTCTCAATGAAAACCATGTCATTTCCTCTACCAAAAAAGAATATCATATGTCCAACGGAGAGAACATCTCCCTGCCTCGTTTTTCTTTTTTCAGACCGCAACAATAATACCGCCGTCATTGGCATACATACTGCTGATACCTCTTGTATCAAGGATGCGGATTGTTGCAAACAAACCTGTTTTTTCTAAAATATCTTTGACATACAGGGCTCTTTTTCCGGCATTACAATGTGAGATCATCAGATCCTTGCCGGGGGTATCCTGTTTGGCCTTTACAATTTCCTCGCACATACTGATCAAAGCTTTTCTGATACCAATTTTTTGTCCCAGCTGAAGAATCGTACCGGTGTTATCAGCACTCATGACCGGTTTGATATTGAGCGTGGAGGCCACAACAGACTTGATGCCGCTCAGTCTGCCGTTTTTACGAAGTGTGTCCAGATTGTCCAGTACAAAATACGTGGTAACGCTGTCTTTGTATTTTTCTCCCTGAACTACAACCTGTTCAAATGAAAGTCCCGCTTCCTTCAGTTCAAAAATCTTAAGTCCGAGCAAAGTCTCGCCAATGGATGCCGAGCAGGAATCAAAAACATGGATCCTGGCCTTTTCATGATCTTCATAATACATCTCCATGGCCGTCCGCGCGCTGTTGTAGCTTCCGCTCAGGCTGCCGGATAACGTAATAATATAGATTTCATCACAGCCTTCAAACTGCTGCAGATACTGGTCCGGCGAAGGGCATGCGGATTTGGGGCATGCATCCGTACGGGATAATACATCCAGAAAAACCTCCTGATCAAAGGTCTCGTCATCTACCTGATGCCATTCTCCCACCTGCAATTTTAATGCCACATGTCCGAATACCGGATTTTTTTCCATTTCTTCTGTAAACTCGCCGCAGCTGTCTATCAAAATTTTGTACATAACAATCTCCATATAAACAAAATGTAGTTTTTATTACTACATATGATAGCACAAAATATTACATTTGAAAAGACCATAAAATATGCTAATCTATAAAGAAAGAATTTTATATTACTACCACCGGGAGGCACTATGGTTTCAGTTGAAATAACAGGCATCAAAGAATTTATGAATAAATTATTGAATAGTGAGGCCTTTGATTCTTTTTATCTGGAAGAGGCTGTCATTGCAACCTTTAATACCTTTATTATTGATGGGCATCTGATAAAATCCGATACAGATGAGCTGCCGGACCGACCCGATAATTTTCCTGCCGGCGGACAGCCTGCAGGGCAAAGCAACGGACAGCCCTCTCCTGTATATTCGACCTGGAAGCAGCTCCGCCCGATCGTTTTTTCGCTGATCAGGGGAGACCGCGTGCCGCACAGCATGAAGCTGACCCTCCATGCCGGAAGCAACTATATGCACCGGCTCAAAAATAGGCCTGAGGCTTCTGCTTATGCTGTTTCCATCAAGGCTCTTGCTGTCAATATCCGTTATGAAAACGGCAGATTAAGATGCGTCACCGGCACATCCTATCAGACCTTTATCATGGATAAGACCATTGATAATATCTGGGACAGTGACTTTATTTCTTCTCTTGCCGCCATGGGAATCAAATTTACCATCCAATAAATGCTACTTTCTGATCTTTGGCCTGGCAACAAGAGAAATCAGATAAGAAAAGATCAGGGCAGCGCTGCATCCGGCTGCTCCTGCCTTAAATCCTCCCTTAAAGAGTCCCAAAAGTCCTTCCTCATCAACCGCTTCCATTACCCCCTTCATCAATACATGTCCAAATCCGGTCAGGGGAACCGTCGCTCCGGCACCGGCAAATTCCGTAAACGGTTCATATAACCCGATAAAACTGAAAAATGCCCCCAGACAGACCAGTAATACCATGATCCGTCCCGGAAGCATCTTTGTTTTTTCCATTAAGATCTGTACCAGTGCACAGATTGCTCCTCCAACTAAAAATGCAATGATATAGCTCATCTTTCTTCTCCATTCTGTCAATTATTATGGATAGGATTTCCGAAAGACCAAGAAACTATACATTGTGGAAGTTTTATTTTTTGAGGCAGGCGATAACCTCAACCTCGCATAATACATTTTTGGGTAATGTCTTGACTGCAACGCAGCTTCTTGCGGGTAAGGTATTGGTAAAATATTCACCATATACTTCATTGAATGCAGCAAAGTCATCCATGTCGGCAAGGAAACATGTAGTCTTAACCACATCATCATAGCTGCCGCCTGCTGCCTTTAAGATTTCACCTACATTTTTTAATGACTGGTTGGCCTGCACTTTGATATCACCCTCTGCTATTGCTCCAGTCTCAGGAATGATCGGGATCTGTCCTGATGCAAATAAGAAATCTCCCGCAACAATTCCCTGTGAATAAGGTCCGATTGCAGCCGGTGCTTTTTCTGTACTGATTTTTTTTAACATAATTTTTCCTCCTGCTATATTTATTTATAGACAATTGCAAAAGGATGATCCATCATCCTTCTGCAAAATTGACTGTCACATAGAAACCTCTTGCATTTTCCACAATATCTACGACCGTTCCCTCTTTGACGGTCAGTCTTTCACGAAACGGGATGTTACCGGACATGGCAAGTGACGGATCGATCGTATAATAATAACAGCTCGGTAAAAGACCCTCTGTCACTGTGACCTTGTCTCCAACTGACAAAAGTCCTTCACGCTCCATCTTAAATTCCATTTCTCTCATGTATGATCAGCTCTTTTCGTTTCCTGTTCTTTTTGCTTTTCTTCGCGTTCCTTTTGGATTTTGGGAAGTTCCTCTTCCTCAAGCAATTTGGTAAATACCTCGATCACATGCGGATCAAACTGGGTACCGGCACACCGTCGAAGCTCCTTGATCGCATCCTCCTCCGGCATCGCATGGTGATATGGTCTGTCGTGTACCATGACATCATGTGAATCAACTGCTGAGATAATACGTGCCAAAAGCGGTATTTCCTCCCCCTTGAGCTTATTGGGATATCCGGTTCCGTCCCATTTTTCATGGTGGGAAAGAATACAGTCTGCAATTCCCGATAATTCCGGAGATGCATTGGCGATACGATATCCCTTCACCGTATGCTGCTTCATGATCTCAAACTCTTCATCACTCAGCTTGCCCTTTTTCAGAAGTACCTGATGCGGTATCGCAACCTTGCCGATATCATGCATGATTGCTAACAGCTCCAGCTTGCCGATATCGGTATCGGAAAGATTGAGTGCCTTTCCAAGTCTTGCCGCCATTTCTCTAGTACGTTCCACGTGCTCCTCTGTCTCGTAGTCACTTTCACTCAGGGTCTGTTTGAGCGAATCTACCAATGAACTGCTCATGGAATTATCACGCAGCATCTTTTTATTCTGCATGCTGCTCTTGGCCTCTGTCAGGATCTGCTCCATCGAAGTGATACCATCCTCCTTGACAGCCACACCATATTCCATATGGATCAGAACATCTCGTCCGTAAAAGCCTTCGAGATCCTTTTTGATATCTTCGCAGATCTCCACCGCTTCATTATATGAAGTCTCTTCAAGTACAGCCAGAATGTCGCCATCCTCAAGCTTGGCAATGAAGGAATCATCCTTTGTATGCATTTTTACAAAGTAAGCAAGCTGCTTCATAACAGCGTCTCCAAATGCTGTTCCGTACTGGTTGTTGATCAGCTTTAAACCGTTGATATTGCAAACAGCCACAGCCACCGGCCAGTATTTGCTGTTGTCCCACTGTATCACCTGCTGCAGATAACTCTGCTTATTGTACAGGCCGGTAAGCGGGTCATACAAAAGAGAGCGTTCCAGATTGAAATAGGTCGCCCTCATGGATGTAATATCATGAAATACAAAGATCTTTCCAAGGCTTCGTCCTTTGGAATCGGCCATACAACGATATTTGATACTGTATGTATGTTCCTCCCCGCCGATCCTGGTCGTCCATTCAAACTTCTGATCACTGTCAACCGGCCTAAAGCCAATAAAATTGCTGCTTTTAACAAAATCCTCAATTGTCATGGAACCAACATTAAAGTGCGCATTGGGCATAACCTTTAAAATGGAACTGCTAAAATCCGTCAGCCATCCGTCATAGTCAAATACAATAACCGGCTCACTCAGATAATTTAAAATCATACGCCGCGTAATATTCATGGTGACCGTCGGCAGATACCGGAAGGTATTGTAATACATCAGCATACCGATAACACAATACATGACAGATGACAGATCCAGTATGATAAAATCCGCCTGATACAGATTCATCACATTGACAGCAACCGCCATCAGCACCCCGAAAATCAGCAGATAGTATCTTTTCCAGTAAACACGCGGTGTTTCTCCGCATTTTAAGATCAGAAGAACCGCTGCAATCATGATCATAACAACCACAAGGATCGTATGGTAATAAAATGGGGTATTGGGTATGTAGGTCAAAACATGGGTGTCAGCAAAAAACCTGTCAATATAGGTAACCGTCATCTGATTGTATGGATTGAGCAAAAGAAATACCATATCAATACCTGCCGCAACATACATACAGTACCTGACAGTCCGTGAGACTTTCTTATTCCAGCTGATAAACTCCAGAATATAGTCATAAAACAAAATCAGCATAATATCCGTCGTGATAAAGTACAAACTCATCGCAAAGGATCGCAGGATCATGCTGTCAACAGACAGCTGGAAAGAATAAAAAACAACCAGCAAAAAAGTGGCAAGCATGACCTTGCCAATTTTTTTACCGATTGTAGTTCCCTTTTTATAAGCATTCAACAAAATACGCGCAGCAACTAAAGCGACTAAATAATACAGCAACGCTATGATCGGCATCTTTGTTTCCTCCCCGCATCCACACTTTCACACACACAAAACTCTTACTGCTGTTTTGCCAGCTCCCCAGCCTGATCGCTGAGAGAAGATACGATATCAATAACCTGCGAAACAACCTCTGTATTTTTCTCGCTGCTGGAATAGGTTTCATTGGCATGTGCGGAAACCTCTTCTGTAATAGCTGAAATATTCTGGATACTTTCAACAATACTGCTGTTGGCAACGGCAAGCATCGATATGCTTTCGCCAAGCTTTGCGGAACTGTCTGCAATGACAGAAGCATTGTTTTCGATCTTTCCAAAGCTTCCGGCTGCATTTTCCGCACTCTCGTTTTGCAGACGATTCATGGAGATCAGATTGTTGATGGATGTAATAACTTCCGATATTTCTTCGGAAATATTACTGATCAGGGATTCGATTTCCTCCGTAGCCTCCTGTGTCTGGGCTGCGAGAGAAGAAATTTCAGATGCAACAACCGCAAAGCCTTTCCCGGCCTCTCCTGCCCTTGCCGCTTCAATACTGGCATTTAATGACAATAAAGAAGTCTGATCCGCAACGTTGTTGATCAGCTCTATAATAGAATGCATCTGTTTTGTATATTCATCCAACTCAGACAGCTCAGATTTGACAAGATTACCTGATTCCTCTGTCTGTTCCACATGTGAGATCAGCTGCTCGATATCGGAATTGCCTTTCTGGATCGCCAGTCTGGTGTGGGAAATATTGTCCACAATCTCATCTGCTGCTTTCTGTACATCAATAATATGATTCTGGATCTCTTCTGTACGGATAAGCTGCGTCTGTACGGACTCTGCGGTCTCAGTACTTCCCATACGCACCTCTTCCATGGCACCAAGAGTATTGGATACGGAATCCTTAAGATCGGACATTTTACCGTTTACGGCAAAGATTCCCTTGGTGATAACCTTGGAAACAAACATGATATGATCCAGCAGATTGGCTGTTTTTTCCTGTTCTGCTTCTACTTTGGCGATCTTATCCTTATTGCCGAAGTTGGCGGAACGGTTGGCAAGAATGGAATAACCCATGATAAAGATCAGAATAATGATCTGGATTTCCGCATCAGCCGTTTCGCCTGCTTTGATGCCACCGTTTTTGACAGCATATACAATAACCTGAATAACATTGAGTACAATGGCACAGGTATCGGCAAGCAGCGAAAGCTTTACGGAATTGTACATAATGATTGCCAACATCATGGGCATTGCATAGGTAAATGCCAGCTTGGATTTAGTCGTAAAGATTGCAAAGGTATACATGATCCCAAATAAGCCCACAACCAGATAACGGAATTTGTCCGACTCAGCATTCTTTTTGAGTGACAAAAATAAAATCACTGCCGGAACCACGATCACAAGCGCCATCATTAAAAAATACGGCAATGTACGGCTGCCCTTGATCACTTCCGCCACATAAGCAAAAAAAATCACAATCACTTCGATAAGGTAACAAAAGTAAACCGTACGATTAACCCTTTCTTCCTCACTCTGTCCGGTATTGTCCTTTAAAAAACTGAATAATTTCACTTTTGTACCTCCCAAATCCGATATATGATTTATTATATCATGATCCGCAACTATCATGATCGACATTCGCCGCTCGCCATTTGTGCAAGCACATGGCTCTCTTGCGCTCATTATATCATATCAAACCGGAAATAAGAATATCTATTTGTTAAATAATTTGCATATGACAGCCTGTCACCCAGGGTATCTGATCAACAGGTCATCTAATTCCTTCCAGCATAACCGCATGTGCAATTCCGAGAATTGGCTTTCCTTCATTAAAGCTTGTCTTGTTTAATAACGCTCCGGTCGGAACAAACAGCACACGCTTCCACTCTCCGTTTCGAAGCTTCGGCAGAATATAGGAAGCAAGCACGGATGCCGCACAGCCACAGCCGCTTCCGCCGGATTCTGTTCCGTCCTGGGAACTGTCAAATATCTCCATTCCACAATCCATATGACGCGCTGATATATCATAGCCCCTCTGCCGTAAAAGATGAAACAGTGCTTCCTGTCCGACACGCCCCAGATCTCCGGTAATGATCTTGTCATAATAATCCGGACCATGTCCGAAGTCCTCAAAATTAGCTATGATCACATCTGCCGCAGCCGGTGCCATGCAGCACCCCATATTGAAGGTATCCTTCATATTCATATCAACAATTTTTCCCACCGTAATTCCACTAACAACCGCATAAGGATGCTCTCCCGGTATTGCAGACACCAAAAATGCACCGCTTCCCGTTACCGTGCGGGTATAGCAGGGAGGACGTTGTCCGCCATATTCCATCGGAAAACGGAATTCCTTTTCAGCACTTCCAAAATGACTGGAGGTCACGCACACAACATTCCGTGCAAACCCGCCGCCCAGGATCATGGATGCCAATGCAAGCGCTTCCCCACTGGTGGAGCAGGCACCAAAAAGTCCCAGAAACGGAATATCCAGCTCCTTGATGCCAAAGCTTGATGCAATGGTCTGTCCCAGCAGATCCCCACCCAGCAGAAAGTGGATATTTTCCTTTTTCTCTTTTGCCTTTCCAAGCAATAACAAAACCGTCTCTTTCTGCAAAGTACTCTCTGCTTCCTCCCATGTTTTGCAGCCAAACATTTCATCCTCACCCACCATGTCAAAAAGTTCTCCGAGTGGTCCCCTGCTTTCTTTTTGCCCGACAATCGATGCACTCTCCCGAATATATACAGGCCTTGGCATCCGGGCGCTCTGGCTCCCTGCCTGATACATTGTTTTATCCGTCCCGGTGTTTTTTTCTGTTTCCTTCATGATTGAAATACCATCCGCTTTCTTATCTTGTTCCGTCTCCATATCCGGTTATCTGTCATATCCGTCAGTAAACCATATACGGAATCCGGACTATTCATTAGTATTTCAAAAATTTTTTTCATCTATTCACTCTGCATATCTTTTTTCAGCCTGATATATTTACTTCTCCATTTTTTTCCTTCCTCCTGAATCTGCCTGGTCATTTCATACAGCTCACGATACTGATTTTGGGCATAGTTAAGCCTTTCCTCCTTTTCATGCAGGATTTTTTCCATCTCCAGACGCAATCGCTCGCTGCTTTTCTGCTGTTCCAGAAGCTGTTCTGTCATTCTGTTTTTTTCTTCCCGGTATTTTTCCTCCATATGCCCCGCATTTTCACTCTGTTCACTGATTTCATTTTTCATCCGGTTTACCAGATCGTACAGTTCGTCCAGACTGTTTAATTTTTCAAAATGCTTTTCAAATCTCTCTACCTTTTGTGACAGCCCATCCAGATTTTTTAGCGACACCTCCATTTCTTTTAACTGTGCTGCCAGCAATTCAATCTGATTTGCAATATAAAACAGGTTCATACAATCCAACCTTCTTTTTTTATAATTTATCGAAAATACAGATATTTTATGCCCTGAAAATGGAACCATACAATGTTTTCTTCATATCTTAAACTAAGATATATGATTGAAAGGACAAAAATATGGCAAACTGCAAATCTAAAAAATGCCGCTGTTACAAAAGCTATATGTCAACGCAATGTGACAGCTGCAGTGACTGTTTTGATGTTTGTACCAAAGCCCCCTGTGGTGACCCGCAATATTTAACAACGCTTACACCTGTCATCTATGATCAGGTCGGAATAAATCTTTGTAATACCATCACGCTTACACCGGATATTTCTACCACTTATCCGACAGCGGTAAAGGCAGCTGTACGCGTTATCAACATTGAAATTCCTACAGCATCCACAACAACCGCCCAAGTTACGGTCACACCCATTGCCAATCGTCCAAACTGCTATACCGTAACCCTGACCAACTTAACCGTATCCCTCGCTGTCTTACTCTATGACAGCTACAACCGGCTTTTGGCAACCCTTCCGGTCACAGCCACTTATCTTCCTCCAAGTACGGAAGCTGCCGGATACGATGAAGATACCAATCCCACATCCGTTACTTTGGAAATTTATGCTCCTTATGGTATTTCTTACACAGATTCCACATTGACGGCTCCGGCGATTTCCTATCTCGGCTTTATCCCCTCAGCTGCTACGCACAATGGTCTTAATATGACCTCTGTCGGCAAGGTTCTCAATCTGGATGTGGATGATAATACCATAACGATCGGGCTTTCTCTTTACTTGCAAAGCATTTATTACATTCCCTATAAGCTTTGCCACAACGGAAAGGCAAAGGCTCCCAAGGCGAGCATGTCCTCAAATGATGATTCTCTTTGCATGGCATTTGTGGAAGGCGATCTTCTGAATATGAACATAAAGCCCTTGGAACTGGATCCTCCCAAGTGTGAATGCCGCTGTAAAAAGAAAACCCCGGACTCTGTCAACAGCTGTGACGAACAGACCAACACGGCCAATACCTGCTGCTGTTATGAAAATGCCACAGCGACCATTTCAAAAAACTCAACCACACCTGAAACAGGTGGCGGCACAACCTGACCGGGCAACCGGACGAACAAGTAGGCTGCGGTCTTCCCGCTGACAGATGCCGGATTGATGACCCGCAACCATTAAAAACACGTGCCGCAAGGCGCACCACTAAAAAAGCCATCTTAACACTATTTGTTAAGATGGCTTTTGGTTATGAAGTTATTTATCGGAAAGTACCGTCCCCATTTCCGTCATGATGTCATCAATCAGCTGACTTTCATGAATATTGGGATATTTGGAGGCTTTGTATTCACGGACAACCTCTTTAATCTTTTCATATTCAAGCTGTCTTAAATATGCCGGATCTTCCTTTACAAAGCGGTCATATGCAGCCTTATATTCAGGACTGTCCTTGTACTGACGCACAACATCACGGATAGCCTCATGCTCATCCTCATACTGGGATGCATCCACAAAAAGTGCCGGACTCGCATTGGCATTGGTCTGACGCTTGATCGCCTCTTTGACCTTGTCCTTGTTATCCCCCTGCTTTTTGTAATTGCGGACAGCCTCAATGACTTTGGTATATTCCTCCGTACTCACGCTCTGCCATGCATCGGTATGATAAATCGCATCATACAATTCATCCATGCTCTGGAAACGATCTTCATTGTGAATCTCCAGACCTTTCATAATGGCATCCTCAATAGCCGGAGCGATCTTGATGCCATACTCGCTTGGCTTATGCAATACGTCGCCGAATAAACGGTCCGTCACATCCAGCGGCTTAGCCCCGACAATACAACGGTAAATCGTGGCGCACAGAGCATAAATATCTGTCCACGGTCCCTGATTGCCTTTGGTACGCAGCTGCTCCGGAGGTGTATATCCGGATTTTTTGAAAACAGATATCGTCTTTTCGGATTCAGATGAATTGGTGCGTGCCGTACCAAAATCGATCAGATAGACACGGTTATTTTCATTGGAGATCATAATATTGTCAGGACTGATATCACGATGGATAAATCCGCTTTCATGAATCTCTTTTAACGCCAGCATGACCGGTTCAATGATCTTTAAGGTTTCTTCTACCGTAATCCTGCCATCTGAATAATCCAACAATCTGCGCAATGTCATCCCATCAATATAATTCATGACAAGGTATGCAGTACCGTTATCCTTGAAAAAATCCAAAACGGAAACAACGGCCGGCGTATTGCGAAACTTTGCCAGACGTTTTGCTTCTCCTAAGAAACGGTCTCTTTGCTTTATAAAGAACTCCTCTGCTTCCCCTTCATGCGGAATGACATTCGGACCCGCTTTTTCCCTGCTGGCAAAATTGCTCGGAAAGAATTCCTTGATTGCCACCTGCGCATCCAGATTGATGTCATAACCAATATATGTAATGCCAAAGCCCCCCTCACCGAGAACTCTGCCCATTAGGTATTTTTCTCTTAAAAAACTGCCAACAGGTAAATAACGCTCACTTAGCTTGATATCCGAAAACTGTTTGCCACAACAATTACAGATCCCCTCTTCATTTACTTCACCCTTCATACAGTTAAAACATATCTTACTAATGTCCATGGCATACTCCTATAGACTCAATATAAAGATATCAGGGTCAAAAGGTCAAAAAAAGTTCGTACCTGCACGATAAGACTTTTGAACTTGGGACCCGCCAAACATGAGAAAGTAGTGATTTACACGGTAAATCAGCTGATCTCGAATGTTTGAGAATTGCGAAAGCTGCTTTGCAGCGGAGCAACTCATAGATATCAAGTTAGGGGCAAAATACCTTTTAACCCTAACACCATATAAATACATTATAACATAGCTTTTGTTTTTTGCCACATTAAATTCATAACTTTTTATCGTGCATATCAAGAGTGCGTATCAAGAGCACATATCAAGAGCGCATATCAGAAGCAAGGGATCCGTATGCTTATCAGAAATCACAAGTCGCCCTGACGGCTCTTCTCCATCCGTCCACCAATTCTCCACGTTTTTCATCATTGATCTGCGGAACAAAGGTCCGGTCTACCAGATAATTGGCCCGCAGTTCTTCTTTATTTTTCCAAAATCCTACTGCAAGTCCTGCCAGATATGCCGCTCCGAGTGCCGTTGTTTCACTAACCATCGGACGCTCTACCGCCACATCCAGAATATCACTCTGGAACTGCATCAGCAGATTGTTTTTGACGGCTCCGCCATCTACCTTTAATTTCTGCAGTTCAATTCCGCTGTCCAATGTCATGGACTTTATAATATCCATAGACTGATATGCCAAAGAATCCAGTGTAGCTCTTACAAAATGGGCTTTGGTCGTTCCTCTTGTCAGACCAAACACAGCCCCTTTTGCATCCGGCTTCCAATATGGTGCGCCCAGTCCCACAAAGGCCGGAACCACATACACACCGTCACTGTCCGGGACTGTCCCGGCAAGCTCTTCACTTTCCGGTGCACTTTCTATCATCTTTAATCCATCACGGAGCCACTGTATGGCACTGCCGGCCACAAAAACGCTACCTTCCAGTGCATATTCTACCTTGCCGTCGATTCCCCATGCGATCGTTGTAAGCATGCCATGCTCAGACCTGGCCGGCTTTTCTCCGGTATTCATCAGCATAAAACAGCCGGTTCCATATGTATTTTTAGCCATTCCCGGTTCAAAACAGGTCTGACCAAACAGTGCTGCCTGCTGATCTCCGGCAATTCCCATGATCGGGATCGCTGACTCAAAAAACTTGCCCTCCGTATATCCGAATTCTCCACTGGAAGGCTTAACCTCCGGAAGCATAGATCGCGGAACATCAAATAGTGCGAGCAGCTCGTCGTCCCATTTTTTCTCATAAATATTGTAAAGCAGGGTACGGGATGCATTGCTGTAATCTGTGGCATGCACCCTGCCGCCTGTCATCCTGTATACAAGCCAGGTATCCACGGTACCAAAAAGCAGCTCGCCTTTTTTTGCTTTTTCCTTTGCTCCGTCCACATGCTCCAAGATCCATCTGATCTTGGTAGCCGAAAAATACGGATCGATCAGAAGTCCGGTTTTATCCCGGATCATTTGCTCTTTACCACTCTCTGAAAGTTCCCTGCAGATGTCAGCCGTCTGTCTGGACTGCCATACCACGGCATGATAAATCGGCTCGCCGGTATTTTTATCCCAGACGATCGTGGTTTCGCGCTGATTGGTAATGCCGATTGCCAGAATATCCTCTGCCTTTACCTTGCCGCGTACCAGCACCTGCATGTATACATTTAAAACCGAAAGCCATATTTCATTGGCATCCTGCTCGACCCAGCCCGGCATTGGAAAATACTGCGGAAACTCATTTTGCGCACTTGCAACCGCTTCGCCCCTGTGGTTGAACAGGATTGCCCTGCTGCTTGTGGTTCCCTGATCGATCGCTAAAATGTATTTACCCATATTTCTCCCTCACCGTTTTTATTGTTGCTTTTATCATTGTTTTTTTCGTTATCTGGCTCAATTTTTATTCTCCGGCTTTACTCGTTATCCATACGCCAGTCAATACATCTTTTTAAATAATGTACGTAACCGGGATTTTTGCACATACCCTTTCCAGGGGTATCTGAGATTTTGGCAACATCCATTCCGTTGCAAGCCGTTGTCTTCATCACAATATTGAGAGCCGGAACATCCGTATCGTTGGCTATATAAGTACCAATACCAAATGCCACTTTGGCTTTGTCCTTAAAGTAACGGTAAATCTTGTCCGCTTTTTCAAAATCCAGACTGTCACTGAACAACAGTGTCTTGGTGTGTGGATCAATGCCCAGCTTACGGTAATGAGCGATCATCTTTTCTCCCCATTCAATCGGATCGCCGCTATCATGACGCAGGCCGCTGAACAGCGTCGCATATGTCAGCTGAAAATCCTTGAGGAAGCAATCCGTGGTGATTGCATCCGTCAGGGCTGTTCCGTTTAAGACACCATATTCCTTTACCCAGGCATCCAGGGCATACCAGTTGGAATATGCCGGATTGTGCTTGTGGTTTCCCTGTCCGACACACATGATCCATTCATGCGCCATTGTTCCGACCGGTGTAAGACCATATTTTTTAGCAAGGTAAACATTGGAGGTTCCAACAAAAGAGGAATGTGGATAGTCAGCCTTTGCCAATTCGCATACTGCAAGCTCCTGTGCTTCTGCTGATAATCGTCTGCGAAGTCCAAATTCACTGAATGCGCCAAGCTGGTATGAGCCATCCTGAAGCTTTTTGATCTTATCATTCAGACGCGTCCGGAAGCTTTCCATCAACACATTGTAATCATATGCCATCCTGAAATATACCTCATTGACGATCGCCAACGTCGGAATTTCATACATGGACGTATTGAGCCAGGTGCCTCTTGTCTCGATTGCCAGCCCACAGTCGGCATTGGTGGTAATCTCAAAATCTTCATATCTTGGCTGCCACAGTCTCAGAAAATCCACATATGAGCCCTTGATCCATTTAATATTATGCAGATATTCCAGTTCCTCCTCCGTAAATCGCAAGCTGCAGTACAACTGGATCTGCCTCTTGATCTCTTCTACCATCTCCTGCGTAAAATGTACATCTTCATTTCTGCATTTAAAGCTCCATGTTGTCTTGTAATCACTAAACTGATGATAAATAGCCTGTCCCATTGACATCTTGTACATATCTGTTTCCAACAGGCTTATAATAATCTGTTCCATGGTTTATATTTGCTCCTTTGTTTGAGTTGTGAGAAAGAGTAAGCTGGGAGTTTTACCCGGCTTGCATGGTTCTGCGAGGGCTTTTTTAGTTATTTTCTCCGCTTTTGCCCAACTTGCTTTCTTTTTGTGGGTTATTTTGGGATTTTTTCTTTGTTTTGCCCGGCTTGCTTGGTTCTGTGAGGGCTTTTTTAGTTGTTTTCTCCGCTTTTGCCCACCTTACTTTCTCTTTATGGGTTATTTTTGGAATTTTTCCTTGTTTTGCCCGGCTTGCTTGATTCTGCGAGGGCTTTTTTAGTTATTTTCTCCGCTTTTGCCCAGCTTGCTTTCTCTTTGTGGGTTATTTTGGAATTTTTTCTTGTTTCGCCCGGCTTGCTCGGCTCTGCGAGGGCTTTTTTAGTTATTTTCTCCTCTTTTGCCTAGTTCGCTTTCTCTTTATGGGTTATTTTGGGATTTTTTCCTTGTTTTGCCCGGCCTGCTTGGTTCTGTGAGGGCTTTTTTAGTTGTTTTCTCCGCTTTTGCCCGGCTTGCTTGGCTCTGCGAGGGCTTTTTTAGTTGTTTTCTCCGCTTTTGCCCGGCTTGCTCTCTTCTTGTTGGGTATTTTTTGCTATTTTCTATAATTTCCCCCATTTTATCAGGATTTCTTGAATATTTTCCAAGGTTTTCGCCCATATCAACAACATATCTTATCATGATTTCAGGGTTAAAAGGTCAAAAGTCGTTTGCACTTACACGATAAGACTCTTGAACTTGGGACCCACCAAACATGAGAAAGTAGTGGTTTACGCAGTAAATCAGCAGATTTCGAATGTTTGAAGATTTCGAATGTTTAAGGCTTTCGAATGTTTAAGGATTTCGAATATTTGTGAATTGCAGTAGCTGATTTGCAGCGAAGCAATTTGTGGATATCAAGTTAAGGGCAAAATACCTTTTGACCCTAACATCATATCATTAAACAATATCAATCTGACAGGTCTTCATTGCGTCAATCGCTGTCTTGTGCGTATCCGGTGTCACGCAGGCACATGCATGCTCGATTACACGGATCTGTGCCTCATACAAATTAGCTTTTGCTAACAAAACATTGCTAATCACACAAATACCCGTACACACTCCGACAAACTCAATCTGCGTATCCGCTATATTCGGATAATTGTCCGAAAGCAGAGTGGAAAGCTTTACACTGCCAAAAGTAGGCTTGTCCACAATGGTATAGCTGTCCTTTGCGTATTTTAAAACCGCATCCATGACATCGGGATTGATTTCCCACCCATCCGTATTCTGAATACAATGCGGTATCGGAAGCTTTTTACTCTCCTGTGTTTCCATATAATTGTCCTGATGGGTGTCCCTCGTCAGATAAATATGATCATAGGCACCGTTTTGGATCACATCTGCAACCGCCGGAATGGTGGCAGCACATTCTGCATTCCCCAAAACACCAGTCAGAAAATCATTCTGCATATCAATCACGACTAATATCTTCATAAAATATTTCCTCCGTACAATCCGTTATTTTAAATCAAATTCATGGTCCCGGCGTCTGTCATAGTACATATTCTAAGCTATTATAGCTATTTTATCTGCACCGGTCGCAGCAGTACTATAGCTATTTCATCCTTATCCATCATAGCAGTACTATAACTTTTTCTATCTATTTCCGGCATAACAGTACCATAACCATTTTCTATCTGTTTCTGGCATAACAATACTATAACCATTTTCTTCTGTTTCCGGCATAACAGTACTATAACCATTTTCTTCTGTTTCAATCATGGCAGCACTATAGCTATTTCTATTTACAATCATCAAAACAGTATTCTAACTCTTGCGATTTACCCCAGCAAAGCAATACTATAACCATTTCCATCTATATCCGTCACAACAATACTATAGCTTCTGTATTGATAACACCGCTGCTCCAACGACAATACAGATCAATCCGGCAATGTCCATGGGCATAAACTGAACCCCCATGAAAACAGCAGTGGCCACGGTTGCCGTCAAAGGCTCTGACGAAGCATACAGGCTTGCCTTGGCTGCGCCAATCGACTGGACACCTTTAAAATAGACGCCAAAGGCTAGAATTGTTCCGACCACAATAACTGCCGCAAGTCCAAGAAATGTCGTAACGTCCCAGGTTCCTGGCACAATCCACGGCTTTGTAATCGGTGCCATACAGATACCGCCGATCAACATTCCCCAACCCATGATGGCTCCGATGCCAAATTCCTGCATCAACTTGATTGGCAACAGATTGTACAAGGATACACAGACTGCCGCTCCTACTCCCCACAACAGTGTTTCTTTTGATAACGCCAACGTTCCGATATTTCCATGTGTAGCCAGTAAAAAAGTACCAACAACAGCCAAAACAAGTGCCAGTATATCAAGCTTTGTCGGCTTCTTTCTGTTTTTGATGGAAACGTAAATCATAATAAGAACCGGTGAAGTATACTGTAAAACAGTCGCTGTGCTGGCATTGGAACATTCAATCGTAGAAAAGTATGTCAGCTGGCACAACGCCATTCCAAAGATACTGAACAAAAGCTGTCTGAAAAACCACTCCTTTTTGCCAAACAATTCCTTGATCCGTTTCCGATTTTCCGGTTTGCGATAGATGACAGCCAGCATAAGCACCCCCGCGATAAGCAATCTGACCGTGACCATCCATCTCGCATTTAACCCTTTCCGGTCAAACAAATATTGACCGCATACACCTGAAATACCCCAAAAGACACCGCCTAAAATGGAGAATATAATTCCCCTTGCCTGTGTCTTCACGTTGTGATCTCCTTTCTGTTGCTGTGTATATTAAAAACATTATACCTTTATTGCTGTGTATTTACATTATCATAATTTTACTTCTGTCTGCCAATAATTTTACTTCTGTCTGCCATCCGGATTTTCCTACGTTTTACAGTCCATATCCTGACATAATTTTTCTAAATTCTGTTGAATCCGCAAATCCGGTCAAAACCTCATCCCTGCTTTTGCCGGACTGCAATTCATTTTTCCAAAATCGGAAGCCCTCTTCATCCAGTTCCCGATTTAAAAATGTCCGGTACAGTCGTTTAATATACTCTTCATCATCCAGATTTTTATTTAAAAATTCCCTTGAATGGAAGAACAGCATTGCCACCTGCTTGGGTGTGCTTCTTCCGGAAGCAATTTCTTTTCCCCAATAGTTCAATCCGTCTACATCATATTGTCTGTCAAGTGCTTTGGTATAAATACGGGATACGAAAAATGTTGCACCGGCATTCAAATCCCGTCCCTGCTGCAGACTGAAGACTCCGGCACGGATTCCATAATTGCTGCAGATCTGTCCGAATTCCGCCGATTCAACAAAACCGTGGAAGATATATTCCCTGCTGACGCCACCAGTCAAATACTGCTGCCAATGATCTCTTCCTCCTGCATCCGGCTCTCTGTTTAAAAACACACGATACATCAGATTTATAAATGCAGCATCCGAAAGATTTCTGTTTTCCATCTCTTTACTAAAAATAAATCCATAAGAAACCTGTGCTCCAGTATATGTTCCTCTTTGCAATAATTGCTTCCAGTACTGATAGCCATCCTGATCAGCCTCTCTTAACAAAGCCACATTGTAAAGTCTGGTAATAAATCCATCTACACCGGTCTTTGTTAGATAGGTAGTAGGGCCAGCGGGCTCTTCCGGTTCTGTCGGTGTCGTCGGCTCCGTCGGTGTCGTCGGCTCTGTCGGTGTCGTCGGCTCTGTCGGTGTCGTCGGCTCTGTCGGTACATTGCCGCGTGTGATTATTTTCATAAAAATCTGTGGTCTTAAGATGCCGCTTCCATCTGAAGCGGAAAGTCCTACATACATAACGGAACCACTGATGATGCCGGACGCTTCCATGGTATCTCCGGTGCTCAGATTATTACCTTCCTGCTTCCATGTACCGGATGCTTCATCATATCCATACACCTGAATTGCATATACATTGTTGGCCACGGATTTACTTACCAGCGCATACAGCGTTCCTTTTTCCACAATAAGTTCCGATACGGCAGCACTGCCGCCGGGAATTGCTGTACCAAATTTTTGAAAGCCTTCCGTCTCCAACCTGTAAATAACATTTCCCTCAGAACTGTTACCGATCATATAGACCTTCTGTCCATCCGCTACCAGCTGCATGGTCGACAGACCGGCAACCGTTCCTATTGCATTGACAGAAGCTCCGCTAATCTTATAGCTGTGAATCTCATTGTTGTTTTTCCATGCTCTTACTGCAAGATATACATCATTTCCGACATTACACAAGGTCACATTTGCATAATTCCCCTCTGCAGCCACTATCTCGGACTTTCCGGATCCATCTAGACCGGAGCTTAAAAAGTATACTTTTTGATCAACCACGTAGGAAACAAAAATCCTGTCATTTCCTATTGCCAGATCCATGTCATTACCACTGGATTCTTTTAAATCCAAGATTGTTTTCCATGCCGTCTGATCATAGCGTTTCAGGCACCCAGCGCAGGTTGTCAGGCTGTTCCCATATAAAATATACAAATCATTGCCACTGGCTTTTAACCGAAAGCCATCCAGATTATAGTCCGTGATCTCACCGGGCTTTTTCTGCCATGCATTACCATCATAGGAATATAAAGAAATGGTATGTGCATTCCGATCTGCTACAGCTGCATAAATACTGCCATCTGCCGTTTTTTCCAGTACAACCTTGTTGGAAACCTTACTGCCAAGTTCACCGGTAATCTGTTTCCACAGACTGTTTTCATCAATCTGTGCAAATTCCACATGACAGCTGATAGTATCTTTCGCCTCACCAATATTGCTGATACGGATTCCGGAATTGGTGCCATCCGAAAATACCAGCGCACCGTCTACTATCGTTGCATCCGGATCTGTACTGCCAAACTCTGTCCGGATACCATTCCCATCATCCGTAGCCGAAAAATAAGATTGTGACATCAGAGCTCCGGAGCTTGCCATGCTCTCTGATGTAACACCCTTCCGAAATATATACACGCCGTTTCTTTCATTAATATGATTGCTGAGACTTTCCTGGGTCGTATCAATCCTGTAAATCACAAGCCCAGAACCCGGAATCAGCTGGTCGTAAGGTGCTGCCTTGGCTCCAACCATCATGGTATTGGGCTTTTTACGATATTCAATTACAAAAAATTCCTTATCGGAACGTGGTGACTTTAAGATAAATGCCTGATCTCCATGCTCCTGCGTCGCCGGAACCAGAGTCAGATCCGCATCTTCGGTAATCGTCCTAATGTTCAGCCAGCCCGATACGTGCATTCTCATATAGGCTAACGGATATGGCATTTTGGACGTACTTCCCGCCATGATGTCCCATGTTGAAACCGGACATTCCTGGCTGTTCCCATTTTTATAAAGATCCGGATATCCCAGCGTATGCATAAATTCATGGCACAACACACCACTGTTGCCCTCCGTGCCAATAAATGCAGATACCGCCGGAATAATATTTAAACAATTAACATCTTTCCCATTCAGGGCATCATCCTTCATCCCCCAGTAATCACTCTTATGGGGTGTAAATTCCATAGAACTGTCCGTTCCCGCAGCGCAGACCAGAGTAAAATTATCTACATTGCCGTCTCCGTTTAAGTCCAGATCAAGACCTGCCAGCTTCTGTACCAGATTCGGATCATTTTTGATAGCAGCCAGAACATCACTTACCAGATTTGTCTCTTTGGACTGTTCCACATAATAATCATGCGGATTGTTCAGACGGACCGTCGTAATCTTCGAGCTGTCTCCCTCTCCTGACAGCTGCGGCACATAGCACACGACCTTTAACTGTCCATATGAAATCGCATTCATATAGACAGGCATAGAATAATCATAAGATTCGTTCAGATAAATACGATATGCTTTCTTTGCAACCTCATCATTGCTCAATCCACCATAAACATATCCGGCCGTCAGCCCATTCTCCGTGGGAGTATCCGAAAACTCAACAAAAATGACCAGATTAGATATCTGCTCCTGCGCTTTTCCGGCAGTTTCTGCTGACACAGTAACCCCCATCATCCACATACATGCCAATATAAAAACCACAAACCGATATATCTTCTTCATACGTATCTCCATGTTTTTTTATTATTGTACCTATTATACCCTAACATGTTGAGATTTGATATATCAATTCGTGGTTTTTGTGTGGCAAATTTATATTTTATTCCTTTATTTTGTCAATGCATCCACAGTTTTTTTCTTATGAGCTATTCCAATTTTGACCGGATTGTATGGCTTTTGCAAATATACAATACAGTTTTTAATATCTACTCTTTCAACATAATCTTTATTTACAATAGCACTCTGATTGCAACGCACAAAATTATGTTCCTGTAACTGCTGATGGATATACGAAAGAGAAGTATAAAAAATCTGAAGCATACCATGAACCGTGTAAATGGTAAGCTTACGATTTTCATATAATATACACACAATTTCATTAACCCGGATAACATTAACAACTCCATCGCTTCGAACATGCAAATAACGCTTTTCCTCATAATTAAGTGGCATATTTAAGGCCTTGGATATAACCCTGAATGCATCCTCGTATCTGTATGGCTTCTCCAAATATTTGTAACAATCCAGAATATCATATGCATATTCTTTTAATGAGCCAACAAAAGTTGTAATAATTACCGGTGAATATTCATACCTTTTAATTCCTCTGATAAACTGTATGAAGCTTAATCCTGATAAGTCATTAGGATTATCCCGATGCAAAATAATATCAACAATAAAAACATCTATTATATGCTCAAGAACAATTTTTTGCGCCTTTTCATAATCATTGGCTGTCCAAACTATCACATCTTTTGTTATTTCGTGAAGAATCTTTTTTAGTGCAACTATAGATTCCTCATTGTCCTCTACAATTAATACTTCTTTCATATCAAACTCACAATCCTTACATGCAGTACCTGATAATAATATATATAGATACCCTTATTCTGCTTTCGTAACATTTAAAATTAATCACTCATATGCTTTTTTCTTCAATAATTTATTTATCCTCCCCATCTTTTTTGTTATCTTTCTTTATAGCCCGTACAATAAATCCTCCTACAATCACAACTGCCACTAATATCGCAGCCAGACGCCCGGTCAGATTATAAAGATCGCCCATGTTAAGACCTCCCTTCTGCATAAAATATACTTACTGTGCATAAATGTGCATATAGCTCTCAGCCTGTTTCCACACAGCATCCCAGTCGTTGGTATTACTTGAGATATAACATTTTCCTATGATATTGCTGTTGATATCACATCCAGTCACACAAGCTGTCCATTGATCTCCCGTTTCATCTGTAAAACAAAATTCTACTTCTGCAAATTTTTCAATTTCAAACTGATTCCACTGCCACAGCGAATAAATTCCCTCCGCTCTGGTCTCATCAGCATAGACCACACTTATCATATAGAAACGTCCATTATCTAAATTTGTTTCTATCGGAAAACCTAGTCCCAAATCATCTGCCACTGGCACTCTGACAAACTCCTTGTCAGCCAAATCAAATATATAATAGTTTAATGCATATTCAACCTTATCTACTCCAAATATCTTAATCCCTATATCCAAAAAACCATCATGATTGAAATCACGAATCACAACCTCATGAAGATAATTTGCCCTCACCGTATATGTATATATAAACTCCCTGATTTCCTGAATTTTAACTCCATTCAAAAAAAGATCCAGACTCAAATCATATCCCGATTGTTCATATTCATAATCCAAATGATGTTTTATAATCCCCTCGCCTTCCTTTAGTGTTCCTTCATAACTGAATACATCTTTACTGTCAGATTGTGTAAATGTCCCTCGTATACTTTCCCCACACCTTATCACGTTCTGAAAATCCATATTGTCCTCATCTTTTACGGCATAAAATCCAAAGACAAAAGTGACTTGGTCTATTTTACCCAATTTTACTAATGTCTTTTTATAGGTATCTATATCATCCCCTGTAATATAATAGTGCTTATTCCCATCAAAAAGCACAATTTCCCTACACCCTTTATATGATGGCCTGTATGTAAATAAATAGTAAATATCAGAATCTTTATAATCACAACGAAATAAATTTCTTTCACCATAAATATTGGAAATACACCACTCTTCTTCTTTGCCCTTTTCAACGTCTACCTCGGAAACGGTAACATCCATATCCTTATCAGATGGAAATATGATTTTCGATGGATCTATGGGTTCAATAATCACAGCATCTTCTTTCTCGGAAGATTCCTCTTTAATATTGTCAGAGTATGATGCACAACCTAAAAGCAGACAAAACAAAATCAGACAACCAATTACTTTATTTATCTGCGCCAAAAATTTTTTCCCAATCATCAGCATATTCACTCCGTCTTTCAATATCACCTGTATTAATTCCTTCATACTCAGTCATTATAATTTCGGTTGCATAATAAGTATTATCTTTTACTTGATCGTTTTTCCATTTATTATATATATCACTATATTTTCCTTCAATTTCGTAAATTAAATATTCTAATTCCACCTCTGCACATTCCCGATAATTAGGATAATAGCTTTGCCCATATTTACTCACATATAAATCATATAAACTTTGACATCGTTCATGTTCAGTCCATTGTACACACCCTATCCCAAACTTATGGTCTTCTGTGCAATCTCCACCAGAATCCAGTAATTTTCCAAACGCATCAATTCCAATTTCACTTAATGTAGTAGCACTATAAATAGCATCATAATTATGTACATTGTTCATATGTTTTTGATATGCATTGGGGGTTTCTTTAACAAAATGCATATCCTCAAACTTACCAAAATCACCACCTTCGCACACGATATTTCCAACCATGCCACATATAAATTCCTTCTCGTATCCAGCCAATATCATCTTCCTTGTCAACATACTGGCTGCATATATTCTTTCTGTATTCCATTCTTTTACAAAGGGAGAACATTTTCTCAACCCATTCTTTTCTATAATTCTCCCTTTATTATCCAAGATAGGCAGAGACAAATATAAATTTATATGTTCAATTTCCTTTTGGGTATTCATATCGTAACTATCACTTTGCTCTAGCAATTTAAAAATCCTATCAGGGACATCCATGTATATATCATTAAATTCAGCATAGGACCTACATTCCTTTGTTATCAATTTTACAATTGCTATATCTACGATATCTTTTTCCTCATTATCAGATTCTTTAAAATTTGTTTTTAAATCATCAAGAATATTCTGTAAACATGCATTCATTTCAAATGAAATAACTTCTCTAATGCATTTATTAATTTCTTCATTTTCTTCTTCGTTTAAAGTATTCATCCTTTGTAACTCTTTAAGTGCATTATCAAGTTTACTACCCTGCATAATAGGATAAAAGAGATATTCTCTATTTTTTTTTGCTATCTCCTTTGAAAAATTAACCACATTTTGGGAATTAATAGTATCCAACATCTGACTTTGTATATTTTTTATATTATTGTTAAGATTTTCATAAGTATGTCTATAAGTTGCAATATTTGTACAATATTTTGTAATATACAAAACATTGTTCCATGCATGAGATATACTATTTAACGTTTTTTCTCCTGATAAGTAATATCCACAAGTCACATCATTGGCATCATTAATTCTTTGACTTAAAATTGGTTGGATTTTTTCATTAAAATATTCATTCAATCTTTTCTGATAATAATCCCTTGCACTTTGATCCTGAACATGAGCGTATGCATCATTTAATCTTTGCAAAGTTTTTATCGCTTTAGCATCTTCCTTTTCCACATCTAGATTACATTTGCACCCCCTATGCGTACACAATTTTCCCTTTTCCAAGAACATTTTCTGAGCTTCTACATGATTCAATATTTCTTTTGTCTTATTCCATCTACTTTCCCCTAATTTTTCTGCATATTGATTATCAATAGAGTACAGGTTATCAACATAGCTATTGGTCTTTCCTATAATTCCAAAGCCGGTTGCGCTCATATCGCACATTTTGATTTTCGAACAACATGCATGAACACAATCAAGCAAACCAGCATACCGTGCTTCTTCTGGAATGGAACATACAATTCCCTCTATAGATTTTAATATTCCTTCGCCATCAGACAATATGTCCTGTGCATTCATAAATAATCCACTAACTCCATCTGCAAATTCGTTGATCATATCCATATTGCAGGAAATATTATGTTTTAAAATTATAGACTTTTGCGCCATCTCAATTCCCCCATGTTTCTTACAATGATGTTCTTAGGTTTCGAATTTTTAAATTTAAGCGTTCAATATGTTGATTTAATTTTCCGATCTGTATAGATATAGCTCCCACAACGTCATCTATCCCAGTCATGCTGTTCTTCATCTTCTCCATTGCACCATCCATCGTATTTTTTATTGCTGCAGCAGAAGTTCCTTCGAAAACGCCCGTAATAACAACCTCACGTACAATGTCACTTTTCATCTGATTGTGAAAAACGCTTTTCCATGAAGATTCTAGATTTGCTAATTGTCCTTTAACCGTTTGTAAGGAACTAATACACTCTAAACATTCTGTTTTTTCTTTTTCCAACTCATAGATTCTTTTCATAATCTCGGTTTTTCTCGCCTGTTCTGCTGCCGCTTTCGCTCTTTGATCCGTAGCTACTTTTGATGTCATACTTTCTATCTTTGCCAATGTCTTCCCTCTTTTTATTCTTACTCAGATCTTTTTTTCTCCAATTTTCGCGCGTGCTGTTTATCGACTGTTTCAAATTCTGCAGAAGATGTTTGTACTAACATATAAATATTTCGCATATAATTTGCAAAATCCAAGACACCTTGCTTTTCCGTTTCTAATGCAACTATCATTTCATCATTAAAGGTTCCCTCCGCTTCCTTTAATAATTGTTGTAATTTGACATATTCCAGTTCGACTTTTGATATTATATTTTGTTGTGTATAATTATCCAGTTCTTCTACTTTTGCTTCCACATTAGCAAAATTTACACTTATTTTTCCCATTTAGTTTTATTCCTCATCTGCTGTCTGCATCTTTTCTAAATAATCAGATACAATTTTTTCTTTCTGATCAAATTCTGTTTTCAATATTTGGGAATAAACACTATCCCATCTTTCTAATAATTCCTCTAAATACTCGGAAATCATTTCTGCATAAAAACCATCATCTGTATGCAACAGTGTATCCAACTCCATTTTGCAATGTTCAATATCAGTAAGAACATCCTGGTGAAGCTTTATATACCTTGTGAAAAATTCATTATATTTATCTGTTGGTAAAATAATACCTTTCATATATTCTTCCTCTGTATACTCCTGTTTTTGATTATTTATACCATAAAAAAAGGGCCCCATGGGGCACTTGTAATAATTAGCATGTTTATTGTAAAAATTGGTAAGTTTTTAAGGCAAAATCTAGTTTTAACGTTAATAAAACAGAGTTGTTGGATAATAGAAGATTATCCGTTAAAGGTTTCATTATTAAGCAAAATAATTTACTGGAGAAAAAATTAATGGATTCATTATTAAAAGAATATATTAATATATATAATAGTATGAAGGAGAATAATAAAAATTGTATTCCATTATGTGCTGCTGAAACATATATTTCAGATTTTGCAAAACAACCGTTAAACTCTGAATTTGAAGGGAAATATTATTTCTTTAAAAAAAATAATATTTCCGAGTTAAAAGAGCTCATAACATCTGCATGTTATCGATTATTTCAATCAAAATATGCAAATGCAGAAAGTTTAAGTGGAATTAATTGTTTTACCGTTTGTGCTATGTCTCTTTTAACATCAGGGCAAAAGGTTTTATTATCAACTCCGGAACAGGGTGGTCATGCATCTATGCCCGTTATATTAGATACATTAAACATCTCATATGACACAATTCCGTATGACTTTAGTAAATATCAGATTGATTATGATAATTTAAATAAAATGTGTAGTACCGAAAAATATTCATTTATTATTTTTTGTCAATCAGATTTAATAAACGTACCTGACTTAAGTAAAATACATCTCACCAATGGCATGGGAATCATCTATGATGCGACACAAACATTAGGTTTAATTGCCGGTGGATGCATACCGAATCCTTTAAATTATCCCAATGTTGTTTTATTAGGTGGAACACATAAAACGTTACCAGCAGTAGCTTGTGGTTTAATTATGACAAATACGGACTTATATATCGAAAAACTAAACTCTAATATTACCCCTAATTATCTTAGAGATATTCAACCAAACCATATGGCATGTTTGTTGCTTTCGCTAATTGAACAAATCGAATACGGACAGCAATATCAACATACAACAGTTGCCCTTGCTAATATGTTAGGGAAAAAATTGGAACAACTCGGCTTTAAGGTTGCAAAAACTGATAATGCATACACAACGACACATCAAATTTTTTTACTTATGAATGAAAAAGAAGCTGATAATTTTTATGCTATGGCTCTTAATTATAATATTTCATTAAATCAAAAACATAAAAAATTATTCCATAATGATGGAATACGATTGGGAACCCAACAAATAGCTCGTTACAACTGGCAAGAACAAGATATAGAAGCTCTTGCTAAACTTCTTTTCCTAATAAAAAGCAACGGTTCATATGAAAATGTTAAAAATATTAGGGAAAATTTAATTACAAAAAAAATTCCTCATTTTACTTATAATGAAATAATTATAGAATAGTCATAACTCTATGCTCAAAACAATCAATAATCTGCTTATAATTGGGATCTTCTAATTCTATAGAATTTATTCTTCGAATGAGTAATGTGCCATAAGCATTTTTATTTTTGCATAATGTTAAAATTTGTTCTTTGGATAAAATATTTTCTGATTTAAAGATAGATACCTTTTTTATTTTTGCTAAATAATATTTCATAATATTAACTTGAATCTTTATATTTTGATCTTCTGTTTGCATTAAGCACTTATTGTAGTCCGATAGAGCTGCTTTATATTTTTGAAAAATTCTATTTATTTCGGCCCTTACAAAATATGCGTTTGCCAATAACCTATTGTTTTCTTTTTTGTATATTTCAATAGCAGTGTTAATAGGCTCAAGAATTTCTTTTCTTTTATATTTATTTTGATAATATAAATATATAGATTCATTTCGCATTATTTTTAATATATCTTTATCATTTTTTTCTAACTGGCTATTTTTACAGAGTTCAAAAGTTCTTAAGAAAACAAATAAACTATCAAAATTAGAATAAGGAATAAATAGGTCATCAATAAAATATTTGGCAACCAGAATGCCTAACGCATCAGTCGATCCACATATGTTATTCGTTTGAATTGAGTGCAATATGATAAGTGCTTTATCACATTGCCATAAATGTTTATAATAATGAGCTTCTAATATATCTACTTTATTATTAACATTATAAATTTGTAATTCTTTTCTTTTCAACGCTATCAAAATATCTAATGCATTTTGATAATGATTAAGTAAATGTTCACAATCTGACTTCATAATATAAAATTTAAAGAATAAATCGTTATTATAGGGGATTTCTTTGACGTATTTTTCTTCAAATATCTTTAAATCATTTTGCGATAAAGAATACTCACCTCTAAATAATTGAACCTGTATATTATTCAGTTCCATATCATATTTAGTTTGTAAATTTCCGGCAAGTTGTTTTATCCAAATTATATATTCTTGATGTTCTAATAAAAAATGAATTTTTCCTATATTTCCATATGTTAAATTATATAAGCATTCTATTTCTTGTTTATTTAATCTATCAATATTTTTATAATTTTTATTTATATTTTCCTGAAGTGCTGGTATATTAGTTTGTTCAAATTCAGATATATTATATATAGCTCCTTTAGTTTCAATCATATCTGTTGTAACAAGTATTAGTGTAAATTTATATGTATCTAGTTTCGAATAAATATAGTCTAATTTACTAATATGATCAGATATGATTAATGTTTTAGAGGATACAATATTATCCTCAAAAAAAGAATTTATTTCTACTTCCGTTATTTTTTTCATGTCCAAATAATACACATTTTTAAAGTGCTTTTTTAATGGACTTATGTATTGAAATTCCTTATCCCTGAAATGTTTAATGTAATCAATTAGTTTAAAAACCAACCATGTTTTTCCACACTGACTACCATTGCCAGTTAGTTGTATTACTTGATTTTTGTTTAATAGATTTATTAGATTTTGTAAGTCTTTTTGCCGATCTGTAAATGTATTTTGTGATAAACGATTTTGTAAACTCAGCTTTTCTTTATAACGTTCTTTGAGTATTGGCAAAACAGTATAAATATAAGGAATAATTACTATCAATATACTTATGATAACTTTTAATATGCTGTTTTTTTGATTTCCTTCTATTAATAACATCAAAATAAGAGATAAACCTAATATTATTGGTAAAAATAAAAACAACTTTGTATTTTTTCTATTTACCTTCATTTACAATTCCTCATGTTCTTAATAGTATGATTCTACGATATTTTTAACGGATAATCTTCTATTATCCAACAACAATTTAATCCTTCAGTTCCTATTCTTTCTATAAAACGTTCTCCTAAGCCAACTATCAATATACTCCCTTAGAAGATCATCCTCTAATAACGCATGAACTCTATGCGAGGACTTTTCATAACCACAATTTTTTTCTCTCTCATAAATATTCTCATGCTGAATGTGCCATGCCTTAACATATGCATCTGCATTTTGATAATCTAGCGCATCGACATTATATACTCCATTTTTGCCCCCAATGATCCCATTAAAACTTTGTACAGAAATTTCTCTACCTAGGATTTTTCCGGCCCTTTTTAATGCTAGGAGCTGCATGTCTTTTAAATAAGCTTCATTTTCTATTTCCGTCATAACCATTCCCGATCCTTAATCTTTATGATTTTTCATTTAGACAAGTTTAGACAATAACTCTACAATTCCTCCCGCCAAAATACCTGAGAATGTTCCTGTAAATAAATCTGCACCTTTTGTCCGCAAATATTTTTTCAACGCAGATTCATCTTTTTTTCGAACTATTTCATTCGTTTTTTGTAGCACACTTTCTTGCTCGTCCGTCAAGGCTTTATCTTTCAAAGCATTCTCTATAGACTCCTCAATTCTTATCCAATCATTCTCTTTTAGCTGACTTCCAGAGAGATTCATAATATTAAGATCTCCCATCTGAGTATTTCCATTAAACGTTGAGTTATTAAATGTAATTTGCATCTATTTACTCCTTCATAATATTAACTTCTCCGTTTTGCAGATTTTGAATGGAACAGGAATTAAAGTTGATATTGTAACTCTCTCCTGTATTAATGCAGTTTATAATTGTATCCATAACACGAAGTGAAAATTCATGATTACTGCTATTTAAAAAAAGCGTCTTTCCTGAATTTAAATGAATCATTATATATTCACCTAAAGCCCCATTATAAGCATATATAAGATAAATAAACAGACCACTGATAGCAATAGCGGCGATTCCAACAACAGTCATTCCAGAAAATAATGCCCAAAGTCCAATAATAGGTATAACAAATAACCATTTTGGATATCGCTTCGGCGGTTCTTTTCCCCAACTTACACCAGCGATATTTTTGATTGTAATAAATGACTCATTATAAATAATGACATTATTTCCTATTTTCAAGGAACCAACTTCTAATTTTTCATTAAGACTATTATTAATATTAAACACTTCTTTTCCCATTTAATAAGCTTCACCTTTCCTCATTTTTACTACATTTCCCTATTTCTTAATTTTACACTGCATCCAAAACTTAATCTTCCCCACAATCATAGTAATCACAATTAAAACAAGGGTTAAGCTTGCAACTATCAAAAGCTTGTCGTAACCCAATATCCACAACCCCAATATCAATATACAGTCCATGAATATGATACATCTGAGTTTTTTCAAAAAATATCTTTTTTCATCCTCATCCAAAACGCGACGTATATTTTGTACTGGAAACAGACCTCGAATTAAGAGAAGTAACAATCCATCAACAACTACACAAATCCAGCTTGTAAAAGACACTATTCCCGCTAATTTCAGTATTACAACATAAGTTACTACAGATAATAAAAAACACGGCAAATAAGAATTGAAATGAAAACCTCCCGCATAAGTCCTGATTGGAATAAAGATAACAAAGAATATAATTGCCTGAGGAATCATATCCATCATAATAGCAATTGCAATACTTACAATGAGGTTGGAAATCAATTCCAACCCCATTTGAAAGCCATAGAGATAAATATCTTTTTCCGTCTCTGTGACTATTCCCTTGCCAATAACGTATGCTGTTAATTTTTCTGCAAGTTTTTTCATCATCAGAATTTTCTGTATTTTTTCAGATTGTCAGGTAATTCTGACTGATGAAATACGTAAAAGCATTCACTATTAGCTGCTACTGTTGCCATGCATAATGCAAATGATGCCAACACTCCGGATGTAGATATCCTTTTTAATAATTTTTTGAATTTCATACTACTTCCTCCTAATTCTTCTATGTTTGTAGGTTCTCTTTTTTTATAACACATAATTTTAATCATTTTTGTCAATTGTAATAATTTGTCTTTTTTTTGTAATAATTTGCAAAAAACTTTCTTAAATTATTTTGATTCTTTTTCAAAATATACTCCAGGACTAATCTCATGTACCCAAATCTGACTATTATCTGCAATATATGCTTCTAACCATTTTCTATCTTTTCTTGTCAAAACAATGTTCCCATTAATTTCAAAGATTTTGATTCGCATAAATATCAAGGTCGGATTCCAGTGTAACTGTTCACTTTGCAAATAAAACATCCCGATAATAATAAAGATAATAATATTACAAAAAACACTGTTTCCATTTTCAATATCCATTGTCAGTATCGGGAATAGATATGTAATAAAATAATTTAATACATCTGGAGAGCCATTTTTAATCTGGCTTACCTGACATTTCATCACCCTGTTACTTTTTATCATAAAAACTACTGATAGAGAAAGAATAGATAAAATACATAAACCTAACATTACCCAATTAAATATTGCATTGTCGTTCCATGCTTTATACAATGAATAAAAAGGCCTTTTATCCTCTATTTGTTGAATATCAAGATTATAAATGATTAAAAGAAAATACAAAGGCATATATGACGAAACAAACCAAATGCATTTAAGTATCTTTGTAAACATGCTATTCCTCCATATTACCCTCTAGCTTTGCAACTCCCAACCGGTCTAACAACAATGATCTGAAATAGGAATCTGCCATCAAGTTGGTAATCCTATACAATTCTGTCTTATCCTTATATACAATTTTTCCTTCTGCATCAAAATCGATTTTAAGATTATTTTCCTTTACAATTTCCGGTACTTTATCGTAATTATCAAAGAAAAGCTTCAAACGATTTTTTAACACCACAGATGTAAGTCTTTTCATTATACGTACATTTCGCATGCAATCCTGCTCAAACATATCCATATCCGCAAAAATATTATTTTCCCTGATAATCGATAATGCCTTTACAGTATTTCTTTCGAAAAGGTCTTTATAACCAAATATTCTTTCTAATGCAATATGATTAAAGATAATAAGCTTCCCCTCCCATTCCAAAATATCCACACTTTCGTCAAGACCAATAAACTCTGATTCCATCTGCACCAATTCATCCATAAAAGCCTGTAAAAAGATTCCCTTTCGTAATCTTCTCAATTTTGGAAACTGCCGATACAGTTTAATTACTTCTTCTCCTTTTTCCACACTTACAACATAATAATCAACACTTCCCCAATCAAATTTCTTTTCATTGATTTCTGCCAAATAATTTACATTTGCTTCATCTCTACTATCAGTCGAAATAACCTTCTCTGCATCAATCAGTTCTATTTCATTGTCCATACAACCTAACGGATCATAGTTTACCAGAGTATTCTTCTCCAATTCTTTCTCAATATATGGGATCTGCATTTTTAAAATATTACGCTTTAATTCCATTGTCATCTGTGGTTCATTAACAATCTTTTTAATTTTTTTAACAAATTTAATTGAAATGACGGCATCCGAATCTTCTGCCCATTTATTTAATAATATTACAACCTTATTTGCTTCAAAATTTTTATCCGGCATATTTTTTCTCCTTTACCCTGTGCTCTTTGTACGCCTTAAAACAAGCGTCTGATTTCTTTATACCACATCAGAACCGCTCCATAGTGTAATTGTAATAATCTGTCGATTTTTTGTAATAATTTGCAAATTTGTCAAATCTATGCTGCTTTGTGTAACCTATATACAAACAAATGAAAAAGGAGTATTCATAATGAACGACTTAAAACCTATAATTGAAAACTATCTGAGCTATTGTAATTTTCAGAAACGACTGGACCAAAAGACCCTAAAGGCATACAGAATTGATTTAAGACAATTTTCAAATTTCATTGATATCACCGATGTATCCGCAATTACACCTCAAATCATAGAAAGCTATCTGGCCCGGTTGCATTCAAAATACAAGCCCAAAACAGTCAAAAGAAAAATTGCATCTATCAAGGCATTATTTCATTACTTAGAATATCGGGATGTAATAGCTGCAAATCCCTTTAACAAATTGCAGATTAAATTTCGAGAACCTGTAATCCTCCCCAAGACAATCCCTCTTCGCACCATAGAGACACTCCTATCTGCAATATATAATTATCAAAAGAATGCACCAAGCAACTACCAAAAGAAAAATGCACTCCGCGATGCGGCTGTAATTGAATTACTATTTGCAACCGGAATCAGAATTTCCGAGCTTTGCTCACTAAAAATAAATGATGTAAATCTGTTAGATAAAACAGTCTTGATTTATGGAAAAGGTTCCAAAGAAAGACGCGTTCAGATAGGAAACGAAGATGTCATAAATACACTCCAAAAATATAGAGCATCATTCTCATCTCAAATTTATAATTGTAATCATTTTTTTGTCAATCAGAATGGTACGCCTCTATCTGATCAATCCGTCCGCAGAATGATCAACAAATATGTATCTCTGACTCACACAGAACAGCATATAACTCCACATATGTTCCGGCATACTTTTGCCACCAGCCTTTTAGAAGCAGATGTTGATATCCGTTATATTCAAGAGATTTTGGGACATAGCTCTATAAATATAACAGAAATTTATACTCATGTAGCTATGTCAAAGCAGCGTGATATTCTGACTACAAAGCATCCGAGAAAGGATTTTAATATTGGGTAGAATAGAATATTAAATAATTAAAGAAGGGAGGTGATGGATAATCCAGTATTATCTTTTAATGCTGGATTTATATGAATTACATGCAATGCTGTTTTTCCTTGCTAATGCAGTTAACCGACTAATAATCGCAAGCAAAAAAATCAGCGGTATTCATAACCGTTTAGGTCTAGGAATACCGCCGATACTGTATTTCTATTTAGTTGTAAAAGATATCTTTTTCCCCCTTATACCCCCTGGTGCGCGCCATTGTAACATGGGTGTTTGAAATCGTCAAGTGGAACCATTACAAAATTATTACAGAACACTTTTCTGTTTTTTTATCCCAACATTTCAACAAACTCTGAGAATGTATCTGCTACCTTGTATGTTACAGGAGCAAAATCTTCTGATTCCTCATGGCTCCATACACAAATTGAAGGTTTCTCTTTACTTTTTCTATAATCTAAACATACATAATCTCCTGCGAATAACTCTGCTATCGGCAGAACCTCTACTCCAATTAAATCTTCATTATCCGTCAAACGCTCTCCTATTTGGGATTCTACAACGCTTATATCATACCAACCATTTTGAGTTTCTTGAACATTCTTCAAAATACACAAAAATCTTGTAACTGCATAATTATGTTTATTACACTCAAATGATTTTTCATTTGGTATACCACCATTATAATTCACAACAAAATTTCCGTAATCCGCTGGCAAAACCAATCTCCATTTTCTCTCTTTTTCTGCTAATAATTCATCAGTTGGTATCGGTTGAATAATCGTATTATCTTGTATCGTCATTTTATATCCTCCTATTATCGAGGGGCATCTGCCCACATTCCAGCAGTTCGTCCTCCATTGTGCGTTGTTATATTATGTATTCCTGTTGGTACTAATTGCATTTTACCTGGTATTTCCGTATGATGCCATGTATATCCGTCTACAGTTCCACCAATTTGTTCATCCAGCCATTTAAACTGTTCTGCATCGCTCATTTTCCACATGTTTTCTGGCAAATATTGTGTTTCCTTTACTACTCCTGCAGATTCAAAATCGGCAAAACCATATCTCATGCCTTCTACTTTGGTAACCTTTATGTCAGGAATTAATCCAGCATCTATAGCCTGTTGTTTAATAATACTTCTTTGCTTTTTGGTGAGATTCTCTCCTCCTGGTATTGTATCATCCCATGACCACGCTTGGTTGGAGTTAATTTTATCTGCATATACGTTTGCATAATCATCTAAAACATCATCAAATGATTTATTTCCTCCAATAAATTCGTCTATATTTTTTATTGATGTATCTAAGCCACCCTTGACATCGAGTCTGAACCCTCATGTTTTTCCAAGCAGTTCCTTTTCCTTTGAAAAAATCAACACTCTCCAAAGCAATGATTTTCACTGCCTAAAATTTTACCATATTTTCTCTGTCTTTACTACAAAAAATTGCTTTAATCCCAGTTGTCCTGCACCTTTGGCATGACGTACTCGGTCTTATTTTTCAGCATTCCATAAATGATGCTGATTAGCCTTCTAGAAATCAATATCAATGCCTGTGGCTTAGTCTTACCTCTCGCCAACTGCCTTTGATAGTAGGCGTAAAAAGCCGGATTCCTCGGTAATCCTTTTGATGACAACTGAATCATCTGTATTGCAAGAAAGTATATGGTTCCCTGTAATCTTCTGTTCCCCTGTTTTGATGGCTTGTCGTCACCTTTTCCTGCGGAAGAAAAATTTACAGGTGCGATTCCCGCAAAGTTCGCCAACTTGTCAGCATTAGGAAATCTACGAATATCTCCAATCTCTGAAAGCAATTTTGCAACCGTGGTGTCGCTGACACCGGGGATTGTATTCAACGTACACTCAAACCTTGGAAGAAAGTCAGCAATCGCCCTGTCTACTTCCTCAATCTGAGTGACATAGTGCCGAACATCCTTAACTAATCCTCTCGTGATTTCATCCCTCTCAGGTTGATAGTCCCTTGTAGTGTCTCCGTCTGCTTTGACTGCATCCAGTATAATCTGACACTTTCGTGTAGAAAACTGATTGTGACTGACCGGGATTAATTCCTCTGCCAGTTCCTCCACAGACTTGCCGCTCAGCAATCTTGGAGAGGGATAATGCTCCCAAAAATAAAGTGCCGTCGGTCTGCCGATATCTTGAAAAAATTGCTTGTAGCTTGGATAGGCTACACAGACCTGCTCATGCAACTGGTTCTTCAGACGGATATGATGCGTCTTCAGATTCGCTCTGCGATTTACCAACTGACTCAGAGTCCAATACATATCCTCCGGCATGGCATCGGGTAACTTATTCAGTTCATTAATGGCTACTCTTGCTACGCATTGAGCATCGTAGCTGTCGTTTTTCTTGTACTGAGGAACGCTCTTTCGGTACGCATAGGACAATGCAGGATTGACATCCTTCACGATATAATTTCGTTCAATCAGCCATGCAGCTAACGCTCTTCCATAGCCGTAAGAATTCTCCAAGGCAAATACAATTCCTTTGCCGTCAGTACAAAATCTTTTTGCTTTCACTAAGAGTTTTGAAAATTCGGATGGCTTATTCTGAAACGTAACCTCTCCAAGTTTTTCGTTAAAGCAGTCCATAATGACTGCCGTGTGTTGTTCCTTGTGGAGGCCTAACCCCACATAAATAAATTTCGTCTTGTCATACATAAATCATTTCCTCCCAAATCTTTTGACTTCAAAATACAGGCAACCTCAACTGATAAGCCAGTATCCCCGAATTACGCACTTGGCAACGGAGTCGGCACGGGTGGCACAGCCAATCCATTTCTTAGTTTTTGGATTTAAGGATACCCCTGCAGAACACAGGACACGAGGCAGAAGAGATCTCCTTCGTGGTGTGTGATATTAACTCTGAAAGGAAAAGATTGCAAGTCAATTTTTCGATTTGGGAGCAGATTTTTTCTTGTGAATCCACAAAAGAACATTTTTAACGCCAAATTACCCTTTATGCCAAAAGACCAAAACAGAGCAAAAACAGTAATATTGCACAAATTTGCTTTTCAGTCATATAAAACGACTTTCTCTTGCCCCTGTGAACGCTCGTGTTGCCCCTGTGTGCGATTTTAAGAGCGAAGTCGAGGTAGTTACCCATAATGGAAGATTTAAGCCTTGTTGGGGAAATGTGAGCGAAGATACTTACTGAATATCTTAGAAAAATACTAGGGTCGAAAATAGTGCAGGTTAAAGTCATTATGCCGTCCAAGGACGGCATAATGAGGAAAACTCCCACCGGCAGAGCCGTTGGGAGCAAATGAGGTATGGCATAACTTTTCTGTTGTTCGGGAATTTGTTATACTTTTGGACATCTTTATCAGTTTTGCCATATAACACAACATGGATGTTTTGGGGCGTCAAGAAAAATATTGTAACATTGCTGTATCTACGACAGTCTCTGCTTTATGCGCATTACTTAACAGTCTTAACTCCCTCAATCTTCCCAGTATTAACATTTATTTGGTAGTTACGTCCATAAAAATCTGAAGCAAAAATAATATCATCTTTTATTCCCATTTGTTCGTAAGGGAGAAGATTTTTCAATTCTGGGTATCGAACCGATATATCTTCTGATTGCCAAATTAATTTTGCTTGGCCATCTAGGCAATAAATATTATTAATCTCTGTTTTGTTAAATGGAATTGCAAGCAATACTACATATTTTTCTTTGTGTTCGATTACAGCACGAATGTCAAATTCAAAGTCATAACTATTATTATTGATTTCTATATGATTCTTCTCGTATTGATACATTTAATTACCCTCCAAAAGTCTTTCATTTTTAAAGTCACCAATTCTTTGTCCGATTAAATCATACTGTGTTCCACCACCTGAACCCCAGCCATCTAAAGGATTGACTTCACCTACTCTTATATGTGTTCCTGCCTCTAATTCCACATCGCATACATATTTAGGAGTATTAGGTAAAGCAAACTTATTTTGTATCTCTAAAGGTGTTAATCCTTCGATATCTTCTGCTTTCATTACCCAACTTCCATACATACCTGAACCGTCTGGCATATTGTCATACACTCTAACAAAAGTAGCATTTTCAGTAAGTTCTATTTCTTTCACTATTGTTCCTGGTTTATAAGGTGGTTTGTAGTCAGGCTTTACATTATCAATAAACCATTGATTTGTTTCCTCTGCTGTAAATGTCTTGACTTCTTTATATTTAAATGTTGCTGAGCCACTCTCAATCGCCTTTCCAGTCTGCTCTAAAATCTCTTCTCCACTTTCCGCTACTTCTTTCCCAGCTGCCTTTTCAGCCTGCTCTAAAACTTCTTCTCCGCTTTCTGCAACTGCCTTCTCTGCTTTTGGGGCCGCCTGCGCTGTATTAGATGTATCTTTAAGCACAGCTCCTACCAGCTCTGACTCCAAATATTCGCCGATAATGATATCCACTAAGACTCCGACTGTGTATCCAAATCCATAATATACATCTGTCACTTCTAGTGAATCAAGGTATTGAAGATATTTTTGTTTCACATAATTTCCTATACCACCCACACTTATAATCTCAATTTCGGTTCCTAATGCTTCCAATACAACTTTATTTCGAAATTCTTTTGAATGTATGTATTTGGCTATTTCATAGAAATCATATACCGGAAGCCCTGTTAAAGCCTGTTGACTCATTAGCTTTATTGTCCTAAATCGAGTATCTATATTATCCTGACAGCTTCCATCTATATTGCTTTTTATATAGTTATATAAGTTTTTATAATTTGCACCTGCCTTTTTTATAGAAGCTTCCAAAGCTCCTATCGAAAAATCTGCTACACCGTCTATAAATCCGTATGCCTTTGCTGTCTGATTTCTGCTTAATACCTCTAGATAACTGATATCTGCTCCGTTTGCTTTCAGAATCCCATATTCCAGACCGGAGAATGCATAAGTCAGCAAGTCGAAGGTTCCAAAAGTGGCGAAATGTTCATTGGAATACGACAGCTCGTCCCAAATCATCTTGTAACTTCTCTTCAGATACTCCGTAAGTCCCATTTCCCTCAGTATCGCAAACTCATTCTCTTCCGGATCATGACCGTCAGGATCCTGATACCTGATTGGATTATTCCTTGCATATATATACAGATTCGCACTATCCGGCAATCCCGGATGTATATACCTCTCACTGTCTCTGCTTTCAAACCTTCCGATACTGCTATTATAAATCCTGGACGGCGAATAGTATATATCATTTTGTTCGCTTCTTCCATATCCGCAAAATCCAATCGGCATCCTGTCCGAAATACCGCTTTGATAGCTCTCCATCTGCTTTCCAAACGAATCATAGGCAATCGCCTCAATCGTTTCTCCTGCTCCATTCAGATAACGAATTGCATTTCCAAAAGGATCTTTTAAAATCAGCCGTTGACTTCTTTCATCCTCTCCATTCCTGAAGTATGCCATTGGTGACATCTGGTATTCCTCTGTACTCATTCGTCCATCCCGCACTTTTTTAGAAACGGTAATATCCATCAGACTATTTGTCACATCATAATGATAATGTCTCTCAATCCCATTTTGAATGCTGTAAATTCTGTTTCCAAAAACATCATATTCATATCGCTCAATTTCCTGACTGTTTTTGCACACATTGGTAAGTCGTCCCAGTTGATCATACTGATATTCATACACTCCATTGGCATCCGGTATATCTTTGCGAATGGTTTCAACAAGATCAACTTCTCCTTCTGCACCAATCTTATACCTATAATAATCCAGAAGTTCTGCATCCTTTTGATAACACAAAATGTATTCATGATCTGATTTTATTTTTAACCGGGCTGATATATTCCCGGGTAAATCAGCATGCCATGCCGGAGTATTTTCTATCTGTTTCCACTGTGCAAAAGGGCGTGAATATGCTCTCACATCCGTTTGTTCTTGTATTTCGTCATATGGATGCAAGATTCCCAATGCATCCCGCGTCCTTTTTAACACGCCACACTTGTCTCGGATAAATTCTGTCAGATGCAAAGAATGACTTTGACGATTCAATACAACCGCTTCCTGCCATTCGACGATACTCATCTGTTCATTCCACGAATCTCCTTGAGCTCTTTGTAATAAAAATTGAAGTCTTCCACGAGAATCATAACAATACGAAACATGTCCCCCACAGGTATCTATTACATCCGTTAACAAGCCTTTGGCATCATACAGATATCGGTATATGGTTTCTTCATTTCTCTTTATTTCCAGTATTCTTCCGCATGGATCATATACAACACTTTCACGAATTCCAATACTGTTAGCACAACGGATCGGCCTGTTCAAACAATCATATTCATACTGAATTCTGTATCCGCGGTTATTACTCATCACCGTCAGATTATGAGAAGCATCATATGAAAAATACTCACTATAGCCATTCTTGTAATCTCTTCTTATTAACAGACCTTCCGGTGAATAACTGTTATGAATTTCCAATTCGCCATTTCGGTATATATCCGAAACCAAATCCATGAAATAATAAGAATATTTTTCCTCATTTCCCTCATCATCTTTGATGATGCTGATTCGTCCGGCCGAATCATAGGAATAAAAGTATTTTATGCATCCGTCAGTAACCTGTTCCACATGTCCTGCCCGATCATACTGCCAACAAACCTTTACATCTGATTGTGCAAGTTCAATCAGGCGGTTTCGTTTATCATATTTTAAACAGCAATCAAACTCATCTGATACAATACTGACACAATTCCCATTTGCATCATATGAGTAATCTATTCTATTTCCATTTTCGTCGATTCTTTTTATTATATTTCCCCTGAAATCATAAGTAAAAATTTCTTTTGTCAAATCAGGATGCTTTATACCAATACAATTACCTTTATAATCATATTCATACTCTGTTTTAAAACCATTCTTATCAATATAAGCTTTCATTCTTTGATTTTCATCATATTGATAACTTTCTTTTGTACCATCATAATCAATAATACACAATGGTTTACCACTGGTATGGTAAAAAATACGCCTTGTCATATGCATTGCATTTGTTATAGATGTTATACGATCTTTTTCATCATATGTATAACGGGTAACATTTCCGTTTGCATCTGCAGAACTTATCATTCTGTTCAGAGAGTCGTAATTATAAGACAGCACTCCATCCGCCGTTTTTACCTCGACAATATTATTTCGATTATCTTTGATAAGTTGGTATGTATTACCATTTCCAAACTGTAGTTCTTCTATATTTTTCTGTGGATTATGTTTTATATGCCAAATCGTCTCAGCAGTATTCCCATAACCAGTCAAATTACCTTGCTCATCATAATTCCAAAAATGATATGCCCCATCCGGCAAAATTTCCTTTATCATCCTCCCCAAAGTATCATATTGATATTTTACTTTAACTAGGTAAGGATCCATAACGGAAATCAAATTTCCAGCTTTATCATAAGAATATCGGATTGTATTTCCATTTCGATCCGTCTCCGAACGAAGTTGTCCCTTTGATGTATAAGAAAATCTTCTAATTCCTGCTTCATCCTCAATACTCACAATCCGATATTGTTTATCATGTGTATAGATAGTTTTGCTACCATCCGTCTGGATATACATCACCTGATTTCCATTATACTCAAATCTTTCAACTCCTCCATCCGGAAAATACTGACATACAACACGATTATTAGAATCATACTCATTTTTTACATGATACTTTTCATCCGGCCTGATAATGCCACATACCCTGTTTTGACTATCATATTCATACAGATATTGGGTTTTCGTTGTTCCGATAAAAGATACTAAATATCCATATTGATTATAAAAATAATTCACTTCCCGTCCGCTATGATCGGATACCTTGCATATTTTTCTGTTGGAATCATATTCAAATGAAATATATTCTCCGGAATCTAAATATATCTTTACAAGCTTGTTCTCTATATAATCAAATTTGATACAACCACCAATCTTGTTTACAATACGGAAAAGTTTTCCCTGCCGGTCAAAACACCTTGCAAGTTGTTTATCAAATAATATATAACCCTTTTCCAGCTTCTGAATTAGCTTTTTTTCATCAAATATAGATTGATATTTTTCTTTTCCAATGCGAAGAAAATGCTCTTTCGCTCCATCAAAACGTTCCAGTGTTATATAATTCTGCCCTTCGCTTATTCTTTCCTCCAGATTGCATTTCCAACCACGGCCAAACAAACCAACCGATAAATCCATAGCATTATAAAAACGTTTTAATTCCAAATCAATTTTTCCATGTACATATAAATCCATACGGTCATATATAAAATTTCCGGTACATAAGTTTACCGGGTCTGATGATTTCGGCTGATTTTTGTTATATCCATAAAAATGGCTGGTTTCCAACAATTCTGTCCGTATATCTTCTTCTGACACTTCTTTTAGAGAATAATCTAATTTCCATATTCGCTCTATCTGCTTTAAATAAGTATCCAAATTATGGCCATTCGTTCGATATCGTACCAGTTCCGCTAATGCAGATGCTTTTAATGCCGCCATATTTAATTGTTCTAATTCTGCCAATATTTCTTGAGCAATCTGATGATCAGCAGTTGCTGCCATCTCAATCAAAGTAAATGCAGTACTTTTTATATCAGCACCCCAAAACAAATAGTTGCGCATGGACAATTTTGCAATTGTCTTTGCACATGCTGAAATTAATGCAGGACACTGTGCCTTAGCTGGCACTCCGGAAGCCGTTCCCATTACTTTTCCGGCAAATTCTTTTGCATTTTGTATATTCTCATTTAAGTCTGCATAAATAGAATAAAATCTATTCATATCATCCGCTACTGTATCAGGATCAAGCATGAAATTATTTTTACCATCCGGCATCCCTCTTCTCCTTCCGGTTACAAACCATTATATTCCGCCATTTTCATCGCAATCTGCTGATTCAATTCATTTAGATATTCATCAATTTTTCCAATCTGTTCTCCAATTGCTCCAATCAAAGATTCCAGAGATTCTGCATCCATTCCCAATGCCCGTTTTGAATTTGTAATTCCTTCTGCGATAGCGTTTGCGGTCTTTCCATTAAAACTTTTTGCTGAGAATACAGGAAACGAATCTATCTTTTCCGATACCGAGCGGCTTATTCCCATTGCCTCAGCTTTATATCCCATAAAGGTCTCACGATAATTTAGCATATTCTTTTTTTTATCTTTTAATAACGTAATTTCCTTCATTAACTGACTACGTCTTGCTTCGATAGCAGCACGCCTTGCTCTCTCCGCAGCCAGTCTGGCGTTTTGCGCATCTTCATAACTATGTATATTTGACAATTCTCTCTACCTTTCTATACTCTTGGATAATTTTATTTTTTCGTAGGTTCCATCCGTAAACAAAAGACCATCTCCAAATGCCGGATACTCTTTCATACTGACTACCGAAAAGACATTGATACTTCCCTGCGCACTTAATAATAATCCGTTCATTGAACTTTTAAGCCATTTTGATATTTCATCAAATCCTTTTAATTTCGCAGGCTGAATTGCCAGGATAATAGATACTCCGGCTTCGGCGGCTTCTTGTAAGAAATTGCCATAACGTTTTACATACTCACCTGCCCAGTCTATAAATATTTTGCCATCATCTATAACGATGTACTCCTTTGGTTGATTTTTCAGATATTCAGCCATACTTAAACGGGGATTCATAACCAATTCCTTTTTATACTCCTGCTTACGTATCTTACAACTGCTCATAAGTTCATCCGCAAATGTATCAAACTCATCTTTTTCAATGTACTGTACACCATCACGACTTTGATAATCATATAGTTCCAGTTTTCGATTATCAAATAAGTACACAATATTGTCTCCACATAGCTGGTTTAAAATCACACGAATAATATTGGTCTTTCCTTTGGATGCTTCCCCAAGAATCAAAAACGGTGTCTGTCCTTCTTTAATTCCTCGAATAGATACATCCTCAATCCCCAGTCCAAGACTCTGTTCTTCCGGAATATCTACGATTCCTAACAGGATCTTAAGATCCAAAGCCCTTTCTTCAGGACTTTTTTCCCGGTCTGGCAATGTCGCATACGGACTGACAATCTGATCGGATAAAGACGGTAGCCACGGTTTTTCCACCGGCTTCATACCGCTTTTGGTAAACTCTTCTGCCAGATACCGCACCGTCACATCAAGCTGCGTATCCTTAATCTGCGTCTGTTCACCGCCTTCACTCAGATCACCGTTAACCAATTCTCCCTGCCCCAGTTCATTGATGATATAAACCCGGTCATCTTTGACCTCCACATGTTCTTCGGAATATGTAGCACCGCTCCATGCAGACTGAAACAATTCATAGATTTCATTATTACCGACCTGCAGATAAGCACGTCCCGGCTGTGTAATGAATGCCGCATCTCCTGTTTTGATAATTTCTTTACTGTCTGCTTCATTCTGCACCTTTAAAGCAAGTTTAAAACGAGAGTTTGTCCAAATCTGATCATTAACCACACCACTGGGATTCTGGGTTGCAAGGATCAGGTGCACACCCAAGCTAATATTGTTATCCTTTTATAACTTTACTAAGTATAAAATATTATACATTAAAAAAAATGGAATAATATAGCAATGTCATAATTTGTCGTTTTATTGTAATAATTTGTAATATAAAAATTGTAAAACATATATATTTAATCTATTAGCATATATATCCAATCATCTCAAATAATAAGGCAATCAAATAACCTGATACAAAAGTACACAACTGTAAATGATACAGAACTGAGTTTTAATTCTGTACATCTTTCAAAACGAAATGATATGCACATAACGTGCATTGAACATACAAATATAATTTTTAGTTTCTAAAATCTCCTAATGACGGATAATAATTAGTTATCCGTCGATTGTTATGGAGGAATACAAATGAATTTATATTGGGTTGGAGCAAGACAGTGGGATATAAATAATAATGATATGTTCACAGGGAGTATTACAAGATATGGAAAAGACCATGGTTCCCATTATTCATTTTGCAACAATAAATTTACTAATAATTTTAACGAATATGTAAACACAAAAACTCACCAGATAATAAACAATGATAAAGATGCATTTTTTATGTTTGCAAATGAAAGGAATGCTTATCAATTTGGAAAAGAAATTTTTGAAAAATCAATTTGTGTAAATCCGTTATATATTATCGAATCTATGAATGATAAAATATTTACAAGAAATTTCTTCTCCGATTGTGTTAATATGCCCAATTCTATATTAATCAATTCACAATCTTGTATAAATTACAAATTCATAAGCGAAATATTTAACAATAAATACTCTAGTTTTGTACTACAAGAATCCGATAGTGCTGGTGGTCTTAGGAGTTACTATTTATCTTCAAATTATATACCGAATATACCACCAAATATCTCATATATGTTGGTAACCCCCTACTTTGAGGAAAATACGTCTATTAATGTACATATTATTACCAGTGATAAATCTTATAAAATTTTACCGCCTTCTGTACAAATTATTATTAATAAATTTAAATATTCGGGATCGGATTTTATAGCATATTCAGACTTGTCAAAAGAGATAAAATCCAAAGTATTATCATGTGCCGAAAAAATTGCACAACGAATACTCACAGTAGGAGCAAAAGGGATTTTTGGTATCGATCTTCTTGTTTTAAAAAATGATATTGTATTTTTAGAATGTAATTTTCGGTATCAAGGTTCAAGTTTTGTATTAAACAACGGACTGATTAAAGCAGGATATCCATCATTATTTAAAATGCGATATGATGCATTTTACAATAATATATCAAATATATCTGATGATATATATTATACCTCTATTCCATTTAGCTCTTTTCGTAGAACTAAATGGAATGAAAATATAATTTTATATAATCCGATTGAGATACTTGGTGTTAACAATGCTCAATTCGCTTCAAATAACAATTACATAAGATATGAGCTGTTTAACACTTCCATTATTCAGAATATTGAGAAACAAGAAGCGCAAAATCCTTACTAATCTGCTCAGATGCAGCTGTAATAATCTTGCCTCGAAATTCTTTTATTATATTATTGTATTCATTTTTATTCTTGACTTTAAGCGCTTGTTCAAAAAGGTCAAATTGATTATTAAGAGACTCTATATACATTGTATTTGAACTTTTTATGTATTCTTTAAGCTCAGGTGTAATTACAATATTATTTTTCATTTTCTTAGAAATATAATGATAAAGAGGACCTGCTAATGTAATTAAATCTGCTGTTATTCCAATACATGTTAAGCATATTTCAAAAGGAGAATTATGGCTTAATTGATAAGTTGTTGTCACTTTGTTAGGGAGAATCGTTGAGATAATATTATCAATATTATTACAAAACTCACTAACTAAATCAAATCGGTCAGATTCAATATTTGTATTAATTACAATTTCTAATTTAGCTTTGCTTTGATTGTGTTCAACTTTTTCTCTTAGTTTATATGATTTTGAGAGCAAAAGACTATAGATTGGGTTATGCCGTTCCTTCTCTATTTTCATATCAACTTTTTTAAGAATTCGCTGTACATCTTTAATAGATAATAATTCATATGTTTGCCCTAATACGCAAAAATTCTCTACCATTCTAATATCATTATTTAATAAAGCCTTATTTATACCATTAATAATGCAATTATAAGCGATATCATTTTGTTTTTTAGCGTAATATAAATTTGCTAAAGGAAAGAATTCTTCTAAGCCAGTAAAGAAAATAATGGAATCATCAATACTATTTAAATATTGATCTATTGGTATAGTTTCCGTATTATGAATACCAACATATATATTATCTGTTATATTTGAATTGCAAAATATTCCAATAATATACGGCAACTGATAATATGAGAAAACTGTTCCTGATAAATCACAATTTTGTATTGTTGCAAATTCGATATTTAAATTCCTCATGTTGCAATTAATAATAGAACAGTTAGTTAAAAAAGCTCCATCAAACATAGATGCACGTATTTTACAATTATTAAAGGAACAATCAGAAAGTAAGCAATTATCGAAATAAATACCTCTAATTTCAGATGAATTTAATGACATGTTTTTTATATATGAATTAGAAAAATTGCAATTTTCCATATATAATCCTTTTTCAAAGGATATATTCGTCATTGTGCTTTGTTCCATATATACTGATTCAAATTTACAATTTGCCTTAAATTCTATATTACTTAAAATTGATCCACAAAAACTGGTATGATCAAAAATTGCATTATCAAATTTACAATTTTTTAAATTTGAACGTTTTAAGCTATGACCATAATAGTTTCCTGAATATGAATTAGTTCCTGCTGAAAAAAGCAAATTATTATTACAAGCTCTGTTTATTTTGGGATTCAATTTTTGCTGTATTTTATCTATTTCAGTTTTATCAAATCTTGGAACATATCTATTTTTATCTGTCATATCAATTACTCCTAAAATATTCAATCGACGGATAACTAATTATTATCCATCAATCTTAATTTAATATATCTACAAATTCCCTCTAATAATCAAATATATGAAAACTTCTTCCATACTTTTTATTTCAAAAATATTCGTATTATACAATACTTAAACAATCTATAAAGATATAACTCGCTTTCAATTTTCTTAATCATATCTGGCACATAAGTTTATATCTCTTTAATAAATTTTCACAAACCTGCTATGCTTTAATTAATCACACTCTGAAATGAAGCAAGCGTTTTGTATTATTCAGGTTTTACAATAATATCTTTCCAATCAAAAAGACATTTCTTTTCCACAAATCATAAAGGATTATGAAAATGACAACAATTCATTAAAAATCATTATTGCAAAGGCATCCGTCATTCCCGAAATATAATCTACTATTGCTTGTGTATAAATATCTCTATTACATAACCCTCCATATATTTTTTCGTTCGCTAATGATCCAAGTTGCGTTCTCCATTCATCAGTTAATTGTTGTGACATTTTAACTACACAATATTTTCCTAACCATAAACAAAATGTTTTTGTCAGCTTAGGATATGTTTTTCCATACATTTCTATCAGCTTTGTAATAGTACGGTCCTGTTCATATGCATCATAAAGTTTCTTAAAAATACTATTTAACATCAATTCAACATATGATTTATATGTATTAAACTTAGAACTTTTGTATATTGTTTTATAATTATAATTTTTTATTTCATTAAACAGTTGCAGTTTTTCTTCGCTTAAGCAGATCCCTTTATCAGGTGTACTATTTTGACATATATCTATGATAAGACTATGCATAATTCCAGTCGTATTAAGTGTCTCTCGATGACAATATTTCAATGCAATTTGTCTTAATTGTTCCTTATCCTCATGGTCTAAAATATTTAATGTCAACGCATCTTCTATATCTCTTCCCAGATATGCAATCTTATCTGATATTTTTACAGCACACCCTTCCCATGTACATGGCATAAACTGCCCTGGCTTTTTAAACTCAGACAAATTAAAACGTTCTTTTCGTGGTATCAGCGAGTTTTCATCTATTTCTCCGCAATGAGATACAATACCGTCTCTAACAGCATATGTTAAATTAAGATTATACTGTGTTCCATATGGATCCTTAAGCAACTCTATAGAATCTACAAAACGTAAGCCATTTTTTTCATGCCAGAAGCATTTTTTATTATCCTTACCAAACACTCTATCTCTATATTCTTCAGTAAGATACTCATTCATAATATCATTTAATACGGTCTCTCCTTGATGTCCAAATGGCGCATGACCTAAATCATGTCCACATGAAATAGCACTTGTTAATTCTGTATTGAGACCTAATCCAACTGCAATGGAATGGCTAACGGCCCCTACATGTGCTACATGTTCCATTCGAGTACAAATATGATCATTATTTATATTAAAAAACACCTGAGTCTTATGCTTTAATCTCCTGTATGCATTTGAATGCAAAATACGATTATAATCTCTAAAATAAGCTGACCGGACATCACCTTCCGTCTCATACAAGCCTGATTCTCTTTTCTCTAATTGATCCTGATTTTCATTAACGAATTCCATATTATTTCGCCCCTTCTAATATGATTTTTGCTTTTTCAAATCACAATTACCAACAACTAACTATTAATAAAACCATTATATATAGAATAAAATCTAAAAAAAATAGCAATGTCATAATTCGTCGTTTTTATGTAATAATTTGCAAAACAAAACCATAAAACAACCAATATTTTACGTTTTTCAATCTTTTTCATGTTTTATCTATATAGAAAGTATTCCGATCTAATCAGTCTCTTATCCTTAATAAGAATTTTATAAGATTTAAACAACTTCCAAATTTTCTATTTTAACTTTTATATCCCTTTTAACGCTGTCTCTATCAAAAACAAAACAAATCTCTTTAACAGACTTCCAGCAATTTTCATCATCTTCAAATTGTTTTAACGGGATATATAATTGCGTTTTATCTTCAGGAACGTGTAACAGAAATTTACTACACTCATTTTCAAAATGAACTTCTATATTACAAAGAGCAGCCTTACTGCATTCAAGCCAAAAATGAAGATTTCTATTTTCTTTCCACAGTCTTGTCCAATCATTTCTTTTAATTTTATATACAATACTGCACAAATAGGCCTTTGTCTTTCCAAATTCAATTTGGGCAACTGTCCTTTTATTATCGGATTCTCTATGTATTACTCTACATCCGTCATGATGATATTCCCCAATACAATATGTCTCTACCTTAAGCATATCTATATAAGCTACTTGATTTTCGACATTCCTAGTATTCTTAATAAAGCTTTCTAATGCATATTCTCCAATTCTACTATTAAGTTGAATATTTAAATATTCCGCTATACTTTTTTGCATCTCACGAAGCCGGTCTTTCAGGACTCCTTCTTCATCATCCAACCGAATCACAATCTTACTATTATCAATTACGCCTTCTACCTTTTCTACTTTGAAGCCTGACAATAAGATTGGTATCATCGGCAATTCTCTAATCCAGGCAGCACCCATTTCATTTAAACAGGTTGCACTTTTATAATAGTTTTCAGACAGAAGAAGAACGACTATATTATCATCTTGTAATATTTCTTTTAAATAATCATATATATTTTGATGGATTGGTATTTGAGAAAACGGTAGTGAACTACACATTATCTTTTCTCCGTCAATTCCCATTTGCATTAGAAAATCTGACAGCATTTTTGCCGTTTCCTTATCTTGTATCGAATGACTTATAAATATCCTTTTCATCGACTACACTTTCCTCTCCCCGTTATTTAATAAAATTTCCTGTATAAGGCAATTATAAATGATAAAAACTTAAAAACTTTGTAAATGTCATAATTTGTCATTTTTTTGTAATAATTTGCAAAAAATAAAGCGGTCCGTCATTGACAGCCCGCTTATTTAACCAAATATAAATTTTATTATTCTGTTTTTTTTGCAACTTCTTTTACCCATTTTCCTACTTCAGAAAAAAGCTGTTCCGAGTCAATATCTTTAATAGTATGTATTTTCAAAATTTGATTCATTCTTTTATTATATATTTTTTAAATTCTTTTTAAAAATATCATTGGATAAACCTATAAAAACACATTTATTATTTTGTCGAATACTTCTATTAGTTTCATAGTCTATCCATTTGCATTTTAATAATATTCACTCAATAATATACCTCTATTCCCCCTAACCCTGACATACATTTTCCTCGACATAAACCTATATTTAAAATGCACAAAGAAGATTTCCCTCTTCCCATGTTCACCAACACCCATAGTTATACTGAAGTCTTCAAACGCACCCTAGCTATTTATAACAACAGTAATCAAACAAAATCATCTTTATTCCAAATATGCCATTTCTTCAATCGCTTTATCTCACTGATCAAATACTCGACCATTGAAATGGATGTTTGCAAAGTTCATGCCGCCAACACTATAGCCATGAAGTAACTATCCTTACCAACGGAACTCGCAGTCACTGTAATAATATATATCCTAACAATATAAAGTTTACAACAAACTATATTCTATATCAAATATCATTATTAATACCATCATCATATGGATAAGGAATACCTGTTTCTCTAACAAAAGATTCTATTAAATTTCTACAGTCATATACCCTTACATCCATCCTATTCAAAGCTGCTATATGATAATTTTTGTATACATCCATTGCCAATTTCTCAACGTCTTCTCCTCTATTATTTATACAATTACTGTAAAACTGTGTCATTCTACATAATGCCGATAATAAATATACATAACTTCTATTTACCGTAGGTTGTACTTCTATGGAATTTTTTTTACATCTCTCAAGCAATTGTATTGCTTTCTCAATATCTGAACCGTTATTATAATAATAATCCGCAAGTTTCAAATCACATTTAGGTGTCCTTCCTACCGGACTTTCATCTGATGTAACGTAAGTAAGAACTGAAACAAATGTTGTTTCAATGTCATTTTTTGAATTTTCACATCTCTTTTGCAGAAATTCTGCTTCTATCAAATATGCATTTTCATCATCAGGCATTTTATTTTTAAATTCAGTGATTAATGAGATAATTTCTCTATCTCGATTAATACAATCAATATCAGATAAGTTAATCAGGTATTCAATCGCAAATTTATATGCCCTCCAATTCCAATCTAGTTTTTTAGACTCAAGTTTATTATACATTTCTTTACAAAGTTGTTTTTTATCACATTGCATACCATAATTTAGATAATCCGCAAGTAAATCTATACAATATGGATATTCCTTTAATCCCCTATCAAGAAATCTACATGCAGCATCAAAATCGTCCTGTTTTGCACAGACAACAGCTATATTATGATAATCATCCGAATCCCCTATAAACACAGGTTGATTAAACAATAAATCAAATAAATCATATATTTTACAATACTCATCAATAGCATCCTCTAATGTCAAAGTTTGTCGATATAATTCTTCAACAACATACATTGCATCACTAATTTTTACCCTTTTAGTTTTATCAATAATCCATAAAAATGTTTCATAAGTCATTTTTCTTCCTCCTAAAAAAATCAATAATACTTTTCATTTCCTTTTTGTTAAAATATGTTTTTGTGGACATACGTTTTATCATTTTATTCTTTAAAAACTCATTTTCGCACCTTGGAGATACATTACCACTCATTTTGATAATTATTTTCTCTTTTCCACTAGGTTCACGTAATAAATCATTTATACTATCATCAGTTTTTTTCATTGAACCATCTAATTGATTTTCATTGCCATTTATCGGCCTTAATAAAATATCATTAACTCTTTTTCTAAAATCTCTATTTACAACAGTCTGCAAAGGATTGATAATATTAGTAATTATCAAAGGGGTTCCTTCATCATAAAAATCAATATCAGGCAAAGTCGTAATCAAGGGTTTATTTCTTCCCGACAGTATTAATACTTGCCCCTTTTCTTTATCCAACTTTTGTAGATCTGATACGGATAATAACGGTTTCCTATTTCCAGTTTCTCCACATAATTCTGATAACTCTTTTAGAAAGTCCAGTTCTCTACTAGATAGATAAATCCAATTTTCGCAGTTCGACATAATGGTATCACATTCTTCATTATACTTTAAATATAATTGTTTCTTACTTTGCAGAAAAAGATTAAATCTAATGTTTCTACTTCTTGCAGCTGTGATCATTGCTGGAAAGTCCGAAATTGTTGGGAGAGAAGAAAACTCATCCAAGATATAGTTTACGCGAATCCCCAATGAACTGTTATGTTCTATAGAATTCTGCGCTTTATAAATTAAGTATTCATAACTTTGCTTAATATATAGGGAAACCAAATTATGATACCCCGTTTTCTCGTCTGGAAGTATCAAATAGACTACCGTTGGTATTTCTGTAATGGAATCATATCCACTGTCATTCCAAGAAAGCATATCTAAGAGTGCTGGCTGAACCGAAAATGCTCTCATTTTTTGATCAAAAACACTCAATATACCAGCCCTTGTATCATTTGCTGTTGTTACTGAACTAATAAGCGTTGACTCAATAAATCTGTCGGTTCTCGCATATTTCCAAATAGGACTATTCTGTGGTTTCTCTGTGGAGAACAGCAGATTTCTCAATTCTATAACATTGCTTATACATACACTTTCATCTGGCTCATTGTTTTCATGACAAAATTTAAAAAGTAATAGAATTAGTCCTAAAAAAAGCGTTCCTGCACTATTATCCCAAAAAGCTTCTTTCTGAGATTTATCTATTATTGTCAAATTAACTGCTATATCATTAGCAAATTCATATGCCCGATCAATATTTCCCTCCTTGTAAAACTTATACGGCAAAGCCAACGGATTCCATGAATGACCACGCTTTGGTTCACGAAGATTTATAACTTTAATTTCATAACCGTTCTCTCTTAAATATCCACAAGTTCTATAGTATATTTCTGCTTTAGGATCGGAAATAATCATTGACTCCTCAGCTGCTCCCAATATATGAACAAGCGGCATCGCCAATAAGCGACTTTTTTTTGATCCAGTCTGTCCTATAATTATAGAATGTTTATCCGTATGATCAATATATACTGTTTCCTTTTCCCTATCGAAACTTATGGGTATTCCTCCCATCCCACTAAAAAAAGGGAATTTTTTTTTCGGATAATTAATCAATTCTCTCTTTTCTCGATTTTTATAATAACTACACATATATTTACATATTTCATTTTTATTTGAGAATAAATTTGGATTATTATTAACGATTGAGATAATATCTGCCATTACACTTCACCTCCATTTTTTAAAGTAAATGTATGAACCCCATTTAATTTCATATTTTTATCCAAAACCACATAATTTTCTTGATTTAACACATCGCTAGCAGCAATTGATTCATGCAATAATTCTCTTATAATTTCCTTAATTACCTTATTATACTGATTAAAGTCATGCTCTTCTTCAAATTTTTTCATTGCCTCTTCTAAATGTTTTCCAAGAAGAAATTCTTTCTCTATTTGTTCCGTCTCCCTCCATTTTCTGTCAAATATATGTTCAAATTGAAAATGCTTTGGGATTGTTACTTCCCAATTTTCATCTGTATCTCCTATCCTATGTCTTATATCTCGATATAAAGGCTCCCCATTATTTTTTATTTTTAAGAGACGACAATGATACCTTGGTGTATCATTCGAGTATATTGTCCCACTAATAAGACGAGTAGCTTTCCCCAATTTTTGGGGTTCTATTTCTCTATGAATATGTCCATTTAAAATATATGTTGACTTCTCTTCAACATATGAGGCAAATGTTCTTTCTCCCATTATATCCGGTTCTCTTTCAGATATATGTAGCCATTGTCGTTTAATTACATTAAAGCCATCTTTTTCCTCAACCACATCCTCTACCTCTGTATGTGGATGATGAAATATTGTTATAATACAATTACCATGTGGTATATTCCCGATTAAATCTTCGAGTATAGGAAGTCCAACTCTTAATCTGCCTTCATCATCATCCCCTTTTCTACAATCCCATGCAGAATTTAATGTCAGAAAAGTCACCCAAGGCCACTCTTGAAATGTTATCGATTTGCAAATACCATCGGTTTTTCCTTCACATAATTCATTAACATAATTTTCAAAGAAAATTGCTTGTTCTTTTATTTCTTCACGATTTAAATCTGGCACATCACCATCTCTCTCCTTTACATCTTTTTGATATCTAGATATTCGATTCACTTTTTCTCGAATAATATCATGATTACCAGGACATGTGATAATATATTTTTCGGGAATTCCCAATACCTCATATATTGGCGTAACAAAAAAATCCTTATATAGCTGATACTCTTCCTTTTTTCCTGACCATCCAATATCCCCTGAAATAACTATAACATTTGGAGTCCAGTCCTGAGTTTGATTAACGATGTCTTTAATCGTATTGATAAGGCTTTCTATCATTTCCCTCTGTCTAAGTCTTACATATTTTGTTTTCTTGCTTTTATCATTCTCGATTCCAAAATGTAGATCAGAGATATGAAGCACTACTATCTCATTCATCAAAATTTTCTCCTTATCACCCTATTTTGTCCATATTACTCGATCCAATTTTTAATATAGATAAAAATGATTTTAACTCTAACTGCTTTTTGAAAATATTGTAAAAAATATAAACTTCGCAAATATCGTTTTTTCACTATTAGCATCTTACATCTAAAAAACAAAATAATATACAATATTAACCTATATATTATCTTTTTCTGTCAATCTCCATTTTCATTGGAAAATCTGTTAGCAGTTTTGCCTCTTCCTTATCTTGAATCCAACGACTTACAGGAATCCATTTCACCTCGCACTCATCCTCTCTCTGTTATTTAATAAAATTTCCTGTATAAGGTAATTATAAATGATAAAAACTTAAAAACTTTATAAATGTCATAATTTGTCGTTTTTTTGTAATAATTTGCAAAAATGAAACAAACTGTCATTGACAGCTCGCTTATTTAACCAAATATAAAAATTTTTAAGTAAGATTCTTTTATCCATTTTCCTACTTCAGAAAATTTTTTTGCCAAAAAATATTATTAATAGAATATATTTCCCATTTTTATTAAAGGCACTATTGGATATATCTATAAGAACCAATTTATTATTTTGTTGAATACTTCTATCAATCTATATTTCGATTTTATATTTAAATAATTTTTACTTTTTGCCGATAGGATTCCTTTTCTAACTCATCATGAATATACTTGGTCTGTTTCGAGACATTTTTATAACAATACTGATAAAATAATAGATGTTTTTAATCTCCATATCTTTATCTATTGTCACTTCTTCTGTCCTATTCACAACCTCATCTAACAACATCACATACTATTTTTCCCTCCTTGTTCTGTATATTAAGACTTACACTTTCTACTAACATATAAGCACTCATATGCTAAACCAAGTACTTTTTATATTGACCTTTTTATTCAGGAATTTTTTCTACTTTATATAAATGCTAACTAAAAATTTCTACTATCAGCCTAAAACATTCCTCTATTTGACAGCTTCTATTCTATATCTTTTATTGTCCACATATATAATAAATCCTCACCAATCCGCACTGGTTCCACGCTTATATTTCCTTCCTCAATCTCAATATTGCTAATATATGGATTCAGCGAATATCCTTCGCACTGCTCCTTATCAGAGGAAACAACGCCATATCTAACATAGAAATCAACAACTATTGTTTGTAATTCTGCTTTGGCGGCGTATTCATTTTCCGTTTCCAGCATTTCTTTATATTCGTCTGCATCCAACAATCGATTCGTATTGTTTTTCCATGACAATTTGTAAATATTTCTTACAATATAATGATCCTCTTCCTTTATTTTTAACTTATCAAATATACAATAAGCCAAATCCTTCCGGTCATATATTATCGCAAATACTTTTTCTCCCAAATCCTTTTCTTGGAGCACACAGACATCTTTCATGTTTGTTCTGTAATAGTGTACATATGTCGAAGATATACTATCTCCCTGCGGATTATAAATTACAAAATTCAGGATTATAATTCCCAAAACTATGCCAAGACTCACAATCCCCAGTTCTTTCCACGGATTAACAGAAGCCTTTTTATATTGACTGTTATTAATGTCCCGGATACAACTTTCTGTCCTTTTTACATAAAGTGTATCTCCTCCATTTCCCATGATGTATTCCATAAACGGGTCTGCCTTGACAACATTTTTCATTTCCAGTTGTTTTAAAACATTCCAATAAGAGAAACAAACCTTAAAATATGTAGTCTGTCCAATTCTATTTCTCATTTTTAATTTCTTGTAGAACTTCTTTCCAGCCGGCGTTTCTCTTCGCTCATAAAAATACTCTACCAAGGTCTGATGATGTAAAATCATAGATTCATATGCAGATACCATTTCTTTATCTTTCAGGTATAAAGTATTATATTGGCTTTTCAAAAAAAACAATTCATTTTGTCCAGTGGCATAATCCCCCACTTCAATCGCATATTCCAGAATTTTCATATGCCTAAGAATATCTTTATGGGTATTCTTTTTAATCTTCATCTCTTTATATAAAACTATAAGTTTACCAAGCTCACAGCTATTTAAGTATGTATTGTAAACATAGTTTCTTAGAAAAAGAGAATAATATAATACCCCGGCAAATACTATTGCGGAATCAGCAATATAAAGTATGGCATGACTTTGCACACAATGGTCTATTAATATTAAGGAACAATATCCTAAAAATAAGAGGAACGATTGTCCAAATTTATCTATGTTACTCATATTTCTTTTCATTTTATTTTCCTTTATAACATGGCAGGCATAAGAGCTGGATTAAGTGAATAAAGATAAATAACTAACACAATTTCCGCCAATACCAATGTTCGTAAATAATAACCATTTTCTACTGTAATTGTTTGTTGCTCTTCTTCTCTACGATTATATGTAAAAGCATCAATTGTTTTAAATGGATTTAAATCCAAACGCATTCCATCTCCTCCTATTATCCCATTATTACCACTTCCAAAACGTATTTCCATATCCGTTTTACTTCCTCCCATAGCAAATTCACATATTCTTCTATCACTCTCCCACATTGTAACCGTTTCAACATGTATCCCTCCTAAACCAATTCCTATTTCATGGTTCACACTTATATTTGATAGATACAAATTATAATTATAAGATAAAGATTCTGGTTTACAATTATAAAATTTCAACTTGAATCTTTTATTTTTGTCAGCTTCCACACTAGTACTATTATATACCCCTAGGTATGAATAATTTATTTTATCCATTCTTGTAGTTCTTTGTATGGAGAAATTTTTATTTATCCATAAATATATATCATCCAAAATAGTATGCAACATATCATCCTCATCTGGACAACATCCATCCCTATCAACAAACATTATCGGATTTCCCCAACAATACCCATACTCATTCAGCGTATACGGTACCTCTGCAAAGCCTTTAATGATATCCCTTCCAGTAAATCTTCCCAGCGCAGCCTGATACTCCCTTGCCTGTGCAAAATATGTTCCTGCCAGCTGGTCACTCTGATACCCTGTATATCCAAAAGGCTGTATTTGTCCCTGATTTCCATACAGATCCTGTCCAAATTCATCATAACCATACGCTTCTGTCTGTCTGCCTTCTTTATTTATCATCCGGATAGGACTTCCTAGTTCATCCTGAAAATAATATTCCGTATCCATATAGTCAAAAGCGGTCGGTGATACATCCTTTTGATTTTTACTTTCTCTCATTCCGGCAACATTTTCGTCCCACAAATAAGACTGGATTACCCCGGTTTCCTCTTTCTGTAATAGATTGTGATATCCTTTTGTCAGATCAATAAGATAGGTTATCTGCGATCCGGGCATCATACTCTGTTGTTTCATACTTCCCGTTCCTACGCTCTTCCCTACTCTGTGTCCCAGACCATTATATATATAATCTGCTTTTTCCCCATTTCCATTCACAGCCTGTTCCAGCCGATTCAGGGCTCCATATATATAACTGTTTTTCAAGTTTCCATTTTCCATGATCAGTTTTAAGTTACCACGTCTGTCATAGGTATAGGTCTCCTCACTCACATTATCCATACGACTTATCAACTGATTTGCTGCATTATAAGTATAAGTCGTTTTTTGTGATTCTCCCGATGAATTAACCTGTGTCATATAGCTGCGGTTTCCAAATGCATCATAGCAATAGGTGTGCAACGGCTTTCCATCCTTTTTGACATCCGACAACCGGCCTAAGGGATCATATCCATAGGTATAAAAACCACTTTCCTCTGGAAGTCCTCTTCTCTGTTTCTCAATGGCGGTTCTATTTCCCATAGAATCGTACCGATAGGAATAAGCATCCAGTATACCCTCTCTGTCTGTATGAATCAGACTTTCAATCAGTCCCTGAGGATTATATCTGTAAGCCGTATTGCATCCATTTGGAAAATTCTTTTCTACAAGTCTTCCGCAATCGTCATAATGATAGTCAATTCGTTCTTGCTCATCCTGTAAAGCAGTCAATCTCAGATATGAGTCATACTCATAACGGACATTCCTTCCATCCGGATAGATAATTCCTGTTCTTTCACCACCTTTCCCATAGGTATAGGCTACTTCCTTTCCATCCGGATATTCTACTCTTACAGCTCTCCCCATAGCATCATTTTCAATCCGGATTTCTCCATTCCAGTCCTGTACCTTTGCCAGATGATGTAATGCATCATACTCATAACGGACTGCTTTTTCATCGGCATAATTAATCTGGCTGAGTTCACCGGTTTTTGTATAACCGTATTCTGTCACATAACCATCACGGTCAGTCTTTTTAAGAAGCTTACCATTACGGTCGTACTGATAGGCTTCTTCACATCCAAGAGCATCTGTTGCAATCTTAGGCAGTCCCATCAGATCATACAGATAGGTAGTCTTCTGTTTTATTCCCGTCTGGTCATCTTTCTGAAAGATAGTAGTTAAATGCCCCATTGAATCATACTCATAGCAAGCCTCATTTCCCATCGCATCCTTAACACAGATCAGATTGCCATTGGGAGAATAAGCATATTCGGTCCGATTTCCGTTTTCATCAGTCATTGCTGTCATTCTTCCCATAGCGTCATATTCCCAGCGTCTGGTTCCACCAAACGGCGTTATCATTTGGGTCAGATGGTTCTGATAGTCATAGGTATATTGGCTGGATTGTCCGGCTGAATTTCTTTTTTCTACGATATTTCCGTTTCCATCATAGGAATATTCTTCCCATGTTCCCATAATACTGGTGATTCGTTTGAGTCTTCCGCCCGGATTGTACTCTCTTTTTTCCACTCCTCCGTTTGGATAGTGAATCTCTGTCACGTTGCCAAGAGAATCTCTGACATATTCCGTACGATTTCCCATATAGTCTGTCATTGCTATAAGCTTTGCATTCCGGTCGTATTCATAGGTTTGTCGGTTTCCCAGCGCATCTTCTTCCCATACCCGGTTTCCCAGCTTATCATAACCATAAGTCGTTTCATTCCCTTCGGCATCTGTCATCTTGACCATACGATTTAGAACGTCATATTCATAAGTTGTCTTATTTCCTTCCGAATCTGTGATTCCCGTACGGTTTCCATCAGCATCATATTCATAACAAATGTTCCCGCCATTTGGCAAAATGATCCTGATCAGACGCTCCAGCTTATCATATACATATTGCTGTACTCCCCCATCCGGATTTTTCACCCGTGTCAGATTCCACATCTTATCGTATGCATAAGCTGTTTCGTTTCCTTCCTTATCACAAATCCGGATAGGTCTGTTGAACTCGTCATAATCACAAGAAATGGTATGTCCATCAAAATCTGTTACCTTTGTCAGCCTTCCACTGGCATTGTACTGATAAGTTCTGATGTTTCCCTTTGCATCAGTCACTGAAGTAATACGATCTCTTTCATCATATCGGTAAAACGTTTTATTCTTATTTCCATCAATCGATGCTGTAACACGGTTTAGTGCATCGTATTCATATGACCATGAACTTTCATCCGCCAATATTATATGAATGATATTTCCTCTCTCATCATATTTCAGCCTAATCCCGGATCCATCGGCAAACAGGATGCTATTTCTGTTTCCTTTCTCATCATAGGAAAACTCTGTTTTTTCTCCCTTCGCAGTCTCAGTTTCCATCAGTCTTCCAGCTGTATCATAGCGATATGTCGTTTTAGCTCCTAAAGCATTTTTGACAACACTTATTTTAGATTCTGCATTATATGTAAAACGGGTCTTGTTTCCGAGAGCATTTACAACCGCTGTAAGATTTCCTTTGTCGTCATACAGATATTTTGTAGTATTACCCCTTCGGTCGGTAATACTGCTCTTCATATTGTGCTTGCTGTATGTATACCGGACTGTCCCTGCTTCATCAGTTGTGGCGATATGCCTTCCCAATTCATCATGCCGGTATATGATTTTTGCACCATTCCGTTCTATGAGTTCCGTTTGTTTTTTCGTCTCATCATAATGGTAGGTCATAAAACCGCCATCCGGAAAATCCTGTCTGATAATTCTTCCTTTTTCATCGTATTCATTTCTGACCGTAGTTATGTTCCTTGGATTGTCTATGGAAAGAATCTGCCCCTGTGAATCATAGTAATACCGATAGCAAACTCCATCCGCCATAGTGGCACATATCAGATGCTTTGTTTCATCATATTCATAGCGTACTTTTCTTTGGGTGTGGTCAGTTATTTCAGTCAGATATCCTGCATCGTCATAGAAAAATAACAGACATCCGCTCTCATTTTCTACCTTGCACAACCTGCCATTTTCATAAATATAATCGGTTATCTGATCCACTCCGCTTTTTTTCTGCTTAATGTTTCCATCTTTTCCAAAAATCAGAATTTCATAATTCTTTTTCTGTATGGTCATCTCACTCTGTCCGATGTTGAGGACATTCCCGGTTGTCAGAGCAGAATGCAGACTCCCATCCTGTGCCTGATAAAATGGTTCCTCTGCTCCATCCTCGTGGATATACTTCCATACTTTCTGATCCCGGATAAGCTTTTCTTCAAAGCTGTGACTCCATCCCTGTCCCAACACACCACAGTCTCTCTTTTGTGCATTATAGAAGCGTGTAAAGTCCAGGCCCTCTTTCCCCCGGATTTCCAGATCTTTACGGTCATAAATAAAGTTTCCGGTACCAAGATTTACCGGATCCTTGGAATATATCTGCGTCCGCATATCATATCCACTTATAGAAAGTGCTACTAAAAGCCTTTTACGACTCTCTTCTTCATCAACAGTTTTGGGATCATATTCTTTGTCCCAGACAGCCTTCACATGCTCCAGATAATCCGTAAAATCTCCCGTAGAGGTCCGATATGCAAGCAGTTCATTCAAGGTATTGGCTTTTAAAAAAGCAAAGTTAAGTGCTTCAATCTGTATTTCTATTTCTTTTGCTGTTTTTTCATCCTGCCCAAGAGCCAGTTCCACAAGAGTCTCAAGAGTATATTTGACATTGGTTCCATAACTTAAGTAATTCGCGATAGCAAGATAGCTCTGTGCCAGAGCACAGGCACTCTCCAATCCTGCATATTTTGCTTTTGCAGGAATACTCCCGGCGATTCCTATGGTATTCTTTATGGCATTCTGTGCCTGCAATACAGCATCATTAGCTCGTGACATGGCTTGATAAATATTACTTGCTGCATTATTAACATCTTCCGGGCTAATAGTAAAATTATCTGGCATGTTTTTTCTCCTTATCTATAAACCGCTCCGTAGAGCATCAATTTCTCTATCTAAAACTCCTATATAAGTCTGAAGCCTTGTTATCTGTACACCGATGGCATTACACACATTCTGCAGTGATGTAGCAGATTTTTGAATGGATGCAATGGCATTACCCATTCCCTGTGCCGTTGCAATGGCGGAATTCCCATTAAACGCTGTAGTTGGAAGTGGTGCATAATATTGAGTACTTCCTATAAGCTCTGCACAAGCACCGGATACCTCACCCTTTGCGGCATTGAGGCTCGCAATCAGCTGACGGCACTCACTTTTTTCCCTTTCCAGCTCATCTATCTTTTCCTGTATCTGCCGTCTGCGTATCTCGGCTTCCTGCGCTCGTCTCGCCGCTTCTCTGGCTTGTTCTTCCGTTTTTCGATCTGACATTTTTATACTCTCCTAAAATTCTGTTAAATAAACTGCTTTATTACCTCTTCATGATTGACATCTACATGCTCAAAAGCATCCGCAGACTCCTGAATAAAGGAAAGCATCTCCATCATAAACCGACCTACTTCCCCGACAGTCATTTTTTCCTGTTGGATCTCTTCTCTGATAGCATCCACTCCCATACCGCTGCTTTGCGATATACTCGTCTGCAAATTATCATATCTGGTCATAATATCTGATAATATATTCTGTTCTGTCTGTGCTTTCAGTTGTTCTGTCTTTTGTGATACCACCTCAAAAGAAATATTTATTCTTCCCATTGTACTTTTGTCCTTCCGCTTTCATCGATATCTTCCAGTTTCTCTCCAAACATCTTGATACTTTTTTCGGTTTCTTGAAAAGTTTCTTCCAGCTGTGGCACTACTTCTTTTTTAAACGCCTCAAGCAGTATCCTGATCTTTTCAGAGATCAGATCTGCATGAAATCCTCCTTCCGGCACAACCAGTCCATCCAGCTGTGCTACATAATTTTCTACCTGCTGCAGCACGGTTTCATGCATGCTATGTAATTCTGTAAGTAAATGTTCATATTCATCCTGTTGAAGTTGGATCATCGTTTTCTACCTCCCCACACTTTTTGGCAGCTTTATCCTTTCATACGTTCCATCTGTAAATAAAAGACCATCTCCAAACACCGGATACTCTTTCATACTGGCTACAGAAAAAACATTGAGACTTCCCTGTGCGCTCAAAAGCAGACCATGCATTGAGCTCTTCAGCCATTTTGAAATTTCATCAAAGCCTTTCAGCTTTGCCGGTTGAATTGCAAAGATAATGCTTACACCTGCTTCAGCCGCTTCCTGCAAAAAATTTCCATGATGCTTTACATACTCAGCTGCCCACTCGATAAAAAGTTCTCCATCATCAACGACAATATATTCTCTCGTCTGATTTTTCAGATATTCGCTCATGCTTAGCCTGGGATTTCCAAGTAATTCCTGTTTGTATTCCTGTCTGCGCATTTCACAGCTGCTCATCAATTCATCTGCAAATTCTTCAAATTCATCTTTTTCTATATATTCAATTCCGTCGCGATTTTGATACTCGTACAACTCCAGTTTCCGGTTATCAAATAGATATACCATACTGTTTCCACATATCTGATTTAATATCACCCGGATGATATTGGTCTTACCTTTGGCCGCTTCTCCCAAAATTAAGAACGGTGTCTGCCCTCCTCTAATTCCACGAACAGATACATTTTCGACCTCCAGTCCCAATGCAACATCAACCGACTCTGCTACAGCGTACTGTCCAAACATGTCTTCCAAAAATACCTCCGGTAAAATCGGGATCCGGGGTGCTTTTTTCCCGGGATTACGTCCGGCAATCTTTCCAATGATCTCTTTTATGGATTGATTATATTGAATCTGATTTGTACACTCTGCCATAATATACATCTGCATGACATTGGTCGTTTCCATTTTGACCATGGCACGCCCTTTTATATCCGGCAGTTCATAAGTACTCTTTCCGACAATGGATGTAATCTCTGTCGTTTCATACAGATAGCCTGCTACCTTGTTGCGGAAATTATTTAAGGTTGCATAGCGGATGCCACTGTTCCGGGTCGCACTAATGATAAGATAAATTCCCAATCCGGCCCCATCTCTTGACAAACGGGTAAAAAATTCTTCTGCCTCAAAGCCTTTTTCTTTTACTACATCAAAATTGTCTACCACAACCGTAATAGCATTCAATTTCTCTTCATTGCACTGATTGTATACATCAAAGTTTTGCACCATACACTCTGCCAGAAGCTTTTTCCTGCGCTTTATTTCTTCGGAAATGATACGGAAAAATTTTGACAGTTTTTCATCATCGTCAAATGTGATATAGTCCGCTGTGTGAGGCAGCATATTTAAAGGCATTAATGCATTGTTGCCGAAATCCAGAATATAAAAATATAGCTGATCCACTGTATTTTTAATAGCCAGACTTAGGATTGCTGTAGTCAGCACGGTAGACTTTCCGTATCCGGAAGAAGCAAAGTACACAAAATTTCCTCCTTCCAAAAGATCAACGGTATATTCTGACTGACGCTGTTCTTCAGGAATATCCACAATTCCTAAAGGGAGTCTGAGGTCCGGTATATCCTTAGATAAAACCTCGGTTTGATTCAGATCTGCCACACACGGGCTGACAATCTGACCGGATAAAGAGGGCAGCCATGGCTTATCCACTGGTTTCATGCCGCTTTTTGCAAATTCAGCTGCCAGATACTGTACAGTTACGTCAAGCTGTGTAGCCCTGACCTGCGCAGCTTCTCCACCTTCACTTAAATCTCCGTTTACCAGCTCACCCTGTCCAAGTTCATTGATAATATATACACGGTCATCCTTGACCTCTACATGTTCCTCTGAATATGCAGCCCCGCTCCATGCTGATTGGAACAGTTCATAAATCTCATTATTGCCTACCTGCAGATAGGCACGTCCGGGCTGCGTAATAAAGGCCGCATCACCGGTCTTAATAATTTCCTTACTGTCTGCCTCATTCTGTACCTTTAAAGCCAGTTTAAAACGGGAGTTTGTCCATATCTGGTCATTTACCACACCACTTGGCTTTTGTGTTGCCAGAATCAGATGCACACCCAGACTTCGTCCAATACGCGCCGTGGAGATCAACTCATCCATAAACCCGGGCTGCTCTTTTTTCAATTCGGCAAACTCATCACTGATCAGAAAAAGATGCGGTATCGGTTCCTTGGCCTTTCCAAGCTTAAACAGCTTATTATAGGAATTAATATGATTTACATTGTACTGGTTGAAAATCCGCTGTCTTCTCTCAAGCTCGCTTTTGATAGATGCCATAGCTCTCAGACTTTCGTTTCCATCCAGATTGGTGATCGTCCCAAGCAGGTGTGGAAGTCCCTTAAAAAGACTTGACATTCCACCACCTTTATAATCGATCAATAAAAATCCTACTTCATACGGATGAAAGTTGACCGCCAAAGATAAAATATACGACTGTATGATCTCTGATTTTCCGGAACCAGTTGTACCGGCAACCAGTCCATGTGGACCATGTGCTTTTTCATGAAGATTGAGCTTTACAATATCATCCTTGGAGCGTACTCCAAGAGGCACCGCCAGAGACTTGTGAGAGTCATTTTCTCTCCATCTCATAGAGGCATGCAGTTCTTCCGGATGATGAATCCCATACATTTCAAAAAATGTAATATTTTCCGGTATCTGCGATATTACCCCCTGTTCATGTATTAAAACGCTTAAGTTGCGCGCCATTCTTTCCAAATCAACAGTTCCAACATGATTCAAGGAAAGCTTTTTATCTGCGATCATGCCTTCATTGAGTAAAAGTGTTCCCTCATCATGATTATCAAGCATCAGAACAGTTTTGATGTTTTCCGGCAGATTGGCTCTCTGATAGGTTGTATAGATAATGGAAAATCCCAGTTCCTCTCCCGGCTTATCCAGATATTCCATAATGGCATGATCCATGATCAGCTTTGGATCATCTATGATAAACACATAATGGGGAGTAAAACGTGATTCCTTTTTATTTTCCTCAAGCTTATTTTTTCGCTCCTTCAATATCTGATGCATGCTTCCCAGTACCTGATCACGCATTTTTTCAGAATTGATATATCCGTATGCATTAATAGACCGGATACGGAAATGTGGCAGCCATTTTACCCACTCAAATTCTTCATCATATTTCTTATCCAGAATCATCACAAATTCTATGTCGTGATAGCTTTGATAAAATGCCATCTGTGCAACTATCTGCTTTAACTGCTCATGAATATTTTTCTTTTCTCCGACAAGTCCCAGATGTGCTCTTTTTAAGTCCACAACCACAGGCTTTTGCTCAAGATATCCAAATTCATTCCGGATATCACGAATCTCTTTTTCAAACTCACTTTCCTCCAGTCCATATTCATCAACATTGGTCTGGATAACATAAGAGACCTTGTCCCGTGTATTACCAAGCTTGATCTGCAAAAAGTCCTCATCCAGCAGATTTCTCTCATAAATCCGGCTGCTATAGGATGAAATCATTCTTTCTATCTGTTCCAGAGAAGCAAAATTATAATCATACGCATCCATTTCCTGCTTCTTAAGATTGTTCAGCTCCTTGCGTTTCTTTAACAGATATTTTTCATAATTCTTTTTTATCTTCTGATTTTTTTCTTTACGCTCTTTCCTGTCTGTAAAAAACTTGATTATAGATGTGATCATTCCCATGACAGTAGCAGTAATAGAAATGACTACATATAATCCTCTTTTCATCAGAATGCTGATTGCAACAGTAATAAGTAGCATTACAAACGGCGGAAGTATCAGCTGGATAATGCTCCCCTTTGGCGCCCGCTCCATCTCCGGAGCCTTTTCGATTGCCACCTTTTCTTTTGAAACACGCTTGATCAGTCTTGGAGAACGGCGATAGTGCGGAAATTCTTCTTCATTGACCACCAGTGCATTCCTATAGGGCAAAATGGTATCAATATCTTCCTCATTACTACGCACCTCAATATCCTTTTCCAAAATCGTCAAAAACAGCTTATCAATCAGAAATTCGTCACCTGTTTCCACTTTGCACTGATACTCTGTGTAAACATTTTCAGGCGATACCCTCTTCCCATTTTTCCAAAGATTTTTATATCCTGTTACTGACAGGCAATTTCCCGACAAAAAAATTTTAGCCTGCAGTCCATCAATATTGATATCTGCAGCCTGTCCGGAAATAAAAATCTTATCATCCCTTTTAAAATATCTTGCATCTCCGGAGATTAAATATACATTTTTTCCATCCGGCCTCTGCTGCCAATCAAAAGCTTTCTCATATTTTATGCTATTATCCGATATTCCCACGGCTTTTCCATCAATAACCGGATACTCCCGATAGCCGTTTTCTTCTTCCAGTAATAAATAGTCCATGTATCTACTCTTCTTCCTGTATATATGGTTCAGCCAGTTTTTCTATTTTATCTTCCAGATCAGCCAGCTTCTGTTGTTTCTGCGCTCCATCCATAACCGTATTGGTTTCTGTCAATGCCTTGTCCTTCATATACGCATATAACAATAATTCATTGTCCGAATATTGCATGGCTATATTTTCTGCTTCCTCTATCTCCAGCCTGCCGATATGGATCCAGTATTCCATTATCTTTTCATTACTGGTGAGATTAAAGGATGCCAGTATATTTTCCTTCTGTTCAGCAGTCAGATCTTCACTGCGGATATATGCCTGCGCCAGAATAAACTTGTGTTCCAAATCCATCTGATCAATAGAAAGCTCCTGCATCTGATCAATCATGGAGATCAGATCTCCGGCAATATAATCATTGTCGGCAGCAACCATAATCTGTTGGATTTTGCCAACTCTTTCATAATAAAGAACACCAAAAACGACCAGACCTACCATTAAAACCGGAAAAATCACTGCCATTATGCTTTTTGCCATATAGGAAGACTTTTTGACTTCCAGCATACGCATTTCTTTATCTTCTATTATTTTTTGCCTTTTCTGATTGAGACAATCTCTGATCTGTTTGGAATCTGTCTTTTCATAGATTTCTTTTAAAAGCTTACTGCGCTTTAAAAGCTTCATTCCCCCTTCGTAATAATCCTCATAGGAATACCGGGTCTGCAGTACATACGCACAGATTGCCTTTTCTTTTTTTAGATTGTCATCCCGGTCAGATTCTTTTCCGTCCGGGTATACATCCCGCATCAAAGCCTTGACTTTGTAATTGACATCATAAAAAAGATTAGCAGGTGCTAACTCAATCTGATAATCCTCCATCAGGGAATCAAACTGCATGATATCCATTAGCAGAAGGAGCTTGTTTTCTTCCTTTTCTTTTCGTATGCATGATAATTCCTTTAGCCCATCCATATCAAACTGAAAAATAATATCTTCATCTTTTTCCTGCAGGCTACACGGTATGAGTTGCTCATGATGACGTGTGATACGCCCATAGTCATACATATTTTTTATATTTAATTCTGATTTCTTTAGTATCTGCTCCCTCATGCGATTTCTCCCTTAAAATTCAGTAGTGTTTGTTCCTATCCCAGCCATTATTGCTGCTTTACACTTCTATATTTTTAGCAGCCTGCTCATGCTCAATATCAACTTTTTCAAATGCATCTGCTGACTCCTGAATAAACGTTACCAAATCCACCATAAAATTCCTTATATTGCTCAGCGTCTCTTCTTCCAGACTTATATCCTCCATAATTGCTTCTACGCCATCCCCTCCCGATTGGGAAACACTTCTCTGCAATTTTTTATATCTGCCGATAATATCTTCATCCAGCTCAGATTGTATCTTCTTCATGAGCTCAGCATTTTTTTGTCTTACATTTTCAAATGAAATATCTATTCTTCCCACTGTACCTTTGTTCCCCCGCTTTCATCCATCTCTGCCAGACTCTCTGCGAAAATCTGAATTTCCTCTTCTGTGCACTCAAATGTATTCATCAATTTCGGTAATATTTTATCCCGGAATATTTCTAAAATAATGTCAATCTTTGCAGATATTAAATCTGCATGAAACCCTTCATTCTTCGCTAATATACCATTTATATCCGTCAAGTATTCCTGAATAAACTGCACACTGTCTGTATGAAGCTGTTCCAGTTCATGTGTTAAATTTTCATATTCATCGACCTGTATTCTAATCATTTTTTCTGCTCCTATAGGCTGGCTCTTAAATTGTCAATTTTGCTTTCAAGCTCCTTAATATACGCATTTAACTTCTCAACCTGTGTACCCACTGCCGATTCTACATCTGAGAACTGATTGCTAATTTTTCCCATGCTCATTTGTGCATTTAATACTCCAAATACAACAGCATAGGCTGTATTACCTGAAAATCCATCTCCGTCTGGTTGCAAATCCATAGATTTTAGTCTATTCATCTGTGCAACCAGATCGCCTACCTTCCCCTTTTTTCCTTCAAAACCTGTCCTGAGTGATACACATTCTTCCTTCTCCCTTTCCAATTCACGGATCTTATTCATAATCTCCGTTCTTCTTGCCTGTTCGGCTGCTTCTCTTGCCATTCGCGCCGCAACAGCTTTACTGCCTCCAATATCCAAAATATTTTCCTCCTTTGACAATTTATTGCTATTGCATTTTCTACTATCTGTCAGTAATTCATATCAGTCATCTTCATCATATGTAATTCCCATATCTTCCATAAGAATTTCATTAAACTTCTCTTTTGTCAGAAACTCCCTTGTTCCATCTGCATGGTGCTTTACATAATATTTTCCCAGTTCTTCCATTTCAGGTCCATATAGGTCTTTCCATTTCTCCAGACCTTCCTCATCAATATATGTGCTGTCATAAACATTTAAAGTATATTCCCATACTTTTGTCCAGTCTTTCTCATAAGAGATTGGTTTAAATGTTGTTACTTCCCATAAAGAGCCTTGGTATGAAAAATATGCCAGTCCACCGTTTGATCCTACAAAATAAAACTCAGTATTATCTATTGTATCCCAATATATACATTCTGCATGATCTTTTTCGCATGCAAAGATTCCCACAACAACTTTACTTCCTTTCCAAGGTCCATCGTTATCACACATTATCAAATCATCGCTACCATCATTATTTAAATCCCTTTGAACCCAACTAAGATCTCCACGCGATTTTAACACTTCATAAACTTCTCTAATTCGCCCATTATCGTTTAGATATTCAAAATTTCCATTCTTTATTTCTTCCATACAATTAATCTCTGTTTGATTTTCCTTTGTAAAATAGTCTCTTTGGTCGATCCGATCCACATCTACTTCTTCGATACCCCATATATACAAACTATCTGCTCCTGTTCCATACTCACTATCAAACCAAGACAGTTTAGTTATTTTATTCCAACTAAAAACTTCATAATAATATATACTTCCATCTTTATTCCATTCCGTTCTGTCATATCTTCCACCATCGCTTTCTGTACCAATAACAACATTTTCTAATTCTACTTTATTCTTAAAATTCTCTTTACAATATACAAGTTCAGATTCTGAAATCACTTTATCATCTGTGTCCAAATATGCAATGACAAAGTCATCTTCATAAACCGGAAGTTTCTCCCCGTCGCAATTTATATAGGATGGCACTCGGTAGATTCTATCATTTGTCACATAAAAATATATATTCAATCGTTCTTCTCCAAAATAGTCCTG